>JACCDR012452020.1_pt1 | contig 25138 bp, 51 predicted proteins | sample 7446431 | NCBI WGS metagenome assembly JACCDR01 (sample SAMN15323443, study PRJNA562643) | freshwater metagenome | isolation source: river surface water | place: USA:Blue River Watershed | collected 2017-08-17 | reverse complement strand
CCCTTGGGTGGGGGTCCTATCCCGTCCCCTCCCCCTTGGGTGGGGGTCCTATCCCGTCCCCTCCCCCTTGGGTGGGGGTCCTATCCTTCATTTTACCGCGCTGCGTGGTGCGTGTCTGCGTCGCGTGTCTGCGCCCGTGCACAGCCAATGTGCACGGGCGCAGGGATCACAGCCAGCGGCTGCCGATCGTGGCGAAGATCGCGGCGGCGATGACGGCGAGCGCGGGGGCGTAGGCGAGGACGATGTCGTGCATGGCTGACTCCTGATGATTCGCTTCGTGCCCCCCCATCGTACCACGACGAGGGCCACGTGTCAAGCCCCCGCTTGCCGAGGGGCGCTGGCTCGCGGGGCCGTCAGCGGGGGGTCGCCCCCGCCCGCTTCGCCGCCGCGATTGCGCGGTGCATGGCGCGGGTCGCGCCCCACAGCTTGCCCGCATCGGCCAGCTGGCGGGCATCGATCGCGGCGGCGCGGGCGCAGCGGGCGGCGGCCAGATCGGCGGGGTTGCCGCTGCGGCGGGCGGCGATGTAGGCGGCTGCGCTTGCGCGCGAGGCGCGGGCGGCGGGGATTTGCGGCAGGGTGTCCATCGGGTGTCTCCATCGGCGCTGATTCGCCGTGCCCCCAGTTTACCACGGCGCGGGGGCCATGTCAAGCCCCACATGTGTGCGCTTGCGCACACTCAGCCCTGCGCGCTTGCACACACGCGACGCTTGACACACATTGCCACGGTGTGGTAAACTGGGAGCAAGACGCCCCCGGCAAGCGGGGGCGTCTTGCTCGATCAGAGCGCTTCGTCCAGCGCCTCGTATGCATCGGCGATCGCTGAGTCGCTTCCGCTTTCCACGGCGACGAGCGCCAGCAGGCGGGCGGCGATCGCGAGGCGCGTTTCGGGCGCGTCGGCTTCGAGGGCGGCGAGGAGCGCTTGCGCGCGGGCTTCGATCGATTCGTTCATCGGCTTTCTCCGTTGCTTGCGGCGCGGTGACTCGCGCCGTGCCCCAGCTTATCACGCAAGGCGGCGCGAGTCAAGCGGCCCAGCTGTGCACGAACGCACGGCGGCTGTGCACGAACGCACGCGCGCGACGCTTGCAGCGCAGCGCTTCGCGTGGTACGATGGGGGCACAGGGCGAATCACCGCCCGTAGAAACGGAGACACAGATGAACACCGCCCGGAACCAAGTCGAAGCCGCCGCCCGGAACCAAGCCGAAGCCGCCGCCCGCGTCGCCGCCCTCGTGCGCGCCCTCCCCGACACCGCCTTGTGTGTCCTCGTGGACGCGATGCAGTGGGTCATCGCGGAAGGCCACGACGCCGAAATCGTTCAGACCATCGAGGATAGCGCGGCGATACGGATCATGCTGGACGAAGCCACCAGTGTCTGCTGACACACCAGAATAGGCCCCTCGATTCGCCGCCTCTGGATGGGGCGGCATTTCCGGCGACCTATACGCCCCGTGGAATACCCGACATACACCCACCACGGAATAGCTTGACGGAATTCCCTCGCCGTGATATAATGAGGGCACAGACAGCGAATCATCGCACAGCCAAATGGAGACAGACATGACGACCAACAGCACCCTGATCGCCTTCGAACCCGAAGTTACGATGCACCACGCCACCCGCACCAAAGCGGCCAAGCTGGTACAGACCCTCATCGCAGAATACCCGCGCCTTGCGCTTCTACCTATCGTCGACAACGGCAGCGCCGTGGGTTTCCGCGTCGTCTTCGCCCGAGGCACCGACGACGAGCAGGAAATCTACTCCGGCGATAAGGTGCCTAGCCTCGCCCTCGTACTGGACACATGCGCCGAAGAAGAATTCGATCCCAGCGCCCCGGAAGAAGACGATGAGCCGCGAATTTCCGGTAGCGTCGTCCCAACGAAATATCGCGACGAATACCGCACAGCCTCGACCACGGGTCGCAGCAACGGCGACTGGCTGGCGGAACAGCTGGCCAACGACACCCTAAACGCCGAAGGAAAGCTGAACCTCTACGACTTCATCGCCGTGCTGGAGCGGAACGGCGTCGCGCTGAACGGCAAATGGGCGCGGCTGCCCGAAACCGGGGTGTGCGGCTGGCAGGGGCGCTTCCGGATGAACGGTCGGCAGGTGCTGGAAAAGCAGGTCGTGAAGGCTGGCGTCTACATCGATGCCACGGGCGGCGCACTCAAGCCCTCTGAGGAGTGGCTGGCCGACATGGGCGCGAAGCACGCGAAGTGGCTGGCCAAGGAAGCCAAGCGCGAAGCCGCAGCGACCGAAGCCGTCAAGACCGCCGTCGAAGGCTGACCAGAGATATAGTGCCCCCGATCAAGGGGGCACTTCCACCCATACACCCCAGCCAATGGAGACTTTCCGATGTTTACCACTCTGACTTCCATCTTCGTCCTCGTCTTCTCGACACCCGAAAGCGACACCATGATCGGGATTTTCGACACCGCAGCCGATTGCGACGAAATCGCTTGGGTCATGTCGCCCCATGTTTCTGCGGCGTCGCTCATCTGTGAAGAAATCCCGCCGTGCAAAACCGAAGACAGCACGGAATGTTTCTGGGACGCGGAGACGATGGGCAACGGCAACGGCAATTCCTTCATCGCGTGGTGATCGAAATGACCGGCTACAGGCGACTGACTTCCATCGATCCGGTGGAGCAAGAACTTCGCGACGCGTGGTATGAGGCCAAAGCGGCGAAGGACAATGGTGACGCAGGGGCGACGCTACGCTTCATCAAAGCCGACAGCGCGCTAGCCGAATTTCTGTGGAAGCGGGCAAGCACGATCGTGGCGAAAGATCGAGCCAAGCACCCGAAAGCGAAGCGGAACATGGCCGTGGGGGCACTGGGGAAAGGCGGAGACCGGCTGTTGCCATAAAGGTGCGGAGCGCGGGAAGTACACAGGGATATAGCGAAAAAGCGGCGCGGGGGCGACGTATAGTGACACATCGAGACAGTGACAGACCGCCCGAGACATTCTCTGTCACGTCCGGCACCACCAGAGACCACGAATCTGCGGGAGAGAGGGGTGTCGGGGGAGTGGTTCTCTGACACCCCTCTCTCCTCTCTGTATATATAGAGAGGTGGTGCCGGACGTGACAGACCCCTCTCGGCCCCGTCTCGCCGGGGTCCCGTATGCCATCATCTCCCTATTGCGCCAGGACGTGACGGCCTCTCTCGGTGGTGGCACAGCGCGCGTTTCTCGGTATATCTGACACCCCTCTGGCCCAAGCAACTGGTGGTGACGACACCCCTCTCCGTCACGTCCGCATACATCTGCATATAGTGACTGCGCAACATAGATGGTGGCATAGAGTGGTGTCATAGGGTAGTGACGCCTGCATATCTTGACATGCCAACGCCGCTGTGCTACACTGTACGCACGAATCATGGAGAACTAAAATGTCAAAGCCCTACGAAACGGCCCCGAATGGCAGAGAACAACTGGAAGAACTTCTTCAAATTCCCATCGTGCTGAAACACGTTCGTGAAGTAGAAGACAAAGTAGAAAAATATCCCAATTCATGCATCACTTATAATACCAAACCGATAAAACAAGTTCGCGTTGGTGGGAAAAGGCGGTGGGTCTCGATCAGGACCTTAGTTTGGATACGGGCCGGGAACAAAGGGGTGCTTTCTATGGCCCCAGCGACCTGCGGAACGGTTGGCTGCATGAACCCAGCCCATCAAAAAGCGCCCTCTCCTCCACACAAGCCGTGTATCGTCATTTCTAGCCCCAAAAAAATACCCCCGACACATTTGCGTCATGACATATTGACAGCGCCCTCGTCCCGTGGTACGATAGGACAAGATAACGAATCATAGGAGCGCATCATGCAGATCGACACCCGCCACTGGCAAGCTTGGGCCGTGCAGCAAGGCACCAACGAGCGTATGCACGAGACCGCCCCGACCAAAGAGGAACTGGACGTGAAACTTTTCGGGCGCGCTTACCCCGCAATCCGGGCCACCGTGCAATATGGACGTATAGGGGAAGCAGCATGAGCACCATCTACAAGTACCCCGCGCCGATTCAACCCGGCGTCAGGATCGTGACACCCGGCAAGGCGAAATTCCTAACGGTGCAGGTGCAGAACGGTTCGCCGTTCGTCTGGATGCTGGTGGAACTCGGGCAGCGCGACTATACCCACCAATTCTACTGGCGCAGCACGGGCCACAGCGGCATCGAGGAACTCGGGCCGTATCTGGGGGCTGTTCAGATACCGCCGCGCGTATGGCACTTTTTCGGGGACGCGCAGCAATGACGGCGGCAGACTTCTTCGCGCAGTATACGATCGCGGTGTTTTTCGTCATCTGCGCTGCGCATCGCCACTTGTTGCCCATGCTTTGCGATGGAAACGTGGAGTGGATTGTCAAGGAACAGGAGCGCGAAGACGACGCGTTCGAAGCAAAAATCTGGCTAGCGAGGATGAAATGAACATAAAAACCGCGATGATAAGCGTGTTACCATGGAGCCTGTGGCAGGCTTGGGACGACAACAAAGGAGAGGACGCCAGTCCCATTGGAGAGGGGCGAACCGAAGAGGAAGCCATAGAAGACTTGAAAAGACAAACGGAGGAAGAATGACCCCCGCTCAGTATATCGAAGCGGCGCGAGTGCCCCGCCACCTAAAGCCGTGGAAAGACGGCAACAGAAACTTCCAATTCGTCAAGGCGCGCGGCTACCAGCTGCTCATGAAATACAGGCGCTACGCAAAAGTACAAGGGGCTTGGGCGTTCCCACGGGAGTTTGCGAAACGCTGGCCAGACAGGCTGTTGGGAGCGCCAAAATGAAAGAGACAGTGGAGAAGTTCTTGTACGAATTGGTGATGGAGCAGGGGGTAAGCTTAGAAGACGCCCTAAAAGCATTTGGAGAAGAATTCAAGAGGGCGATCAGGAAGACACTAGCGTTTCAAGCAAACCAAATAATGCAGGAAGTTTTCAACAACGCAGCGCCAAAGATTTTTGAAGTGAACAGCATTTGTGACACGGCGGTAGAACGCTTCATGGACCCACAAATGCATGACATATTGACGCCACTGCGCCGCCGTGCTACTATGTCGGGGCACTGATTCGCGGGGGACGACATGGCCAACACTCCTAAGCCCATAAACTACGAGGGCCAGCACTACCCAACGATGAGGGATTTTGCTAGGGCAAAAGGCGTGACCATCAGTTGCGTCTCAAAAAACCTCTATAAAGGATCATTGGACAGAGTTAGGGCGCTGGGGCCGGACGAAACTATTTTATCAAGGGCACATAAGGCCATTATGCAGCCGGTGGCGTCGCTAGGGTACGAATGGGAATCGCAAGCGGCCTGTGCCAAGGATTTGGGAGTGACCGAGGGCTACCTATCCAGGGTGCTTTCGATGGGACGACTAGACCGGCTAGTTACGCGAAGAAAAGGACCAAAACAGTGGGACACTCAAAAGAATTCCTGCAACAAGTGCTTGAGCGTGACGCGATAGCATCGCTCATCAGCGATGCTAAGAAAATGCTGGCCGAAGGCCCGAATGCATGCGTGGTGGTTGGACGGAAACAGTCCATGGTGCAGATCAGGGTGGGCGAAGGGAAACGAACTTGGGTGTCGATGCGAGCACTGATGTGGATGGAAACTCACGGCGGCGAACTGCTCACGTTTAGCCCGCCCTCTTGCGGCACAGCGGGGTGTGTGAACCCGGCGCACCAGACCCAGCGCGAACCGCAACCAAGGATTAAGGTCATGGCAAATGTTGCTGCTTGATTGGGTGCCACCAGCACCGTTAAAGGGGGTCGCCGAAGAAGGGACTACTTTCGTGTGGTGTCCCAACGGGACGCTGCGGGTGTTTGAAGATGGGGAGGAAATACCGAGGGTGATCATCGTTTATTTTAATGGGGTGAACGCCGAAGATCAGACGGCTACAGTGCAACACGTGCTGCCCAATGGCTCTGTGCTGACTCGATTGTTGAACAGGCCGTTCAGCAGCGCATTCGAAAAAGGGCGAGCAGATGCCTAATCAATTTGACAGCAGGGTCGATGCAGCACTGCTTGACGAGTACATGGCGCGAGGCACCAAGCGCGACTACGTTCAGAAGCTGGTGCAGCACTTTAACGATGCGCCGCTTCTATGCCTGATCGCAGACGCTCCTAACTTGTATATGCGAATACACGGCAAGATGCACAAATTTAATGTGAGGACGCTTGTGTATTACGGCGCTTTTAGGAAGGTGCCGGTGTTTCACCAGTGCTCTTGCAAAAGCATAAATTGCGTGAACCCGTATCACCAGACCGGGACGGGACTAAATCATGTTTGACGACATCTGTGAGCGGAAGTGGCCGACTGGTGCGGCTACAAGATGAGCAAAAAAGCCAGACGAGCGCTGGTTAAAAGGAAGAAAAATGGAACCGGGCATCAATGACGTCATCGACTTCCAGCGAACAGTCTCAATTGCCTTTCTAAGATCGACGTCGGGATTTGCGGTGCGGACACCACGGGGCCAGAAGGACCCCGGCGCGATCAAGTGGGACCCGAAACTGAACAGCAGGGACAAGTCGAACGAGACCATCCTAGCGCTGGAGCAGACGACAGACAACCTTGGGGTGCACCTGTTTGGGCCGCTTGTAGACGTTGACATCGACACGGACAATCCGCTGCTTTTGGATGCTCTGGATTACTTCCTACCACAGACCGCTCACGTTTGGGGGCGGAAGTCTAGGCCCAGAACCCACAGGCTTTACGAACTGTCTGGCGTGTCCACTTTCGACCCCGGTGTTTGGCCATTCCTGTTAAGAATACAAGCGATTCCAGAGATTGCCATGGAAGTACGCGGCGGCGAGTTGAAGTCAGCCCGATATTCGCTGCTGCCCGGATCGATCCACCCATCGGGGGAACACTACCAGTGGGAAGACGCCAAGGCCGTAAGATCAACGACAGTAGTGCACGTGACTGAAAGTAAGTTGATGCAAGCGGTACGATTTGCTTGTGCCGCGACGCTGGTGGGCAAATACTGGCAAGAAGGTGTACGGAATGAACTTTGTAAGGCATTTTCTGGCTTTATGTACCGGGCGTCGTGCTACGCCGAAGAATTGAGCATAGAATTGCCGTTTACCCGCGACGATGCGTGGCAACTGTTGCAAGGCGTTATGGCGATAGCTGATGACGATCCCGCAGACAAAGCGATGCGTAAAAAGACGTTCGAGCAGACATGGGAAAAGGGCGAAAATGGCGCGCCAGTAACCGGGGCAACGCGTATAGCAGAGATAACCGGCGATAAGGAAATCGTGGGGCTGCTGTACGCCCTGTTGGCGAACACGCCCGATCTGCAGTTGATGGACAAGTTGTTTGATCAGTTTGCTGTAATTCGGAACACCATGAACCTCGTGGACCTTGACCTTGGGGCCAAGGGCAACTATGTTATGAACAAGGATGCTTTCGTGTTCACGATGGCAGGCAACTACATTACGACGCCCAAGGGCAAAGTGCCTATGTCGGCTGTTTTCCTAAATTCGCAGCGGCGCGTCATAGTCGACAGACTAGCGATCAACCCGGCGAGAGAAAAGGTTTACACAGATTACGATGGCCTTAAAGTTGCAAACACGTGGAGCGGATGGGCAATACCGCCGATAGATCGCGATGTCTCTGTGGATGAGGTTGATTGGTTCTTGGATTACTTGCTGCGAGTGGTGAGCAGGGGCGATGCAGGGCTGTGCGAATGGATTCTCATGTGGCTGGCGGACATGTTCCAAAATCCGTCAGAAAAACCGGGCACGGCACTGGTGTTGGTAGGCGGACAAGGCGCAGGAAAATCGGTACTATTTGAAAGCATACTTCGGCCTATCATCGGCGCAGCGCACACCGCCAAAGCTGGCACCGTAGAGCGACTTACTTCTAAATTTAACTCCACCATGGGCGGCAAACTCTTCATTTTGGGCGAAGAAGTAATGAATTCCAAGCGCAAGGTAGACGCTGACGCGTTGAAAGACGCTATCACGTCAAAGCGCCGCGCCGTGGAAATGAAGGGTCGCGATGTATTTGAAATGGAAGATTGCTCCAGGTATGGTTTTACGTCAAACCACATCAATACAGCCGTGAATATTGAGGTCGGCGATCGTCGCTACACCATATCGGAAGTGTCGGACGAATACGAGTTCAGAGGCGGCAAGAATGAGGAAAAACGAAATCCCTTCTTCACGAAGCTGTATTCGCATCTAGAAAAGATGGAAGGCGGCGAGGCTGTTCCAAATTCAGAAGAATTAAGCAAACTGCACAGGTACTTTTTGCAGGTGCCAGTTAATCGCACAAAAATTAGGTCGCCTCACGACACGCTAATCAAGCGCGAGACACAACAAACGTCTTCTAGGGGCATGGACTCTTGGCTGCTGGCCATGGTTGATTGGGCGAACCCGCTGGACAACGTTCGTGAAGCAGAGAAAGGCGAAGGTTATTCTTTCAAAATTGTCGATATAGCGAAAGGTAGAACGAAAGTTACGACCGCGTGGCCCGATTTGGTGAACTACGGCAAGTTAGAAATGGGGCTGCGGGTGCACTCTGTTAGAGACTACGGTGAGGCTAGATCGGCGCAGCAAATAGCGAAATTTTTCAAAGACAACGGGTTGGTCGCTACGACAGAAGACAGACAGGTGAGATTTGGAGACGAACGAGTGAGGGTGCGCCCGTTCCCAGCGAGGAAAGCTTTGATAAAATATTTGCGCGATAGAGGCTTCGACGTGCTGGACGTCAAAGACGACAGTGAAGACATTGAAGAAAAAGGGCCTTCATTCTGAAAAAGCTAGGTTACATTACGTATCATCAGGCCGTGGGAGCTATTAAAAGAACCCCGATGGTGTATCCGATCTTGGCGCTGCGGCCTAAGAAACCCGAGGAACCGCCATATGCAGCAGTTTCTCACGCGCTAGACGGCCACCTGCGGGCATGGTGGGCTGGGGTGCGCGCGTCTGGGAAACTCTCATGTGGGAGCCTTATAGAAGGTTTTGACTACACAGGCGACGACCCGGATTGGCCGGAATTGGTTCACATAGGCGCGTTGGCGCAGCTGGCCGGGCGCTCTTATAACAAAAAAATAAGTAAAACTGAAATGGCACGATGGTTAAACAAAGCTGGCGTAGAAAAAATCAATAAAACCGTGAAGTTGAAAAACAAGCGCGGCAGGACGATTTACGAAACCACTAGGACTTTCTACAAGATAGGTTGACAGACAGCTTTTGATGTGGTAAGATAAGGGACTAGATGATTCGTGACTGCCCACCAGAACAGGAGATTCCCCGATGGCACGTGAACCGAAAACGAATGAAGAACCGACTGCAAAGAAGTCGATCATCCCTGAAAAGTATCAGGGCAAGTACAAGGGCGCGGAAGACTGGTTGTCCAAGTTCATCGACGACCAAGTGAAGGTCGTCCCGATGAAAGACAAAACGGTCACCGAAGGCGAAGGCGACGACGCCATCACCAAGACGATCACTGTCGCGGCTGGCAAGGCCAAGCTCGACCTCGACAAGCTGTTCGCTCTGACCGACGCCAACAACATCGATTCGAAGGACATGCAGGCGCAGCGCGATCGCAAGAATGCTCCGGGCCGGATTCGCATGACCCTTGGAAACGCTCTGCGCGCTGCGGCCAAGCACCGCCACGGCTTGAACAATCTGGACGGCAACTTCGTTGAGGCCCCGGCTGAGTTCATCGGTGAGGCCGTGAAGACCCACAACCCCGATGGTTCGAAGATCGTCGTGGCTAAGCCCTCGGCAGAAGCGGACGCATCCGCCGAAGCCTGAGACGCAACGCGACTCTCACCGCGTTGAAAGTGCGCCCCGGTGTCCCCCAAGGCCGGGGCGCACTCGTATTTGACACGTGACAGATTGACAGACTGCTATGATTCGTGGTATGATTCGTATACAACGCTCGTGAGCGAGGACACAATGGAACTACCTAAATTGCCCAAAAAGACATCGTGGGGCGCTTACGACACCGTGTCGCTAGCGCGTTATTTTACGGACGCAGCAAACGTCAAGATGAGCGAAGTGCAGATGGCGCAGCATCTTCGTGTGCCGCTGCACCGCATTTTGTATTTCCAACACAAAGAGGTTCAGGCGTTGTTGTACCGCAGAGTAGAGCAGCTTTTAAATGCTTAGCGATGAAGACATCAAGCGCGCTCGAAAAATAGCGCTGGCGCAGCTGCCCGACATTAAAGAAATAATGCGGCAGGTGTCGGAACAAACCGGGGTCACTATCGCTCAAATGAAAGGGGTTCGCCGTTATGCTGACGTGACGGCGGCGAGACAACTGGTGTCGTATATTGCGCTTCGTGAAGGGCACTCCGTCGTCATGATCGCGCGAGCCATGAATAAGGACAGAACGACAGTCGTCGTAGGGGCGAGGCGCGAAGCAGCAATGAGGGCCGTACTTCAACAAGATACATTGACAGATTGACACTCTACGTGATAGAATGGGACTGAGACAACGAATCATGTAATCCCGCGCGCGAGGGTTATCGCGCATTTGATGGAGACTAAAATGAAAAAACTTCTCTTGACTGTCGCGTTGCTCTCCTGCCAGCCTGCTTTCGCAGGCGGCCCGGTGATCATCGAGGAAGAATACGCTGGTGAGGCCGACGCGCCCCGCAAGAACGCCTGGATCGTGCCGATGATCATCGGCGGGCTGGTGCTGTGCGCCATTGCCTGCGGGGGCGGCGATGATCCGCCGGTTGTGGTGGAGCCGGAGAACCCCTGCAACGACGAGACGGACGGGGGCTGCTGACATGAGCGAAGAATGGTTGACGGACAGTCGCGGTAATAGGGCGTCGGTTGCCTATTTCGGCAGTGAAGAGGCCGCTCGTGAAGCCTTGGACTCACTCATTGACTGCGACAACTGTACCAACTGCTCGGACTGCTCGGACTGCTCGCGCTGCTCGTGCTGCTCGTACTGCTCGTACTGCTCGTACTGCTCGCGCTGCTCGTACTGCTCGTACTGCTCGGGCTGCTCGTACTGCTCGGACTGCTCGGGCTGCTCGTACTGCTCGGACTGCTCGCGCTGCTCGCGCTGCTCGGACTGCTCGGACTGCTCGGACTGCTCGGACTGCTCGGACTGCTCGGACTGCTCGCGCTGCTCGTACTGCTCGCGCTGCTCGCGCTGCTCGTACTGCTCGGGCCAGCAAAACGGGGAAGGCGGTTACACACCGCCACCCGTCCCGAAGATCGATAACATCCATGCCCGCATCCTTGAAGCGGCAAGTGCGGACGGCGCACTTGATATGAGCCAACCACACGCTTGCGGAACCACGCATTGCAGGGCCGGGTGGGTTGTGCACTTGGCTGGCGAGGCGGGATACGCGCTTGAGCGCCGCCACGGCTGGTGTCTGGCCGCGCAACTGATCTATCGCGCCAGTGGGTACGAGATTAGCTCGGTGCGCTTCTACGACACGAATGAAGCAGCCCTGGCCGACATGAAGCGGCTTGCCGACGCCCCTGTCGCGGTGGTGCCGGAAACCCCGTGCACCGGGGAAGATGATGGGGGTGGCTGCTGATGGAGCGGATCAAAAGCCTCTCCCCTGAGCAGATCGCCTGGCCCCTTGTCGTGGCCCTGTCGCACGGGCTGTTTCGTGAGATCGTGAGAGGAGCGAAGAAATGAAATCAAACCTAATCGACATAGAGGTTTTCTTCCATGTGACCACAGCCAAGGCGGTAATGGTCAGCGACACCGGGGAAGCAAAGGACGCGGTTTGGCTGCCCCTTTCCCAGATTGAGCAAGAGCCGCCTGAGAACGGGTTGGCTGGATATGGGACGGTCACGTTGCCTGAATGGCTGGCCTTGGAAAGGGGACTGATCTGATGAAACTCTGCGCAGAAGTGATGGCCTATTCCAGCGTAGTCGGAAGTGGCGTCTTGATCCTCGGAAACAAGGGCAAAGGTCCGATGGTCGGACAGATCGCCTACATGTGCCATACGGACGATTTGCGGGACAAGGACTTGCAGATCGCCATGAGCGAAGCAATCGCCGAGGCGCTGAACAAGCTTTTCGCTGCCCGCGCCAAGGATGCCCGCCATGACCGCTGACGAGATGGCCGCGCGAGGAGCACCGGAACGGATTTGGACATTTGACCGCTATGTGAACGGCGTGTTGACTGCCAAAGAGCAGAAAGACCGCGATGACGAATGGGAGGCAGCCGCGCCATGAACCTCTCCACCATCCTGCTCATCCTAGCCGGGCTGACGATCCCCATTGGCATCGCGGTGCAGCAGGCGAACGAATCTGAACAGAGGGAGACGAGGGAATGACGCGCGACGAAGTGAAGAAGCTGTTGGAGGAAGCGCATCAAGGTCCATATTATCTTGAAGGCCGAGCGGGCCAACTTGAGTTGGCTGACATCACCGGTTTGATATTCGGGCTTGTGCACTATTCGCCTGGCTTAAACAGCAAGGATATTGGAACGGCGCAGTTTTTGCTTGCCGCCCCCGAGATCGCCACCTTCGCCCTCGCCGAGAGCGAGAGGGCTGATCAAGCCGAGGCCGCGATGGCGGCGGTGGTCGAGCAGGTGGCGTTCAAGATGAGTGAGATTATGGCTGACAGCCTGAACGTGCCAATCTCGCACGACGAACTGGTGGACACGTTGGACCACAATATTCGCAACCTCGCCCCCGCGTCCGGCCTTGCGATCCTGGAGGAGTTGCGGGGGGGGGAGATTCAAGAACTGCGCGCGGCCAAGTGGAAAGAGCAGCACGTCGACACCATGAACGATATGGTATCGCTGGGCATCGAACGCGACACCCTCGCCACCGAGAACGCCGCACTAAAAGAAAAATTACAGACGGTGACGGAAGACATTAAATTCATCAAGAACACGGTGAGTTTGTCTTCGGCGCAAGCCACCGCCGAAAAGCTACTTCGTATGCTGCAGATTGACACGTGATTCACGGCGTGCTATACTACGAATCAGGGGCGCGACAGCCCCGTATGGAGCAAAACAGATGACCCCGAACATGCAGACCGCCCTCGCCGCTATGCAAGCTGCTGTTGAGGAGCTTGAACGTACCGCCGCCATCGTAGAGGCTATGGGCGACGCGCTCAAAAACGATGGCACCGTGCCGGTCCCCCAGATCGCCGAATTTTATTTTCATCTGGACAATGCTTATGAGCAGGCCGACAAGGCCCGTAAGCGCGTATACCATGTCAATGACATGTTCAACAAGCATTTGGTGCCGACGCGCTTGAAAGACAGCGGCATGGACTTGATCCGCGTCGCCGCAGTTGCGCGCTCCTTCTCCGTTGTGACCAAGACGTCTGCTTCTCTGCTTGACAAGGACCGGGGTTTTGAGTGGCTGCGCTCGATCGGTCAGGGTGATGTGATTCAGGAAACAGTCAATGCCAGCACTCTTTCGGCGCTGTGCCGCAACCTGATCCTTGAACACGGCATCGACCCGCCCGAGGACATTGTCAAGGTGTCGTCGTATGACACCACGTCGATGACGAAATATAGGCCCAAAGTGGGGGAAGTGTGATGGCCGCGATCATCGGACCCAACATCATTGGGCACTTGCACGGTGAACGTGCCGTGAATTGGGCGCAGCTGGACGATGAATATCGCGAGTACGCGTTCGATTTGCACGAATTGGCGCTGGGCAATCGCCCGAAGGACAGCAACGATGTGGGGCCGATCTACGTGCGCCAAGCTCTGCGCATGAAAAAGGAAGGATTGAAACTGGCATGAGTGTAGGTGACGTCAAAGGATCGCGGCGGCGATTCAAACAAAAACAGCAACTGGGCCATGCCGCAAGGCCGTCTCGTCTGTCCGTGAGCGAATCTATTGCCAGAAACAGGGCAACGGCGGCGCGAGCAGACAAGGCCAAGAAGAAATAGCGTTTTTGGTGCGGGCGTACGGGTTACGCCTCATCCAGAGCCGCTGTGGTTCTAATAGGAGAGACAAAATGACGAAAGAAACCGTGCCAGCAGTGGCAGACTCCAAAGATGCTGGCTTGCCCGCGTATCTGCAGGGCCAAAACTTCAAGAAAGAGGACAATTTCGATTCCTCCGATATCGTCATCCCTCGCATCAAGTTGCTGCAAGGGATCAGTCCCGAAATGACCCAGTTTGACAGCGCCAAGATTGGCGAATTCTGGCACACCGGCATGGACATCAATCTTGGCGGCACGATCAAATTCGTCATCGCCGATCGCCGCAAGAAGTTTCTGCTGTCCGCGCCTCTCGAAGACGGGCAGGGCGTTCTGGCACGGGCTGACGACGCCAAGACGTGGGACAAAACCGGCAAATGGCAGGTCAAGCTGAAAGGCATCAAACAGCCGGTCGAATGGGAAATCAAGGACCGCGATGTGCTTGCGTCCGGCCTGACCAAGTTTGGTTCGTCGAACCCTGCAGACGAGGACAGCCAGCCCGCCGCGACGCTGTTCTACGACTACCTCGTGTTCTTGCCTGAACGTCTGGACCTCGGTCCTGCTGTGATTTCGTTGGCGCGGGCATCCATCAAGAAGGCTAAGAAAGGCCTGAACGACAAGATCGATCTGCACGCCACGAATGGCAGGCCGATGCAGGCCCTCGTGTTCCAAGCGTCCTCGGTCGACGAATCGTCGGATAGCGGCGGTTTTAAGAACTGGCAGTTCACGCAGGCCGGATTCAACATGGACGAGGCGCTGTTCAACGTGGCTCGCGAACACGTTGGGGCGTTGGGCCGGGTGCGGATCGCCGACGAGGCGGATTCCGGTGCCGAGCCGAATAGCGGCGCGGCTGACGATGGCACCGGAAAGTTCTGACACATAGCAGACGTCGAAAGACGAGTGTCAGAACCCCGGATCGGGCGGCATAGATACTGCCCGATCCACCTAAATCCGAGGTTGAAATGAACAACACCAAAATGACCAAGCGCTGGCTTGAAGTGTTTGAGGCACTTAAACAATTCGCTAGTTCGCAAGATCAGGCCGAGGAAATGACCGACGCCGTGATGGCGGTACTGAACAAAAACCAAAGAGGCAGGGCATGACTTGGCTTGAGTGGATGATGATCGTTGTTGTGGCGGTGCTTGTCGTGCTGCCGCCCAAATGGGACCCGGCTGTCTGGCTGAAAGAACGCAACGAGCGCAAGAAGGGCAACAACAAGTGGTGAAAGATCGCAACGAATATGTCGACGTAGAAGTTGACTGTATCGCCATTGGTAAAAAAGCGGTGTTGCTTGCGCCCCGTGGCTGCGACGAAGAAGACGCCGTTTGGGTAGCCAAGTCGTTGTTACAATATGACGAGTTGTTCGGGGCTGGCGAGAGTTACACAATAGGAATGCAACGCTGGGTCGCAGAACGCGATGGCTTTCTGGACACTGACGTTGACGATGGGGAAGATGATGATGTCATTGACCGTTGATCTGGCCGATAACGCCGAAAAAGCCCTGCGGATGGTGCGCGAGGCTAAGGAATTGTCCTATGACACCGAGAGTACGGGGCTAGATTGGCGGTTTCACAAACCGATCGGGTACGTGCTAGGCGCATTCGAGAGAAACGCAGCTGCCTCTCCGGGCGACGTGGTGTACGTGCCGGTGCGCCACGGGGGCGGGGGAAACCTGCTAGGCAGCCGCCCTATGGCCTCCCCGACAGAGGGCTTTGAACCGCATCCTTTCGAGGCGGCACTGGCAAAGGCTTTTGACGAGCGCAATCAAACTGTAGGTTTAAGTCGCACGGTTGGCCACAACATGAAGTTCGACGTGCACATGTCTGCGAGCGCAGGGATTAAGCTGGGGCGGAAATTAGCTTGCACCCAGCTTATGGCGGCTATGGCGGACGAATACGCCAAACGTTACAGCCTAGAAGCATGCGCCGAGAGATACGGTGTCACTGCTAAAAAGGGCGAGGAAACATACAGGCATTTGGCGCAGCTGTTTGGTGGCCCCGCCAAGCAAGAACTTATGGGCCATTTTTGGCGCACCAGCGGCACCGATCCTGTGATTTACGACTATGCGACGGGCGACGGCGTGACGACTTTGGAGCTATATCGAAAGTTACACGATCAGTTGCTAGAAGACGAAATGGAATTCGTCATGAACTTGGAGAACGACCTAATATGGACGGTGTTTCGCATGGAGCGTCGCGGGATCAAAGTCGACCTACAAGAAGCGGCGTCGCTGCGCCGTGCGACCGAGGACAAGATTTCAAGCCTGATGGCTGATCTGCCAGTTGGGTTCAACAGCTTGTCACCGCTTCAAATGAAAGCACTGATGGAAGAACACGGCCACACCAATTGGCCGCTGACAGAGAAAGGCGCGCCATCGTTCACCAATAAGTGGCTTAAAACTAACGAGATTGGTCGCAAGATCATCGAAATCCGGCAGGCTGGGAACTTGATCAACTCATTTATAAACCCGCTGGCGACGCAACACGTGTTCAATGGGCGAGTGCATGCCAGCCTAAATCAACTGAAAAATGACGACAAAGGCACCATATCTGGGCGTTTTTCGTGTTCCGATCCGAATTTGCAACAAGTGCCAAAGCACAACAAAGCGCTAGCGAAGCCGTTCCGTAAGTTGTTTGTTGCTGACGAGGGCTGGGTTTTCTGGGAACGCGACTATTCACAATGCGAGCCTCGGCTCTTTGCCCACTACGCGCAAGACCCTAACTTGATGGCTGGATATAACGCCACGCCGTTCGTAGACGCTCATCAGACGGTTGCAAACCTACTGGGCGTCGAACGCGACCCAACGGCCAAACGCATGAACATGGGCATTTTCACTGGCATGTACCCTAAAACGTTCGCGGGACACATGGGGTATTCGCTGGAAAAAGCAACAGAAGCATGGGATAAGTGGTTTAAAGAATTCCCGGCTGTGAGGCAATTTCAGGACAAGGCCAAAGCCAGGATCAAGAAACGCGGCTACGTATTCACGCTGTTAGGTCGCCGCTGTCGCTTGGAGTCTGCACGGTTTGCTTACGTGGCCACGTCCAAGATCATTCAGGGTTCTAACGCTGACATCGTCAAATATAAGCTGTTAGAAGCCGACAGATTTTGCGAGGATAACGGTGACATCGTAGAAATCAACATGACGGTTCATGACAGCTACAATGGGCAGTATCAGAATACGCCCGAAGCGAAGGCACTATTTGAACAGATGGTGGCGCAGATGTCAGAAGTTCAATGCGAACCGTTCAACTTATCTGTGCCATTCGTGCTAGAGGGCACAGAGGGCAGCAATTGGGCGGAAGCAACCTATGGCAAGGGTTCTTGATCGTGTGGACTACTTTCGAGGGCGTAATAACAAAAAGTTCCGGAGCAGCCATTTGTTTTAAAGGCCAGTATTGGGAAAGTGAAGTTTGGTTTCCGCGCTCTCAAGCCGAAATAGAAGACGATGATGAGGGCGTCGTGATCAAGATTAAAGATTGGCTGGTTAAGAAAAACGGCCTACTAGAATTCACTCATTACACCGCAACTGAACTAGAAGCGATGAACCAATCATGAGCGAGGCGCGGCGCGAACTTAAATTTCAGGACCACATTGTAGACAGCTACAAGTTAGCTGGGGGACACGCTCGAAAGTGGGCGACAGATTTACAGGTAGGCATGCCAGACCTGATTTGTTCGTTGAAAGGGTGGGGTATACATTTAGTGGAAGTAAAACATAGGCCTGCTTGGAAAGTGGATCAAGTGTATGGCAACCCTTTAACAGAAAAACAAAAGTTTGAGTGCGCCAAATTCAATAACGCCGGGGGTTTTGTGTATGGGTTCGTGGTTTTTGGTAGCACCGACGCCATCGGGTCACACATGGCAGTATTTGACCCAACCATAGCAAATATCCAGCTGTTCCGTTGTGTGCCTTACATCGCAGGGAAGAAATACTGCATACGCAGCTTGTTGGGAGCAACACTACTATGAAACAAACAGGAACCATGCCACCAGACACGGTGCAGGCCGTCACCGACCAACGCGGCGAGCGTTACGGGGATTTTCGTGGTCATGCCACTGTGTCGCAAAGTCTAAAGCAAATCGTCGAGGACGCGCTTTCGGACAACGCGCAATTCAATGCGTTGTCGAAAAGTGATCAGTTCGTCATTCGCGAGGGCCTCGGCATGATCATGCACAAGGTTGGTCGCGTCGCCAACGGCGACCCGACTTACGACGACAGCTGGATCGATATTGAAGGGTACTCCAAAATCACGCGGGAACGCGTCTGCAAAAAGGGATGAGGACAATGAACCAAATCAAAGCGGCGCTGATCAGGGCGCAATTCCTGATGAACCCCGGTTTCTACGCCGTGGTTGATGGGCAGTATGGCTCGACGGGCAAGGGGCTTCTTGCTTCGGTGTTGGCAGAACACATGCCGGGGTGTGTAGACTTTGTCACGTCGAATGCTGGCCCGAATAGCGGCCATACTTCCTATTTTGGCGATCAAAAAGTAGTGCTGCGACAATTGCCTACTTTTTCTGTCATGCACCAACTTTTCCATGGCAACATGCCTCGCACTCATTTGAACGCTGGGGCAATTATCGAGTGGGAAACGCTGCGGGATGAAATTACGGGCTGGGTAAGTGATCGTAGCAAACTTACCATCAGTGACAATGCCGCAGTGGTTGACGAGGAAAATCGCGACGCGGAAAAAATGAAAGTCCACGCGATCGGGTCGACGGGCAAGGGCACAGGGGCGGCGCTGGCGCGCAAGATAATGAGGGAGCCGCACGGCGTGTTTGGTGGCGCGTTCCACGAAATGCACCCGTTTTATCCTTTCGCTACCGAACACGGAGTTAGCGACTATGGGGTGGGGCTGTCTGCCGTCATCGGCACGGAAAACAAGACGGTGCTGGCGGAAGTGTCTCAAGGATTCAATTTGAGCCTCAACGCGGGCGGGTTTTATCCTTTCTGCACTTCGCGCGACTGCACTGTGATGCAGGCCATGTCGGACGCTGGCATTCATCCAACGATGTACCGTGATTGCGCAATGGTGGTGAGGACGTACCCGATCAGGGTTGGTGGTAATTCTGGTCCTTGTTATCATGACCAGACAGAGACAAGTTGGGACGACATGAGGCAAGTTCCGGAATTAACCACGGTGACCCAAAAGGTGCGGCGCATTTTCACTTGGTCAAAGACGCAGTTCATGGATGCAGTCGAAGCCAACAGGCCAGGGGTGATCATGGTCAATTTCATGAATTATCTGCAGCCCGGCGTCGACCACGACAAATGGCTCATGGAAAACGTTTATGGGCCCTATCACGGCGTGATAGGTCACGGTCCGAAACTGGTCCTTCTGGGCTACGGCCCGAAGAACGAAGACGTAAAGGTGTGGAAATGAGGAGCGCGATCATGACAGACCCAACGCAGCGTCTTTCGGTGTATCTACCCGAGGAACTGCAGCCCTACAAAGACGATTTGGAGTTTTTTGTGTCGCTGATGGTGCGCAAATTACACACTAACCGACATAAGGGTACGGGGGTCGATCTTAGCCCTGTCAAGATGCTGCAGGCGGCGACGCATGAAATCGCCGAGGCGCACGAGGCTATCGCACACAAGGGGCAGTTCGAAGCCGCCACAGAATGCGCCGACGTTGCCAACTTCGCTTTCCTAGCTGCTATGGCCAGCCTTGGCATGACACGAGAAGAATTCAAGAGCCACTCGGCAGTACCATCTATCAAGGAACCAAAAGTATGACCATTCGTGATATGGTGACCCGTCATAGCGATTTCAATGAAACGGACGACTTCATCCCTACCCCGCCCTGGGCGACGCGGGTTTTGTATGAATTTGTCACACCCAGCTTAAAACAAGCGGCAAAAAACACTACGGCGTATGACCCGGCCTGCGGTCAAGGTCACATGATGCAGGTATTCGCGGAATACGGCCACAAGGGCGTATTTGGATCAGATTTTGAGGCTAATCAACTTGTAAAAGCCCGCGAGCGTCTAGGCCCTGACCCCAAGCTTTGGCACGAAGATTACATAAACGGCGGGATGCTGCCTGAAATGTATGACGTTATCGTGACCAATCCGCCGTATAAATACCTGAACGAATTTGTCGATAAAGCTCTAGACACATCCAGTTTCGGAGTTGGTATTCTATGCCGTATTCAGGCACTGGAAGGCGAAAAGAGACTTAAGAAAGTTTTCGGGAGGCGACCTCCTACTCAAATAGCGTTCTTTTCCAATCGCATCCCATTTAAGACAGGGGCAGTGGTACAAAAAGCGCCCAAAATGTTCTTCCACATTTGGATGTGGTGGGAAAAAAGCGACATAATTCCGGGGAAATGGTGCAGCCCGCGCCCGCCCCTATGGGTGCCCTACGACGCACAGACACGGCTGGAGAAGGACGAAGACTATGCTGGATGATAAATCGCTACGGTGGTCGCGCCGTCTTTCGATAGTGCCACGTTGGGTCATTTTACCCACTATTCAAAAGCAAAACGTGGCGGAACACACTTTCCATGTGGTGCGTACCGCTATTTGGCTTCTACAGTTTCACAGAACGACGACCGAAGACTACGGCAAAGTTGAGCAACTGTGGAAAGAGGCTGTCAACTACGCTTTGATACACGACGAAGAAGAAGCGGCGACTGGCGATCGCCCCAGCACGTCTAAACAAAACAAAACTTACCACGCTGGCATGCCTCAATTCGCCATCGTGGTAAAGGTAGCCGACATATTGGAAGCAATTGCTTTTCTGCATGAAGAAAAACTTATGGGTAACACTCGCCTATTAGAAGTAATGCAGGAGCGCAGGCAAGCACTTAGAGAAGTATGGGGTTTCTTTGCTGTGCAGCCCGATATCAAAATGGGTCCCACAGAACTCACGGAGCGTTATTTCGAGGCTCTTTTTAAATCGCATCCGGGGATGGAATAATGAAATTTCCAGAAGTCGAATGGCTCATCAATTGCGAGCCACGCGAAGTGCAACTTGAAGCGCTGCGCCGTTCTTACTATGGCTATCTGCTACGCACGACTAAGGATGCCCCAGAAACGCCCACGCCGCTGCGACCGGGGTTGGTGCCCGCCGAGGCATGGGGCCACCTGATGGAAATGCGTTTAGGTAAGACTCCAACGATCCTAAACGAATTTGAGTTGTTCAAAAGATATCAAGGCATTGAGAACGCAGTCATTTTTAGTCCAAACCAATACAAGGTCGATTGGGAATTAGAAGCCGAAAAATACGGCCTGTCTGTGCCTTTCGTGGCTTATGAACAAAGTCGGCTACCGCACATGGTGGCAGCGTGGCAAAAAACAAAGGGCAGAATAGCATTTTCTGTGAACTATGAGGCGCTTCAATACGACGAAACCAGAAATTTTTTATTAAGCATAGTTGGCCCCAACACTTATTTGGCTGCAGACGAGTCCATTAAAATAAAAAATCCCAATTCGCTGTTTTATAAGGGCGCAATGATGGTTCGTAAAGAATGCGGACCGGTACGTATTGCCACGGGGCTTCCTATGACACAAGGCCCCACCGATTTTTATTCGCAGGGGCGCTTCATCAAGATGTATGATGGTTTGGATTTCTATGCGTTCAGAGGCCGCTACTGCGTCATGGGCGGTTTCAAGAAAAAACAAATTAAGGGCATCAAAAATGAAGAGCGGCTTCGTGGGGAAATAGAGGCAAATGCCTTCGTGGCCAAGCGTAAAGACTGGGGAAGGCAAAGCGACGCTGAGTTCTATGAACAGCGCCTAAACATTCACCCTGTTCAGCTTAAGCACTACACCGAAATGGAGCACGAGTTTGTGACCATGGTAGAAAACGCGCAAGGCGAAGTGGACATGGTTGCTGCCGACCAAGTCGTTGGCAAGCTAATGAAAATGCAGCAAATTTCGTCCGGTTTCGTATACACTGAAAGCGGCGACGCTGTGGAAATAATGGACCCGCTTAAAACGCCTAAAATGCTAGCGCTTATTGAACTGATAGAGAACGAATTAGTGGGGAAAATAGTAGTACCATTCCATTATTCTAAATCGGGCGAGATGCTGCTTAAGGCCCTAGAAAAATATGAACCTGCCGCTATCTTGAGCGACGGGCGAATGAAAAAGTCTGGGAGGGACTTGGTGGCCGAAAAGAAAAGGTTTAATTCAGACCCCAAATGTCGCGTGATGGTGGGCAATCTAGTAACGATGAAATATGGCCACGACCTTACCGGAAACCCAAGCGACCGCGCCGCTACTATGTTCTTTTTTGAGAACAACTTTTCGCTGGACGACAGAACCCAAGTAGAAGCGCGCGTCACCACGGCATTTCAGGATTGGTCCAATGTCTACATAGACCCGTATTGCAGCCCAGCAGAACACAGGGCGATTGTGGCTTTGGCGCGAAAAGAAAACGTAGTTGAGTCGGTGCTAGGCGCTTATAGGGACGGCAAAGTTAGAAAAGAAATGGCCCCGCCTAAAAACTAAGCGGGGCCACCGAGGAAAGCTATTCTGGAAGCGCACCGGGGCAGACTGCCCGGAACACCCCGGTGAACGTCAGGCCGTCCTCTACGCTTACTTCCGTGTCGATCCTATTTGCGACGGTCTCGGGGAAATCGTCATAGGCCCAAGTAGGGAAGTATTCGGCGAGTTTGTCGCAGATAGTTTGTTCAGACGCGGTTGGTTCACTTTTTGGGCGTTCGACCGCGTCCAGAGTCTCGCAGCCGGTCAGAAAGAGAATCGGCATGATCGCGAGGACGAGCCGCATCGTCAGCTTTCTTTGCAAGTTCATTCGCTCTCTCCTGATCGACTCGTCTTGCTTCGGTCTGGCGCTGCTCATATTTTCTGCGTTCTTCTTCTTTGACGACCTTGCGGAATTGCATCAGTGCAAAAATCGCTCCGCCGATAAACAGAATAAGCAGCGCCAGACCGGCCCAAAACCCGAGGTTCACCCTGTTACCTTTACGACACTCGTGTCGACGGTCGGCCCGGAGATAGGTTTATCGCCCACTCTTTCAGCGGCGGGGATATCGCCTATCCGCGTTTTCAAGCCTTTCAACATAGCGAATACCGCCGTGCCGCCGCCCCCGATCATCGCAGTCAAGATGAGGTTCAACTGCACAGAAGTCAGGGTGAAAGTGTAGCTCCACCCGCCGTCAGGCAACTCAGTGTAAACACCGAAGCCCATGGCAGCAAGAGCAGCTAGCCCCAAACCGGTGCCAAGAAGCGCAAAGTAAATCGCGAGGCGACCCCACGAAGGCAGGGTCAAGCTTTTCAAGTGTTCCATAAGGACAGTCTCCGTTATTGTTCCGAGAAACCCTCTCGGCAGGGATCAGTTAAGAGCGGCGACCATGGCCCGAAGTTTGTCGCCGACTTCGATCGGGTCACCGGGCTTATCCATTCCGGGCAGCCACATAATGTCCCATTTGTTCCGCTGCGCAATGCCCAATGTCCTCTGGACCTCGGCATGCGTCAGCATTGTTTTTCTTGTCACCGGAATTTTGTATTGAAGCCCAAGTTTATGCGACAGTCGTACAAGAGAATTCACTTGCTGTTCCGTAATCGGGTATTTGCCTGGATTGAAAGGTCGTTCAACAGCCCCGGCCATAGCGTCGATAGAAATGCCAATAGCATTGGAATTGGCCCCTCTCGTATGGGCGGCATAAGCACCATTAATCAAGGGGGGCTTTTGCAGATGCACAGGTACGCATTCCACCACTTTACCATCGGGCCATGTGATGACGTAGTTGTAGCTGTCGCTTTCTTCGGCGTTTACGCCGGGGGCACCAGCAGTCCAGTGCCAATGTATACGTTTCATTTGGGCAGTCTCCTTTTAAGGACGGAAGCGATTGTTTTCGACCCGGAATGGGTTTGATGTAACGCAGATTTCTTTCGGAGGCACAAGACCTAAATAAGGCCGCAGCACAGTCCAGCAAACATTAACATAAAAAATGCCATCGGGTAAAGAATTGCACCTTGGGCTGTCACCAGTAAACTCTATCAAAGAGGCTGTATAAGGCGAATCGAGTCCGCCTTTGTAGTTTGTTTCGTCGCCGCCATAGCATGCTAAAGCGCCAGCTTCAACGTAGTCTGGGTCGCTTGGTGCCCCGCGACCTTCGGCCCATCTAACCTGAACCATATAACGCCCTGAAAAACTGGCGTGAATTTTTCGTTCGAGCGTGACTTGAGGCTGTCCGTCCTCGGTCTGGCCCACCACTAGCAATTCTCTCGGTTCATACCAACGTGTGGCAGGAACGAGGACGGCTGACAGGTACACAGCGAGAACAATAGCAATCATCGTCATGGATACAAACATAACGCGCAAGCTTCTCACGGCGTTCTCCCTATTATTACGTTGAGATTAACCCAAATTACGCCAAAGAGCGTCATGGCAATACCCCCTATCGTCATGATACCCCATTTTAGCCACTGGCGTTCTCTTTCTTCTCTTTCTCTATCGCGGCGCGCATTCCTTTCTTCTATCGCTGCGATTTCTTCTGCCTGTGCCGCCAGCTGCTTTTTTAGCTCGCTGATCTGATACATGGCCATTGCTAGTGTGTCTGCCATGTTTCCTCTTCCCACGTTATGGATGCAATTGTTCAACGAGCCGAAAAGAGCGCGTCGATGGAGACGTAGTCAAGCACAGTGGCGTTGACTGCAGCAGTACCAAGGCTGCGACGAACGTTGTGGCCGCAAGCCAAACTAATCCCCGATCCGGGAAAATTGGTGCTGATAGTGGCGACAGTTGCCCCGTTGATCTTAAACACTGCGGAGTTACCGGCTGCATCGATGTCGATTTCAAGCAGTTGGAAAGCGGCGGTGCTTGGAGAAACGCCCGTGTCAAGAACAGTCAACACGCCATTGTTATTGGTAACAGCCTCCCAGCGCCCACCGTTAACGCTGTCGGTGTACCTGAAAAACACTCCATAGTTCGGCGTAGAAGAAACTATGTTAAATAGGCCATTTTCGACCGTGTACCTGTTCGTGGCGTTAGACAAAGTTTGGAAACCCACCCTAGATGCGTAGCTTATGGTGCCTTGTCCAAGGTTAAGAGACAGCAAAGACGTGGACGCAAAGCCAGCGCGTCCTGTCGCAGTAGTTCCGAGAGCTTGGCGCATAACACCGAAACCGACTATGGGGTTAGCGTATGGCCAAGCGATAATGCCATTGGCAGCGCCTGTACCCGATACTTGAGACGAAAAAACATCGTCAGAAGTGATCGACATGCAATCATTAAAATGGTAAAAACGAGTGCGCGTTTTAGCGGGTCCTGCGGGACCGGTTGCGCCTGCGGGTCCTGCGGG
>JACCDR010375184.1_pt1 | contig 25143 bp, 22 predicted proteins | sample 7446431 | NCBI WGS metagenome assembly JACCDR01 (sample SAMN15323443, study PRJNA562643) | freshwater metagenome | isolation source: river surface water | place: USA:Blue River Watershed | collected 2017-08-17 | reverse complement strand
GTTTCGTAGGGACCCACCAGAAACAGCTCCCGAGGCTGCTACTACTGAGCCTCAGCCCACTGGGGACAAAGAAGAAGGCACCCGGCTGAGTCCCACAACGGAGGCACTCGTCGGTCCACTTGTCGAGACGATGTACCAAATGCCTCCGATGATGCCCAAGTTCGAACGAGCGAAGCATCTCGAGGTGCTGTTCGAGAGGGTGACCAAGAACGTCACGGTGGCCGACCTCCATGTGGCAGCCAAGGAGTGTGAGGCCTGGCGCATGAACCACCGCAGGCTTCACCCGAGCTGTGATGGGCCGCTCGACGACATCCTCGAGCAGATCATCACCATGGTTCTGAGCAAGGCTCGGATGCAGCTTCAGTGACTGTCCGTGTCTACGAGCAGCACCTAGCCGAGTTGCGCAGCACCGTCTTCGATCCCAGCCTGGAGGCCAACAAGAGCGGCTGGGACTACGAGACGGTGCTGCTCACGGCCCAGGACGCCCTGAGCTCCTGTGGCCTTACCACCGACCCCATCTTCCTGATGGACGATGAGGGTCGAATCGACCTCGTGGGCGCCTTCGCCATCGGTATCGGTGTCGACCTCAAGCCAGGCCGCAACGAAGCCGTTTACGATATTCTGCAAGAATGGCTTCTGGCCAACCCGGTCTTCCGACAGATGCTGGCAGAGGCCTTGCGGCCAGGGGTTGTGCATCAGAGCACCTGGAACTATGTCAACGTGGTGACTGAGTTGAGTGTCGTCAGCTCGGTCGAGAGAGCGCAAGAAATCTTCGATGGTCTCGCCAAGGCCCTCGAAGCCCAGAATCTCGTTGGGGGCGTACGCAGTAGATGAGACAAGTCGAAGTCCCGGTCACGGCAGTCAACAACAGGGTGGTGATGGCCGATGTCGATTGGGAGTGGCGCTGCCAGCCAACCCGCGTGATCCCGAAGGTCGACGCCCATGGCTTCGTCGTGGGCTACGACATCGAGTGTACAACGTGCAAGCACCGGGCGTTCATCACCACGCCCGGCTTGCGCGGCAGTCGAATCCCGTAGTCGGGGATAAGAAATATGAAGTGGGCAGTCAGCCCCCTTCTGTTTTGGAGAGTTGTGGCCGCAGGCGATAGTCGCCTCCTGCTGCAACTCTCCGTGAGGGTCGTGTCCGCTTTATGCCGCCACGACTTGGAGAGAGACAATGACCAAACCGATGGGTGTTCGTTCTTCGCAGATCGGGATGTTGCTTGACCTCATGGGCCGAGACTGCGGACCGCTGCAGTATCTCCGCGAGCTGACGAAGAACTCGATGGAAGCGATTCGTCGTGTTCCTGGTGGGCAGGGCGAGATCATCTGGGACTACGATGAAGACGACGATGGTGTTCGCAAGCTGTGCATCACCGACAACGGCGATGGCATGGATTCCGAAGACCTCCAGCTGCACATCAACAGCCTCGCTTCGACTCATGAGAGCCAGCGCCACGCGCTCGATGGCAACTTCGGCGTAGGTGCGAAGATCTCCGCAGTCACGAGGAACCACGCGGGGCTCGTTTACGTGTCCCGTCGCAAGGCACACAACTTCACCATCACGATGTGGAAGGACCCGCAGACCGGCGTGTACGGGATGAAGGACTTCCAGACCGACGATGGTGAGGTCTTCCATGTGGGGTCGCTGGAGGATGAGGACATGCCCGAGCAGATCCGGACTGCCGATCACGGCACCCGGGTCATCTTGCTCGGGATGACCGACGGCGAGGACACCTTCGCCGGGCATGGTGGCAAGGGCGTCTGGGTTCGGAAGTACTTGAACACCAGGTTCTTCTCCATCCCGGACGGCATCACGCTGAAGGCCCGCGACAACGACAAGGGCAACACGGGGTGCCGGACGGTCCACGGTCAAGGTCCTGTGCTGAATGCAACGGCCAAGGCCAAGGGCGTGGTGAAGCTGTCCACGGCCAAGGCCCATTGGTGGATCGTGCCCACGGAAGAGGAGCCGATCAACGTGGTGCTCGGAAGCAGGACCATCACCAAGATGGGTTCGTTCACCACCAACAACACCATTGGACACGTTGCGTGTCTGTTCCAGAACGAGCTCTACGGCAAGGGTGGTTATCCGCTGCTTCAGCAGTTCGGAATCATCTTCGGCTACAAGCAGGTCATCATCTACGTGGAGCCGACTGCGGGTGATGTCTCCAGCGACACGTCCCGTTCGCGGGTCATCATCGATGGAGAGGAGCCGCCGTGGGCGGAGTGGGCCTCGGAGTTCCGTGACAACATGCCGCAGGAGTTGAAAGACTTCATCGAGCATGCTGGCGGGCAGCGAGACTCGAAGCAGGAAGAGGCGGTGCGTGACCGCATCAGCTCCGTGATGGATCTCTTTCCCATCCCGAAGTTCCAGAGGGACAAGAACGGGAAAGAGACGGGGACGCCCAACCAGTACAGGAGGTCGCCCCCCGGGAATACGAGTGGTACGAAGAAGCGCCACCGCAATGGCAACGGCAACGGAGGACGCCACAACGCGTTCGGGACGATCAAGCCGGTGGGTGTGCTCGGCCGGGTGGTCAACATCACCGATGTCCCGGAGGTGGTGTGGCAACGAGTCTCGGACGGTACGCGTGAGCCGCCCTATCTGGATGGGAGGGCAGCTCACTTCCTGCCCAACACCCCGCCCGTCATCATCGCGAATGGAGACTTCGGTCCCTTCGTGGCCATGGTGGAAAGGTTCGCTGCTGCCTATCCGGATATACCGGCAGCTCGCGAAGTGTGTCGGACCATCGTCGAAGGATGGTTCGGCCAGGTACTCCTGGAGGTCGTCATCGGAGCATCGCATCTCCGATCGGGCTCGGAGCCGTGGACGGGTCCGGCCATCGAGGCCGCCCTGTCGGAAGAGGCACTGACCATGGCTGTGATGCCCCGCTATCTCGTTCACGAGAAGATCAAGCGGGACATCCACGCCAAGCTCGGTAGGCCGGCGTGAAGTAACCCGAGTGCAGCCCCCGTGTGGCATCAGCTACATGGGGGCTGCATGGGGGTGCCTTACACGTGCGAAAAACTAGCGATGGGCAGCAGCACGTTCGTGCTGTGGGCATCTCGTGACTAGCTGCGCATGGTGCTCAGCAGGGTTCTGTCGATAGTACGGGTTCACGGAGGTACCCTGGAGAGACATTAGTTCTGTCGGTAACCGGGTATGTTCGGCGGCCAGAACTGAGTACTTGTAAGAAGTTCGTGCAATCGTTGGACCGTTCCACCTGGCACTCGTTAGAAATGGGGAACGTCTGCTCGTAGGGGAGACGGAACGGTTGAGGTTGTTTGAGTTGGAGATTGCCTGAGAACGGTTGAAAGAGATACCGGCCGGTAGATGGTTGGACAAACCCTGCCGGCCACCGGACTCCTTAGTTGGAGTCTACTTAGAGAAGTGTCTGATTGATTTACTACGTCAGTACGTGGTGTTCTATCTGAAGAGAAACCGGCTGGCAGTTGGTTGGATAAACCCTGCCAGCCTTTTTATTGGAGATCACATGACAACTACTGTGGCGGAGAACGGGCAGAGGAAGTCGACCAAAATCGACGACTATGTGCAGACGGGTCTCATCGCCGTCTACATCGTGCAGAAGTCTGGGCAGCCGACGCTGAAGGAAATCCAGAACACGGCAGTCACGAAGCTGGGCTGTCAGCTCGATGGGCGCACTCTGTCCCGTGCTCTCAAGGGCGCCTCTCGCGGCGGCCGCAATCTCATCTCCATCCTCCAGCACCGCCTGCCCGAGGATCAGGGTGGCTCGGTGGTCGACGTCTACAGCATGAAGGATCCGCAGCGCTGGAAGGCAGCGCCCGAGTACGCCAACTTCATGGACCTCCTGCCCAGGTTGATGAACGACCCCGAGGCTCAGCGCATCAAGGACTACTTCGACAAGGGCGAGACCAAGACCAAGGCTGGTGATGACACCACCAAGGCCCGGCGTGGCAATGACGTGGACGACTACCGTTCGTACACCGTCTTCATCCGCACGACCGATCCGCTGCTCGGCTCGCAGATCCACTGCCCCTTCACGGACAAGGCTCGAGGCATCGAGACCAAGAAGAGCGACGACAAGCCGGACATGGAAGGCATCTTCGTCGTCGACGAGCTCACCGGCGACCGGGTGCTGACGCCCGATTGTCTGCAGGGCTGGTTCATTACCAACGCTGGCCGCTACGGCGGCATGCCCGATGCGCGTGGGCAGTACATCGCCTTCGACTACGTGCACATCCCCAAGGAGGTGAAGCCCGTGCAGCTGGTCTTACCGGTCAACAACTCGAGGCAGGGAGCTGCAGCGCCCAAGAGCTACGAAGCCATCCCTGCAGGTCAGATCCTGCGTATCGACTTCGTCGCTCCCGTCAAAGGACTCTACACGCCGGCGCAGCTCGAGAAGCTCTTCCACCTCGCCGGCAACAAGCCACGGCGTGGTATCTCCCCTGCTCGAGGCAAGCGCTACGGCCACTTCCAAGTGATCGGCTTCATCGATCACGGCCCGCTGAAGACGGACTCGATGTCGTTCATCCTCGATCAGCTGCCCCCCAACCTGCGGATGAAGGCGGAGGTGAAGTTCGGCAAGAAGCCCCTGAGGACGCCCACCGAGGTGACCGAGGAGCACTATCAGTACATGGTCGAAGCCATGGAGCGGCTCTCCAAGGTGGAGATCAAGATGAACGCCAAGGGTGGGGAGGACGCCAACGATCAACTCTTCCCCTCTCCGGAGGCGGAAGAAGACGACGAGTAGCTGCAGGGCCGGTTGGCAGGCAATCCCTGGGTGTAGTCAGTAGCTCGGGTACTGCATGCGGTCCTTTTGGTTTCCCGATGGATGGTACGACGTCTCGCGGGTCAGAAGCATCGCAGTTGGGTACTCCGTGTCCGCTGTCGTTCACATGGAGCTGCGTACGTAGATAGAACTCGCCCCCGTGTTGGTTGGACAAACCCACGGGGGCACCAACCATACCCAAAGCTCGCGATGATGGTCGAATGCTGTCATCCTATCTTGAAGTACCGCACGGATTCTTGCTCGTTCCTAGAGAAGGCACGACGTGCTGGTGGAATCGATGGCCACACGTGGTTACGATGGCAGCTTCTAGCTGAACTCCGTACGGGTGGAACAGACGGCGGCTATCCGGATGCCACGATCGAACGGACGCTGGCACTGGCAGACGTTTGGTTCTCGTTGGGAGCTAGTGGGGGTATTACGGCTCTCCTGTATTGAATAGAACTCGCCGGCGTGATGGGTGGACAACCCCACGCCGGCACCTTGTCCTGCGGGAGGTATCTACTCTGTACGCAACGAGGTAGGGACAGTCGGTTCTTCTAGTGTGCAGTCGTAAATCTCGAGGTAACGGTCGGAGTTAGTTTTGAAGTAGAACCCGCTGCGGTTGTAGCTGGACAAGCTGACCGCGGCACTATGTACACCCCAGCAATCAGTACGGTGGGATGTGGCCGTGTCGGTCGGGCCGACGGGATGTCCTGAAGGGACCAAGAACCGTTCGAAGGAACGATGTTGGGAAGTCCTGTAGGGAAGCAGCTTTCTTGGGAGTATCTGCATGCGTTTCGAATGCAGAGTCGGCAGCTGCGAAGAAGGGTGGAAGTCTAAGGTGGCTGGCTTTGCATTGGTGGGGTAAGAGGTGGGGTTCGGATGCCTTCTCTCCCGGGTGCTTCTCTTGCTGGACGTACAGCGTTTGGGACAGTAGGGAGTCGTACTGGTCAGAAGGTCGGTCGGCAGTAATTGTCGAGCGAGGTGTAGATGAGTGAGGCGGGAAGTGAGCAAACCGCGATTTGAATAGAACCTGCTGCGTGGATGGCTGGACAAGCCCCACGCAGCTTCTTTTAGCTACCAGCCGAGTCGGATCAGCAGGGACCGCAGACGCATGCGCCTGCCACACACGTCCCGCATTGCAGCCCGAGAAGGCACTGGGCGTCGCAGGCGACCTCGTCGCACACGCCCTGGCCGCCGGCGCCTCCCACCCCAACTCCCCCACTCCCGACGGTGCTGGCGATGCCGCCACCGGCTCCACCAAGGCCACCGGTGCCAGGTACACCGCCTACGCCACCGGCGCCGCTCGCCAAGACCCGGCATGCCCCCTCCTCGCTGGTGGCCTGTCCCTCGAGACAGGTGAGTGCGCCGTTTTTGCAGACCGGCTCGGTCTCGACGCCGTCGGCGCAGCATCGCCAGCTGACGGGCTTGCAGTCGTCGTTGGTGACGACGCCAGTCCCAGTAGAGCTTGCCGAGCCTCCCGTCGTCGAGTGTGCGCTATAGACGGGGCCTGGGACTGGGTCGTCAGAACAAGCCGGTGCAAGAATCAGGACCAACCAGATGTACTTCATGTGCACTTCGATGCGGCCCTGAGCACCGCGTTCCAACGCCGTTCTCACTCAGGGATAGTTGTAGTAGCTTGATCACACACAGAAGACCCAGAGCCGCAAACTCCTGGGTCTTCGGGGATAAGAAAGTGGGATGGGCACACAGCAGACAAAAGTGAGCCCGCCGGCGGACGACTTCCGGCGGGCTCGATGAGGAGACTAGCCGGTCTTCTTGGGACGCGTGCGCTCGAGACGATCGGCCTCGATCTTCTGGTCCTCTGCCGACTGCTTGCGCGCCTCGCGCTCGCTCGTAGGCAGACCACGCGTCTGGATCTGTGCATCTCGGCTCTGCCGCTCCTTCTCGATGCGTTGTGCATCTTCACTCGACGGCTGGCTGAATGCCGGGATGCCGTTCGGCGGCACAGTACCCATGGCGGTCATGCCACGCTCGGCTGCCTCTTCGCGAGCCTTCTGTGCACCGCGCAGGATCTCGCCCTCGAGAAACGGGGCCGTCATCGGATTGAAGTCGGTCGCCAGTTCCTGCTCTTCGCCAGGCTGGAACTCGATCACGGTGCCGTCCGGCTGCCTGACCTTCTGGACGACGTTCGAAGTGTTCTTGTACTTGGGCATGGTTTCCTCCCCAGTGTTCAGACAAGCACGCGATGTACCATCTGCGTGCACCCTCAGGTGCCATGCCGATAGAACTCAGGAGATTCCGATGTGTGAATGCGGTTGTGCTAGTGCGCCCCCCGACTTCCAGTTCAAGGGCCCGGACGGCTTGCTCTACACCCTGCAGATTCATCGACCGTGTCGGCATTGTGAAACTCCACTCGGTGTGATCATCGCCCGGCACAACCCAGAAGAAGTCGAGGAATGGGGACTCGATCAGCTGCCGGAGTTGCCATGGGGCGAATACGAAGAAGCGGCCTTCCCATTGGTCTATCCGAAGAAGCTCTTGAAGGAGCTCGACAAGAAGCTCGAGAATTCCCTCAAGTACGTCGATCGTCTCGAGGGGGCACTAGAAGGACGTGATGTGATTGAAGCACTAGCTGAAAGCCAGAAAGAGAAATGAACTTGGACGACACTCTCATCGAGATGCTCTTCGGCAATGAGGCAACGGCCCAGGAGCTCGTGGCTCAGACGAATATGCCGGAGCATGAGGTGCTAGACGCTCTCGAGCGATTGATCATCTCCAGGCAACTCTCTGCCTACCGACCCATCACACCAGCAGGCGCCCGAGAGCCCATGCGGTTCACCACCAACGTCCGGCCTGAGCCTGTGTTGCTTCCACCCCCTCCACCCATGCTGCCACCGCCAACTCTACCTGCCCCCAAGGTGGAGCCTCCTCAGTTTTCGGACTTCCCCATGTCCTGCGCCCAGGGTTGCAGGCTCAAGCGGGGGCACCGTGGTGGTTGTCTCATCCCCTAGGAGTTGCATGAACAAGAAGGACATCCCTCGCAAGATTCGAGAGCTCGATGGACGGCGTATGCAGTCTCGCTACGGAGAGGTCCTCGTGGAGGTGCATCCGTACGTGATCGGCGACGGCCCCTCCATCAACTTCAGGGACCTGGAGACCGGGGAGCCCATCGCCAGGTTGACGGTCAACGAGCCCGAGGTACAGCTGGCGCCAGATGAGGTCCTGGTGAAAACCTGGTCGGAGAACGAAGAGATCTCTCGGGACGCGATGAAGACTGGCTGGTTCGAAGACACTGGTCGTCGCATCTTGGTGGGTTATGTCGAGGCTCAGGTCTGGAGGGTCAAGTGAAGGTCTCCATCCATCTCGGTGGAGATGGGGGTATAGCCGTGATTGAGGTGGGTGACACGCTCCTCACCCTCGTCAAGCGGGTGGAGCTCGAGTGTCCTTCCCCGATGACTGCGGCATACCTGAAGGTGTGGTTCTCAGACACGGACAAGGGCCGGCAGGAAGCTCGTCTGCTCAAGAAGGCGATGCCTTCAGCAGAGGTGTGTGTACTGCTGTTTGAAGAGCGAGGTGGAACATGAAGGCGAGAGCAGAGAAGCAGAAGATGGAGCTCCTGAAGAAGGTCTCTGCCTGGTACGACAAAACCCACGAGCAGGGGCGGAAGCCGTGCATGGATGCTGGTACTTCGTGCGGGCAGCTCACTCTCGACATGATCTGGTGCGGGTACGATGACGACGACGAGGAGTTGTTCGCCGTCAACATCGCTGAACAGATCCTCGACGAGGTGTAACGTAGGAAGGGCCTTGGCGCCCTTCTTCTAGCTACGGATCCACCATGCCCAGAGGAGAAGCACGCAAGCGTCTGCGCCATGAGTACCCGGAGATCGTGGCACGCCTCGAGCTCTACAAGAGGCTCGATCCCATCTTTCACAAGCAGGTGCTCGAGTCACGCGCCGAATGGAAAGCGCGGCACATGCGGTACGTGGAGGACGACTGGAAGTCGCCGGAGTACCGAGCGTGGAAGAGGATGCGCAAGGAGGTCAAGCAGAAGATTCGAGCTGCGGATGGGAGGCGCATTCGCATCTGCCCTCGCTGGCGAGACGACTACCTCGCCTTCTTGGAGGATGTTGGGAGGCGCCCCGAGGGTGAACACTTCCTCTACCTCATCCGCCTCGACCTCAACAAGGACTTCAAGCCCGGGAATGTGATCTGGGGGCGTGGCGGCACCCGGCCGGACTACTTCGAGTTCAACGGTCACCGCGATACCCTGGTGGGGTGGTCGAAGATCACTGGCCTCAGCAGGTCGTGCTTGCGCCATCGTCTCGAGCGGGGACTGACTCCCGAGGAGATGTTCACCACGCCCAGAAGGTACAGCTAGCATGTTCACTTCGGACGAGATCGAGGGTGCGCTCGAGAAGCTGATTCGTTCTTCCATCCGCCGCCCCATCGACACCCTGGGAGCTCGCCGGCTGGACGTCCCCTTCTCGGACACCCAGGAGGCAACAGCGGGTGTCTTCCTCCTGCACCCGAAGGCGCCCTACTACGTCCTGTTCCTGGGCGTGCAGAAGCTTGCTGCCGCCGTAGCCAAGGAGGCAGAGACCCTGGCGCTGCTCTTGGCGGCGATCGAGGCCACGGACAGAAACGTCCTGCCCATCAATGACATCACCCCTCTCAGCAACGCCAAGGTAGCCCTCGACGAGCTCGAGGGAGCTGTCGACGCCCGAGACAGCGCCTTCGCTGATGTGACCAAGGTCCCAGCCTTCGTTCGTTACAGCGCCAACGTGGACCTGTTTCTTCAGACCTCTGGCTCGAATGTGAAGTCGGGTGGAGACATCGTGCAGACACCGCAGGAGGGGAGGGAGAGTATCCCCACCCTTTTGAGGGATCTGAAGCTGGCGCACGAAGAGGTCATCCGGGTGGTGAAGCTCCTGGCCGAGGGGCAGAACAACTACGCCAAGGTGAATCTGCCGGCCCTGGTGGCCAAGGGCATCATCTCCCGCTCGAAGGAGATTCTTGGAGAGCAGGTCAAGGAGCTGTCGAACCTGACGCCTACGGCGCGGCTCGCCAAGCTCCGTAAGCTCCTCCTCGACTTGGTGGCGCAGAAGGCTGTGGTGCGGAAGTTCGCGACCTTCGTGCCTCCGAACGCCACGCTCTCCATTGCGGGTCTCGGTCACCCCTACGCCGATGCGGCCCATCCAGCCACGCCTGCCATGGTGGTGCTCGGCGCGCCGGGCCCCTATCCCTCACACGTCGGCAGAAACATCCTGGACCTCTGGCTGGATGTCGGGCCGGTGGATCCCAAGATCGGAGGCAGTCCGCTTGCCCCCACCGTCAACATTGCTCCGGTGTCCGGGAACACCGGTCAGTTCATCTCCATCAGCCCTACTCTCTTCGCTTCGACAGTATTGGGGGATCTCCTCTACATCGTCAGCGCCGGACCGAATGGAGGAAGTCGGTGGGTGGTGACCTCTCTCGTGGCGCCGAACCAGGTGTTGGCGGTGGGCATCGCGCCGGCGGAGGTTGAATCTGGAGCGGGTGTTCGGTCGTGGCCAGCTCCGACCCATCTGCTCACGCTGGCCAGCGCTTTCACGCCCGACCTGCGGGCCACGATCAACGAACCGTATGACATCACCGTCGCCAACGAGCAGTTCGGCATCAACGACAACGGCAATCCACTCTCCGTGGTGTTCGCTCATGGAACTGGTCTCACGGCCGATGACATCGTTGCAGACTTCAACGCTCAGCTGCCAGGCGCTGGGAACTTCGTGGCCGAAGCCTTCTTCTCCACGTTGATCTTCAGCGGTCCGGTCACCATCGCCTCTTTGGGTGGGAACAACATCCGCTTCACACCCATCACCGGAGACTTCACGGCCATTGTGGGTCAGCTCAAGATCGATGACCTGGTGTTCGTGAAGGAGGGACCGAACGCTGGCACTCGCTGGACGGTGACAGCCAAGAGCACGACCCAGATCGATGCAGCGGGCAGCGTGCCGGCCATTGCAGAGGCCTCCAGGTCCGTCGACATGGGCCGAAACCGCCGCATTCGTATCTACAGCCCAGATGTAGCCATGGCCCTGACGCTTCGCTCCACGCTCACAATCACCCAAGACCCGATCTTCGATGGAGCGGCAGGTACTTTGGGTTTCTTCCCCGGGCTGTCTTCTACCGCCCGACCTCTGCAAGCTCAAGAGCTCAAGGACAGCATCAACGCCCAGCAAACCAATGTGGTGGCTTCGACAGTCTTCTCTCCTTCGTTCGAAGGGCAGGCGAGGAGCGATCCGTTCTTCCCGACCAAGCTCGTCTTCTACTACCTGCGTGGCATCGGCAACATCACCAGCGCCCTCGCAGGACCAAACTTCACTGTGACGGTCGAGGTGCCTGTTGGGAATGTGCTCTCTTCGGGTATCGCCGTGGGGGACATCCTCGTTCTACGCAGTGGCTCGGTGCTCGATGCCCAGTACACCATTACCAGTGTGGCAGCGGACGAGATCGTGGCCGACGGTACGGTGCAGGCTTCGGTCGGCACCGACATCGAGATCGAGGTGGGCCCGGCCCTGACAGGCGTCGCCTACGGCGCCGGCGTGGTGATCCCTTCTCCCAGCCCCAATGCAGGCGATCACCATGTGCAGTCTGCGAGCTCCATCCCCTTCGAGCTCGAACTCCAGCAGGCGCTGCCCATGTTCCAGCTCAACCAGCGACCCATCCTGATGAGTGGGGTGGGTGTCGGACACTTCACTCTGCAGCTTGACTCGACCACGACCACCATCAACTCGTATATCCGTGCTGCCGAGGCTCATCAGCTGCTTGTGTCCGTCGGGCAGCTCGGGGTCGATGGTTACATGACCACGCCCTGGTTCCAGCTGCCGGAAGTCCCCCAGCTGCTCGCCGTCGAAGACCTCCTTCACTTCTACGGTTCGAGCTACTCCGTGCCCGATGAGGTTCATGAGATTGAGTCCATCGAGAAGGATCTGCATATCATCCAGGTGACGCCGGATGTAGCTGCCCTGCCTTCGAGCTGGGACTTCTCTGACAACCTCAATCTGCCATTCGCACGTCTGAAGGCTGGAACGATCATCGACTACGAGTCGTTCCGGGACAAGCTCAATGCGTGGCTGGCCTTGCCGAGTCAGCAGCCTGCCTTCTTCACCCAGCTCAATCAGAAGATCAATCCTCTGCTCAGTAACCTCAACCCTTCGGCGGTGGCGGTGGGGGATGCAAAGAATCAGTTGAGGTCACTCTCGGCGGTTCTGGATCTGGCAGGCGCGGAGTCGGCTTCGGCAGATCCGGACGAGAGTCTCGAGGGTGTGCTCGCTACCTTCGCGATGGCACAGGTGCCTGTAGTCGACACACTTCTGGCGGCACTCTCGGAGCGAGGAGCTGACCGAGCCATCGATCTTCTGCTCGAGGGCCAGTTCGTGAACTTCTTCGACCTGGAGGTGGACCAGGCTTCGTACGCAGGGAACGTGTTGAGCAATGCTCGCGCGGTTGCCATCTACGACCTGCCAGTCCGCAAGTTCTCCAGGCCCCAGTCGACGCAGAGTTCCCTCATCGGCTCATCGGATTCTCCCGATGCAGAGTATGATCTCTCCGACGCCGATCAGGGTCTTGTACCCGACCCACCTGTACAGGGTGAGAGCCTGTAGCTGGTATCATCCGGCTTCAAGAGCCGGTGCCCAGTCAGAGCTTGTCGAGAGGAGATCGGGTGCTAGTGACCCGTCTCGAAGAGCGTGGCGGAGAGCTGGTCTGGCGCCGAGTCTCTGCCACGATCGTTCGTGCAATTCCGGGAGAACGTTGTGTTCCAGGAATGCGACGATGGGTTGTCTACTATGAAGACAACGGAGCCGTGGAAGTAGTACCGCGCAACCGCATCGAGAAGAAACGCAGCTGAAACGCAGGGACTTTCGAGTTCTCTTTGGGTGGTGCTGCAGCTAAGATCAGGTGGCTGATGCAGGAGCACGCTGGCACGATCTTGACGGCCGTCATCGCCGGCCTGACCGCGGTAGGTGGACTGCTGATCTACCTATGCCGCTACTTTGCCGAGGGCAAGGCCAAGGCCGAAGAGCGCACGATTACCGTGCTCAAGGAGGCGTCGCAGGAAGCCAAGGACCGCTACGTCGAGTGGGGCAAGATCATCGGTGAGCTGACACGTTCGGGTGAGAAGCTGGGCGTCACCATCGATGCTTCATCCAACACAACGAAGGACATCTCTCGAGCACTGGAACAGCTGAATCAGCGAGTGGACACCTTGCTGATCAAGCTGGAGTTGTCCAAATTGACGAGTCGGAGCTCGGGGAGTCACAAGCTTCCAAGTCGTGAGGGGGAATCGCGGTGAGCTTTCGGGAGGCCATTGATCGCCTTCTGACTCCCAAGGATCGCCGCGAACGGATGGCGGCGGCGGAGAAGGAGTACGAAGAGCGTCCAAAGTCGATGACTCCGATTTTCGAGGAGCATGCGAAGGCCGTCTCGGAAGTCGACGCCGCCATCGAGCGTGTGCTGAAAGCAGCAGCTCGAGCCACTGCATCAGCCAAGTCTGTTGCTCCCCCGAGGGACCCCTATGAATCAAAGCCCGAATTCTGAAAAGCCAGAAACCTTCTCCGCTGCCCTGATCGGTCTACAACACTCGATCCACAAGGTGATCCAGCTCATGGATCGCACGGCGCTGGGGCAGCTGTTCTTCGGCGGAGCGCTGGTCGTGGCATTCGGTGCTCTGTTCGCCCACAGCTGCTACGTCGCCGGCAAGACGAACGACAATTCGCAAGCCATCGACCGGGCTACCCAGTTGCTCGAGAAACTCTCTGCCGAGAGCGCCACCAAGCAGCAGGTGCAGGACGTCAAACAACAGGTGCAGCAGGTCGCCGATGAAGCTCCCAAGGTGGAGATCCGGCCGGCCGATGCGGGGGTGGGGAAGGTCGGCAAACCGCAGGCGGTCGTGGTCGTGCGGCCCTCGCGGCCGCTGCCCAAGGACGCCGGCGCGCCCGGTGTAGCAATCCCCATTCAGCTCCCACCAGGGAGTGTCGTGGAGGATGCAGGAGCCCCCTAACATGAGCGACAGCAGCAAGCCACCGCCTGGACAGCCAGACGATGGGTACGACGCGTTTCTGGAAGAGCTGGCCGAGGAGACCAAGGAGACCAAGCCGCCGCCGGGCCCGGAACCGGGCAAGGAGGTCATGGGCAAGGTGACCTCGGTGGAAGAGCCGCCCAAGCGCGGCGCCGGCATCAATCCGTACGGGCCGACCAAGCTCGACAACATCGTGGTTGGCCGGAAGACACCTCAGCCAGGTCCGAAGCTCACCGTGGCCATGCCGGCGTTGCAGCAAGACCAGCTGGTGAAGAAGACAGAGAAGAGACCGCTGGTCCTCATCATCGATGACGACCACGACATCTGCTACGCGCTGCAGATGATCCTCACCGAGGATGCCGACCCTCCATTCGATGTGGAGCTCGCGCACGATGGCAAGCAGGGCATCGATGCGATGGACCGGCTCAAGAACGAAGGCCGCAAGCCAGTCTGCGTTCTGCTCGACTTGACCATGCCCATCTATCCGGGCTGGAGTTACATCGGCTTTGCAGAGCGCTGCTGGATGATCGAAGTCCCCTTCCGCCTCATCAGCGCAGCGAAGTGGGAAGAGTCCAACAAGATGGACCAGCGCTGGATCTTCCTCGAGCGCTACCGGCGAGGTGGCTACGAGATCATCCAGAAGCCTTTCGTCGGTGGTGCCGACCGCATCATCAACGAGATCCGCAAGGCGACCGAAGAGCGAATGGCGCGACTTCCGCCGTATTGAGCTGTCTCGGACATTCGATCCCGATCCTCGAACCAGGCGAGTTCAGGCATCGCCCGACGGCGCTGACCCTCTACGAAAGAGGGTTGCGCGGTCTTCGTGGGCAGTTGTCGTCGAGCTCTTCTGCAACCCAGTTCAGAAGAAATACTGCGGATTCGTCGGTAGACAACCTGCAGGTCGCCCCTAGCTCAGAATCCGAGTGATTCGGATTATCTGCGCCAGCCTACCTTCTACAATTCAATCTCGACCGCCACTCCGGCTTGTGCCTCATGAGCTCCGACGACCTGGTTGTTGCTTCCCTCTGCATTGCCGGCGCCGGGGTGTGCGCAGCGGGAATTGCTGTGGCCGGCTACTACCTCTGGATCCGTCACCGTCTGGAGGTCTTGTTCAACCTCATCACTGAGGAGTACCGATTTAGTCGCAAGGGGGCACTGGAAGAAGCACGAGACGTACGAGCTGCACGAGCGGCGCTCAAAGCATCAACTTCCAAGACCCGGAGAGACCTCAATCTCTCCGAGGAGTGGGCAAGGCGCTCAAAGACCATCGGGACGCCGGATGGTGTGCCTGCAGTCACCAACCCCAAGAACGAGAGGGGGAAGTAACGGATGAATCAAATGACGGATAGCCCGCGGAGGAGGCTCGACACGGCCATCCCATGCCCCCATTGCGGGGAGGGCTTGTCCGGTAGGAATTCCTGCAAGCTTTGCGGCGGTGCCGGCGTCGTCTCTCGCGAGATGTACACCCAGTACCACCGAGACCGTGAGCAAAAGATCACGGCCAAGATTCAAGTCTGGGAGGAAGTCATTCGGGGGTACGTGACTATCCTCTCGGCTGCGAAGGGCAAGACCGAGCGCCGGATGGCGCTGGCGGACTGGGGCAACAGACTGCTCCGGGAGTTCGAGCTCGCATCGTCTCTGCCGTCGGGGGATCCGCGGAGACTGAAGGTCTGCAACGACATGTTCCTCTACCAGAAGCAGGTCCTCAACTTCTTGGGGGGCGGCAGGTAGGGTAAGCTCTCCTCCACTGGAGGAGAGATGAAATTCGGGCTGGGGTTGGGTTGGCAAGGGGGGGAGCCAGCACCGTTCGACGACGCAAACGTCGCCCTCTGGCTGCGTGGTGACTCCTACGATGCTGGCACCGGTACGTGGGAAGATTTATCCGGCAACAGCCGGGACTTCACTCAGGCGAACGCCTCGAATCGCCCAGCGGCAGGTACGGTGTCGAGTCAACCTGCCGTCGTCTTCGACGGAGTAGACAACTTCGTCGAATACACGAGTTGGCCCAACCTCGCCGCTGCCGAGTGTTTCATCGTCACGCAGCTCGATGCAGACCCCCCGACGCACGGGAATTCCGGTTTGTGGCGATTTGGTGGCGACAACAATCTAGGCTACGTCGACTTCTACCCGTACGGCGATAGCTTTATCTATGAGGGTTGGGGTTCGTCACTACGCAAGGATGCGTTGGCTGTCAATCCAGCTCCGACGCTGACCCTGCCACGCGTCTACTCCATACGTACTGCTTCAGGAGCATGGAGCCTCCATCTTGATGGCAACCAGCTTGCATCCACTGCTACCAACACCGTCGCGTGGCAAACACATGTATCGTTGGGTACGACCAATCCGTTGGGTACCGCCCATACGTACTGGCTCAAAGGCAAGATTGCCGAGTACATCGTAATCAGTGGCGGCTGCACTGCCCCCCAGCGCGCCAGCATCTTGAACTACCTGAGTGCGCGCTACGGAATCCTCGTTGGATTCTTCCCCTCCACGCTCGGTAACCTGACACTGACCCTGGATGCTCGGCAGGTCGTTCTGAACGGGTCCGATGTCTCGCAGTGGACTGATCTGAGCCAACCATCGCTGTCGCCGGTACAAGCATCGGCCGCACTGCAACCCGCGTACATCGCCAACGACGGGGATGGAGCTCCGGCTGTCTCGTTTGGTGGGACGGGAGATCCGAACTACCTCGCTCGTGCAGGCGCGATGCCGATCGATGCCGACGCCGACTACACGCAGGTGGTCCTCATCAATCCACTGAACGCCGGCGGGTATTCCTTCGTTCTCAGTCGAAGCGACCAAGCCGCCGACTGGTGCGGTATCAGCACAGGCGGAAGCTTTGCATACGGCAAACTCTACGACGGCACCAACGACAACGAGTGGAGCACGTCTGCTCCATCTGGCAGCTGGCACATGATTACCCACCGACGCACGGGGACCACTGGCAAGATCAAGTCCGATGGGAACGCCGATGCGACACTCACGCTGACGTCGGTCAATGTCGATCCCAACACACTCACCGTCGGCGCACTCAACTTCGGCGGGTCCTATCTTCTGCCGTTCGCTGGCAAGCTGCGGCTCGTACTCACGTACTCGAACCACCTCAGTGATGCGGCTCTGGCATCTCTGCGTACGTGGATACAGGGACAGTTCCCTGGAGTTCCGTAGGCTCACCGCACATCGAGTGCGCTGTTGTGGAAGTAGATGTTGGTTCCGTCGGAGTAGCCGAAGAAGATGTCTTTGGCGGCAGCCGTTGTCGTGAGGGTCGGCGCAGTCCCATTGGGGAACTTCGCTGTACTCGGCCAGGTCACTGTATGGCTGCCTGTGCCGTCCTGGATAAGCGTGATGGTGTAGCGTGCCCCGTTACGCAGGTTGCTGAAGGCTAGCGTGCGGTTCCCGCCTAGCGTGACCTCCTGGATGATTCCAGTGTTGAAGTCGAAGGTGACCGTGGTGCCGTCGGCGGCGACCACGCGCTCACCACCCGCAATGGGCACTACAGCTGCACCAATCTTGGCCTTGAGCTTGTTGGTGTCGTTGAAGAAGTAGACTTCGTTGTTGCTTGGAGTATCCCCTGGCGTGCCGGAGGAGGGCGCGATCACGATGATGCCAGTCTTGTCGGGCGCGCTGGACGCAGTGAAGATGTAGCAGCGTCCCTCGGCGGTCAGCTTGATCCCGTAGGACCCCCCATACATCTGCGCGTACGTGCCCGCAGAGATCGAGGCGAACGTCGACGGCTCGATGCTGACGAAGCCCGTGTAATTGATTTGCGTGTCGTCTTGGTGGGCGAGGATGACACGGCCGCCTGCGACGCTGTAGCTCGTCGTTGCCACGGTGACGCCGCCGACCGTGTGGATGATGAATTGGCCTACGTCGACGGCGACTTCCAGGTTGTCGGCGTCCAGCGCCGACAGCTTGGGCGTCTGGATCTCCGTCGCGTTGACGACGCCATAGTTTTTGGCGTTCCGGTAGGTGACGGGGGCCAGCGTGCCGTCGATCCCGTTGTATTCCACGTGCACGTTAACGGCGTCTGGGTCCACGAGCACGTCTTGCTGACCAAGTGAGACCAGGCCGGGCCCCGCAAAGCGGATGTTGCCGTCATGGCAGTCGGCGTCCACTTCGACTCCGTAGCGGTTCTGCGCGCCGGCACTCTTGAACGATCCGGCAGAGTAGAGTCGGATGTCGAAGTCGGAGCAGTCCTTCAGCACCAGCCCGGCGCCGAAGTAGTCGGCCTCGACCTGGGCCTGCACCTTCACCTCGTCGGTGATGTTCTCGGCCACCGTCAGCACCAAGTCCGTCGCCGTGACGATGGTCAGGCCGTACGGCCCGCCGCCGTTGTATCCCTTGTTGTTGGTGTTGGCGGCGTTGGTCCGCGAGATCTGCATCACGCTTCCGCCGACGAAGCCGTCGGCAAGCCAGCTACCGTGATCGCGGGTGAGGGTCTTTCCGGCCGCATTGTAGGTCACCGTCGGAGTGATCACCGCCGGAAGCGCGGTGTTGTACACCGCCGCCGTCCCGCCGACCGTTAGCGGCGAGCCGCCGCTGCCCTCCACCACCACGCTCTCTTCGAAGACGAGTGTGTCGTGGGTCATCTCCTTGACGGTGAGCAGGCCTGTGTTCAACGCGGAGCCCGACGTGAACTTGACCTTTGCCCCGTAGGCGAGGCCGCCGGCAAACCACGAGCCGCCGTCCGTGCGGCGGAACTGATGCAGCGGGCTCGGCTTGTACGGCGTGATGCTCTTCTGCTCGAAGACGCCCACCACCCCCGCGAATTGGATTCGGCCGCGGGCGCGGACGTAGCTCCGGTCGGTGTTGGCCATCACGAAGCCGTCGATGTCGATGTACTTGCAACCCTCCATTCGGATCAGGCAGTCGCCTTCATCGTGGCCCTCGGACGAGCCACCCGATAGTACGAAACCACCAGTGTCGTACAGGTCGATGAAGGGCGTGAGCGTCGCCCCTTCGGGCCGGCAGCCGAACATGTAGATCTCGCCGGCCGACCTGGCGCGCAGGAAAGCGCCGCCTCCCTGGCAGCCGTAGAAGCTGGCGGACCCATAGAGCAACTCCACCCAGACGTTGCCCTGCTTGAAGTAGAACGGGTCCACGTCGCAGTCGAAGAATCGCGTACGCGACGATGCGACGATGCGCACCAGTGGACCGCCCGCGTCACCGTCGAATGTGCATCGACGGAAGTGGATCTGTGCACGCACCCCGTCTTGGAACCCGTAGTCACCGGGGAAGCCGAGATCCCAAACGAAGCAGCGCGCGCCACCCGAAATTTGCAGCCCCTCGAACACGTGGCCGTATCCGCCCCACACCAGGTTCGGCTCCTCCGCCAGCGACTCGACTCGGAACAAATCCGTTGCCACGCTACCCTGGTGGCTGATCACGGCACCATCACCGCGGTAGATGATCGGATGTTCTCTTGGCGTGCGGCGCATGATGAGCTCGCCGTCGACTCTATAGTAGCCGGATCCGAAGTCTACGACGGCGCCGGTGCCATTGTTGTTGCGGCAGTAAGCGGCGGCTGCATCGATGGCAGCCTGAATAGCAGCCCGCTCTACGCTTGTGCTGAGGCCGGAGTAGAACTCGTCGCCGCGCGCGCCGTAGTCGACGACGTTGAAGATGCGCATCCGTGCTTGGTGGTCGTCGAACAGCCATGCAGTTCCATCGAAGCGGAACCGGTACAGACCGCGGCGATTGACCATCGTCAGCATGACGCCAGCCGACACGATCTGAAGCGGCCAAGCGCTTGCATCGCGGCGGTCGATGGTGATCCAGTCTTCCGCTTCCGCGCCGACTGGGTCCAGCGTGATTGTTCGCCGTGTCGATGTGAGTGTGTTGGGCGGGATCCTGTAGCGTCGACCGCCAGCCACCGACAGCGTGACGCTCGCATCGGAGAGTGTGGCTACGGCACTTCTTTGATTTGCGTTGATCTGATCCAGTGCCTCACTGGATACGACACCCGACGCGACGGAGATGGACCCTTGACCAGAAACAGAACCGCCGGCTCCTACTTTGTCTGGATTCACCCGGGCAATGAAACTGTTCTCGGTTTCATCGATGATCAGGGTGTCGTCCGCCGAGACGATCCTCTTGTGCAAATACACTGGAGAGGCGATGACCCTGACCTCCGGTGTAGGGCTTTCTGCTGCCGTAGTTGTACTCTTCTTCGTGCGGGTGGCAGAAGTGACAACCCTGGGTATTCTCGGTCGCGACGGCATGTAGTGAATTTACCAAGCCTGTGTGAGCAACGGAATTGACGGAGCGGGATAGCTCATGACGATCAAGACACTCGGGCAACTCAAGCGAGCCGCATCGTCGGTTACTGTCCCGCCTGTTCGAATTCCTGGACCGCCTGGACCGCCTGGACCCCTAGGTCCCATCGGACCGCGAGGCCCTCAAGGACCTCCTGGTCTTGGCGGTGGCGTTGTTGGCACGGTGCTGCAGTCCGGCGACATTGACGCTCCCGACATCAACGACACCATCCTTGCCAACCACGAGCTCTATCTCGATGACGGGCAAGTCCGCCTGATCACCCTCGCGGGGCAGTTCGAGCTGACTGAAGAGATTCGAGGACGGAGCGGCGTCTGGTTGATTCTTCCGTTCGGCAGTTCTCTTGCACCCAGCTTGGATTGGGTCCCGGATGTCGGTCAGGCCGACGACGATGCGAACTATCTGGTCGGCTTCCGAAGTGAAGTCTCCGGCTCCGTAGGTGGGACACTCGATCTCGTAGGCGTCGAAGGCTCCTTCACCATCCGTACTGCTGCCCCACTCTCAGCCGGCCCGTGGATCCTCCAGTCCGACTACCAGGACGCGGATGGGAGCCAGGCAACCGGCTCTGGCGTCTTCCGTCGGGAGCTCATCGAGGTGATCTCCTCGACGGGCTCCGGGCCCTACACCCACACGCTCAAGCAGCCTCTCGCCGAGACTCACGGTGCCGGCAGCGAGCTCTTCGCCGTGACCGAGCTCGTCCAGAACGCCGGCATCATCGGCGGCGGGCACATCCGTATGTCCGGGCGAACCTTTGCGGTGGGCGTGTCGTTCTACGCGGCGCTGTGCTGCGGCTTCGACGTGGCTCTCTCGGGTGCTTCACGCGCTGGCGTGGAGAAGCTCTTCGGCACACGCGCCACACCCGGCAAGTTCCACAGCCTCGGTGAGAACAACTGCTTCGTGATGGACAACAGTGCCCACGAAGGCGCCACCGTTCTCTCCTACGACCGGTACACCAGCCTGGCCAAGTGGCATGCCAACGGCGTCCCGCGCGGTGCCTACACCGCGATCTCTCGCAGCTTCCACAACCATGTGACGGGTGACGTTGGACACGCTGCCTGCGGCGCAGAGGTCAAGGGCTTCTGTCGCTCGTACTTGAATCTCCTGATCGCCAACACCGACTTCGGTGGTCGTGCAGGTGATCCGGCTCGTGGGCTGCCTGTCCGCGACACCACACTCCTTACAGCACCAGGTGGCGTTGTTCGCATGGGCGGCTCCGCCATCATGAACAACACCAACCCGAACAGCACGGACAGCGAGATTCCGTACGGCTCCCGCATCCAGTTCCGAGCCACCAACACGCGACATCCGCATGCGGCCTATCAGGCGTCGGCGTTCTGGGTTGACTCGATCGGCTTCGACCTCATCGAGACTGGGTTCGAGAACACGGGCCTCGATCCCAACACGGCCTCGTTCTGCATGAACGGCCACTTCTTCTACGACTGTGCCGCGTACGAGAGTGTCCGCATTCAACGTGACTGGATGAAGGGAGTTCAGCACCCCTACACCTTCTTCCAGGGCAATCGAGTCGGTGTCGCGTACTCGTACATCGACCTGCAAGCGTCTTCTCAATCGAGCGGCGGTTCTCGCATCTTCGTGTTTGCTCACGCTACGACAGGATCCTGCCCGGTGCACTTCGGGCACCTGGTGCTCGCACAAGAGCCTGGGTACTTCATGTTGTCTATGACCGACATCGTGGCGGGTCCGACGGTGAACTTGTTCTCGCTTCGAGACTTCGCCATCGATCTCCTCGAGCTCATCACAGGACCACGTTGGCCCAACGTGCGTTGGGCCCTGGATGTCTCCCCCACAGCCGATTTCGGTGGGCAGCGTGGGGCCGTCATGGAGATTCGCCCGGCCCAGCTCTTCACGGCCGATCACACGACGAATCGACTCCGAGCGTGGGACATCCGCTTCCCGTCTGGGACTCCATTCTTCGTGGCTCCGAAGAACGGCAGCAACGGTGTTCTGCCCGCTGGCATGACGGCCGGCACCCCCTACTTCTGGACGCGTGTCGACGACGACACCGGCACCTTCTCCCAGCTCATCAGCGGCGTGATGACCCCCGTGGACATCACCACGAATGGTAGCGGCGAGCTCCTGATCCAGACCGCCTGTATCAGCTTCACCACGCCGACCAGCTCCTCGAGCATCCGCAAGGTGACCCTGCTGGACTTCGGCTTCAGCAACCCTCTGCCACTCCGCTACTACACCATCTCCCTCATCGGTGAGCCGCAAGAAGTGCAGGTCGAGGACAACCAGATCGCCTTCGTGGGTGACCTGCTCGAGGCCGTGCCTGGCAGCACGAAGCTGTCGGTCAACAACAACTCGCTCGACCCTGTGGGGGTGGTCGTCTATCCGAAGACCACCGCGGTCGCTGGCGTTGCTCACATTCTTGCGGTGAGGGCTGGAGGTACGGAGGTAGCGTCGGACCCGTTTGCCTTGACCACAGACCCCGGCCCAGCCCCTGGAACCACGGGTGCATATACCGAGGGGGAGTTCTCCTACAACTCGTCGATCGACGACGCCATCAACAACATCGGTGTCTCGTACTGCTACGACAACGGTGCGGCTGCCAGAGGGCCGCTGGTGGTGCTCTGCCTCTTCCATGGCTACTCGGGCAGCACAGCCGACTTCGACCAGACAACCGTTCGGCGCTACGCGAGCTACGGCTTCTTCGTCGCCAACGTCGGCAAGCGACCGGTTCGGGATGCTAGCGGGCGAGAGAGCCATGACCATCTGGATGCTCTCGCAGCCGTTCGAGCAAACTTCTCTGCGGTGGTGCACCCGACCAAGGCTGTCGCGGTGGGCTACAGCGGCGGCGGTGGCAATGTGTTCGCGCAGGCGCACAAGTCTCCCGACACCTGGACTGTGCTCGTCAGCTACTTCGGCATCAGCGACTACGGCTACGACACCATCGATGGGTGGTGGTTCACCCGGCAGAACATCCGTGCGGCTCTGATCACCGACATCGGTGACCGAGAGCTGGTGAATGACCCGTACCGAGCTCGTGACGCCGTGGGTGCCATTGCCCAAGCCTTCGACTGTGGCGAGGGCTACCTCTACATGTTCCACGATGCCGAGGATGGTGATGTCACCCCCGCCAACTCCCGCCGCGTACGAGATGCCCTCACTCTCAGCGGCTGCGACCGCTTTGAGTATCACGAGACGGGCCCAGGGGATGCCATCCGGTACTCACACAATGTACCTGCCGGCAATCCCGATCTGATCTTCGCGGAGTGGATGTTCGTGCGGCGTGCCCTCGCAGCCGAGCCGTGGACGATCAAGCCTCGCGGTCATCTCCGCGTCACCGGCTGGACGACGAACAAGCGGTTCAAGATCTTCCTCGGCAAGACGAATCCCCCCATGACCAGCCCGGATGGAGGGCTCGATTGTGTGGCCGATGTCGACTACGACGCCCTGACAGCCACCTACTACGTCACGCCGGTGACCGAGGTCCCGTTCTTCGTGCAGGTCATCCAAGGAGCTCGGGACAGGGTCCTCGAGATCACAGGGCCCACCGAGATCGAACTCAACGCTGTGGTCACGGGGGACATCAGCTCACCGCTGGACATCAGCGGCTGCGTTCTTGATCTCGATGCAGAGACTGGGCTCATTCTCTCCGGCTCCGACGTTACGACCTGGGAGGATCAGAGCGGAGGCAACCGAGACTTCAACTTCGCCACCAACGCTCCGACGACCGGACAGGTGGATGGGTATGCCGCTGTCAGCTTCAACGGCACCAACCAGCGGATGAGCGGGCCGTCCACGCCCTTCATCAGCAGCAGCGGTGATTACACCGTTGTGCTCGTGGAAAAGACTCATGCGGGCAGTGATGGTGAGCCCATTGCGTTCACCACGACGACAGCCATCAGCGCGCGCAACCAGGTGTTCTTGCGACGGCTGGGAGTTGCAGCCATTCACGTGATGCTCGACAACGTGGGTGGGCTCGGCGAAGCGGGCAGCGCGGCGAGCTCGGCAGACGCCTGGCATGTCACCATCATGCGCGCCCAGGGAGCAACACTGCGCCTACAGGCCGATGGGAATGTCGAGGCCACCGACGATCGTCCCGCTGGTGCGGTGATCCCGTTCAACGCGGTCACCCTTGGTGCAGTCAACGACCCAGCAGGCTTCGTGGGTCACTCCCACGTCGACCTGCGCCGGGTCATCGTCTACAACAACGCGATCAGCGATGGCAACTACACCCGCCTGCGTGCGTACTTGAAGAGTATCTACGCCGACCTGCCCTAAGGCACACGCGGGTACATCACCCTGAGGTCGTCTCGGATGTCGTCGAATTCAGCTACCGAAATCGACCTCGAGTAGAAGAGAATCGCTCCAGCCTTCCATGTCCCGTGCGGCGTAACGAATGGCCACACGTTCAAGTTGACGTCGGTCACGGTGATCCCGCCCGGATGGGCGGCGTTGAAGATCCCGTCGGTGTCATCGCATCGTACCTTGAGCGTGCCTCCGTCATTGCGGAACAGGAATGCGTGCGGCACGGTGCAATCGAGGCCGCCGACTGCAGCCTCACCGCTGACTCCCGCATCGTTAAAAATGCCCAGGTTCGCACTTGTGAGTGCGAGTCGGAAGTAGATCGTACTGTTGGACCCAACGGTTCCCTTGATGGTCATCGGCACACAATCGGTCACCGTCGCGGCGACGAGAACCACCGACCAGGATGCATTCCAGTCGAGCATGCTGGCGGAGCAATTGAGCCCGTCTTCGTTCGCGCCGACGAAGCTCACCGAAGGCGCGCCGTCGCCGTCGTCAGCGATGAAGTCGGGCGGGCTGAAGTTGAGACCCCCGAAGAGTCCGGAGATCGCATTGATGCCGCTAGAGGACTGATCCTCCCACGATGTAAGCGGCCCGCCCGGTGGCACGACACCCATGGTCGAGACGAGGGCCCACACGAGGTCTGTTACACCACCAGGCTCGAAGACTGGTGGCTGAAGCTCAGCGAACTTGGCCGTCACGAAGGCCGCGTCGACACTGGCGATGGTCCTGCCTCCCCGCATGTACGTCGGGTGCAGGTAGTCGTCACCCGTCGGGCCCCTGTAGTGCCGGTGCGGATCCATCCGCACGTAGGGCTCGGTGAT
>JACCDR010184623.1_pt1 | contig 25149 bp, 49 predicted proteins | sample 7446431 | NCBI WGS metagenome assembly JACCDR01 (sample SAMN15323443, study PRJNA562643) | freshwater metagenome | isolation source: river surface water | place: USA:Blue River Watershed | collected 2017-08-17 | reverse complement strand
GTGGGCGCCGGAAGGGCAATCTTCACGTTGAGGTTGTTCTGGGTGACCTTGACCTTGTACGCGCGGCCTCGGCTGATGCCGTTCATGGCCGCGAGGGCGTACTTGACCCCGACGGGGCTGATGGAGGCGGGCAACCACCCTGCTTTTGCGAGATTGAGTCGCCGCAGCGCCTCGTCTTCGCCAAATTCACGCACCCACTCGGGCGGGGGCTCGGTTTGGTCGTGCCGGACCTCGCGAAACGCGAGAAACTCGCGCACGATGTTCACGGACTGCTCGAACACCTCATCCTCGAGCTGCTCGATGCGCGCCAGGCGCTGTTCCTTCAGAACGGGGTCGCGGTTGGCGAGAGCACGCTCGTACATGCCGCTCATGGAGGACCAAAATGGCACGGCCGGCCGTACTTGACCAGCGTTCAGTGCTGACTTTCCGTGCACCCCGCGCGCGGGAGCGCATCTACCTCAAGGATTTATCGAAGTTTCTCGACTGCGGCACTGCACGGCTGCGCAGGTGGGCGAAGCGGAACGGTATCTGGCACGCGGGCGACGTGGTGCGGGAGCCCGAGTGGGTGACGCCGCAGGGGGCGATGCGCATCATCGCGCACATTCGCGCCTGGCAGCAGCGGGTGTACGAGAGCGGGCATCGCTACCACGAGCGGCAGGACTACTACCGGGCGCGGCGGGGTCAGCGGAGACCCTCTGGGGCGAAAGGGCTTGCAAATCTCTCGGCCGGAACAGATGCTGAGCCCCAGCTCAGGGACGTTGGGGGCGCGGTGGGCGAAGCTGTCGCGGAAACCCCGGCGGTGTCAGACATTCGTCCGTAGCGTGGCGACCGCCACGCGAAGGAACGGTCGTTCGAGAGAGGAGAGGGAGACGATGGTGAAGGTGCGCCCTGCGAGGGGCCTGGGGATGACGCTGGAGGAAGCGATGGAGTCTGCCGTCGAGGTTCGCGACTGGCGCGAGATGATGACGATTCTGCGCTGGGGCTACCACTTCTGGTCGCCGACGGACGCGAACGTGACCGTCGAGAAGTACGGGACGGGCACCGATAAGCGCTGCGGCTGGGACACGCACCTCGTGTGTGTGGACGGCAAGGCCGCGCTCTTTGCGAGCGGCCCGATTGCGAAGGAGGGGCCTCATGAAGACCAGCCCTGAGATTCGCTTCTTTGCACACTGCCGCAGCTGTGCGCAGCAAAAGCCTGTGAATCAGTCGCCGAGCGAGTGGGCTCGCATCGACGCGGGTCTGACGGAGCGGGGGCTCCTGCTCTGGTGCAAGCGCTGCCGCAAGGAGATTGCGCTGTTCACGCCGGACGGGCTGAGAGAGCAGCTCGAGTTCGCGCACTGCGCGTGCTGCCCAGGGGGCATCCATGTCAACTGATGCTCTCGAAGAGTACATCGAGGCGAAGGAAGACTTGAGCGACGCCATCAAGCGCGGCGACAAGGCGCTCGAGGAGTTCCAGCTAGCGTGCGCGCTGTACGCGAAGCTGAGCGACGACGACGTGCGGGAGCTGAAGCGCAGGGCGAGAAGGGATGACGTATGACCTGGGCTGACGAGCGCTACGACCTGATGATGCGCCGTGAGCGTTGGCGCGGAATCGGCGAAGGCGCCTACCTGACCGCCGTGCTGCTGCTGCTCGGCACGATAGCTTGCGCCGTTGCCGGCATCGAGCCGCTGCCGCCGCTCTGGGTGTACGGCCTCTCGCCCGTCGGTCAGGGGCTGGCGGTGTGGCGGTTGTGGGTGGCGCGCAAGGGCATCAACGCCGTCGATGCGCGCGCACGTGAGGCTGCAAAGCAGGCGCTGCAGCCGGTGGACAGAGAGAAGACGGTGAACTGATGGACTCGCTTGAGCGGCTCGAAGCTGAGCTCGACACCTTGAAGGCCGTGCACCAGGATGCGCAGTCGGAGCTGGTCCGGCTGCGGGAGGAGCTCGCGAAAGAGCAGCGTCTCACGCGGTTCGCTCAGACGCAAAGTCGGGATGAGCTACTGGTACGCGCAGAGGCAGCCGAGGCCCGGGTCGCGGAGCTGAAGCGCGAGCTGGTCGCGCAGGAATTGCGGCACGTGCGCACACGAGAGGAGCGGGCCGCCCTCGACCAGGCGCGGAAGTTGCTGGAGCAAGTCGAGGATGAACAGCGCACCGAATGGTATGAGGCACGCCATCACTGGCTCCGCGCCCACCCCGCCACCGCTCCCGAGCGGCAGAGCATTCAGGCAATGGTCCGCGCTGACTTGGTCGAGCGAGAGCGCCTGGGCATCGAGCGCTACGGCACGGCGCTCTACCCGCACAACGGGCGCAAGGCGCTGCAGGATGCGTACGAAGAGGCGCTCGACCTGGCGCAGTACCTGAAGCAGGCGCTCGTGGAGCAATCCACCCCTGCCGCGGCAGGGGTGGAGCCGAGCAAGTCCACGCCAGCCGACAACAGTTGCATCTACGCGGTGTGCAAGCAGACCGGCGAGTGCCTGTACCCGCAAGGCGATGGCATCCGGTGCTCGCTCATCCGGCGCATCAACGCGCTCGGGCGCGCCGAGAAGGAGCAGGGAACGTGAAGACCGACGCCGAGGTGGTGCGTGAGGTTCACGCGCTGGGCGTGACGATGCTGCGCAAGCTGGCGGCGAAGCTTCTGCTCGGCGGCACTGTCGATGACCTGCTGCAGGACATGGGCGGCACGAAGCAGATACCGGTGAAGAACGAAGATGTGCGCGAGATTGGCCACTTCGTGCTGGAGCACCAGATGTTCAAGGCGAAGGTGCCTGTCTGGGTGTACCGCCGAAAGGACAACACGTGCGCGTACGGCGTCAGCGAGGGGAAGCGTCGGGAGCTGCAAATGGACGGTGAAGCCGTGCTGCCTGCGGTGGAGCTGGAGGCTGCGAATTGAAGATTACGAGCGTACGGGTGATGACGTTTGGCGCTCACGACGAGGTGAGCGTGTGGGTCGACGGTAAACTGTCGGGGCTCCTGCGCACGGACATCGGCGAGGGCGAAAAGCTCGCCTCGCTGCTGCGCGTGAAGGCGATGCTGGCGGGGCAAGAGCCGCACTGGCTCACGAAGGACTTCAATGTGCTGTACCGGGCCGCCGATGGCGCTGCCGTGCAAGCGTGCCTCGATGGCTACCTGACGGCGCACATGCGCGGCCTGCTGCTCCAGCTGGAGCGCCTGAAGCCAGCGTTCACGGACACGGAGGAGGTCCGGGCGTGGATGCGGGGAGAGCGCGAGTGAAGACGTTCTGGGTGTCGATGGCGCCTCCGGAGGGCGAGGCGCGGGTGGTTTTGCTCGACGCGAGCGACGAGCTGGCGGAGTGCGAGCGGGAGCTGTATCCGGAGCTGTGCGTGGCCCCGTGGGCAGCCAACGCCGTCCGGAACACGTGGGGGCCGTGCGTGGGTGATGTTGTGAAAAATTCTGGCTCTGAGGGTCCCGAGCAGGGGGAGTAGCTCTCTGGGCGCGTGGGGCTTCGCCCCCGGGTCCCATCGACCCGCCCACCCCCAGGCCCCCCCGGTGTTCAGTGGACGCCTGTTCAGTGAGCGCGCGCGCAGTGCGCAGCTGTTCAGGAGCGCATGTGCAGTGAACGCCTGTTCACTGCTCGCGTGAGCACTGCTCACGCGCGCAGAGCTCTGCTGTGCCAGAACGGGAATCGGCGGCTGTCAATGCCCCATTTCGGCGAGCTATCTGCACGCTGGCGGGCGAAAGCAGTGGTTGTCAGCTGACAACCTGCTAAGGTATATCTCCCGACGCTGAGTCGGGTGGCGGCCCCCTCCCTGGTGGGCCGCGCCTGTGATTCACACTGCGGCCCCTAGGCCGTGTAAGAGAGGAGACCGCACATGCCCCTACCTCAATTCGATTCCTGTCCGCTATGCGGCGGGACCGTGCGAGCCGGCGAATGCCAAGGCGAATGCAGCAACACTCCTGAAAGCTCGCTGCTTTCTCGCGCGTTGATGCAGGTCGAATCCGCCAGCATTCGCGCTTGGGCAACCACGGCGCATAACCGCCCGCTGTGGCTCAAGTATTGCGCCGGCACCATTGCAGGCGCCAAGCCGCGCGAGCCAAACATCCACACGCTGGCCGCTTTCATCGTGGCGTGTGCCATCGGGCTTTGACCCACCGACACGGCCCCCCAGCAACGCTAGGGAGCCGCACGGTGTGCCAACGCACTCCAGAGAGGACAACCCCAACATGAGACTTGAATCGTGGGCGGCTTTCAAGCTGACACCTTTCCAGTACGGCTACTTGCTCGCCGCGCTCGCATTCACGAATGACGACTCTGACGAGCAAGGTGGCAAGCCGCTGGACGACAACTACGGCCTAGACGATATCGCCGCTGCCTCACTAGGCGCCATGCTTGCCGATTGCGACGCTTTCGAGGCTCGCTGCGCTGCTGACTTGGCTGAGGCTGAGTGCAAGGTGCCCACTGGTTGCGACGGTGACTTTGCAACCAATGACCGCGAACGCGAGCTTGCCGGGCATGACTTCTTCCTGACCCGTTGCGGCCACGGTTGCGGGTATTGGGATGGTGACTGGAGTGAGCCGCACGCCACACGGCTCACTGATGCCGCGCATGAAGCCGGAGAAGTCTGGCTGTACGTGGGTGACGACGGACTCATATACCAGAGCGGCGCTGAAACGCCGGAAACCGTCACCACTTGCCGAGACCTGTAAAGCGCTCCGTTTCGCCCCCTCAGCACTGCTCGGGGGGCGATGCGGGTCCGCTTGACCCGAGAGAGGTAACCCCAATGAAAGCACCCATCAACGTGACTTTTGAGACCACCACTGAGGAGTCGGCTCAGGACGGCGACTTTGCCGACCATGGCTGGATCCATCCAGACACGGCCGAGCGCCGCTCGCTGCGCAAGGGCGGCAAGCGCATGTATGAGCGAAACGTGCGCATGGCGCAACGCGGCCGCTTTGACTTCCCGTCGCTCCGCGCTGCGCTCGAATTGCTCGAGCGCGAGGCAGGTGGCCCCGCTTGCGAGGCTCATCCGCGCGACTGGCGAGACGGCAAGCCGCACGGCATCAGCGTGCGCTACCTACAGGACGGCTCGGACATTTGCATGGGCCGCAACGGCTATTACGAGTCGGACGAGCGCGAAACCCTAGAGCTGCACGTGAGCTGCAGCCCGGGCTCTGCCAAGCGCATCGCTCGCTTGCTCGGCGTGAGGCTGTACTCATGAGCCGCACGTGGGTTGATATCGGCTCTGACGTGAATTGGCGCGAGTATGGCGGGCTGTGGGCCCGTCACGTTGACGGCTCGCGCTGGCACGTTATTTGGTTCATGCCGTGCTCTGAGTACGAGCGCGACCGACCGGGCTACATGTGTGAGCTGTGCGAGGTAGACACGGAGTCCAAAGACCTGTCGTCCGCTCTGCAGTGCTGTGGCTACGCCACCGACCGGCTCGACGAATACGGCGACCCGTTGCCAGTGCAGTGCGTCGTCTATGCGCTGCATTCCTACGGTGCGCGAGACAAGCTGTGGGACGACATTGGCCCCAATGCACACAAGCTCGTTCGCGCCGCGAAACGCTACTCGCGCTAAGCTTCCGCCCTGGCCTGTCTCACCACTGAAACAGGCCATAGCGGGCGCCTCAGCCCAGAAAGAGAGAGACAATGCACCACTACAGCTACGGGTCCGGCATGGTCGGATGCCTGTACGATAACGGGCCACACTACGTGGTCACCTTGCGCGACGCGATTGCGGGAGCCTTGCTCCCCTTCATTGATCAGCTAACCACGCGCGAGCTACGCGCCGCGCGCCGTGACTTGCGCGTTGACGGCATCCACTACTTCCCGAGCAAGCGCCGTGCTGAGCTTGGCGCCGACTACTGCGAGCTTTCCAAGCAAGACGGCCCGTGCCCAGAGGGCGACGAATGAGCGCCTACAAGCCGCGCCGCTCGCGCGCTCGCTGGCTAGAGGGCGCTCCCAAGACCTTGCTCGCCGTGTACGACAACGGTGGCAAGACCGCAGACCGCTACACCGCGCTATACGGCGAGCCAATCTGGATTGCCAAGTACCAACGCCCCGGCCTGCTCCCGTGTCGCAGCATGTCCGCCGACCCGTTCCACCCGCAAGGTGTCGGCATGTTCGGGGAATGCGAGCGCGGCCCCCATCTCGGGCGCAAGGTGCGCTTTGCTGACCTGCCACTAGCAGTGCAACGGTGCATCGAAGACGACTGCAGCTGCGACGAATGCGGTCAGCCCTACGACGGGCCCGAGCACACTTGCTGATTGACCCGCCCGTTCTGCGCAGCGCTCCGGCACTGCGCAGCGGGGTGAGCCATTCACCAGAGAGGACCCCCAACATGAAGTCTGTACGTGAGCGCATCGATATCGATGCCGTGGAATACCGTGTCGAGGTGGAGGCAGAGCACACTCCCGTGCGCGGCAACGCGCAGGCGAGCGGCGATGATGCCGACGACAAGGCAGTGGAGGACGCCATCCTCGCGGCGCTAGAGCGCGGCCAAGTGGAGGCGTGGTGCTGCCTCGTGGTGTCAGCCCACTACACCGACGAGCAAGGCAACGAATACACCGGCCTCGATTCGCTGGGCTGCTGCTCTTTCGAGCCGGGCCGCTCTGACCGTCGCCTACAAGACGCCATTGGCGAGCATGTGGAGTCGCACGGCATGAAGCAGGAGGCGCTAGACCGGCTCCTGAAGGAGATAGAGAACGCCGAGCACAATTGCGAGCCTCAGGCGCAAGCGCTGGCCCAACACCTGGGTTGCCTCGCAACCGAGGTGGAGCAGGAGCGCGGCGGTGAGTGGACGTGCTTGACGGAGCCCGGCGAGTATCGCGTGCTCACTGACAGCGAGGCCGACGAAGCTTTCAGAGAGGCGCTGGAGTCGTATGAGGACGACATGATGAGCGACTGGCCAGAGACCGCGCGCGCCTACTTCGATAGCGAGCGCTGGCAACGTGACGTGAAGCTAGGCGACGGTCGTGGTCCTACGCTTTCCGGCTACGACGGCGAAGAGCACGAAGAGCAGATCGACGGTGAATGGTACTTCATCTATCGGACGAATTGACGCTGCCCACACTGCCCCTTGCCACGCAAGGGGCAGTAGGGTGCGCCAAGCACCAGAAAGAGAGAGCCCATGAGCATCAATCATCCAAGCTACAACCCAAGCGCAGCCGGCTGCACCGAAGACGACGTGCGCAAAGCCATCGCGGCATCCGTCGCCAATGGCGGGAAGATTACTCAACTGCAGTGGAGTGACGGGGCCGCGTGCATTCTGGCGCGCGAGTGCGAGTGGGAGTCCGAGTCCTCCTACAGCTACCGCGGCGAGGATTGCGACGGCAACACGTGGCGCGTGAGCCTCGTTGGCCCCGTAGGCCCCACCGAGGACGAATCATGAAGTCCTTCCTCATCGCCTGTATCGCGCTCGCCATGCTCTGTTGCTTCGGCATCGAGGGCACGCTGCGCAAGCTCGACGGCTGGGGCAAGACGACGGGGGAGACCGCCCACCGCGTCTACTGCGAGCTCCACCGCGAGGCGTGCGACTACATCGAGCAGAAGCGCCTGGAGCAGGAGGAGCGCCGCGCGCATCGCCCCAAGCTCCGCCGTAAGAGCCGCCTCGAGCGCATCCACGAAGAGCAGGGGATGAGCGAGGCAGAGTGGGACGCCCTGGACAAGAGAGGAAAGAAGCTATGAGTGCTACGTGCTGCGTCTACCATGCGACTGGGGGGCCCGAGAAGATTGCCTGTGGGCCCGACACGTTCACCGGCCATGGCTCACGCGCGGCCGTCCTGGCCGACGTGATGCGCGAGGCCGGAGTGAGCGCGCTGGGGCCCTACCATCTGGTAGAGGGCGAGTTGTACGTGAGGCAGCCCCGGTTCACACACGAAGAGCTGGAGGCCATCTGGCACGCGCTTCCGGAGAGGCGCGGGTCCCACGTCGCCTCCGCGCTCGTCAAGCTCGACGGGTACATGAAGATTCACCACGCCCTCCGCCGCTCGCTGGTGCGCAATGGCGAGTAAACGCAATCGCGCCCGGTCGCCGTTCGTGCCGGCGCCGGGCGCTACAGGCCGCCAGGAGCAATACCTGGCGGCCATCAGGGAGCTGACCGTCTGCCGCGGTCGCGGCCCCACCACGGGCGAGGTAGCGGCCTTCCTGGGTATCAGCCGCCAGGGGGCGCTGAAGGAGCTTCAGCGCCTGGAGCGAGACGGGCGGCTCACTCCCCCGACGGGCTGGGCGCTCCGCTAGCAGCTGCAGCTGAAGAACCCGTGGCGCTGGTCCTCCTTCACCTGCGTGCCGGTTACCGTCTCGTAGTGGCGCCAGAACGTGTCCGCGTCAAAGACGTCACGGGCGTACTCCATGTCGCCGCCCCCGTGCAGGTACTCCTCATCTTCCAGCCAGTTCTTCGCTGCGTCCATCACGCGCCAGTAGCTGAGCCCGCAGGATTCGGCGTGCGCCCGGAGCCACGCCTCTGCCTCTGCCTTGGTGTCGGGCGCTGCGCTCGGGGCGTCCGCCACGTCGGGGAAGTCGGGGTGCGTCCACACGTGCCGCAGGCTGTGCACCGCGCGCGGCATCATGACGAACCAGAAGCGCTGTCCTACCTGCACGTACCCCTCGAGGAACGGGTCGACGATGCCCATCGCCTCGTGTCGGTACGCGCGACGCGCGACGCCTTTCTCCACGCGGATGAGTTCCCCCGGCCGCAGTTCTTGCCCCGCCGTCACGGGCTCCACCGCTAGGTGGATGGCGTCGCGCTTCTCTTCGCGCCAGTGAATCTTCCCCAACGTCTCCAGCGCGTCCGTCGACACGGTACGCGCGTTTGCTCCCTCAGCCATCTCTCTTCTCCTTCCTGTAGTCCTCGATGACGGCTCCAGGCAGGAGCCCATCGGGGTACAGCGTCTTCGTGCGCTCCAGGAGCGCCTCGTCGTCCTCTGCGATGAAGAGGCAGACGTGAGGCGCTTTCTTGTCGCCCGGCACGCAGACGCGCTCGCCGCGCAGCAGGGCGGCAACGTAGCTCCGGCAGAGCCCGATGCCGATGCCCCCGCGCTCGTCTACAACGCGAATCACGGCGCCTCCAGTCTGTCTTCGTCCACCCTGAACGGTTCCCCCGCCAGCATCTTCTCAGCCTGCGCGTCGAGCACGTCTGCCGTCTCGCGCAGCTCGCGCGCCATGCGGCGGGGGTCGATGCCCTGTACACCCGCGATGCCCGTGGCTGTGCCCAGGAAACCGTTTTCCTCCTTCATCCACGGGGCCGCGAATATGCTCAGCATCACAGCGCTCGCCCCCGACTTCTCGAGCACCATCTCGCAGAGGGCGCGAATACGCCCGTCCCATTCCTCCGCCGTCGTCACCCCGCCATCTCCTTCAGCTGGGCTGCCAGCTCCGTGCATTCGTTCTGCACGTAGGCGAGCGGCTTGTAGGTGTCGGGCCGCACGTATCCTTCAAAGAGCTGCGGCTGCTCCTTTCGAAGCTTCGCCTCGATCCTGGAGTGCATCTCCAGCAGGCGCGGGGCCACGTCGAAAGCGTGCGCGCAGTCGAAGCCGAGCCACCAGACGTGGTCTTCCTCCCCCGGCTGGGGCACGTGGCAGATGTTGCCCGCGCAGCTGGCGCCATAGGTGAGCCCGCCGTGCGCGCTCACCTCGACGGAGTCGTAGTCTTTGCCGTGCGCGGGGTGGCCTGCCGGCACCCCCACGTAGCCGCAGAGCGCGCCCATGGGGCCACGCACCACGAGGCACGGGTAACCCGTCGCTTCGTCGCGCCACTCGACCAAGTCGGGCTCCTTGTCCCACTCGCCAGCGGGCCACAGCGCGCGCTCCTTCTCCAGGTGGTCAGCGTACTGCAGTCGCTCAATCACTCGTAGCGGTTGAATCATAGTAGGCGCTTCATCCTTTCTTTCATGGCCTCGTCTACGCGCGCATCGACGACCGCGGTAATGTACGCGCCGAGCACGTCCACGAGGTTCTTTGCTGCCTGGTCCACGCTCGCGGCGCTCTTGGCGGGAGCGCTCACGAGCGTCTTCTGCGAAGACTCGGCGCGAATCTCTTCGCCGTGCTTATCGAGCCAGCGCCTGATCAGAGAAGCGGCCACCCCGAGTTCTCGGCTGAGTTTCGCCATCTCCCCGTCTTTCCGCCCCGAGCCGCCGCCTGCCGCGAGCAGCTTGCGCACGGCTTCTTTCTGAAACTCCACTCCGCGCATTACGCGCGTTTTCTTCTTGGGCATCTCCGCTTCTCTCTCTGCCGACTGTGGCTCGCTGGGCGCCGCTCGCTCCAGCTTCACGAGCGTCTGCTGCGCCATGGGGCGCCGCTCGGCGCGCTCTCCTGGCTGTTCGATGAATCCTCTGTCGGGCTCACCCGACGACGGTGGGGGGCTCATCCCGTTCACTCGCTGCAGCGCTTTCCATGCGGGCCCCCCGTGCAGCACGGTGTCGCCGATGGTTGCCAACGGCTTCATGGTTTCACCCGGCGGCAGGTTGCTCTTTCGGCTTGCTCTCGGGCTTCTTGCTCGACGAACCTGGCGCGAAGCACTCCGTGTCGAGGTGGTCGCGAAGACGCTTGTGCGCATCCTCGATGAGCTGCGCGGCGGACACGACATCGGCCGCGATGCCGCCGAGGACGAAGGCGGACGCCAAGGCGCTCGACCGGCTCAGGTTCTCCTTTATGTGGGGAGGCAGGGCCAGTAGCCCGTGCGGCACGGCTTTCAGCGTTTCACAGGCGTCTTTCATTATGGTGATGAGGCTCTTCGCCGTCGTGACGCCGGGCCCGTCGCGGAGGAAGCCTTCCAGCGCCTCGTCCAGCGCCTCGTCCATCGACGCCTCCAGCTTCGCCTTCATCGCGGGCGGCAGCTTGTCAGCTAGCCCCTGCAGCTTTGCACGGGCCTTCTTCACGGTCTCGTGCGGGTCTGCGTTGGCATCCATCTCTAGTGCGATTGTCTTCATCTCTCTCTTCCCTTTCAGGCGGTCGCTTCCTGCGCCGCGCTCTCGTTCTTCTTTGCCGCCTTCGCCTTGCAGTGCTCGCAGTCGCGGATGTGCTCCAGGCGCCGGGCGGCGACCTGCAGCAGCCGTGTTGCCGTCTCCACGTCGCCCCTGATGCCCCCGAGGGCGAAGACGTGGGCGCCTTCCCCCTCGGCGAAGGCGCCATGGCCCAGCGTTACGAGGCTCTTCTCCAGGGCCTCGAGCCCCTCCACGCAGTCGTCGATGACGCCGACGATGGTGTCGATGGAGACGGCCTGCGCTCCCCGCTCGCGGAGCGACTCGAGGGTTCGGTTCATCTCCTTTTCCAGCTCGGCGAGCTGCTCGGCGGAGAGACCCATGGCGCGCGCCTCGGCCCGGGTCTTTTCCTTGGCCTCTTCAATCGCGGCGGCGCGCTCGGCGTTGTCTCCGGTGAGGTCTACTTCTAATCGAACGGTCTTCATTCCTCTCTCTCCTTCGGGCTCTTCAGGCCCTTCACTAGTCGGTAGTAGGTCACTGTGCCTTGCTTGTTTCTGATTCGTCGGAAAGGTGCGCCCCAGGTCTTAGGCCCCGTCCCGGGTCCGCCGTACCAGACGGCGTAGCCCTTCGGCGAGAAGTCGCTCTCGTCCCAGAGGGTCCAGGCTGGCACTTCTGCGGGCGCACACTTCCGATAGCTCTCCCACTTCATCCCCTCTCGACCACCTCGCTCTCCACCTCCACGCATTCCCCCCACTCCCCGCACCTGCGCGGAAGGTACTTGGGCCTCGATTCGTCCGCCAGCTTTCTGATGACGGTCATGGCGAAGTTGTGGGTGATATCGCCTTGCGAATACTTCTCGGCGAGTAGCACGAGCGCGTCCGCCACCTCTTCGGTGTCGGTCTCATCGAGATAGCCCTCCGCCTGTAGCGTCTCCAGCTTCGAGAGACGCAGTTCTCCTGCTCGCGACATGTCGCGACCCCTTTCCCCGGAGGCTCCCCCCGGGCCGTGTTTCAGAGCGGAGCACTCTGAAGCAACGGCCCGTGTAGGCGTCAAGTCTCCATTGCAGGCGCGCCTCACCCCGCGGGGTTAGCGGGGGAGGAGACGCGCTCCAGCGCGTAGATGAGCGCCCTCAGCCGCGCCTCGGGCAGGAACATCTGTAGCTCGCCGCTGGCCGTCTGATAGCGCAGCCCGATGGTGATGGAGACCCCGTGCTTGTGCGCGCGCACGGTCAGCTCGCGGTCGCTGTCGGTGTTGTCGTCAAAGGCGGCGTGACGGAAGAGAATGTTTTCCTCGCTGCGCTCCTTCACGGCGTCCTCCGCTTCACCGGCATCAGGCGCTTGATGGTGATGGGCTTCTTCTTCAGGTAGCCCTTCTCTTCGAGGCGCGTGAGCACGTCGTAGACGCTGGAGCGCTGCATGCCGAGCCTCTCGGCCATGAGCAGCACGGGCGGGGCTGTGCCGTGCTCTTCGATGTGGCTGCAGTACAGGTCGTAGACGAGCTTTTGCGTGGTGGTCAGCTCGGTGTTGGGTCTTGGCGGCATGACCATACATTGCAGCGGCCGCTAGACATTGTCCAGCATTGAGGTAGCTTCCCGTGCGTGCCAAGCCTACATCTGAAAAAAGCGCAATATCGAAGTTGCTTCAGTAGTGACACGCTGCGGACACGCGGCGCATACTGCAACCCTTCGGTCGTGGGTGGGTCCTTTCGGACCCATGGGGCGAGAGAGACCCAGGTACCCGCAGACCCACAGGGAGGCAGGCGCGTGAGCGAACGTCCCAAGTATCTGCAGGCACGGGAGCGGGCAGCCAACGACGGCGGGGGCATGGTCCTCATCGGCATCGACCAGCTGCGCGCGGCCATCCGCGATGCGGTGGAGGAAGCGACGAGCGGCAGGAGCAGCTCTCGCCTGCTCGACCGTCAGGGGGCGGCGGAGGCGCTGGCGTGCAGCGTGGCGCAGCTCGACAAGCTCAGGCAGGCGGGGATGCCATGTCTGTACGTGGGGGCGAGCCCGCGGTTCGTGTTCGACGACTGCGTGCGGTGGCTGGCGGAGCAGAAGGAGAGCGCGTCGTGACCGAGCGAAAGAGCCGCGGTGGGCGCCCCCGCAAGCCGCGGGTGCTGCGCAACAAGGACGGCAGCCGCAGTGTGCGGCTCACGATGGAGCTGGAGGGCGAGGTCGTGCGCAAGACGGTGCGCGTCGGCACGAGCGACCCTGCCGTCGCCAAGGCGCGGGCGAAGCGGCTCGCGGCGGGCGAAGCGCCGGAGCTGCTCGCGAAGAAGAGCGCGACGTTCGAGGAGCACGCGCGCGAGCTGATGGCGCAAAGCTCACTCCGCACGAAGAAGGACCGCCTGGCGCGTCTCGAAAAGTACGCCTTCCCGAAGATGGGCCGCATCCCCGTTGCCGACATCGTGGTCGGCGACATCGAAGAGGCGCTCGACTTTGCCGCCGAGACGGTCGGTTGGACCGGCCTCGTGCGCCACCTGAAGAACGACATCAGCGCCATCCTCGGCACGCTCTACAGCAAGAACGTCCTGCGCGAGAACGCCGCGCTCCGCATCAGCTTCAAGCGCAAGGACAACGCCCTCGGGGGGCGGAAGATTCAGCGCGTGGTGTTGCCCCGCATCGTGCTCACCGATGAGGAGTTCGAGCAGTGGCTGGCGCATGGCCTCGAAGAGGCCGAGAAGGCGGGCACGCCGGGGCAGCTGAGCGAGCTGTACATGCTGGGGGTGTGTGCGCGCTGCCTCGGCGGCATGCGCACGAGCGACCTGCACGCCTGGCGCTGGGAGCACGTCGACACCCGCAGCTGGCGGGAGGCGATGGTGCCGCGCCCGAAGACGGAAGGCAGCGACCTGGAGGAGTGGGACGAGCGGTTCGACCTCGAGCCGTACGAGCTACCGGAGGAGCTGGTGCCCCACCTCGCCGGGTGGTGGCGCAAGAACGGCTGTCCCTCGGAGGGACCGGTGTTCCCGGTGCGCAAGGGTAAGCGCTTGGGGCAGCACAAGGACCGGGGCACGAGCTACGCCACGCCGCTGCGGGAGTCGCTCTGGGAGGCGAAGGTGTACCGGCCGCAGCCGGGCTTCCGCTTCGATAAGCCGGACCCTGCGCTGTGCGCGCTGCAGAGCGGCATCGCGCGCCGCCGCGCCTGCGTGGACTTCCATTCGTTCCGCCGTGCGTTCGTGACGGCGACGACGAGCAAGCGGGCGGGGCTCAGCATGGCGGAGAGCATGCGCCTTTCGGACCACGCCGACCCGGCGACACACGCGCGCTACCGCCGCGACGAGGGGAGCCGGCGCATCCCGGGCTCGGTGCTGCCGAATCTGCGAGGGCAGGGGGGTTTAGGCAGCGGCGCTGCCGAAACTCAGGTTCAACCAATCGACAATCCACAATCATTTCAACGGCGCGCCCGGGGGGGTTCGAACCCACGACCTACGGCTCCGGAGGCAGGCGGGCATGTCCTCCAGGGCGCTTTTCCCGCAGAAACTAGCCCTCGCACGACCGTGGAGGGCCGTGGAGGGCCACGGATTGACGAAACTCAGCGCCAGAACTCCGAGCAGCTGCGGCAGGCCGTCGATGCGCTGATTGCGCTCGGGCAGCATGCCATGGCGCGCGAGCTGCTCGACAGCGCCAAGCCAGAGCGCAAGGCGCCCGTCCTCTCGCTCGCTAAGCGGACCAAGAAGTGAAGCTCCGCCTTCGCCCCTACTGGACCCGCTCGCAGATGCGCGAGGCTCGCGTCGAGGCGTTCAAGGTCACGGGCTCGCTCTACGGCGACAGCTACGACGAGCTCGAGGAGCGCGACATCCGCGCGCAGCTCCGCCACATGGGCGTGCCCATCGACCCCGTGCTCACCAGCGCGCCTGAGGCGCTGGCGGAGACCTACTGGGAGGGCGACGGCGCCGACAACTACGAGGCTCGCCTGCGCGACTACCGCGTCGCCAATGACGTGCGACGCCCCCACATCGTTCACCACCCGCGGCGCTCGAAGCGCCAACCCTGACGGAGCAAAGGAGGGCTCCACCCACATGCGCAATCCCTACACCTGCATCTTCAAACGTACATTGGCCTCTCGCATCTGGTCTCTCTCGCCGACCACCCGCTGCGTCTGGCTCTGGCTCAAGCTCCAGGCGGACCCCGAGGGCTTCGTCGGCGCCGACATGCTGGGCGTCGCCTTTGGCGCCAACGTGCCCGTGGAGGACGCGCGGCGGGCCATCGAGGGCTTCTGCTCGCCGGACCCCGACGCCGACCCCGACGACCCCCACGGCGGGCGCGTGCTCGAGCGCGTGCGCGGCGGCTGGCTCATCCTCGACCACGAGAGCGAGCGGGCGCTGGCCAAGGTCGAGGCGCACAACGCGCGCAATGCCAAGTACGCCAGGGCGCGCAGAGCTCGAGAGCGGGAGGAGAAGCTCCAGGAGGCGCAGGCGGTCGCTGTCGCCCTCGCCGAGGGGCGCGACCCGCGTGAGGTCATGAACGACGTGGAGCCTACGGACGCCTACGCGGAGGCTCCCGTATGCGCACCTAAAACGAAACCTAAACCTACAACTAAACCTACAACAGGGGGAGAAGACTCCCCCTCCCCCCTGCCCCCCGTTGAGGTCGTGGACCCGGAGCGGATGGCGCGCTGGCGCGAAGCCACCGCAGCCAGCGCCTCGATGCCTGTCCCGCTCCACTCGATGCCGGACGGCTTCGTGCCGAGCGACGAGCTGCGCGCTGACGCCCAGCTGGCTGGCGTCACGAACCTCGACGAGCGCATCAAGTCGCTCGAGACGGGCCCCATCGGTGGCACGCGCGGCGTGCTGCCGCACAAGCTGGAGGACTACATCCGTAGCTTCTTCGGTAAGTGGAAGACGTGGGAGGAGACCGACCGCGCGAAGGCACGAGCGGCAGCTGCTGCGCCAGCATCCAGCCGGCGCGGACCACCAGCAGCGCCGATACCCGAGCCGAAGGAGAAGCACAAGCGCATGGCGGCCCGGTGGGGCATCAACCTGAGCGCAGCGGTGGGGCGCGTCGTGGCGCTGCGCGTGCACGAGAGCGGCGGCGAGAAAAGCTTCTTCGAGTACCTCGAGAAAGACCTCGTTGCAGAGGCGCAGCGCATCAAGGAAGGGAGGGCTGCGTGAGCTTCCGGGTCACCCGAGCGCGTGAGCGCCTGGCGGAGCTGGACGCCAAGTGCAAGGCGGCCTTCCGCGCCGGCAGCGACTTCCACCCCTGCCGGGAGGGCGACGCGCAGCACAGCTACTCGCTCGCCATGGAGTACCACCGGCTCTTCCGGGAGCGCGAAGACGCGAGGCTGCGCCTGGCTCGCCTCGAAGCCCAGGAGGCGCCCACGCCGGCAAACGACACCACTCGCCCAGCAGCGGGGGAGCGGTGAGCTGGCCTAAGGCGCTGCTGCTGCTCGCCCTCGCGTGGTTCGGCGTAAGCCAATTCGGCAATGGAGGCGGATGGCTCATCCTGCTCGCCTTCCTGCTCGTGTGACCCACGCCGACACACTGAACTCGCGCACCGTTGACACGTGTCCAATCAACTGTACACTGTCCAGGAACTTGGTTCACCCCATCTCAGTTTTCGGAGAAAGCATCATGGCCAACCGCCCCGCAAGCATTGCCCTCGTCGACATCAGCTACCTGTTCAAGAAGCACTGGCATCTGCCCGCCAACAAGGATGTCCGTCTCGCCGCTGCGCACGGAGCGCTGCGCGACCTGGAGAGCCTGGCCTCCAGCGCCGGCTCGGAGAAGCCGGCCGAGCACATCATCGTCTGCTGCGATTGGGGTCCCTACAAGCGCCAGGAGACCTACCCGGAGTACAAGGCGAACCGCCCCGAGCGTGAGCCCGAGGAGCTGCAGCAGATGCGCTACCTGATGGATGAGATGAAGCGGCTCGGCTACCCCATCGCCCGCGTGCGGGGCTACGAGGCGGACGATGTCATCGCCACGCTCGCCAAGCAATACAGCGAGTGGTGCCGCGACGTGCGCATCGTTGGACCCGACAAGGATGTCTCGCAGTGCATCAGCGAGAACGTGCGCCAGTTCATCCCGTCGTCGGGGGATAGGCCGTGGGAGATTCGCGACTCGGCGGGGGTCATCTCGAAGTTCGGCGTGTACCCGCAGCGCATGCCCATGTACCAGGCGCTGGTCGGCGACAGCTCGGACAACATCCCCGGCGTGGACAAGGTCGGTCCGAAGACGGCGATGGAGATTGTCAATCAGTACCACAGCCCGACGAAGCTCGCCGAGGCCCTGCCCACGCTGCGCCTGCAGTCGGTGCGCAACGGCGACGCCGTCAAGGCTTCGCTCATCGCCAACTGGGAGAAGTTCATCCTGAGCTTGAAGCTCGTTACCCTCGACACGAACGTGCCGCTCGACGCCGAGGCCCTGCTGGTCCGCGGCGAAGAGCAGCCCACCACGGAGCCGCTGGTAGACATGACACTCGAAGAAGAGCCCGCCATCCTGCGCAACGAAACCCCGATGCCGTCCGCGCCGGAGCCGGCGAACGACCACGATGAGGCGCTGGCAGAAGCGACCCGTCTCTATCAGGAGAAGCTGCCGGAGCTGCAGAAGGCGGCGCGCTCAGAGGACGCTGACGAGCACTACGAAGAGGAGCGCCGGCAGAACGAAGAGCACGAAGCTCGCGAGAAGCTCGCGTCACAGTACGACGGGGCAGGGACGCTGCCTCGTTCCGAGCGTATCCTGCGCCCGCCGGTCAAGGCGCAGCCGCGCGAGTCCTCCATCATCACCGTGCCGAGCTACACGCAGACCAGGCACGGCATGGTCACGAAGGACATGCAGCCACTCGACCTCGACGCCGCAATCACCTTCGCGAAGTGGTTCGCCGAGGGCGGGCTCTACATCAAGAAGTTCAAGAACGCGGCGCAGATATTCACCATCATCGCCAAGGCGCGCGAGCTGTCGCTGCCGCTCACGGTGGTGCTCGACAACTACCACATCGTCGAAGGCAAGCCGTGCCCCAGCGCGGACCTGATTCGAGCGCTCGCCGAGCGCGACCCTGGCTTCGAGTACCTGATGCCCGTCGAGCTGAGCGCGACGCGCTGCACCTGGCGCGGCAAGCACCGGCGCCACCCGACGCACGTCGATTACACGTACACCATCGAAGAGGCGCGCGAGGCGGGTCTGCCCCGCAAGGGGCCCAACGGCCCCAACAACTGGCTCACGCGCCCGCAGGACATGCTGAGCAAGACGGCGGGGAGCAAGCTCTCCCGCATCCTGTGGCCCGGCGCGACCATGGGTCTGTACTGCCTGGAGGAGATGGGCTACGACGCGGCGGAACTTGAGGCGGCATGAAGAGCGTGCGAGAGGTGTACCGAGGAGAGTACCGGGCGGACGACGAGAGGCCGTCGTGCATCAGCAACTACCAGCCGATGCTGGAGAGCCTGGAGCACGAGATTCTCGTGCAGGTCGACGATGACGGCTACTCGGGCGATAGCCGCCTGCTGCTCCGCGCCTTCAGTGGGCACATCGGGTACCTGAACTTCGGCTGGGGCTCGTGCTCGGGGTGCGACGCGCTACAGGCGTGCGACACATGGGAGGCCGTCGAGGGGCTGCGAGAGAATCTGTCGAGCGGCATCCAGTGGTTCCCCGCGCCGGCAGCCGCGCTGAAGTTCTTCGAGGGGCACGACTGGGAGGGTGACTACTCGTGGGGCGACGAGGGCCAGAAAGAGTTCGTCGAGAAGGCGAAGGCGAAGCTCAGAGAGCTGGCGGGGTAACCAGCACCTCGCGGATGAAGGCGGCCCACTCGGCCGCCTTTCTCTTGTCCGTCGCCGGGAAGTGGAGCACGCGCCAGCCGAGCAGCGCCGCCTCGTTGCCCTTCTCGCAGTCAGCACGCACGCCAGCGACGCGCTGGTGCCGCCCACGCCCGTCAATCTCGACGGCGAGCTTTTGCGATGGGAACGCGAAGTCGAAGCTCCACTTGCGCTCCGCATGGAAGACGTGCTCGCGTGTGAGGTCCCAGCCCGGCAGCGGGTCAGTTGCGAGAGCTTCCGCCAGAGCTTCCTCCGCCAGGCTTCGCGCGGAGGGGCGGCGGGGTTTTGACTCGGCGGAGGGGGATGACTTCTTCGTCTTGCTCATCGAGGATATCCCGCACGGTGCGCGGCTTCTTCTTCAGCTTGCGCTCCACCCACTCGTACGCCTTCACGGCCAGCTCGACCACGCCGAGCAGGCGAAAGATGGCTCGCCCCACTCGGCTCATGCTGCTAGCTCCAGGTGGGGCAAGTCGATAAAGCGCTCGTCCTCCGTGCGCCCGTTGCCGTTCCAGTCTCCGCCCCACCGTATGCTGATGCCGAGCTCGTCGGCGACCGCCTGGACGTAGCCTACGAGGCGCGCGAACGAGGCTTCGTCCTCCCAGAAGGTCGGGTAGGGGGCGATGTCCACCGCCAAGCTCGGCAGCTGGTTGTGCTTGCTGAGGGGCCAGGGCTTGGTCGAGCGCTGGGGCCTGGCGTTGTAAGCCTCGTCCTGCTCTTTCTGCCCGCGGTGCCCGCACACGACCGTGAAGTCGAGCACCTTGCTCTCGCTCAGCCGCCGGTCGACCTCGCGAAGCAAACGCTGCAGCTCCGGGTGGCACGTGTCGAGCCTGCGGTTGCTCGTGGCGCCGAGGCTCACAGCCCCGCCCAGTGCGCCAGCTTGACGGCGAGCTTGATGGCTTCGTCGATGGGCACCGCCAGGTCAGGCCAGCGCTTGGCCAGCCCCGCGCCGAGCGCCGGCAGGAACAGCACGCCGACGCTGCCCGCGGCAGCCAGCCACCCCGGCAATCGCCCGCGCGGCGACGGCAGCGAGGAGACAGAGGCTAGCTCCCGGCGGGCCTCGTCGCGTTCCCGGCGGAGCCGGGCCACTTCTCGCACCAGCACCCCGATGCGCTCACCCTGGTTCAGGCCGGGCAGGGTCTCCACCTCAGACGGCAGCGGCGGGAAGGGCGGCGGGTGCATGTTGCATTATGAACCGGTGTTCAGTGGTCGGTCAATCCGACCCCTGGGGGTGAAAGCTAATGCTTTCCATCGGGAGTATGCTGGTGCTACGTTGCGTCTCGGGGTGCCCACCTGTCGGAGCGAGCTGTCCCCCCCCGGCTCGTGATAGGTGGGCCCCTCTCTACTCCGCGCTGGGCTGGTCGTCGCCTAGCGGTCGGATGGCGTGCGTGACGAGCTCAGACTCCAGTCTCGTTCGGCGCTGCTCAGCAAGTCGGCGAGCGTGACTGGCTCCCCGCTCGCGAAGGCCGTCAATACTACGCGCAACGTCTCGTTCTGCCGCGCGATATTGCTCCTCAAAAGCTCGTTCTGCTTCTTCATATTCGACTGCTGCTCGCGGTGTAAAAGCTCGCGACAGCAGTTCCGCTCGCGAACAACGCGCCACAGCGTCTGGGCCAGATACAAGCCAATCCCAAGCACGGCGCAGAGGGCCTCCCACAGGCGCTCTCTCTCCGCCACCAGCTGCGCTATCACTTCGTTGTCGGTCATGGTGTTCCACTGTGGTTTCTCCCGGTTCCCTGGTTTTCGTGCCGAATCGGGGCCGTTGCGTCCCGATGGTGTGAGGTCAGACTGAGGGCATGAGAGAGATGCTGCTGCTTGCCCTGCTCGTGTGCGCGTGTGGCGCTGAGGCTGACGAGGTGATCGTGGTGGAGGCGGAGCCCGCCGCTGCTCAGCCCGAAGAGCGCCCCGAGGTTCCGCTGTGCGAGGGCTCGCCGCCCGCCTCGCCAGCGCTCTGCCAGTCGCTCCGCTACGGTGACCAGGGGTACTGCAACCGCTGGGTCGACTGCGCCGGCCTGCCCTGACATCACGTGTACTCCTCGACGATGATGTAGCCGCTGCCGCCCGCTGCGCCGGCAACGTTGGGGCTGTTGGGGCGCGACCCGCCGCCGCCGCCTGCGCCCGAGTTCGACGCCGCCGCTGAGCCCGCTTCGGACGAGCTACCGTTGGTCCCGCCCTTGCCGGCGCCAGAGCCGCCGCCGTTGCCGCCGAAGCCCTCGGGAATGGAGCTGAGAAAGCCGTACTGTCCTGGCGCTCCGCGGCATGCGTAGACAACGGTGCCTCCGATGGAGTCCGGCGAGCCGCCAGCCCCGCCCTCTCCGATGGCGCCGCCCGCGATGCCGCCTGAGCCGCCACCCGCGGTGCGGGTGACCGAGCCGTCGTTGAAGTCCGTGTCGCCGCCGGTGCCACCGGTGCCGCTGCTGCTCGACCCGGCGGTGCCCGCGGCGCCCACCTCATAGGCGCTGCTGGACGGCAAGTCGTCAATCCACAGCTCCTCATAGGCCCCTTCTCCGCCGCCTCCGGCGACGTTGCCGTCGGGCGCCCCTGCTCCGCCACCGCCACCGCCGCCGCCCTTCATGCGCACGCGGGCTGCCCGCGCATCGTTCAGGTACGTGTGCGTCCCGCTGCCGCTGGTGTAGGTCGTGACGCGGAGTAGCCGCCCCTTGTTGCCCGTCGAGATGCCGCGCCAGCTGCCCTCGTAGCGGAACTCAATCATCCCGCGGCCCGGGACGATCATGTCCTCGGCGTACGGGAGACTCATCTGGTTCGCGACCGTGCCCGTCGCGTGCTGCAGCGTGCATTCGATGCCGTCGTTGCAGCGCACCCAGAAGCGGTCACCGTCCACGTTGCCGCCGCTGCGCGCGAAGCCGCTGATGCTGATGTTGGTCGTGATGGCCAGCACCTTGGTGCCGGCGTTCAGGGTGACGGCGCCGCCTGTGCCCTCGTTCTGCGTCGAGCCCGCCGCGAGCGTGGCCGTAATCTCCAGCTCGTCGTTGCCGGAGTCGTCGGTGACGGTGAGCGTGATGTCGTTGTTGCTGACGAAGTTCAGGTTCGTGCGGTCGTTCTCCGCTGCGCCGTTGTCACGGATGCCGGCAAACGTGGACGCCGTGCCGTTGGCTGCGATGGCGACGGCGCCGGTGATGGCCGTGCTCTCCACCGCAATCTGGTTCGCCACCGCCGTGCTGATGGTGTTGCTCGTCGAGCTGGTCAGCACGCGCTCGGCGCTCATGTTGGCGCTGGCGCTGTAGGTGACGATGGGCTCGGCGCTGCTGGTGGCGTTGCTGTTCTGGCTCGCCGTGGCAAAACCCGTCAGGGCTGCGCGCTGGAATGTGTGGCTCGTCGCGTCGTAGACGATGCTGGTAGAGTCAACGTCGGCGAGTGGCACCGCCGCGGGGGCTTGGGTGACGGTGGAGATGTTGCCGAGAAACGTGTCGCGCGCGATGGGGCTGATGCTGCCCACCGGCACCGTGGAGCCGGCGCCGCTGACGCCCGCGATGAAGGCCAGCGTGACGGCCTCATCCTCCACGAAGGGGTCATCGTGGCTCGACTCTATGACGGTGATGTCCAGGTCCCAGTAGGACCCCTGGTCCGCCATGCTGTTTAGGTCGGCGCGAATGAAGCGGCCCGGGTTGATGGCGTCGATGAGTGTCACGGTGCCGAGCGGCACGGTGGGTCCGCCGCTCATCACGTCGAGCCAGGGGGTCACGTCCTGCAGGCGCGCGTTGCTCTGGCTGATGCGGATGGTGGCGGCTGCGTTCTGCGGCGAGGCGTCGAGCTTGATGCGCCCCGCCGTGGGGTCGCTGTTGGCCGTGTCGGTCGCGAAGTAGTAGCTCAGCGGGTTGGCGCTCGGGGCCTGGTCGGCGACCTGGAGGAAAATGTCGTTGACGGCGCTGCGTGTAGCGCGCACCCCGGGCACGAGCTCCCGGTTCAGGTAGTCGATGAGGTTCTCGATGGTGGCCGAGCCGCTGAAGGGGCGGAGAGCGAGGGGCACACCGGTGCGCTGCTGCTGATATCCAGCTTCGCGCTGCGCCTGACTGAGCTGCCTGTCGTTACAGACCAACGCTCTCTACCTCCGAGTGCCGGACGAAGTAGGTGACCTGGCTCGTTTGGTCCACGTCGTTGCCCGCGCCATGCCAGAAGCCCGTGTGACGCTCGGGCTTGCGCGTCACCCATTCCACCGAGTCATTGCCGGCCCCGTTGCGTACGATGGGGTTGGCGCCCACAGGGTAGTGGGTGCCCGCCACCGGCGCGGCATCGTAGGTCCACTGTAGCTCTGTCCCGTCTACGCCTTCGCGCAGGAAGAACCGCGACGTGGTGGGGTTCGTCTCCACGCCCGACGAGTTGGTGTAGACGATGGAGTAGGTGATTGCCTGACCGACGTGAGCCAATTCAATTCTCCGTGACCGAGCTGCGTGCCCGGGGGTGCGAGAGGAGCGCTATGGGCTCGGAAGCGGTAACGGTGGAGCTGGCGCGCACGGCTGTGACTTCTGCGTGCGGGTGGGTGGCGGCAGAGACGCGGCCCTCCGCGCCAGGGCTGGGCGCTGCGATGCTTCCGCTCGCGCTCACCACGACATCGGCAAGGCCGCCTACCGAGGGTAGCGCAGCTGTGACCGCGCCGCTCACGGCAACCACGTCCACGTCGACTGAGCCGCTGCCAGCGGGAGCGGGCGCTGTGGGTGTGCCGCTTGCTGCAACGGTGACGGTGGCTGAACCGGTGGCGCTCGGGTCCGGCGCTGTCGGCGTGCCACTGACGACCACCGAATCGAGGAAGATGGCGCCCGCGTAGTCCGGGTCGGTGGCGCTGGAGACGCCGACGTTGACCGAGCCCGAGCCGGTGACGATGCGGTCGGCGTAGTAGTCGCCGCCCTCCAGCCGCTCCGTCGTGTTGGCGAGCGGCGTGTGGCTGGCGGACGCGGCCACCATGCCGAAGACGATGAGCCCGCCCCAGTTGGGGTTGAAGCTCGCGCTCGCCACCGAGCCTTGCGACGCCGCTTGGAAGCTGCCGATGCCGGTGTAGTGGGCGGCAACCACCGTGCTCACGTCGGTGCCGGTGACCGCGAGCGTGGCCGAGCCCGCCGCCGGGTTCAGCATGTAGAAGATCTGAACCCAGCCGTTCGCCGTGCTGGCGACCTGCATCGCGACGCCGTTGTAGGTCGCGCTGCGCGCGCCTACGCTGTCGCTGCTCAGCGCAATCGCCACCAGCAGCCGGTCCGTGCCCGCGGGCACGGTGACGGAACGCGACGCTGCGCCAGTAGTGAAGCTGACGAACGCCGCCATGGGCTACCTCAGGACGCGGGCCAGGTGATGACGAGCGAGGTGAGGTTCACGGTCTGCCCGCTCGTGATGGTGTCCGAGCCGGTGACGCTGCCCGTCCACTGCACCGTGCCGCCGCGGTCGAGAATCTGGTAGTTGTCCACGGCCGTCGCCGTGCCGGCGCTCGCCGTCGCGCTGATGGTGACGCCGCTGAGCGTGATAGCGCCCGAGCTCGCCGCGCCAAAGGCGGGGTTGCTCAGGTTGAAGCTGACGAGCGTGGTGGTGCTGTTGCGCAGGCGGAGCACCGCCGTGCCGCCGCCCGTGTTGATGAGCGTGTCGAAGGCGTCTGCCTGCGCATTACGCGCGTCCGTTGCGATGGTGGTTGCTGCGCCTAGAGTCAATGCCATGCGGGTAAGCCTTTCCAGTTGGCGCCACGGTGGATGTTGTCGACGGCCCCACGGGACACGCTGTAGCGGCGAGCCAGCGCGCGCTGAGAGACCTGCCCGCGCAGCGCGCGAATCTCTTGAACCTGGTCCGCCTTCAGCTTGCTGATAGGATGCCTCTCTCCCTCTGACAGGCGCCCCGCGGCGCGGGCATCTTCTGCGTTCTCGGTTGGCGTCCCGACGCGCAGGTGCGCCGGGTTCACGCAGCTCGGGTTGTGGCATCGGTGGAGCACGTCAAGCTCTGCCGGCACTTGCTGACCGGCGAGGCGCAACGATACGCGATGCGCCCGAGTGGCCTTGCCGTCCACGCGGATGATGCCGTAGCCAAAGTGATTGAGCGCCGCCTTCCAAGGCCAGCACTCATCGGGGCCGCGCTTGTCGACCTTCGGCCAAAACCGCTTGCGCAGTGTCTTGTCCATTACTCCGCGCCAATCTTGTGGCGCAGTGCCGCCGCCTTCAGCTCGTCGTTCTCCTTGCGGAGCTTGAGCACCTCGTCGATGAGCGGTTGGACGATGGGGTCCGGGTGGCGTTCCACGTGAAGCTCTGCCTGAACGGTGGGCGCTGGTGCTGATGCTTGGCTCATACGAGCGTGAGGCTCCCTTCCCAGAAGATGGTGCCGTCGGCTTCCATGCGCATCACCAGCGCGTTCAGCGTCTGGGTCGCCGCCGCGGTGATGGTCAGGCTGTCCGTCTCGATGTCGCCGCCGCCTCCGCGCCCGCTCAGCGTGCCGCTCGCTGCCGTCGTGCCGTCCTGGTTGGTGATGACCCAGCGGTTCGCCTTGCCCGCCACCTCGGTGCCCGTCGAGCTGATGGGCGTGGAGGCGAGCGTCATGGCGTTCGCCGCCGCGCTGCCGAAGGGG
>JACCDR011881189.1_pt1 | contig 25152 bp, 22 predicted proteins | sample 7446431 | NCBI WGS metagenome assembly JACCDR01 (sample SAMN15323443, study PRJNA562643) | freshwater metagenome | isolation source: river surface water | place: USA:Blue River Watershed | collected 2017-08-17 | reverse complement strand
GGACCAGGCCGGTCCGCACGGGGTGCGGCACGACCGACCGGAGGGCCCGAGAAACTCGATTGCTCTTGAGCACGCGCGTACTCCTATAGACCCGCTAAAAAGCGAGCAGGGATTGTTTCCACTACCTCAATATGACCTGTTTGACCGTCTAATTAAGCTCTTGACGGGAGGGTGGGGTTGGGTAACGTGAAAGGTAATTCAGCCCCTCGAGCGAGAGCGGTGGACGCGCAGGAGGGCTCTAACGAAAGCAGACCGAAGCCGCGGGCATGGCCGTTCGTAACCGCGGGGGAAGTCGCAAGCCGTGGGACACGGCGGTCCGGTGGAATCCCGGAGCTTATCCGGCGTACAGCAGGCCGGTCACGTCCAGCAGCCCAACCTCCCCGCCGTACCCGTCCGAGGCCGAGCGCGCGATCGACAGGAACACGACGTCGCCGGCGGCGACCGTGAACCCGTCCGAGTCGACCTGCCGGTACTCGTCGACGCCGATCGCCCCGGACGAGGCGTACCCCAGGGCCGAGTCGGTCAGGGGCAGGGCGGTGTTGGCCGGCGCCGCCGGGACGACCCGGTACGACACCCCCAGGTCCGGCAGCGTCCCGGCGGCCCGCCCTAGCACCTGCGTCCTCAGCCTCAGCTTCGGGTTGGCCGGCAGGCCCGCCACCGGGATCCGCAGCTTGACGCGGACGTCCGACTCCTGCCCGGCCGGGAAGCCGAGGTACAGGAGCTCGTTGTAGTACCGCTCGCGCACGTCGTTGAGGCGGGCGACCGACAGGGGCAGGTCCCGGGTCGGCGGCTCGAAGTTCGCGGTCAGGGTCAGGAGGCCCTGGTGGTACGACAGGCCGCCGATCGTCTTCGTCCGCGTCCCGGACACGGTCAGGTTCGAGTTGCCGCTGCGGACGCCCTCGGCCACCCACCCGACCAGGAACCGGCCGGACGAGTCCAGCGCCTTGAAGGCCACGCCACCGTCGTTGTCGGAGGAGGCGACCCGGTTCTCCGCCTCGAACAGGGCGACGAGGGCGCCGGACGTCGCGGGGAGACCGCTGACGGCGTCGACGAACGAGATCGGGCTGCCGCTGCGGGACTCGAGGCTCGTGACCGCGGCCCGGTCGGTCGCAAACCGCGGGTGCGAGAAGTAGAGCTGCAGCCGCATCCCGTCCCACCGCCCGCACTCGGGGCCGGCGGAGGACGGCTTCTCCGGCTCGGCCGGGTAGCTGGAGTTGCTGGTCGAGGTGGCCGTCGGCCACGGGACATCCCCGTAGCAGTCGGACATCCACCAGATCCCACGGGCGTTGAACACCACCAGGCCGCTGGCGCCGTCGGCCACCTGCGTTCCGCCCGACCCGTCGCCCTTGAACCACACCAGGCTGGCCTCGGTGGCCGGGACCGGCGGCCACGCTGCCTTCAACTCCGGATGCGCCTCCAAGTTGTACCCGAAGGCCGCGTGCGGCGGGGCCCCGGCCATCCCGGCCGCGGGCAGCCACCCCGGGAAGTCCGGGTTCGCGGTCTTGATGACGTGGCGGCCGCCGACCTCCGGCTGGTCCGCGCTCCCGGCCGGACGGCACGTCAGCTCAAACCGGTAGTGGACGTGGGCGTCGAGGACGTTGCGGGCCTGGGGGAGGACGTAGACGGTCCCGGCCCCGTCCGCGCAGAGCACGGACACCGTGACCGGCTGGGACTGGCGGACCAGCTTGCCGGCGACGGCGCCGGACAGGTAGTAGAATCCCGGGAGGATCTCGCCGTCGACCGCGTTGGCGAGGTCGAGCTCGGCCCGCCCGGCGAGCAGGACCCACCCCTTGTCCGCCAGCTCCTTGCGGTAGACGACGCCGACGCAGGCCGACGCCGGCGAGGCCCGCAGCTCGCCCTCCTCGACGACGGCCGCGGCGACCGCAGCCTCGAACCGCAGGCTGTCGGCGTTCCAGTAGACCGGCTGACCCACCAGCAGGTCCGGGTGGAGGGCGGCGTCGTAGGTGATGAGCGTCTCGCCGGCCTCGGCGAGGTCCTGGCGCGTCTTGAGGTAGTTAGTGCGGCTCTCGAGCGCGCGGGACGCCCGGTTGACGGCGGCCGCGGTGGCGTCCTCCCCGTTTTGCGCGAACTCGACGCTGTTGGTCCAAGCGGGCATCCCTGCCTCCGTCTCTAGAAGATGTTGAAGTTCTGCTCCCAGCTGACGCTGATCTGCTTGGAGGCGGTCTTGCGGACCTGGTTCGATACGTCGAAGTATCCGCGGGCGAACACGAGGTCGCGGGTCGGGTCGGCCCAGACAGGGGCGGCGACGAGGGCCACGCCGATCACGAGGCTGTTGTCCCCGGCCGAGAAGGCCAGGCCGTTGACCCCGGTCGAACCGAAGGACTGGGACGAGAAGCGGATCAGGTCGCAGTCGACCCCGACCCCGGAGAACAGGGCCGCGTTCGACGCCGACAGGAGCGGGGTCGACGCCAGCGGCACTCGGAGGTAATCCTGGGTGCCGGAGAGAGAGCGGTAGTACGAGCCGCCGTCGTCGATGCTGAACGTCGGCACCGAGGCTGACCCGGCCGTGTTGACGTACTCCAGGTACATGGCGTTGATCTTGTACCGCGGGTCCCCCAGGCCGATGCACTGGGCGGCGACGCGGACGGCGTCCCGCATGATGGCGTTTTCCTTCGAGAACCGGAACTCCCGGCCGCCCCGGTCGTCGACTTCCCAGACCGAGTACCGACCGGATACGTGCAGCTTCATGTCGGGGCCCTTACGATGCTTGAATGGTGTACGTCATAGCCCCCAAGTAGGCCGTCTCCCGGACCGGCTCGCAGGCGTCCCCGGAGGTCAAGGTTCCGGAGCCGCCGAGCGAAACCGTCTCGACGGCCATACTTACGTGGGCTGCTATCAATACTAGCATTCCGGGCGGGGTAAGTCGACGCAGCAGGTCCGAGAACGCCGCCTCGACGCCGACGTCCGTCCGGGTCGCGGCGGTCCCCACGGTCACCAGCAGGCAGCTCCCGTACAGGAAGTTGCGGGCGAAGAACTCGGCCGGGTTGACCGTCGGCGGCAGGTTCGTCGGGTCGACCGGCGTCGTCGGGCTCTCTCGTCGGTCTAGGGCGTCCGCCAGCGTCCGCCCGGATTCCGCCTCCCGGGCCCGGACGTCCGCCCAGAACCGCTCCACGTCCTCCGGTAGACCGCCCAGAGGGAACCGGACCGAGGTCGACCCGTCCGGCAGGACCTCTACCGCGAGCGCCTCCTCGCGGTTCGCGGCCACCAACTCGCCGCGGTACCGGCCGAACAGCAAGCCGCGGCCGAGGCACAAGCCGAGGACCTCGTCCGGCAGGGTGCCATCCCGGAGGTCGTAGAAGGCGAGGTCGGCGAAGAGGGGGTCACCCGGGAGGACCCGGTCGCCCGCTTCGACGACGGGCGTGGCCGCAGGCTCGGCCCGGTAGAGGCCGGAATCGGTCGACACGAGCCACCCCCGGTTGTCCTTGACGACCTCGACTACGGTCTCCTCGCGGGCGGCGACCGGAACCCCGAACAGGGCGGACAGGGCCAGGCGGAGCGAGAGCTCGGACGTCCCCCCGACCACGCAGTCCAGGGAGTGGTTGACGAGGCCGCGGTACCTCGGGGTGCTTGGCGTCTTCAGGCCGACTGCCCGCCCCCAGCAGTCGTAAAGCGAGTTGCGGTCGAACTCGACGTCGCCCATCCACAGCAGCGCCCGGCGGTCGTACTCCTCGCCCTGACGGGTGAGGGACTCGACCGGGGCGGGGCCGTCGAACGGGTCGTCGACGAAGTAGATCAGCCCGTTGTCGATCCAGAAGTCGACCCCGGACACTAGGGCGAGCTCTGTCCGGCCGACGCCGGACGCCACCACGCCGCAGGCCAGCACCCCCGGCGGGGCCCTCCAGATCGACAGGCGGGTGTCGACCTGGTCGAGGCGGGCTGACCCGTCTCCGAGCTGGAACGACCCGTCCAGCAGGAGGACGCCTCGCCGCTTCTCGGAGAGCTTGAGTTCGACCGGGTACCACGACCGTCGCAGCTCGGTGGGGACCCGGAACCGATCGAACCGGTCCAGCCCGTACTGCAGCAGCCGCCAGTTTTCCTTTTCGAGTTCGGCCTTGGCCGCGAGAAGCGCCGTCAACCCTAGCTGGTCTTCGAAGGTGTCGCTCCAGAAGGAGCGGAGAACCCCCAGCAGCTGCCGGGGCTGGTCCAATACGTCCGCGGGGTACACTGGCAGCCTCCGGTGCTGAGGGCCGGGGCCGACCTTGGCCCCGGCCGGTTGGCGTTACTTCTTGGCGAAGCCGAAGAAGGCGATCACCGCGTTGACGATGTCGACGATCTGCGGGCCGTACAGCTTGATGAGCTCGAAGATCTTGCCTGTCCAGCTCAGGATGTCGAAGAACGAGACGCCTAGACTCCGCAGGTTGGTCACGACCTCGCCAAAGATCGCGTTGGCGGGAAAGGCGTCCTCGACGGCGCCGCTCGCCGGCGGGGCCGCCGCGATGATGCGGGCCAGGGCGGCCTCGGCTGCCGCCTCGGTCAGGTCGGCGCAGGCGTCGCCGGCGCACTTGGTTTCACAGCTCACGGGAATGCTCCTCTCGGGGTTGGGCATCGCCCGCCGACGCAATTGCCGGCGGGCTGGAAGAATTGAACCGGCTCGGGCGCCTCCATCTTCTGGGGGACGACCAGCGGCTGGAACACCGCCCGGCCGTTCTGACGGAAGCACGCGTACAGTCCGGGCTTCGTGTCGTCCAGGCGGTCGACCGAGTAGGCACCCGGCGGGGCCGGGACGCCGACGGCCAAGACCGCCTTGCCGCCCGCCTCGACGAAGTCAACGCAGGCGTCGTAGTGTAGCGCGGTCGCCTTCGGGGAGTACCACGCCGTCGTCACGGCCGGGTCCGGCGGGGCCGAAACCGCGGCCAACAGAAACAGCACTTGAACCATGGCGAGTTCCTCCCTGAAGTGCGCGGGCCCTTAGATGTTGCCGAATTGCAGCAGGCCCTTGGTGAAGCCGCTGAAGTCCTTGAGGCTGCGTACCTCGCCGGTGCGGCACTGGTACTCCATGTCGGCGTCGCTGATCCAGTAGGCTCCGGGTAGCTGGTCCGCGGTGCCGGGCTCGCCGTGGACGCTCTTGGCTTCGCCGTTCTGTAGGAACCACCACTGGTTCAGGATGCACCAGATGCGGCCCAGCTGAGGGTGACGCCACACACCTTGGCAGGACTGTTGGTGGTTCCACGTGTCGGCGCGACCGCCGTTCCACAGGACGCGGTTGGCCCCCTCCCCGCGGTAGGAGCAGGACATGCGTCCGCCCCAGTTGCCCGCCCACGTCAGCGGCCGGCGGCGGCGGAGTTCGGCCTCGGCCTCGTTGAGGTTGGTGACCTTCCCGTACTGGAACGGGTGGGGCTTGGCGGCCTCGCGGACAGATTGCGGCGTGTTCTTCCAGGCTGAGTAGCGGAACTCCTGGGCCTTCGTGTACACCAAGGCGTGGGTGTACAGGGTGGGTTGCGGCATGTCCGGGTTGTCGATCGTCGTCACCCCGACCTCGGCCAAGGCCTTCGCCATCGCGTCCCCGAACGACCCCTCGCCCTCCGTGTTCCAGCCGAACAGGCTGCGGGAGTAGCCGTAGGCCGGCAGGGTGCAGGGGATCTTGAACACCTCGGGCTGGCCGAGGGTGACGACCTCGACGGCCGCCCGGGTGATTCCGGCGTTCTGGGCCCCGCCGTTCACGCACGAGCCGGTGACCTGCCAGTTGAACGGGGGCAGCTTGCCGCCGTTGGCGATGCGGGGGTACTCCCACAGGAACACCTTCTCCCCGGTCTCCAGGATCGGGTCGTCGGTGATCGGGACCGTGAACGCCGCGGTCGTTTCCGGATCGGAGGGGCGCCAACCGAAGTCCCACGCGGACTCCTCCCCGTTTTGCAGCGGCCGGCCGCCGCAGTCCTTCAGCATTTCCAGTTCCGTGGAGTTCACTTCGAAGCCTCCGTGAGGGCCGCCGCGATGGCGAGGTACTTGGTTTGGAAGTCGGCCCGGAGCGTGTCCGTCATGACGGCGGACGCCTCTTGCGGCCCCAGAAACTCGTCGATCACGCGACGGGTCTGCTCCAGGTAGGGTCGCCTCGGAATGCTCTTGTTGACGCTGGCGTCGAACGACTTGGTATACAGCTCGCCGACCGTCTTGGGGGCGATGGCGGGGTCGCCGAGGGAGAGCAGCTGGGCGCCGGACTCGTACACCGACGCCAAGTCCGCCGCCTTGGCCTTCGTCGCTCCGCTCGCTGCGTCGGTCGCTAAGGCTGTCCTGAACTTGGCCAAGAGGGCGGCGTTGATAGGGCCGGGAGCCGGCCCCGGCCCGGGACCCGGCCCGGGACCCGGCCCCGGCCCAGGAGGGGGTTGGGGCTTGGTTCCGTCGTTTACATTCAGAGCTTGGTTGAGGATCTGGTTGGCGGCCTGCACGCCCTTGGGGGTGATGGCCAGCGTGGTGTCGCCCGTGCCGGCGGCGGTCACGAGGTAGACGAACTTGCCCTTGTACTCCCTCGTCTCGAGGTCCTTGCTGTCGACGAACCTGGCATGGATCGTGATCGGACCGGCCTTCGGGGTAACCTTGATCAGGTTGTCGGGGTAACCCCGCAGGAAGCACTCCACGTCGGCGTCGACGACGTACAGGACTCCCTTCTCTAGGGTCGGGGTGATCGGGGTCGACGGACCGGGCGGCGGAGCAGGGGTCGGCTTGGGAGCCGGGGTGTTGTTCTTGGGGAGGCGGATGTCGAGCGGCTTGACGACCGCCGGCGCCGGGGCCGGGGCCGGCGGGGCGACCGCCAACGTCCACCCTGACACCAAGAGCAGGGGTGTGAAGATCATGACTTAGTCCCTTAAGACCCCCGGAAACGGCCGGAGGGAAACCGCTAGAGCAGGGAGACGTGAACGTCTTCCGAGTTCACGATGAACGCGACGGTGTTGGCGGAGATCATTGTGGAGGCCGGATTCGGGATAGTCAACGCCTCGTCGGACCGCAGGACGATTTTACCCCGGTCCGGGGTGAGGATCTCGGCCGCCATGTCGACCGCCCCCAGGGCGTGGTCGGAGGTGAGGTGGCGGCCGATCACGTAGGCCAGGGCGGACGCCCCCAGCCGGCCGGAGAAACCGCGGCCGTTGACGTACGCCACGACGTCGCTGCGGATGGCCGCGGCGTCCGGGGCGGGCTGGCCGGCCTTGGTGACGATGACGCAGGAAATCGACACGAAGGCCGGGATCGGAGCCTTGACCAGGATGTCGGCCGCCGGCGGGCGCCGTTTCCGGTTGGCCAGGAACGCCTGGAGGTCTACGAGGAGCGGGAAACCCTCGAGGTCGACGGCGTAGTCCGCCGTCGCGGCCCCAACCTCCAGCCCGGAGGCGTCGGTGTCGGTGTCCAAGAACCTGACGACGAGCGTCTGGTATGGGCTGAAGGCCGCCTCGGCCGCCGACCGGATGTCGGGGACGCCCTCCCCGGTCGGCAGGAAGAAACCTGGAAGCGTCTCCACTATCTCGTAGCCGGTCCGGTCGACCGACTGGTCCGCGTACCGGACGATGCGGCCCGCCCGGTACACGCCCGGGAAGTCGTCCGCCCCGATCGAGCAGGCCCACACCCCGTACCGGCCGGACTTCTCGACCAGCGTGCAGGCCTTCTGCAGGGTCACGGACGTCGTGGTGGCCGCCGTCCGGCAGTAGTAGTCGATCCGGCTGCCGTGGGCGACCGGGAACAGGGTGTGGTAGCGAAGCTGCTCGGGGTCACCCATGCCGATGACGGACGAGGCCCGGACCCCCTGGAAGGCCGGCTCGGCTAGGACCATCGCCTCGAGAGTGACCCGGTTGGACGGTGACCGCTCGGCCAGACCGGCGGTCAGGCGGGCAGCCATCTCGCTGTTGGATTCGGCGTCGGACCCGGAGTCGAAGTCCCCCTCCGCGTACGCCTTGACGAAGTTCGAGACGAGGCCCTGCGGCGTCAGGCGAGTGTTACGTTTGAGCCGTCCGGACGCCCCCTCCGCCACGGCAGTAACGCTGATCGAGAAGGAGTAGCTGCCGTCGGAGTTCGCGTACAGCAGGAGGTCGTTTGCCCCGGATACCGTCTCCTCCGAGATCCGCACAGCGTAGGCCTCGTCCGCAATGAACTGCAGGCCGTTGGCTGTGAACACGAACCCCTTCGGCACGGTTAGCGGGAGGCGCCGGGACACGACGATCACAGCCGACCCGGTGGCGAGCGACCCCGGGCGGCGAAACACGCGAAAGTTGCCGAGCAAGGCGTCGGCCTCGGCCTCAGTGAAGGCCGCAGGGTCGACGATCAGACGGCTCAGGTCGCTTCCCTTGAACACGCGTTCCTCGATGACGGCCGATTGGGCCTGCGACAAGGCAGCGTGAAGGCGGCAGACGATGTCGCCCGTCACCCCCCGACGCGGAGTGAGTTCGGGGACGGCCTCGGCGATGCGCTGCGCCGTGTAGTCCGTGGCGGCTTGGACGCCGTCCGGGTCGAGGGTGGTCAGGTCCGGGATTTCAATGGCCAAGGTTTGACCTCGGTTAGATGGACAGGGACACAGGGAGGATCACCGGGCGGGCGGAGCCGGCCCGGCTGTAGATCGAGACGCCTAGCGTAAGGTAGTCGCCGCCAATCGTCACCGAGTCGAGGGAGGATCCGGCGTACCGCTCGTCCGCCGGGTCGGAGTCCCCCTCCTCGTTCACCAGGCCCCGCTGGATGTTGTCGTAGTCGAGGTTGAACTGCTGGAACACGTCCAGCTCGGTCAACAGGGACCCGCCCCGGGCCTTCTGGACTAGGCGAGCGCCGCGGTCCGGTTCGTACGGCATCGACCCCGGGACCGTGAAGAACTCCAAGACCCAGCGCTGCGCCAGCTTCTGGATGCCGGTACAAACCTGCCCGCCATCGTCTCCGAAGAGCGACATGGTCAGGTCTGCGTTCTCGGCGTCGCCGGGGGCGCGGAACACCGAGATGTCGACCGTTCGGCCGGCGTAGTCGAGGTAGATACTCAAACCGCACCTCCACGGATCAGGTTTTCCAGGTGGCCGCGGGAGGCGGCACCGAAGACGCCGGCGGGGTCGGCGTGGCCCGCTCGCCGAGCCGCCGCGTGGACCGCGGACCGAATCGGACTACAGTGCCGCAGGCGGTAGGCGCGCTCCTCCATGGCCAACCGCTCGTTCTGCAATCGCAGCGACTGAGTGTCGCCGGTCGTACCGGGGGCGTCGGCGTCGGACAGGGTGTCGGCGTAGTTCTGCCCGATGGCGGACCGGTCGAACAGGCTTCCGATGCCGGCGATGTCGAGCACGCCGACCGGCTGCGACCGCGATGGCGGTACCTGCCACACGCGGGCCCCCGGGGCTAGGGCCGACCGGGCCAGCTCGCCGGCGTCCGCCGCCAGCTGGTCGAGCACGGCGACCAGTTCCGGGTGGACACTCCCCTTCGTCGTTCCTCGTCCTTCCATGGTTCACCTCAAAGTATCCCGTAGGACTCCCGGTCGTCGAGCCACTTCTGGATCTTGGCTTTCCGCTGGCTGACCGCCGCGGGGGTGATCCCCAACCTCCTGGCGATCTCCTGCCCGGACAGCGGCTTACGCCCGTTCATGCCGTACGTGTGCTCGATGATCAGCTGATCGGTCGGCTGGGAGCTGCGGTAGATGAAGTCCAGCCAGTCGTCATTAGCGCTCTGGACGGACGGCTGGACCGCCTCGCCCGTCTCTGGGTCTTTGCCGAGCATCCCCTCCGGGACGCCGAAGTCCGCCTGGCGGATCCGCTTCAGTCGACGCGTTGAAAAGCCGGTGTGGTCGGCCAGCTCCAAGTCGGTCGGCTCCCGCCCGAGCTGGTCGGTCAGCTCGTTGTGGGCCTGCTGCAGTCGACCCGAGTCGATCTTGACCATCTCCGGAATGGAGATGACGTGGGACTGGCTGGCGTGGATGCGACGCAGCCCTTGCAGCCGCGACGTCAGGTGCGTTCGCAGCCCGGCCCGGCTCGAGTCGTACGCCGGGAGGGCCTCCAGGACCAGGCGACGGGCTCGGCTGGTGAGGAGTGGACCCGGCGTCGCGGTCGCGTAAGTCTTAACCGCACTGTCGATGACCGGTTGGACGGCCTTGAGCAAGGCGCCGCTCGCCTCCGGCGTGGGGTTCTTCTTCCACGCGGCGAACGGCTCCTCGAATTCCGGTTCCAACAAACCCGGCATGTCAACCTCCGATCTTGGCCAGCAAGGCCCCGGACCACTTCGAACCCCACAAGGGGTGTCGGGCGACCGAGTAACCGATCTTCTTATTCTCCGACGCGCTCCGCAAGTGGGCGACGTGCATCGAGGTCGACGCGTGCGGGGTCTCGGCGTCGATCGAGTGGTTCACCTGGAGTACCAACCCGTGCTGACTCTCCACCACCCTGTCACCGCCGGACAGGAACTTCCTCGGGTCGACCTGAACCTCGACCATCGAGCCGGGGGCGATATCGACGCGGAGCCGCCCGGTCAGGTCTAGGGCCCGCGTCTTCAGGACCTCCTGCACGTACAAGGCCTTGGCGTACGCGTTCATCAGCCTACCCTGGCCGGCGATCTCAGCCGCGGCCAAGTTTGCCACCTCGGCGGCGTTGGACAGTCCAGGAAACAAGGAAGACCCGCTCGGCCGGTTAACCGCTCGAGCCGGTAGGGACGTTCCCGCCAAACGGTTCATCCACGCCGGGCAGTTCTTGAAGACGACCTGACCGGAGGTGGCCCCCTGGAAGTACCCGCCGATGGACAGGCGATCGAGGTCGACGGCGACGCTGGCGGGCAGTCCGCCCCCGGCCAGCGTACCGAACCCGCCGTAGACCCCAACCCCGCGGAGAGGTCGAACCGACCCGCCCTGGAACTTGAGGGCTCCGTACTCGTCGCCGTTGATTATCCGCCACGTTTCGGACAGTCCCGGGATGACCGGGACGACGAGGGCCGACTCGACCAAGGGAACGACCGAAAACAGGAAGTGACCAGCGTACCCGATCAACTTGTCCCACAGGGTAGCGCCCGCGAATGACTCCAACAGATCACCTGCCACGGCTGACGATATCTGCTCGGCGACCCGGCTCAGGTCGCCGCCGTATTGGTCCGGCTTGAATTGGAGCGGCACCCCGGCGTCGTACTTCCCGTCCCGCGGCTCGAACCGATCGAGGGCGGACCGGGCGGTGACGTTACCCCGCGCGATCTCCTCTGCAGTCAAACCGACGACGGAGTTGGTTGTCGGGTTGTCTCCTAGGCTCTCCCTCTCCGTCAGACGGGTGAAGAACGGTTTGATCGCCTTTCCCCAGAAATCCTGGCCGACGGACGTCGGGGTGACGTAGGTGTCAGCGTAGCTCAGACCGGTCATGTGGCCGCCTCCGGCCGCCCGTGACCGACTTTCGGCCAGCGGAGCGAGTACGGAGTTGAAGGTTAGCGTCGCCGGGTTGCTCGGCACGCTGGCGGCCGAGATCGCCGACGTGTACGCCATCCTGGCGAGCCAGTGATCGCACTGCACCACGAAGCTCGAGGCGGAGCTCATAAACTCGGCGCCTCGGCCGCTCGTGTCGCCGTGGAAGATCCGAACCGGCTTTCGCCCCCACGGCTGAACGTCAAGGGCCCCGAGGACGCTGACGGCTTCGAGCTGAGCGTAGACCTCGATTTCCCGCTTCTCGTTCCAGTCGATACTGTGGATGACGCTGTCCTGGAAGGTCTTCATCGACCGTCCGAGCGGGAGTACGAGTGACGCCGTCGGGATTGCGTTGAGGGCGTACTGGCAGCTGAATTGCGAGACCGGGAGCTCCTTCCCGGCGACGACCGCCCACAGCTTGTACTTGTACCCGTACCAACTCACAGGGCACCCCCGGTCGGACTGTTCTCGGTCTGGACGGCGACGGCCTTCAACAGGGCTGCGAACCGATGGGTCCAAAACGGGTGGCTGCGCCACATGTTCCGGTACTCGCCCAGACCCGGGGCGTCGAACAGCGGCCCGACAAACCCCTCGCTCCCGGCCTCTAGGGTCGCCAAGACGTCGGCCAGCGGTCGGCCCGGCCTACCTCTTGACGTCACCAACCAAGAGGCTCCCTCCTGCGGGGCGAAGACGAGCCGCACGGCCGGGTTGAGAGACACCGGCCCGCCCATCCCGTCCGCGACTTCGAAGTCTTCGACCGACTTCCGGAACGGGTTCAGGGCGACGACGCTGATCCTCTGCTCCGATTCGACTGCGACCTGCCACTGGAGAACGCACCGACCGGCCGAGTCGTCAGCCTCGGCCTCGCCGTAGGGCGTGACCGGGAGGTCGGACCCCTCGGTGAACAGGCCGAACACGCCGGCGAACGCCTTGGGGGACAGACGCGGCTCGTAGGAGACCGCCGCCGGATCTTCGAGCCCTGCGACGTGCAGCAGCCCGGTGTACTGAGCCAGTCGGTAGTTCGTGTACAGACGGTCCGGGTTGGACCCGAACAGAATCGACCGGACCGCCTGCAGGTAGGGCGGCAGCGACCGCGGCCGGTACTCGGCGGGGATGATCTCCTCGCCCGGGAACGGGAACCCCGGGGAGCCGAACGCCGACGCGTTCATGAGCAGGGTTCGCAGGCGGTTGATCAATTGAACGGCTCCGGGGGGTTGTACCGGAATTGCAGGTTGAACTGGGAGATCCCGGAGACGGAGTCGTTCAACCCCATCTGCAGGCCGACCAGGAGTCCGGAGAAGCGGAGCCGGGCACCGACCGAGATTGACAGCAGGGAGCCGAGCACGGAGGCTTTATTCTTGAGGTAGTAGTTCCAGACGTTGTCGACGCCGGTGTCGTTGGTGTTGGAGCCGCACATTCCGGAAAACGCCAGCAGCGACAGCTGCATGTCGGAGACCCGGTCCCCGAAAACGTCGAAGTGGATCACGTTCTTGAGGGTGTGCATGAACTGGACGTTGACCGCCGCGCCGGCCGTCATGCCGTTGACGCACGCCTTGGCCGTCCGGGCCCCGGGCCACCGGTCGAAGCTCAGGGCCAGCGGCAGCCCACCGTCGGGGATGACGACGGTCCGGCCGGCCTGGTTGGAGAAGAAGTCCATAAGCGCCCTACGTGGTGACGGCGGCGAGCCGCCCGTTCATGCCCTCGAAGTCGATCTTCAGGGTGCCGATGATCTCCGTCTTTTTCGACTGCGTGCCGGGCCCGACGGACGACGGGGCTAAGTCTCTGAAGGCTTTTTCTAGAGCTTCCGGCCGCGAGTTCATAGTACCGAGACCGGCGAGCCCGCCACCGGCCTTTCCGCCCGAGAGGACGTGGTACAGCTGTTTTTCCTCTGGCGTGGCCGAGTCGTCCAAGCCCTTGGCCAGGTATTCCTGGAACTCCCGCTCGCTCATACCGCCCTTGATCTTCCGCAGCTGGTTCAGAGCCTGCTGCGCCTTGCGGATCGCCAGGCCGGAGTCGCCGGACACGTACCGCTCGGCCAGGTCCTGCCGCTCCTGGGCCGTCGAAGCTCCGCCCCCGCGGATGCCCAGCGATTGCAGAGCATCCTCGATCACCTGGGTGCCGGGTCTCGTCCGCAGCTTCCGGGACTCGTCGATACGCTGCTTTTCCTCGTCGGAGAGGTCGGCCTTCTTGGAGTTCCGCAGGCGGGTTTGCAGGTCGAGGGCGTCGCGCATCTGCTCCTCGCGGAGGAACTCGAACCGCTTCCGCTCCTCGTCGGAGAGGGTGCCACGTCCCGCCAGCGTCTCCCCGTCGGCCCCTCCCAGGTCCCGCAGCTGCCCGCTCCGGTCCTGCATCCGCGTGAGGAGGTCGACCCCGCCCGGCCCGAGGACGGCCATCGTGGCGTCGTCGTACAGGATCTTGGAGGCCAGTGCGTCCCCTTCCGAGAGGCTGGACGATCGCTTGTCGCGCAGCCCTTGCCACACCCTCACCGCCTCGTTATCGGAGGCCTTCGGCCGCAGTTCGAACCCCTCCAACTCTAGTAGCCCGCCCACCTCCTTGCCGAGAACCTTGAGGTTGGACAGGGCGCGGGCGGCGGCGGCCCGCTGCTCCGGGGTGGCACTCCGGGACTGCAGGATCTCCATCTCCTTGCGCATCTGAGCCACCTTGGGCTCCAGGGCCTTGTGGACCTCCGTCCCCGGGGTGACGTTGAGGGCCGACTCGATGAGTTTCGAGAGGTCCGTGTTGGGCGTCGCGTTGGCGAGGCCTTCCGCCAGACGGGACATGATCCCCTCCCCGCCGATCCCGGCCACCGCACTTTGCAGGGCACTCATCTTGGCGGTTTCCCACATCTGGAGGTCCCCGGCTTGGAGCGTCCCCTCGTGGTTCAGGGCGATCATCTGCCCGGCCGAGTCGTACCCGCGCAGGCTCGACCGCGTCTTGACGGCCTGCTCGAGGTTGCCCCACCCGAGGCTAGCGGCCTGTCGCAGCTGGGACATGGCGTTGGCGTCTTTCGGGTCGACACCCAGCTTGGCGGCCAGGTACTTGGCCACCTTGTCCGGGTTCTGTCGGTCATCCGGGGGCAGGTCCTTGAGAAGGCCGGTAGACATCGCCTCCCCGAGGTTCCGCAGCATGGCCGAGTCCTTGATCCCGCTCGCCGCCCCGGCGTTCATGTACGCCTCTTGTATGCGGGGGGCAACGTCGATGGATCCCTGCAGGGAGCGGGTCAGGGCCAGGCTCTTGTCGTCGAGGTACTTCTGGTTGTACGCCGTCTGGCTCCGGTAGGCCGATGCCGTAGCCGCGGCGACGCCGCCGTCGGCGACGATCTCGGACCACCGCCCGGGATCGGCGAAGACCGACTTGCCCTTGACCCCGCCCCACTCGTACGTCTTGTCGCCGCGTTCGATGGCCTCGTAGAGCTTCTCGGCCTCGGTCCCGGCCTTGAACCCGATCTCCTGGCCGATCCGGCGGGTGGCGGCGATCTGGTTGCCGACGTCGCTGGCTGCGGCGTTCAGTCGGAGTTGCTGGTCCTTGAGCATCAGCGTTTCCCGGTCGGCGCCGCCCCAGGACGGGGCCGACCCGAGCATGCCGTACGCTTGCCCGAAGGCGGCCGCCTGTAGAGAACCGGGAACGACGAACGAACGGCTGACGCCGAGGGCATCGGCCCGGGGGGAGCCGTTGGCCATCAGCATCATCAGCTGGTCCATGCCCATCCCGGTTCGCCGGGCGGTGTTGGCGGCGTCCCGGACGACCGACTCGATCCGCTCCGGGCTCATCTGGGACAGACCGCCCTGGGTGATCGCCTGGATCCCTTCCAGCAGCATCGACATCGGGGCGTCGGGCCGCCCGTTTTCGCCGAACAGGTCCCGCATGGCCGCCACGGCCCCGGCCAGGCCCTTGATCCGGTCGCCGGCGCGGTTGGCCTCGAACCGCCGGACCTTTTCCTCGAGTGCCGGCGTGCCGACACTCGCCGTCAGGTCGGAGATGGCCTTCTGGAGCTGGGCCTCGGTGGCCCCGGCGCCGAGCTCGGAGCGGGCGATCCCCTCCCGCTGCTGCTCGGGGGAGAGGGCCCGCGACATCAGGCCGCGGCGGGAGGCCTCGTCGTACAGCTCGCCAGCCCGCCCGGCCCCGAGCCCGCGCATCGCCGAGAGGTCGGCGCCGGGGCCGTACAGCCGCTCGTACATGGATTTGTTAAATTGCGCGATGCTGTCCTGGGACATGCCGAGCAGGCCGGTCACCGGGTCGGCCTGGTACCGGGCGCCCTTGAACACGTTGCCGGCCATCATCAAGGCCGACCCGCGGGGCCCGTGCAGGCGGTCGAACGTGTCGGGCATGACCTGGGCCAGCATCGGGCTGACCGAGGACATGTCCTGGGCCATCACCACGGCGGCCCGCTGCCGGTCGTCGTTCCACTGGACCCCGGCCAGAGCCGCCGTCCCTTGGATCATCCGGACGTACTGCGCCTGGTCCAGGGCCGCGGCGTCCCTCATCGACGCCTGCATGGCCTGGTACTGGGCCCGCTTCCGGTGGTGCTCGTAGAGGTTGTGGGTCGGGGTGAACTGACTCGGCACCCCGCCCGGGCCGAGCATGCCGGCCAGCACCGGCTCCAGGAACATGGACCCCATCGCCTGGGCCATCGGATCGAGCCCGGGGACCTGGACGTTGAGGTTGGACGGGAACGAGATCGCGCTGCCGCCGAACGGGTAGCGGCGGGAGGCGGCTTGCTCGAGCGGCGAGTACGGATCCGGGGGCACCAGCGTCTCCTGCGGTTACGACCACGGGCCGACGGGCGGCGGCGGCTCGTCCATGGACAACATACGTACTGTCCGTTCGATCGCCTCTTGGACCTCGGGGTCGTCCGGGTTGCCGAACTCCCGGACCCACTTCTCCCGGAGGTCGAGGTTCTTCTCGGCGTCCGTCTTGGGGGCCTTCCGGCGGTCCTTCGTCAGGTCCGGGCGGTAGTAGTCGACTACATCGAGAGTAGCCTCCCGCATCCGCTCCAGCCAGTCGAATGCCTTGTCGGCGCTGGCGGTGAGGGCCCGGACGGCGTAGTACGCCGATTCGGCCTTGCGAACCTCTTGATCCTGCCTCCGGGCCAGGTCCGTGACCCGCCGGCGGAGGTACCTCCACCACTGGCGATCGAATACCCTGGCCTGCGAGAAGTCGACGACCCCGTCGAAGGCCAGTTGCCGGATCAGGCCTTGGTATCGACCGCCTTCCAAAAAGACTCGTCTTCCGCGTGGGCCTCGAGGTGCTCGACCAGCAGGCCGAACCGCGTGTGGGCCGCCCCGAGCGCCCGCCGCAGGGACTCGGTCGGGAACACGTTCTCCGTCACGGCGTCGAGGAACCGGGTGAGGCGGGTCTCGCCCTCGGCGAGGTCGTCGATCTCCGCCTCGTGGAATTGTGGAATCGTCTCCACTTTCCCGCCGCGGAAGACGACGCGCGAGATGCCGAGGCTCAGGGCGTACAGGCCCCAGTTCCGCCACTGGACCTCGGGGCCGATCGGTTCGAGGTTCTGGGCGTACTTGCGGTTGTCGCGGGCCAGCTGCCCCCAGATCGCGTCCGACTCGCTCGTGAGGAGGGAGCGGAAGCGGACGACGATCGCCCCGCCGAACAGCGAGTACTCCTTCTCGAACCGGAGGTGGCCCTCCTGGCTGACGATCCACCGCAGCTTGTCGTCGTCGGTCACGACGACCTGGTCGGCCTGCGGGTGGTGGCCGCAATGGCGGCACTTGGTCTCGGGCTCGGCCCCGCCGGCGCCGGGGTTCGGCTTCGGCTCCAGGTCCGGGGCGACGGCGGCCGCGACCTCCGGCGGCAGGTCTTCGATCGGGCCGAACATCGGACGGACCTCGCCCGGCTTCGTCGCCGGCAGGGGGGTGAGGTCGTCGTCCATCAAGCCCGTCCGAATCGCCTCGTTGACGCCCGGGCCGGCGTCGGGGATCAGGCGCGACTGCAGCAGTGCCTTCTTGCCCTCCTCGACCTTGGCGGCCTGCAGCATGCCCGCGAGCTGCTCCCGGAACTGGTCCTCCGCGTCCGGCGGCAGGGTTCCGCCCGGGGCGGCGGCCTGCGCGGCCTTGCGCTGCTGCGACATCAGCGTCCCGAGGTTGGCCGGGATCGGGTCGCCGTCCCTCCACCCGGCGGCTTCTAGGACCTCACGCTCCTTCCCCGTGAGCAGGATCTGCCCGGCCGCCGCCAGCCGCGGAGCGGGCGTCGAAGCCGCCTTCGTCGACGCTTTCGGCGGCGGGACGACACGGGGCTTGCTGAAACTCATCTTCTTGACGGGCTGCTCCGGCATGTGGTGGCCTCTCAACCGATGATGGGATAGTTACCGTCCAAGGATTGTAACTTCGGCACGCCGTGCCTAGCTCCTTTATACGACGTTTCGTCCCGGTCCTTGGCGTGCCCGGACGAAAAGTCGAACAGCGTCGGATCAACGGTCGCAAAGGACGTCGACCCCGTCGCGACCGAGTGGCCTGGGTACGGCATGGTCTTCACGCCGGACTTCGTGACCGCCCGCTCCCTCCAGACCGGCAGGCCGATGTTCCATCCCCGGGCCTGCTGCTGCCAGCGGGCCTCGAAGAGGCGAAAGTCCTCGGCCCCGTATTGTTCGGAAGTGCGGAAGCTGAACGCTCCTTCAAGGATCGTCCGGGACGAGCCCTCCCGGTCCTCGCCGTGCAGGAAATCGACGTACTCCCGCTGGTGCGTCACCTCGGCCGAGCGGGACGCGGCCTGCACGTCCCGGGTGGCCGTCTCCAGTGCCTCCCGGGAATCTCGGGATCGCTCCTCCATGCCCTCGTCGGACCCGGTCTGGAAGGAGCCGTCGGGGGAAAACGCCCCCCGTTTCAAGACGGCCTCGCCGCCGCAGTAGAGGTCCGCGGCGACGGTCAGGCCGCCCGAGAAGACGACCCCGTCCGAGGAGTACCGGTGCGTTGCTGCCACGTTTTGCGTCTCGACCGAGAACTGCCCGAAGTGGTCCGCGGCTTCCTCGACGTAGCGGACGAAACTGGCCGAGTAGGTCGAGATCGCGCCGCCGGAGCTGCAATCCAGATTGATGCCCTCGGTCGCCGACACGTAGGTCGAGGCGGACCACACAGTGACGTTGGCGGCCGGGCTCCTCAGGACGATGCCGGTCGGGGCGCAGTCCGATCCGATCCGGTCCCGCAGGGTCGAGAAGTCCGCTGACGGCGACCGGCTCTCGAGTACCAACCCGCCCTCGGCCGCCAGGTACCCGTGCCGACCGGAGCTGAGGCGGACGTCCCCGGAGGTAGTGGACAGCTCGGCCGAGTCGGCCGCGCGCACGATGACGTCCTTCCCGGCCAAGATGACCAGTCGCCGGCCCGGGCGGAGGTAGAGGTCGCCGGGCGGGTCGATGTAGATGTCGCCGCCCGTGCAGCGGATGCCCGACCCGAAGCCGTCCCCGAGCTCGACGCCACCGTCCTCGAGCAGATCGAGGTACGAGTAGTTGGACCAGTAGTCCGCCCCGCCGCTGCGGTGGTCCACGTTCAGCCGGACCGGGTCCGGGGCGCTGAGCGACTTGGCGTTCCCGCGCAGCTGGTCGAAGTAGTTCCTGGCCTGGGCGGTGAGGCCGGTCTCCCGTGCCACGTCGGACTCATTCGGGGCGAAGTAGTCCAAGGCGTGATAATGTACGCCGACTTGGCTGTTCCAGTTCATGGCCGCAGTCTGGGAGTCGACGGAGCCGGCCGCCCGCACGCGGTGCGGGTCGAGTAAGCCGGCGTCCATGTCCTCGATGACGGCGTGCTCCGGGCCCTGCCCCGTCCGCCCGGCCGCCCGGTAGTTCGCCTGATGGTCGCCGTTCGGATCCTCCGGGCGGAGCATCGGCTTGGGTGTCGGGATCAGGTGCCGCTTCGCCAGCGTGAGCCCCTTCGCCGACCGGACGTAGTGTCGACCATTCGGCGCGGTGTGGGTCTCGAAGACGCCGGGGTAGATCGACTGGTTGGAGTATCTCTCGGCGCCGGGCGGGGTAACGGGCGGGAGGTTGACGATCTCCTTGGAGACGTTCCCGAGGTAGCCGCCGTACTCCCGTCGCCGGTGGAACCCGAGTTGGTCGTCGTGGAGCGGCTCGCGGGCGCTGTAGTGCGGGGTCGAGATCTGGGACTCCTCGGCCCCCAGCCGCCGGGTGTCAACGTCCTCGAGGGCGAAGAATCCGAGGTTCTCCCACGGGAAGGGCGTCGAGCCGCGGTAGTCGGTCGCCTCCCCTTCGTCGTCCAGCGCCTCGTGCACCGAAGCGCCGGTGTACACCTGAAGGTTGTGCCCTTGGATCCGGGTGAGCTGGTCGCGGTAGAACGCCCAGATACCGCAGTTGTCGTCTGCCCGAAGGAACGCCATCGCGGAGTCGACGAACAGGCCGCCGCCCGTATCGCTGAACCATCCGCGCTCGCCCGCTAGGGTGCCGTCGTGCGGCCGCCCGGCCGACCAATCCGAGATACTGCCGCTGCGGGCCAAGGAGAACGGGAACCGACTCGCCTCGTCGACCTTGATGCCGTGAGCGCTGGTCTGGGTCACGAAATCAGACAGGAGAGCATCCCCGGCGTCCGGCGGAACCACCCCGACAATGACGCCGAACTCGATCTGCGGGCGAAGCGCGACGAGGACGCACGCCCCCGGGGAGATCGGGTTGTGGTCCCGCACACCGAACGGCAGCATGGCGGACCCGGACAGCGCGGAGCATGGAATGGGGGCCTTCGCCCCGTCGGTGTAAACCTTGTACCACTGGCAGTGGGCGATGCCGTCCACCACTTTCCCGAAGACGATCCGGACAGAGTGGTCCATCGCCAGCGTGTGCGACGCCCCGGAGAGGTAGCGGTCCGTCCGGCGGCCGGCTGGATCCTCGACCCCAGACCGCTCCAGCCGTTGGTGGAGCTCCGCCCCGCGCTGGAGGGCGACGTCGATCCGGTCCATGAGCGGGTTTGGCATGCCGACTCCGAGAAAAAGAAAGAGGAACCCGAGGGTTCCTCTTTTGTACTCCGTTTTTTGAAGCCGTGGGGTTAGATCGCCAGGCCCGAGACGTCGGCGACCGACGGGTCGCCCTGCCCGCCGGACCCGAACCCGCCGGAGAACCCGGCGGTGATAGCGGCGGCGACGTCCCGCGGCGTGGCGGCGCTGGTCGGGGCGTTGAGGTTGAGGGCGGCGAACATCATCTGCAGCTGCTCGTTTACCAGCATGTCCTGGGCGTTCACGCTGACCGAGATCGAGGTGATGACGCAGAAGCTCATCTTCCAACCGTAGTTGGAGTTCGAGGTCGCGGGCGAGGTGCAGGCGGTCGCCATTCCGAGGGTCAAGATGTTCGTCGCCGCGAAGCACACGGACCCGTACTTCTGGTAGAACGCCATCGACACCGGGCGCGGCCCCAGGACCCGGCCGATTGACAGGGACCCCTGCGTCCGGCCGGAGACGTAGAAGGCGTAGTTGGTGCCGATCTCGTAGAGGCGGCTGACCAGCTGCTGGTAGCTGAAGCTGAGGTTCTGCGTCAGCAGCCCGACGCCCCCGGCCGAGGCGGCCCCGGCGCCGACGAGGCTGTCGGCTCCGCCGGCGAAGGTGAGGCGAGCGGAGTCGGCCGCGAAGGCCCCCCCGAAGGCGTTGCTGAAGCGTCCGTAGATGTCGGTATCGGCCATGAGGTCCTCCTTGACTTGGGTGATCCTGTCGACGTCGGTTGGGGTTAGATGACCAGGTTGACCCGGATCACGTTCAGGGCCCGCGGGATGACCAGGTCGATGCGGATGACGACCTCATCGGCGGCGACCAGCGAGGCCCGAAGCTCGACGATCGTGGCCGCGATGACCTGCGGCCCGATGCCCTCCGACGCCCCGTTCTGCGCCTTCAGGTACTCCAGTGCCGCGTCGACCTGGGATTGCAGGATCGACAGGGTCTGCGGCGTGACGTTGAACTTTCCGATGTACCCCTGCAGGTAGCGGTTGATGAAGCTCGAGATCGAGTCGAGGTTCGTCCGGACCGACTCCTCGCGGGTGTCGATGCTGGTCGGGTCCGTCGTGACGGCGTGCCGCGTGTAGATGACGCCCTGCTTGTTCTTGGTGACGATCCACACCCCCTGGCCAGCCATGAGGTTGAGGTCCGACTCCGTGAACAGGTCCGTGACGCGGTCGACGTTGTCGATCCCCTGCAGGGCCACGTGGGTGAGCGGCTGGTGCGGGGCGGCCCCGCCGCGGAGGCCGGCCAGGATCGCCGACAGGAAGTAGCCGGGGACCGTGACCCCGCCCGACGGGAACTGGTCCGGGATCGTCGCACAGACGCGGGACGAGCCGTAGGCCACGGCCCGGTCGGCGACGTCCTGGGCGATCTCCGTGCGGCGGAGGGGGCGCCAGACTTCGATCTTCTGGGCCGTCGCGATGGCGACGGTGTGGGCGGCCGACAGGCGGACGGTGGTCTCGTTGATCACGTCCTCGATCGGGAACTCGTAGTACTCGTCGTTGCCGAAGCCGTCGGTCGAGTACAGGTAGCGGACGACGTCCTTCGGGCGGACACCGGCCTCGAGCAGGGCCGCGTTGCCGCTGGTGATGGTGAGGAGGGTGTACTGCGTGCCGGAGGTGTCCGGGTCGTCGGCCAGCGTGGCCAGCACGGGCTCGCCGTCGTCCGACGTCGACTCGCTGACGAGGGCCTTCGTGGCCTTGTAGGGCAAATTGACGAACAGGCCGCGGTACAGGCCGGTCTCCTCATTCGAGGACGAGGCCACGTGAGTCGCGCAGAGCTGGAGGACGGTCTCGTCGTGCGTCATCGGGGCGAGGTTGTAGACGTCGTCCTTGCCGGCGAGGACCTCCAGGGCCGAGCTCCAGTTGTCGGTCTCGGACGGGTCGGACACACCGATGAACCGCACCTCCGACCCGCCGCCGTTCTTGAGGGCCAGGTCGACCCCGAAGGCGATCGGGTTGTCGGGGTGGACGGTGCCGAGGACCGCGGCGTCGGCGGTCGTGCTGACCGCGCCGACGGTGCCGACGAAGTCGGACAGCCACTCGCGGTACTCCATGTACATCGATCCGCCGCGGAGGTCGAGGGGCACAGGGTCGCCGTTGCCGTCCACCCACTCCGGGTCAAGGTAGGTGATGCCCGAGGCCACCACGACCTCGGTCTGACTGGCCTCGTAGTTCGTGAGCGGGGCCGCCCCGAGCCGGTTCCGGCCGATCAGCAGGTTCTTCTTCATGAAGAGCTCGAGGCTCAGGTCGGCGGCGCCTTGCAGGGCCGTCGGCAGGTTGTGCCCGAGTTCGATGGTCCGCAGGTAGCTCTCCTTGGCGGCGGTCACGGCCACCGTCCACTTGTCGCCCTTGCGGAGGCCGCTGCCGCCGGTGAACGTCAGGCGGACGCCCTTCGAGCCGGCGGCCACGGAGACGCCGCTGGCGGTGACCACCGTCGGGCCGCTGACATCGATGCCGGTAGTCGTGGTGACCTTGATCTTGGGCGAGGCGCCGTAGCCGCCTCCGACCACGACCTCGGCGATGTAGGTGGTGTCCTTGGTGCCGGTGTAGGTGCCGGAGCTGGCGACCGTCGGGGCGGTGAAGCCGCCCTGCACGGACACCGTCCACCGCTGGCCGGCGACGAGGTCGTTAGGGGCGGCGTCGTCGAGGCCGGCTGCGGACGACCCGGAGGCCGTCGCGTTGAGGTCGAACTCGACGTACAGGCCCTGGGTGCCGATCGGCGTGCTGCCGCCGATGCCCTCGGGGACGAGCGAGGCGACGTCGTCGTTGCCGCTGGCCGAGGACACGCGGAGGGTGGCGGTCGTCAGGTCGCCGTCGGTCGAGCCGTTGACGACCTCGACCGTGTAGGTCTCGTTGACGTTGCCGTACCGGAGGCCGGTGAAGGCCGCCGCGTACGCGGTCAGGGTGAGGTTGTTCTTCGGGCCGGCGATCTGGTCGATCGAGGTGGCCACGGACTGCGTCGAGAGGTTGCTGGCCGCCGCCGCGGCCGCGCCCGTGACGGCCGCGATCGGGTCGCCCTTGAAGCTCTTGATGTACGAGAGCAGCTCGTACGGGGTGCCGGACACGGTCCCGGCCACGCGGACCGTGTCGCCGACCTTGGCGGGCCGGAGGAGCTCGGCGTCGCGCTCGTAGTCCCCGTTGTCGGCGAATGCCGAGACGCTGGACCGGATGCGGTTGGGGTAGCTGGCCACCGGGGCGACCGTGCCGCCCGACCCGACCGGGTCGAGGTAGTACCGCAGGAGCGCCCCCTCGACGTACAGCTTGGCGTAGTCGAGGTCGATGACGGAGCCGACGGTCTTGCTCGGCCAGGAGTGGGTGGAGCCGGACGTCGGGTCGTAGGTTCCGAGGGCGATGCCCGCCTTCTCGGAGGCCACGCCGTAGCGGTGCAGGCCGGCCTGGCCGCCGAGGATGACCGCCCGGAGCGGGTCCGTGATCGCCGACGGGATCGCCCGGAATTCCCGGCGAATGACGACTTGCGGCTTGATGTAATCGGACATCTGCTTCGGCCTCCGTGCCAATTGCGGTTACTACGGTATGAATTTAGACAATTTCACTCTGGTGAGGAAGGGCGCTTGCTGAATTAGTTTCCACCGCTCCTCCGCGAAGTAGGCGACCGACACCGGGACGGCGTAGTGCTGCTCGGCTTCCTCGATCTGGAAGAGCTTGTCGAGGTCGAGGAGCTGGAACCGCATCAGGTTCAACTCCTCTCGGACCACCGGACCGAACTGCAGCAACTCGCGGTACACCTCGGTGGCGAGGATCTCGGCCTCCTGTGGGATCTTGGACACGCAAAAGCAAGTGTGGTCGCCCTGGAAGTACGTCGCGTACTCTCGGTACGGGACGTGATGGTCCATTATGCGATCCTCGATCCCGACCCGCAAGTTCTTCCACTTGCCGCGGGCGATCAGGATGCCCGGGCGCATCTCTGTGGTGGACGGGTCCCAGTTGGTCACCGACTCAACGAGGATTCCGTTCTCGGTACGGACCTGCGACCACAGCTTGTTCCGCAACCCCGGGTGGGCAATCTCGTACTCCCGCGTGAAGTGAGCTTCGAACCACTGGCGCAGGTAGCCGGTCATCAACTCCGGCGTGATGCCGACGGAGCAGAGGAGCTTCTGGAGCTCCATCCGGACGTCAGGATCCATTCGACCCTCCCTTGGTTTCGCGGTCGCCGAGGAAGCGGGCGGCGGCTCGGTCGATCTCGGTCGTGTCCGGCCGGTACCGGAGGAGAGATGCGACGGGGATTAGCGGACGAGCGCGGGATTTTGGAGACGTCTCCGAAGCCGGGCGATCCGGGCGAGGGGGATGCAATGGTGGGACGTCGTCGTCGAACAGGTTTGGCATGTCAACCTCCCACCGGGAACCGGTAGATCACGTCGGTGAACGGGAGCAGCCGCAGCTCTAGTTGGTACTTTGTCGGAAAGCCGCGGTAGTGGGCCAGCTCCTTCACGGTCTCGACGTGCCACCGCCGCCCGCTCCGCACCGCATAGAACACATCGCGGGACTGAACGATGATGTCGGCGGCGCACAACCCCGGAACAATCAGCGGCTTACTCGTTCCGACGGCTTGGAGGTTGACCGCCTCGCGGGCCTCCTCGAGTTCGATCTGCATCAGGAACGGGACCGGGGTATGGTACCCGCCCACTTTGGCTGTAGCAAAGCACACCGGGCAGACCGAGTCGGTCGCCTCGCCCCGCAGCTTGTCGAGACAACGGGTGCAGGGTTGTCCGTAGCGCTTCCGTTTCAGCAGAAACCCTTCATAACAGCCGGTGTACTTGCGGATCTGCTTCTTGATCTGGCGGAGCTGGTCCCGAGCGTGAAGCCATTCCCGCCGGTCAAGGTACGAGTACCCCCCGGCCGGCGGGGAGTAGT
>JACCDR010198604.1_pt1 | contig 25190 bp, 25 predicted proteins | sample 7446431 | NCBI WGS metagenome assembly JACCDR01 (sample SAMN15323443, study PRJNA562643) | freshwater metagenome | isolation source: river surface water | place: USA:Blue River Watershed | collected 2017-08-17 | reverse complement strand
TGGCATGAAGACCATGTCGGCTCTGCCGTCACTGGTCATGTCAGTTCTGCCGGCCGGACTGGTGGCGCGCGGAGCGATGGCGCTGGGGGCCGGGCGAGCTGCCGCGGCAACTGCGGCGGGCGTTACCGCCAAAGGTAGCGCGTCGGCAATGAACGCCGGCGACGTCGCCAACCAGATCTACAAGGAAATCGAGAAGCTTTCCGACGACGAGCTGGTCGCACAGAGCGACACGTACCGCGGCCTGCTCAGCATGATGCCGCCGGATGAAGCCCGCGAGATGTTCATGGCGCAGGCTGCGTCGTGGAGACCGCTCGTCGCTGGCGCCATCACATACTTGACCGGTGGCCTCGAAGGGCAGCTTGGTGCTCGCGTGGGCGGCGCCAAGGCTACGGGCTTCCTCGCAGGTACGAAGAAGGGTGCGATCGCGGAGCTTCCGCAGGAGTTCGCCGAAGCGCTGTCGGGCAACATGCTCACCTACGACGCGCTGCGCGCCGAGAACCTGACCGACGAAGCGTGGAGTGATGCGCTGCTCAAGGCGCTGCCTGAAGCCGTCGACGCCGGCATCATGGGCGGCATCATCGGTGGCGTGGCCGGTGGCGTCAGCAACATCGACACGACGCGCGCCCCGCGCCCGGCGACTCCCGCACAGCCGGCATCGCCTGGGACTCCAGGACAGACATCGACCGCGCGTCCGCGCGGCGTACCCCCCGCACCACCCACGGGGCCGACCGGGACGACCAGCACACCTGGTCCTCCCCCGGGCAGTCAGGCGGGCACCACCCCGCCGGCTGTACCCGGCGCGTCGGCTACTGGCGCAACCGTCGCTCCGGAGGTCGGACCCGATCCGGCGCAGGCGGCGACGTTCACCGTCAAGAACCCGCCCAACTCCGACTTGTCCCGCTGGGGCGAGACGGAGTCGACGTACCCGCTGAACCCGCCAATCCCGCAGCCTCAGCGCGCACCGGTGCCGGATGATCCGTTTGCCGAGGAGCGGGCGGTTACCGCGGCGGGTATCGACCAGCCGGCCCGGATCTTGATTGAGCCCGACGTGCCGTTCGACAGCGGCCCGGCGATGCCGGCGAGCGACGCGTTCCCGGGCGACATCCCGGACAACGATCTGTTCTCTGCTCCGACAACCGTTTACGGCACGAAGAAGTCTTTGGACCCCAACCGCAAAGGTTGGCCCAAAGGCACTGAGGCGTTTGCTGAGCCAGTAGTTGCGCCGACGCCGGACGACCCGCGCACGATGATGGGCGCGCCCCAACAGAAGGCGCCACTCGACGAGGCGGGGGTGGATGCCCCCCTGTCGGAGTGGTCGCAGGCCAATCGGGATGCCGTCCTTGCGCTCCCGCAGACGCTGAAGGATCGCGTGATCGCCCTGCATAACCAGGGGCTGGTCGCCAAGGATATTGCCAAGGAGACCGGGCTTGATCCCGTAGATGTCCGGATCATTCGCGATGCCGCCGGCGTGCAGGCGCACGGCCCGCTTGGAAGCATGGCGGTCTCTGGCATTGGCAATCTGCCGACGCAGGGCGCGCCCGCTACCCCGCCGGGTCTAGGGCCCAAGGGCGCTGCCGTGGTTGACCTGGCGGCCAAGCGCCGCGCCAAGCCGAAGGTCACCAACAAGAAGGAGACCACCACCGTCGGACGCGCGTCCGAGGCGCTGCGTCGCGGTGGCGATTTACTCGGGCAGGATCAGGCTCGCGTCGCCGATGATCTGGCTACCGCCGGCGAGGAGGCAGCTGCAACCCTGCGCGGCAACAAGGATGAGCGCGACGCTGCCAAGAAGAAGTCCGACGACGCTCTTGCCGCGATGGATAAGGCGCTCGCCGAGTCCAAGGCGACGTCTGATGCCGCGATGGCCAAGGCAAAGGAGGCGGTATCCAACCTCTCCGACTTCGCCAATGACCCAAAGAATTTCCCCGATCCGGCCAAGGCTGCGCCCAAGGCGTCGCCCGTCACCGAGAAGCCCGAGCTGGGCTTTGACGGCGAGCCGACCGGCCGCAAGGAACTCTGGAAGGACGGACTGGTCGTCGGGATCATCGACGCCAAGGGCAACCGCCGTCTCTACAACGAGCAGCAGATCCGCGAGGAGAACACCGAACGGTTCAACCGTGAGACGGCTGAGCGCCAGAAAGCCGAAGAGACTGAGGCCAAGGAGAAGCGCACTCTCGGTCAGGCCGTCTCGAAGTTCCGCAACAAGTCGCCGGAGGGGAAGAACCTGAAGGCGGCGCAGGCCGCTGTCGACGCCGCCAAGAAGGCCGGCGCGCCGTTCGCACAGATGCAGGCGCTCCGAAAGATCAGGGACGCTGCGGAGGTCGCGCTCGATAAGGCGCAGGCCGTCTGGCAGAAGGAGTACCAGGCGAAGAAGCAGGAACCCGCGCAGGTAAAGAGCGAGACAGCCACCGAGCCCGAGGAGGACAAGCCCGACCCGGTCAAGCAGGCATCGCTGAAGGAGCTGGTCAAGACTGCCCGCAAGGATCCGACCATCATCGGTGGGATCTCGATCAGCGAGGACAGCGGGGCTCAGGTCGTCGATGCCATCCTGACGGGCACCCAGGGCGTCAGCAGCGACAAGGGGCCGATGCGCACCGCTGGCGAGGCCACGGAAGACAAGGGAAGAAGTGGCATTCTCGACCGGGAAGCGACCGAAGCGGCCATGCGGTCCTTGATGGTGCTGCAGGAGCGCGAGGCTGAGCGCAAGAAGTCAGAGGCGATCACCGGGGTAAAGGCGCCAGAGCAGAAGACCGAGTCCAAGCCGCGCAACGACGACGTGCAGAAGGGCCGCGAGGCTACTCGCGCAGATCGCATCGCTGCAGCGCAGGCAGTCATCAAGGCGGAATACGATAGCCGGGGAGTGCCTATCGAGGGCGCGATGCTCATCCGTCAGGCCATCCAGCGCGTCGACCGCGAGGACGCGGCCAAGGCGAAGCGCAACGCCGGGAAGGTCAAAGCGGGCGATCTGCTTGCCCGCGGCACGGAGGCTGAGAGGAAGGCGCGCGCGGAGAAGCTTGCCGCCGAGGCTGCACTTGTTGAGGAGCTGACTACCGAGAACCCACCTGAACTCGACAACGTGGTCGAGGAGGCACCGCAGCCGAAGAAGCCAAAGCCGCTGTTCATGGGTCGGCAGGATGCTACGCCGCAGGCTGTTCCAGATTCGACGGCCATACCCTTGCAGGTAGTGACGGTGTCCGAGGCTCTCGCAAAGATCCCCGTGGTCGGCGATCCCGTGACATCATTCATGATGCGCTTCATGAAGTCGCGGTTCGAGAAGCTCATCGGGAGCATGGACGTCTACATTCTCGACGACGTCAACTTCGCCCAGACGCTCAATGACTGGTACAGCGGAGAGGGCTGGACGCCGGACAACGTCCCGTTCGGAATGTACGAGGAGACCACGGACGCCGTCTACATTAACAGTATTGTGTTGTCGCGGCCGGAATACGCCGCGCGCACGCTTTACCACGAGCTTATCCATGCTGCGTTTGTGGCTGAGCTGGGCAATAACATGCAGCTGCAGACGGATACGCGGAAGCTCGTTGAGCTTGTGCGGGAGCAGGCTACCCGCGAGGGTAAGGATGTCAGCTCAATATACGGCCTGAAGCACTCGACCGAGAACAACGCGGACATCCAGGAATTTATTGCCGAGGCGTTTAGCAATCCCGAGTTCCAGAAGCTTCTCGGCCGCACAAGGCTTCCGGCTGACTTCCAGCGCGATAATCCCTATCTGGGCGAGACGGTGACGACCGCCTGGGGCTGGCTGCTGTACCGTGTACGCAAGATGTTGGGGCTACCGCCTAATACGCGCACGGCGCTGCATGGCATCATCTCGGTTGCTGAGCAGACCGCGGCCAATGTGGAGATGTTTGGCCGGCAAAGCGGAGGAAGTGGCGCTCTAGCGTACAAGCCGAACTTCTACACCGGCGAGCGCGCCGCCAAGGCGGTGCAGGGCTGGGCCAGCGAGTTCTGGAACGAGTTCAAGCTGCGCCAGACGATGGACACCGGACCGGCGCTGTCCGGCCTGCGCTCGTTCGACAACCTGGCCCGCGCTGCCGATCCGTACTTCGGCGATGGCGAGGGCAACAACAACCCGGTGCGTTTCATCCAGGAAGCGCGCGAGCGCATGCGCGTGGATGGGCAGGACCGGTTCAACCAGGCTGAGCCGATCATCTCCAAGCTCTACGAGCTGCAGAAGAAGTACGAGGCGACCGGCGAGTGGAAGCAGTTCACTGATCTGAGCCATGACGCCAACATGCTGGACGTCCATCCGGACGTCGCGCTGACGCATCCCAAGAACGCCCACGTCGTCAAGACGATGCGCGGGGCGCAGGCCCGTGCGGCTCACGCCGACATGAGGGCGACGTTCAACGCTCTGCCGGCCGAGATGCAGCAGGCGTGGCATGATGCGACCACCTACTTCCGCGACCAGCAGAACGAGATGACGTTCATGCTGTTGAAGAACCGGGTGCTGAAGGCGCTTACCGACCCCGGTATGTCGGACGCGGACCTCGATGCACTGGCCCGGCGCTTCTTCGAGGGCAAGGAGACCGACGACGACAAGAAGGCCATCGGCACCGAAGCCTATGACGGCCTTAAGCGTGTCGACCAGCTGCGCCAGATCAAGGGCCCCTACATGCCGCAGATGCGGCGCGGCGACTACGTCAGCCGGGGCAAGGTGCCGTTTACCAAGCCGACCAACGCCAGGGCTGTGCCGGATGAGTCGATGCCGACGTTCGCGTTCGAGAAGCGCGACGAAGCGGAAAAGTACGCTGCCGAGGTGTGGGAGCGCGATGGGTTGCGCGCCACCATCCAGTCGATGGTCGTCGACGCCAAGACGGGCAACAAGTACTTCATCGATGACGACGGCACGCCGGTCCGCGCCTCGCTCAGCGACATGGACGCCAAGCTCGAGTACCGCGTCGCGGTGCAGGATGAGTACATGGCGCTCCATGACAGCGCGGTGGAGGCGCAGGCTGCGGTCAATGAGGTCACCTCGAAATACGGCTACACCGACGCGACCGCTGAGCCGAAGCGGTGGCAGGACGTGTCGCGGGCGGACCTTACCTCGGAGGGTATGCGCTCCCTGATGAAGCGCATCGAGCAGAGCCAGGCGTACAAGGGTCTCGGGGAGGAGCAGCGCAAGGAGGTAGTGTCGGCGCTGCACGACATGAGTTTCCAGATGCTGGGCGCGACGCGCGTGCAGTCTCGTCGACTGCCGCGCCGGGCGGTGCAGGGCGCTTCGCGCGACCTGACCCACAACACCATGGACTACGCCCGCTCGGTGTCGGGCTACCTCGCCAAGCTGAAGGAACAGCCGGGCATTGATGCCGCGCTGAAGGAGATGCGCGACCAGATCGAGCGCGGGCGCACCCGCGAGTACAGCCAGACGGCCTACGCCCGGCAGAAGATCGCCAACGAGGTTGCCAAGCGCCTCTCGGTCGAGCCGCAGACGGCGCTGAGCGGGATGAACCCCGTGCTGCAGCGCATCCTGACGATCAGCTTCCTCGACAAGCTGGCGTCGCCGGCGCACTCGATCATCAACTCGACGCAGTTCATCACCAACACCGTGCCGCTGCTCGCCGGCCAGCACGGCTGGGGAGCGACGACCGCGGCGCTTACCAAGGCATGGTCGACGATGGGCGGCAACGCCAACATCGCTGCTGGCGCCAAGAACACGGTGCGTGGTGTCAGGGGGAAAGAGGCGATCGACCTGCTCACGCCACTGCGTGCTCGCGTGGCGGCGGTGGATGCGCGGTACGGCGTGCTGGTCGACAAGCTCGTGTCGACAGGGCGCATGGACGCCGACGCCGGGATGGAGGTGGTCAAGGCCATTCGTACCCGCGAGGGTATCACTGGCAAGATCGACACTGTGCTGTCGATCGGTGAGCGGATCGCTCGTGCCATGCCGACCGCGATCGAAATCAACAACCGCATGGCGACGGCGCTGGCGACGTTCGATCTGGAGCTGGCGCGCGGTGCCACGCAGGACCAGGCGATGCAGCGCGCCATGGACATGGTGGACCGCACGCAGTTCAACTATTCGCCGACCAACGCGCCGGCGTTCATGAACCACCCGTTGGCGCGCCTCACGCTGCAGTTCAAGAAGTACGCGCAGGGTCAGTATCAGTTGCTTGGGGAGCTGATCGGCACGGCGATCCGCAACGAGAAGCCGGGCGACAGGGCTGTCGCGCTGAAGTCACTCGCCAATTACGCCGCGGTCATCACGGCGTTTGCCGGCGTGCTGGGCCTGCCGACGGAGCCGATCAAGTACCTGCTGCTCGGGACCAGCTGGGCCACGGGCATCAGCTACGAGGAGTTCGAGCGCAGGGTCCGGGAAACTGCGGATAACCTGCTGGGTAACACTCTGGGAACTGCGCTGACCCGGGGCGTCACGCGCGCCATTCCGGGTGGGTTCGGCTTCGATCTGTCGAGCCGAATGGGTGTGAACGACCTGACGTCGTTCGGCGAGCCTCGCACGCAGGACGAGGCTGGCTGGAAGACCTGGATCTTCAACACGCTGGCCGGTGCGCCAGCGGGGCTTGTTACGGATTACGTCAAGGGCGCAGGGCACCTAATGAACGGTGACCCGATGCAGGCGGCTGAGAAGCTGATCCCGATCAAGACGGTTGCCGATGTCCTGGCGTCGTACCGCATGACGACAGAGGGCAAGATCTCGCAGACGTCGAAGCGTCAGACCATGGAACCGTATGCTCCGCAGGAGGCGGTGATCAAGGCGCTAGGCTTCCAGCCGGCGCGCGAGGCACAGACCTTCGAGAAGCAGAACTCGTTCTATGACCGGTCCGGGCGCGCCAAGCAGGAGCGCCAGAAGCTGGTGACTGAGTGGCTGACGGGTACCGACAAGGGTAAGGCGTGGGCCCGCATCCAGAAGTGGAACGAGGGCCGACCGAAGGACGCGCAGATCTCGATGAAGGATCTGCAGACGGCGGCCAAGCGCCGGCGTACTGAGGAGAAGTCCGGGGTGATTGTTGACGGCATCCGCACGACGAAGCAGGATCGTCACTACCTGGAGGGAGCCCGCTGATGCCCCGCGACTACGCCAAGGAATACCGCGAGTACCACGGTCGTCCGGACCAGATCAAAAAGCGGGCGCAGCGCGTGATGGCGCGCCGCGAGATGGAGCGTGACGGCAAGGTCAGCAAGGGCGACGGCATGGACGTCGACCACATCCGCCCGATCCGCTCGGGCGGAACCAACTCCAAGTCAAACCTTAGGGTCGTCCCGAAGGGGCGCAACCGTGGTTGGCGCGACGGGGTTTAGTGCTGCGCGGGCGGTTTTGATCGCCGGGTCTACGTAGCGATCCACGTAGCCAAGTTGCTCTCTATTGAGGAGGCCGTTGGCGATCACCGGCTGCATGTTGGTCAAGGTGTCATCGATCTTGCGCAGCGCAGCACGCAGCCTGTCGCGCTCCGCCCCTGCTGCTTCGGCAAATAGTCGATGCTGGTTGCATCGGCTTTCAAAAGCCACTACCGCTTGTTTCAGCCGCTCGTTCTCTTCCCGCAACCACACGATCTCGTCGCGGGCAGTTCTTGCCAGATCGCCATGGCTGCGGCTGAGAATGCCAACCTCCAGCCTCTCCACAATGTCGCTCATCACATTCCTCCCGCCGGCGCGTAGAAGCACATCCGCTTCTCGTGCGGATGAATGACCTTGGTGGAGTCCTTCTGGTACTTGCACCAATGGAAGTCCTTGTCGGCTGACACCCGCGCCTGACCGAACGGAACCAGCTGCCCGTCGGGCGTGACGTACCCCTCCGGCGTGACCTTTACCCGGTCAGGTGACAACGGCTCGCAATCACGCACGTCGCAGCACTCCTTGTCGTACCAGGAGTGCGCCTTGGCCGTCAGCGAGAAGGAAAGAATCAGCACGACGAGCAGGATGTAGCCCAGCAACGTCAACAGGAAGTACAGCCTAATCATCCGAAACCACCCCTTTCATCCGTGGGTCGTTGAGGTCCAGCTCGAGGAGGTACTCCATGCCTCCGACAAACTCTGTTCCCGCCCCGATGTGCGCGTTGGTGATCTTCATGCCGTAGTCTTCCGTCAGCGCCTTGCGCAGAGCGTGACTTGGGAAGTCGTGGTCTGCCAGCCAGCGGGAGAAGTGCGTCGACGAGATCCGCATCATGCCGTCGTCGCGACCGCGGTGGACGTAGATCGCGTCGAGCTTGGAGGTGTCGGAGAGCACCGTGATGGAGCCCTTGGCCGGCTTGCCGCGCCCGACGTGCAGGCGGTTGGTGATCAGCGTGTGCCGGGCCCGCATGGCACTGAGGTACTGCGCCAGCACTGTCGACACGGCTGACGTGCTCTTCATGTCGGTCGGCGTCTCCTTGATCGTGGAGCGCATGCCGACCATGACGGACGCCAGGTGCTTGACCAGCGGGGGGATACCAATGCGGGTAAGCCCCAGCTCGTTGGCGTAGCGGGCGCCCATGATCACGGTGGTCATGACGGCGATCCAGAACCGCTCGTCGTTGCCCGCCTTGAGCTTCTCGGCCAGCTTGTCCTGCATCTCCGCGACTTCCTTGGCGATGCGCTTGTGCTCACGCCCCAGGAACTGTGCATAAAGCAAGCCAGGCTGGCCATAGTTCTCGTTGAGCGACGCCACCGCACGCGACACCACGCCATGCTCGATCTGCCCCTTGGTGCCGGGCGGCACGGCGTACTCGAACAGGCGGTAGAGACCGGCCGTCGTTGACTTGGTGACACGTTGTACCGGGTCCACGAGGCTGTCGTTTGAGGCGCTGACGAGGATGGTCTGCCACGTCCCCGGGTTGCGCTGCGTGATGTCGTGGTTGAGGCGCGACCGCTCCTTGCCCTGCGTCAGCTGGAACGACAGCAGCACGAAGCGCTGGGTATCCGCCTCGGTCTTCAGCTCGTCCCAGAACAGCGGCAGCGCCTTGAGGTCACCGATCTTCTTGAGCACGGAGTTGGGCGTGTCGTTGAGGCTCTGCATGGCCTTGATGGGGTCGGCCCATACCGCCTGCGCCACGCGCATGGTCGTCGTCTTGCCGATGCCCGACTCGCTCGAGTAGGCGCTGAGCATGCAGCCCGACTGTCCGGTGAACCGCACCAGCGGGCCGGCGAACGCTGCCGCCAGGATGGCGTCAAGCTCGGGGCGCTCTTGGTCGGTGATCAGCTGCGCCGCCTGTATCCATGGCTCGATGTCACCCTTGGGGGCGTAGGTCGACGCCATGAGTGGATCAGCCGTGGCGGCAGGCCGGTCGACGTCACCGCACCACACCCTACCAGCGTAGGTAAAGCCGTCGATCTTGCCGTTCTGCGTCGACCACCCGAACGGGGTGGAGGCAACGATGGCGTCCTTAACCTGTCGCAACTTGGTCACCCATGACACGAGGAACTCCCTTAGAGCTTTGGCGTGTGAGTCGGTGAGCATCATCCCCTGCGCGCCGCACGCCTTGCCGAACCCATCCTTCGCCATCACGGCGGCGAACTCGAAATGGATCTTGTGGCGCACGTTGGGGGTGATCTCGGTGGTGAAGTGCAGCGTCCACGGATCGTCCTGCAGCCAGCCGTCACGCAGCGGGAACGGGCAGATCGGGATGGACAGGACCTGACCGTCGTCGGTAAGCGTGCGCTTGAAGACGATGCCGTGCTTGTCGCGGAAGAAGTCGTCGGGGAGGACGTCGACCGCCTTGTCGTTGGCCGGCGCCACCGTGGGACCGACGGTGTGGTTGAGCGGGCTCTTCTTGAGCGGAAGCAGCGGGCAGGTCTTGCACTGCGGCGCGCCCGACAGCGCGATCTTCTCGCACTTGGGCCAGCCGACGTCGCGCCTGTGCCGCTCGCTCGACACTCTCTCGTAGAGAGCGTCCGTTGTTTCGACCTTGTAATCGGGGTGGCCGGACGCCATGGCGTGGGCGTCGCTCCTACCCCCCTCGGTAAAGGTCGCGATTGCTGTCGTCAGAAACCACAGCGGGTTGTTGTAGTTGGCGCCACCCGTGTCCAGCGCCTCCTTGACGAACGCGCAGCTGACCGCGACTGACCCGATGTTGATAGGGGCAGCATTGTGCCCGATGCCAGCACCAAGCTCGTCGTTCAGCTTGGGGTCGCGAGGCCGCGGTTCGATGCTCGGCACGACGAAGTTGCGCACCTCGGGCACCATGACATAGTCGCCCAGCACGGCGACCATCTCCTCGACCGGCACGGGCTCGCCGGAGAACAGCAGCTTGACCTCCTGCGGCTCCTCTCCCTTGTAGTTCCAGGTATCGGGGACGCGCAGGATGCGGGCGCTGTCGATGGTGCACTGCGAGTCGATCATGAGCTTGTGGACGCTGGCGCAGTGCGTCAGGGCGTTGGCCAGTGGTTGCCACTCATGCGGGGGCAGGGCCCGGTCCAGCGCCCAGTGGACGTGGAACCCGCCCGATCCGGTCGCCACCATGGCTGACGGCTTGGGCAGCTTGGACGCCGTGAGGAAGTCGCGGAAGGCGCGCACCGCCGCCTTGGTGTCGGGGTACGAGTTGGCCTTGACGTCGACGTCGATGAACAGGGACTTCAGCGCGATCGCATTCTCCTGCGACCGCTCGGCGATGAAGAACTTGCGGCCGGTCTTCGCCAGGCGCTCGGCGCGCTCCTTCTGGCGGGACATGCAGACGTAGATGTCCAGCGCGTCGTCGTTGCGCAGCGCGTCGTCGACAGCCCTCAGGGCTTCGAGCAGGTTGGTGGTGGGGCGACCGTTCCAGTAGGCCCGGCCTGACTTGTCAGTGCGGGCGCTCTTCCAATGGATGTTGACGTAGCCTGCGCCATCCCAGGGCAGGACACGAGAGAGGAAGTCGCGGGCGTTCTCGAGCATGCGCGTGACCTGTGGGTGGTGAGACGATCCGGCCCGGAGTTACCCGGGCCGGTAGGTGGTGGCGTCTCAGAGCAGGTCGTCGAGCATCGCGTCGAACGACGCCGGCGCCTTGGCTCCCGTGTCGTCGTCAAGGTCGGAGACCTCGGACGCGGTGGACTCCGGCTTAGGTGCCGGCTTGGCCGCAACGGCAGGCTTCGGGGCAGGCTTGGGGGCCGGAGTGATCTCTCCGGTCTCCTCGTCAACAACCTCGCCCTCGATCACCGGCGCCGGCTTGGGCTGCATCTTCACCGTGTCGGTGGGACGCTTGGCGACGGCCTTGGGCGGGGGCGGGGGCAGCTTGGCGAACGGATCTTCCTCCGGGGCACCGTCGTTCTCGATGGCGCTCTCGTTGAGGATGCGAGCCACGCGCGGGTCTTCACGCAGCGCTGCGATCTTGTCAGCCTCGGCGTCATCCAGTGCGCGCACCGGGGTGAGCACGAACTTGGGATACGCCTCGGTGCCGAACGTGATGCGCGTGCCGATCGCGTAGAACGGCCAGCCCATCTGGTTCAGCTTGTCGCCGTACTCCTTGACGGTCTTCAGGCTGGCGGCCGGGACGCGCAGCAGCATGGGGCCGCCGTAGACCTCGTTGTCGATGTCGTCGAGCGGCACGACGGCGAGGCGCTTGTGATCCTGGCACGCCTTGCCCTGCTTACCCGCGTCGGTCACCCGGGCACCCCACTGGTTGTGGGGGCAGTTGGCGCAGTTGGAATGCTGCGGTGTTGCGACCGCCCGATCCGGCTTGACGCCATCGATCGACCAGCAGTCGGGCTTGGCTGTCGATCCCTCGACGTACCCCTGCGGGTAGTAGAGCTTCGAGATCGTGCTCGCCGCCTTGACGATCACGAAGTCCATCGCCGACTTCGGAGTGCCGTCGTCGGCGCGCAGCATCGGATGCTCGGTGCCACCGAACTTGATGGACCACGACTTGCCGCGGTAGCCCACGACGGCAAGGCCGGACTGGATGCCCGCGCCCAGTTCGTCAGCCGATCCGGCCGTCGTCAGGCGCTGCGAAATCTGCCCGAAGTTCTTCGGGATGGTCAGCTGTGACATGTAGATATCTCCTGTGTGGCTGTATTATTTCCGACGAACGCCAACCTCGAGCCTAGTCGAGTAGTTGATCCCCGGGGGCGGGGCGTCATTCTGCTCGATGAACTCGGCGGTGGCGGTGACGTTCGCCTTCCAGTCTACCAAATCCCACAGCTCGCCACCAATGACGAAGCTGCGGAACGCTGCACCGTCGGCAATCGTAGCCGACTTCTTTACTGTGCGGTAGACCGTACCTGCGGGGGTACCGACCTTCTCCGCACCCATCGCCTGGAGTTCCTGGAGCATGAGCCCTTCGAGAGTCTCCAGGTACTCGCGCGCGGGCTTGGTCTTGGCCTTGTGCGCGTCGTCCGCCTCCTTCAAGCGGTCGCGCAGCTTGATGTATCGCTCGACCTTCTGGTCGATGGTGAGGACTTCCATCTGTGGTTCGTCGCTCATGCGAATTTCGCCTTCAGCTTGAGCTTGCCCATCTCGATCTTCTGCTCGCGCACCTGAGTCTCCAGCTCCTCGACACGGCCGGCGATGCGCGTCGCCGACAGATGGCGGGCGAAGATCAGGTTCTTCTCCAGCTCGACCAGCCGCGCCTCGAAGTTCTGGATCGTGGAGTTGATGCTCTGCGCGTTGACGGTCACACGGCTCTCGAGGTTGTCGAGACGGGACGCCACGTTCCCGAGGATCTTTTCCATCACGGCTTCGAACTTGGCGACGGCTTCGTCGTCCGACACCTTGGGCATGGGCTCCGGACCTTTCGCCCACGGGCGCAGCCTGCCGAGCATCTTCTGGCGGATGTAGAGGACGTTGGCCTTGGTGACCTCGATCTTCAGGCGGCTCGCCATCTCGGCGGCGACAACTCCATCATCCCAATTGTCCACGTACTTCCAGTAGCCATCGGCCTCCTGGACAAGGACCTCCTTCAGGAACTCGAAGATCTTGAAGGTGTTGGCGAGGTCGACGTTGACCCGCTTCTGCTTCTCAAACTTCATCATAGATACCTCCGTGGGTAGAGGACTGTGGTGGAACTTACTCGCTGGCGTCCTCGAACAGCGAGAGAAGCTTGGACTGGATGTTCTGCTTGCGACGCAACATGGAGTACGCGCGACGCTCAACTGCGGTGGCGCAGAACATCAGGATCTGCTGCTTGTGCTTCTGACCGACACGGCGGATGCGCGCGTTGGCTTGGTCGAAGATCTCAAGGTTCATGGTCGGACCGAACCAGACGATCGTGTCCGCCGCTGTCAGGGTGATACCGTGTGCCAGGCACTGCGGGTGGGCGATCAGGATCTTGTACTTGTCGGTGTTCTGGAACAGCGAGAACAGCCGCGATCGCTCGGCGCCTGACGTGTCGCCAGAGATGGGCGGCGCGATGTCGTAGCCCTCGGCTACCAGTCGGTCGTAGATGCCGGCTAGCGCATGCTTGAACGGCACGAACACCAGCAGCTTGCGGTCTGTCGAACCGATGGCGTCGACCAACGCCTCGATCCTGGCCTCGTTGTCCAGTGCGACCGTGTTACCATCGCGGGTATAGACCCAGCCCAGGCTGATCTGCAGCAGCTTGTTGAGCACCGCGCCGGCGTTCATGGCGGTGATCTCGCCCGACGCCACGGCAGCGTGCGCATGGTCGCGCATCTTGTTGTAGACCTGCTCCTGCTTCTTCCCCATCGAAATGTCGATGGTGCGCTCGATGACGTCGGGCAGCTCGACAACGTCGTCCAGCGTGAAGCGCACGGCCGGCTGCATGGCGGCGTGCACGACGTCGATGGCGTTAGGCTTGGGCACGAACCGGAACTGGCTGATCTTGTTCATGACGTCGTCGCGGAACCGGGTGAAGTACCGCGGCACCGTGTGCGGCGTCAGGATGCGGCACTGCCCCCACGCATCCGTCGGGGCGTTGGGCGTCGGCGATCCGGTCATGCCCCACACCCACATGAAGCGCGTCGCGAGCTTGGTCATCGCCTTGGTGCGGCTCGACTGCCCGTTGCGGTAGACGGCCAGCTCGTCGAGCACCAGCGAGTCAATGTCGGTGCGCTTGGCGAGTTCGTCCTTCAGCACGCCGACGCCGTCGTGGTTGATGATGTAGATGTCGGCGTCGGTCTCGAGCAGCTTGGTGCGCTTGGCCCGGTCGCCGTGCAGCACGACAGCCCTGATACCGGGCAGGGTATGGACGATCTCGCGCTGCCAGGTGAAGGACAGCGTGGACAATGGCGCCACGACGAGCAGCTTGTTCGCCTGCCCCTGGCGGTTGAGGAAGCGCCACGCCCACAGCGCAGCCTTGGTCTTGCCCGTGCCCATGCCATTGAGGACGTAGGCGCGCTGGTGTGTCGTCAACAGCGCCACGGTCTTGACCTGCACGTCAAACGGCTTGCCGCCTTCCCAGTCGTACTGGACCGTCACCGGTGCCGGCACGTCGATCCCCATGTTGCGCAGCAGGATCGTCGTCGACGCTTCGTGCGGCAGCACGATGAGGTCGTTACCCTCGTGGGTGACACGCTTGGCGTCGGGGAACAGTGACTCGAGCTTTGGCTCGATCGGCACTGCCACGACTTGATGCTTGGCGCTGACCTGGATCATATGTCCAGCCACCTTTTCAATTCGTCGAATCCTTCATCGCCGGCGACGACAAACGCCTTGCCGCCCGCGGCACGGATCTGCTCGATGATCCCTTCCTGACGGGGCGTCGGCTTCTTGCCTGCGGCCTTGGTCTCGATGGCGAAGAACCGCCCATAATGACAGCCGATATAGTCGAGCGTGCTCTCGCCAAATCCGGACGGCACCGGCATGGTATAGAACAGACAATCGTATTGTTTCAGTAGTGCGGAAACCTTCCGCTTAACTTTACCTTCAGGGGTAGACATGGTGCGATCCTGTAGACAGACTACACTAGAAGAGACAGCTTGGCCAATGTCTTATCGTTAAATATTTCATTGGGATGTTCAACATCCAGGATCAATTCAGCTGGTCCCCTGTCGCCGCGCAGGATCATGATTACTACCTGGTAGTCATCGCGGGTGTCAGGGTCTCGTGAGAGAGTAATGATGAATGTGTTCTTATATCCAAAGTGTCGCTCGTAATACATCTTCGCGACGTGAGCGTAGGTTTCAGGCTTCATCGCGTACTGCATGGTGTTGGTCTCCGGGTCTGTGCTCTGCCGGATACGGTTTCGATCTACAGAATCATCGATGATGAGCTTCGACCTTACCAGCTCGCCGATGTACATGTCGCCCACGCAGGTCACCGTCAGGGTTTTGTAGTCATACTCCGTGATGGGGACAGTCCGAGACTGGGCACCACCGTCGGCATAGAGGTCCAGGACGAGCGGGGTAAGTCGTGGTGTTATGGGCATGCTCGAGCGCCTCCAGGCGGGGCGTGAGGTTGTTCCAGAGTTGAACCATGTCGCTGCGGGCGTAGTTGCCTCTCGTCGTGGCGTTCTCCTTCAACCAGACGAACTCGGCGCGGATCTTCTGCACCTGTGGATGATGCGCGAAGACGCACTGCGCAGTGAGCGCCAGCTGCACCCCGTCTTCGAGGATCTTGCCCGTCTTCCAGTCGAGGACCAGCGCCACCGGACCGACAATCTTGACGACGTCGGCGACACCGCGGAACCAAGCGTCTCGGGCAAAGAACTCACAGGGCTGGAGATCTTTGGTGATGGCGAGCTTCTGCTCGACGAGGATCGTACCCTCTCCGGTAAGCACGCGCTCGGCCCACTCTTCCATCGACGCGTAAGGCGCAGGGAGGGGCGTGCCTTTCTCGATGCGCGCAGCGATCGCGGAGTGAAGCTGGTTGCCGTAGGCGAGCTGCTCACTTTCCTCCTCCTTGATGCGCTTGGTGATGTCGATCTCGTAGTGCCGCTTGGGGCACGTCTCGAAGTTCTTCAGCTTGGAGTAGGACCAGGCGAATGGCTTGGCGCCTCGAGTTGTGGTCAGCGTCATCGATATTCGTCCAGTGCTTCCCGGGTGACCTTCTCCAGCCACGCTGGCGTGACCTTGATGCCGGCCTTCTCGCAGCGCAGCGCGTGCGCACGGATGCGGCGCAGCCCCTTCAGGAGCGGCGCCATGAGTTTGTTGATCTCGGCATGGAACTGCTGGCTCACGGCTCAGCCTTCACGGATGGACGAGGCATGATGAGCCTGAGCTGGTTGATCAGCTTGTCGGACGGGAACAGCCCGGGATCCTCAAGCACCATGGCTTCATTGCCGGAGATGAGGAAAACGACGTGCGTGCCATCAGACTTTCGTCCTACGTCCAGGTACTTGAACGGCAGCATGTCGGGACGCGAGCACCCAAGTCGGTAAGCGAGCAGCAATACCGGCGGTGGCATGCTGTTCGCGTGCGTGACCGTGTCGTACGAATTGATGTTCCACGTATTGTTGGGGTAGGGGGGTGGTCCACCCGTGGTGTTCGTAGTCATCGTGCGGGCGATGTCACTCAGCCTAAACGTGCTCATAGCAGCATCTCCAGGGGGTAATGGACGGTGATGACGTCAGCCTCGCGGAACATGGTCCGGGCTGCATCGAACTCGCTCGCCCACCGCGCCGGGTCCCCGGTGCTCGTGTAAACGACACGGCGCACGCCTGACTGGATGATGGCGCCGGCGCAGTTGGGGCAGGGATGCAGTGGTGCGACGTAGATCGTGCACCCTAGGGGTCGTTCGCTGGCGGTGAGGATGGCGTTGATCTCGGCGTGAACGGTACGGGCCAGCTTGACTGGACGGTCGTCGTAGAGTGTGCGGTCGTCAGCGCAACCACGCGGGAATCCGTTATAGCCGAGGGATAGAATCGTTCGATCCGGACGGGTGATGACGGCGCCGACACGGGTAGATGGATCTTTGCTCCAGCCTGCGATGTGCTGGGCAAGTCGAAGGAATCTGACATCCCATTGGTCCTTCATGCGGTGGTACCTGTGTGGGTAGGGAAAGGCCCCAGCTCTGGAGTTGGACAGAGCTGGGGCAAGTGGTTCTTCATGGGAGGAAACACCCGAGCAAGCCCAGGCTAGTCAAGACAGATGGCGACTGCGCGTCGTCATCTAACCGGAGCACACGCTCCGGCCCTCACCGACAGGTGAGCTTAGGCCGCCGGCTCCAGTGAAGCCGACGAGATCTCTTTGAGGATGCGGTCGCGGTCTGCCGGCATGATCCAGTAGCCGCCGTCGCGCATGTTCTCGATCTTGATACGGTACGGCGCCATGCGCCGGCGCAGCCGGTACACGGCGACGCGAGCGTCCATGACGATTCCGAGATCAGTCTCGATGATGGAGTTGGTGACGCGCCCCTGCAGCAGGGCGTAGAGGATGCGCGCCATCACTGGCGACAACTGGTAGGCGCGTCGTAGCTCGAAGATGTGATGATCTGCATCGCCATCAGCAGGCATAGAGGCACTCCGATGTGGGCGAAAGGCGTGGTGGTGATTCGATTACTGAAATGTAACGCTCGCGGTTAAACCCGTCAAGTGTGATATTGAAGTCACACATAAGACAAGTTAAAGTCACACAAGAGTTACACAGGCTTCAACTCCCCATAGCTGGGCCCATGCTTGGCCTCGGACGTCAGCGGCAGGTCGTGACCCCATGCGGGCGACACCGCCATCTCCTCGAGGACTGTCGTCGAGACGATCTTGGCCAGGTCCACGGGCGGGACGTAGATCAGCTCGTCATGCACCTGACCGGCAAGGTCGAGACCCTTCACGCCCAGCCTGTCGAGGCGCTTGCGCACGCGCGCCGCGGCTTCGAAGGTGGCGATGCGGGCGAGCGCCTGGACGATGTTCTCCAGCAGCTTGGCGCCATAGAGACGCTTGCGCTTACCCATATAGGTGAAGCACCACTCGTTCCCCTCGCGTCGCAGGTCGTGGTAGTAGAGGCGCATCCCGTTGGGCAGCAGCACGCTCTCGAACTGGAACACCACCGGACCCCACTCATGGTAGCAGTCGGCGTGGGTCATTGATGCGATGATGAGAGCCAGCTTGGTCCAGGCCGCAGTGATCTGGCTGTACGTCTGTCGGTAGATGCCGACAACGCGCGCCGCCTCGGCGTCGTCCAGGGTCATCTTGCTGTCGGACTGGATGCGCACCGTCTTCTGGAACTTCGGCGGCCCCATGCCGTAGCCCAGCCCCAGGATGCAGGTCTTGCCGAGGAAGCGCTCCGTCGGGTGGTCCTTCTTGTTCACCTCGTAGCCGTACACCTTACCAGCGAAGGTAGAGTAGACGTCGGCGCCGGTGCGCCACAGCTCCGTCAGGTCGTGCTGCTTGCAGAACCATCCGTTGATGCGCGCCTCGATCTGGCTGGCGTCCACGGACACGACAACGCGCCCGGGCGGGGCGACGAGGGACGTCCGGATCTTGTTGTTCTTGCGACCCGGCAGGTTCTGCATATTGATCTTCCAGTCGCCCGACAGCCGATGCGTGTGCGCGCCGGAGTAACGCAGCGGGATCGGCATCCAGCGCTGCTGCTTGGAGGGCCACTGGAGCTGGCTGATGGAGATCAGGCGCTGCGTGCGCGTCTCCTCGAGCGTCGACTTGACGCCCAGCCGGGCAGCGACCAGTGCCTGGACTTCAGGGTTCTCATGCTCTTCCAGATCGAGGAAGGGCAGGTCAGTCTTGGAGAACGCCCACGTCTCCCGCCCCGTCGTCAGCGACGTCTTGCGTGGCGGGTCGACACCGAGCGACTCGAGTGCCGCGGCGAAACGATCGTTGCTCATCAAGGCGTCGCGGTCCGCCATGCCCACGCGGTCGAGCAGCGCCTGCTTACCAGCCTGGGTAGCGGCGAGGTGCTCGTGCAGCGCGTTGGGGTCGAGCTGGAACTTGGGCAGCACTGCGCAGCGCAGCACCATGTCCATGACTACCAGCTCTGCCGGAGGGAAGCCCATCGCCATGAGCTTGTAGAAGTTGGCGAGGCACTGGCGCGCATCCTCCATACAATATTCTGCGTACTCCTTCATCAGGCCGGCACGCTCGATCGCCGTGGCGTTCATGCCCAGCACCTTGTGCACCGCGCCGCCTTTGACGCCGGTGTTCAGGTGGGCCGAGAGTGTTGATAGAGCATGGCTCTTCACCTTGTGTGAGAGCATCGCTCGACTCATGCCCAGCGTGTCGATCATGAGCTTGGGCACATAGCCAAACCGCCAAGCCAGAATACACATGTCGAACAAGGAGTTGTGCGAAACGACAGCTACCTCGGGGGGTAATCCCTTGAGATAATCGCGGACGCTGGAACCTTCGAACCATGTAACCGTTTCATTACTCTCGGCTACGGCACACCCGATGACCTCGAACCTCGGGTCGAGGATGTATTCTACAGGGGTCATCTTGCGCAGAGAGTAGTCGGAGTCGTAGTAGGTCTCGAAGTCGAGTGAGATCGTCTTCATCGTACCCCCTATATGTTGTGTGCTTGACTTGGTTAACCACAAGGTCTATGTAAGTCACGTCCCTTTCGGGGGCCTCCTGTGGGTAGGAGAATAGGCGCCGGCCTCGTGGTGGGGGCCGGCGCTTTCTTCATGTGAGCGAATACGCGAGCATCGACGCCCCCACGGGAAACCCATTCGGGTAAAGCGTGTTCGACTTTGGGTCGATACGAGCCATAAGGCGCCAGTGATCAGCCGGGAACTCAGTCCTTGATTCCTTGATCAGCTTGGCCCGCCCGACGATGCGCGTAGCCTCCCGACATGCAGCACGAAACTCAGGCGTCATGTTTGGCACGCGTGGCGGCTCTCTGTCTGATTTCAAGGCGCGCAGCACCTTGTCTTCGGCGTTGACGTGCGGCTCCAGCAGGGCGATGGCTGCTGGGAAAACATACCCAATCTGCTCCCACGTCTCGAAGTACAGGTTGGTCTCCAGCTTATCGATGATCTGCTGCAGCATGCCGAACTCGGTCGACCAGCGCAGCACCATCTCGACGTGATGGAGAAAGTCTTTGTGCCGTTCGCCAAAGCTGACCTCGCTGCCGGCGACGCGGTTCATGGCGTACATGGGCACCAGGAACTTCTGGTGCGCCGACGTCATCCGGATCGCTGTGAAGTCGATACCCGCAGAGGTACCGACGATGGTCGGGTTGCGCGTGGAGTTGTGCCCTACGAGGCGTGCTGCCCCTTCAAGAACCCCCCGGTCCTCGGGCTTGATGCAGACGTCCAGCAGTTCGTCGTCGGTGAAGACCATGACGTAGTGGCTCATGGTCTTCGAGAACATCTGCTGGATCGATTGGTTCATGTAGTAGCGGTAGCTGCTGAAGCGGAGTTTTGATGAGATCTTCATGGCTCACCCCTTGATCGGCACGTCGACGACGTCACCCCAATCGGGAGTGACGCGCGGGTCGGTGCGTGCCCAGAGAACAGGATAGCCAGGCGCCTTGGCCGGCCACGGACCATAGAGATCCGTGAAGTACACAAGGGCGTCGGGCTTGATGAAGTTGTCGTCGACCCACTTGAAGGCGGGGTTGAAGTCGGTGCCGCCACCGCCGTGAGGCTTGAGGCTGCTGATGTCACCCGGATCCTCGACCTCGTCGACCTTGTGCAGCTTGGCGTCGATCCACAGGACGAATACCCGCTTGGGTTTCAGATCGGTGAGGATGCCACGCACCTCGGCCATGAAGCGGTCGAGTTCCGGCTGGCCGATGGAGCCAGAGGTATCGACAGCCACGACGATGTCGCCGGCGCCGTGACCAGACCGGGACGGGATGTAGATCTGGCGGGGCACGAACCGACGGTCGGGCTTGCGGAAGTCGTAGGCCGAACCACCGACCTTGCGCGTGAAGAACGAATGGATCTTGTCCTGCCACGAGATGGCCGGCTCGAGCATGTCGTTGAACAGGCGCTCCATGGCCGCGGGCAGCATGCCCTGAGCCTTGGCGCTGTCGCGTGCCGCAGCGATCGCTACCTTCCACTCCTGGGCGTTGCGGTCGCCAGCTGCCTCGTTGGGGTCCTTACCCTTGGAGGTACCGGGCTGGAGGTGATCGTCGAAGCGCTGGCCGGTGGTCACGACCTTGACCGGATTGCCCTTCTTACCGCCGCCACCGCCAGCCTTGAACAGCTTGCGATAGACGTCGATAGCGCTGTCGGAGTAGGTCGCCATCGACTTGTCGTGCAGCCAGTTGGTGTTGAACTTGCCGACCTTGGACTCGATGAGCAGGTCGTTGATCACCAGGTCTTGCGCGATGTTCATGATCTCGGGGCTGTACGGCAGCTCGGTGCCGTCCTGGTAGGGCACCTTGCTGCGCAGATGCAGCGCCCATCCCTGCCCGCAGTGGTCGAACATGCAATGTGCGATCTCGTGGGCGACGACGAATATGCGCTCCTGCAAGCTGAGCTTGAAGAACTCCTCGGGGTTGAGCAGCAGCGCAACGCCATCGGTGGCGGCGATCGGTACCTCGGAGGTAAACAGCGCCATCTTGCCGTTGGCGCCGGTCATCATGGTGTAGAGGATGTGCGAGAAGGCCGGGCACCCCCACATCAAGGCGGTGCGGGTCTCGGTCCACTTGCGCGCCTGCTCGGGCGTCAGCTCGACTTCCTCGTACTTCTTGCTCGGCCGCGACGCGTAGAGCGCGGCATCAATCTGCTTGGCGGACATGTGGTGGTGTCTCCTTGTGGGTCAGGACTCTGACGTCAGGATCGCGACGTCAGAACCAGGAAGAACAGGAATGCGAAGAACAGCAGGACGACGTTACCCGGATCCATTCTCGGTCTCCGTGATCAGCAGCTCGTCCGTACCCATGAAGGCATCCTCGGAGATCAGTGCGACCTCAGGCTCGCGGATGTCGGCGATGAGCTTGACCTGCGAGTAGAGCTTGCGCGCGGCGCCACGCAGCGCCTGCTCGGCGATGGCGTAGCGATCGTTCTCGGCAAACTCACAGCGGAGTTCGATGCGGTAGATGCGGGACATCAGCGTACCTCGTCGGGTATGTTGAAGATGGAGCGCAGCGCAGAGTTGGTGCGGATGCGCGTGAGCATGTGTTGATAGAGTTCGGTCCCGCCATCCTCGTCCCTGATCCAGAACTCGATGATGCGATACCCGATAGAGTAACGGGACTCCGTCACTCCGTACCTCGAAGCGTTCTTGGTCGAGACCAGGAAGAACGGCGCGTAGAGCTGCTCGAGCCGGCGCTGCTTGGGGAAATAGAGATACACCCCTGCAGTCTGATGAGCAGGACCACCAGCTTTTTGCAGAGTCCATACGCCCCACTCGCTCTTATGCACGAAGGGGCGCTTCAGCTCCTTGGCACAGTGCCGGAAGAACCTCCGCGTCTGCCCCTCATGGGATAGTGGGTCGAGATTGATGTGCTCGTACACGCCAGTCTCGACGTACTTCCTGTAGTGCTCGGAGAGCTTGTCGATCGTGCCAGCAAACACGGGCACGGCGTTCACCGGCAGCTGCGGTGTCATGACTACCTCCATGGGTATGAGAAGTTGTGCGCTCGCGGGTGAGTTGGCGCGCTTGAGTTTTGAGACGGCTTGCGTACTCAGCCTTTCGCCTCCCCGCCCCCAGTCTTACGGGAAGCCGCTAGCCCGCAGCGGCACCGGGGGCGGACGCACATCCTTGTCAGCGGGCGCCGGAGATGACGGTCATCAGCGTGGCGTTGCGCTCGATCCAGTCGTCGAAGGCCACGATGAGCTTGGGGTTGCGCTCGCACGCCGCCTTGGCGAACGTGACGGCGAACTCCTTGGGCATGCGCTCGATGTACTTGACCACCTGACCAGCGTCGGCGGGCGACACGCGGCCGGCCAGCGAGTAGGCGACGAGCATCTGCGCATCGGGCTTGTCGGGCACGCGCACCGTCTCGGGAGACTTGACGATGTCCTCGTACTCGGGCTGCTCCATGCCCAGGCGGATCATGGCGAAGAGCTGAGCGGCAGCGGACTCGCCAATGCGACCGGCGGTGTCCTCGACAGCCAGGGCATCGACGGGCAGCTTACCGTCGGGGGTAATGAACTCCTCCAGATCCTCGAACGCCATGGCCAGCGAACGCGGCGTGCAGAAGGGACCCTGCTTCTCGGGCGCCTTGCCGAACACGATGTGCGAGTTGGTCTTGACGAACGCCTTGAACTCGGGGCGCTGGTTGGTGCGGTTGGCCCACTCGATGAGCGAGTCGACGTCGCCGTCGATGTTGATGATCTTGACGCGGTTGATGAGGTGGTCAAGATCCTTGCCGCTACCGGCACGGTCCTCGGGACGGTTGCCGGCGAACCAGAACACCCAGCCCTCTGGCACGACGTGCGGGCCCAGGCGACGCGACAGCGCAGCCTCGCCGATGATCTTCTTGACGTCGAGATCGCACTTGTCGTCCTCGTCGACGAAGATGATGCCGCCGTCGTACTCGCTGATGTGCTTACCCTCGTCGGTAGTGAACCAGAAGGGCTCGGTGAAGATGGACATCATGCGCTCGTGGCGCTCCTGGAGCGTCAGGTAGCCCAGCGCGTCGGTGACGTTGAGCGAGCCGCCGTTGACCACGACAAGGCCAAGGTTCTTGCCCAGCTGCTGCGACAGATGCCGCACGCCCTCGGTGATGATCGTGGACTTGCCGATACCCGGCGAAGACCGGAGGCGAATGGACGCGCGAGCGTTGTAGTAGCCAAGCATGCGCCGGCGGAAATCGTTGAGCTTCATGGCTGCAGTTCCTGTGGGTTGTTGATAGAGCGACAATGTCGCCAGGATGGTGGTGGTCAGGCGAGGGAGAGACTCATACCCTCCAGGGTATGCGCCTCAACGAAGCGGGAGCGAGTCTTCATGACGCGCGCCTGCTGTTCCTTGGTGAGCATGGTGAACAACTCACGACTGATGAGCAGCACGTTGGTGCCGGGGTCCAATGATGCGACCATGCTGGTCACTGGAAGGTTGTCGACGAACCGGATCACCCGATTCGGCCCGCCATCGGGGCATAGGGCGAAGCCCGTGATGGCGCTCACGAGACACTACCCCATGCTGATTCGGCAGGCTCGACGTCGATCGCTTCGACACCATTACCCGCGCCATGGAAGTCCTTGGTCGGGTCTTCGGACTGTGCCCATAGCTTCTCGGCCATGGATGAGGCGGTGTCCTCGTCTTCAGCCTCGACTTCCATGCTGTAAAGCACGGTTTCTTCCAGCGTCACTTTGAATTTGGGCATTGGGGCTCCTGCTTCTGCCACGGATGAACGTGGCAATTCGAGCGCATCGTTCGACGACGACACGTTGTAGGTGGGGCTGCTCACGCAGCATGGTGGGTTCCATCACGGCCAGCGTGGCCATGAGATTCTCCACTTCGGACAAGCCGTCATCGACGGCGTCGACGCGAAGCGCGGGAATCATTGCGTACAGGGACTTGATCGTCCCCGTCATCCTTGGCTCGAACCTTCGTTCCTGGATTTGCAGGACGAGGCCGACCAGCGCCTGCTCGAGTGCCGAGTAGAACGCCCGATGCAGATACGGATCGTGCTTTACCTCCATGGGTCACTTCCTGTGGGTTGGTGGTGACGGCGATCTCTCCACCGCACGCGGCATACCCAGCCAGGTCGACCCATGAGTCGAGGTGGTCCGGCTGATGCTCCAACCGTGCGATCTTGAGCAGGGCGCACATCATGGCGACGTCACCGGCGTCGAGGAGTGCCTCGGCGGGGTCGCGCACGATGCCAGCATTGATCAGGTGTGCATTCCACAAGCGCGCAATGCGCTCGAAGTTATCCTCAGGCTTGCCGTAATTCAGGCCCCGGTCCGCGACAGCATTGAGCGCGATCGTCAGGATGTCTTTCTTACTCGGCATGTATAACCTCCGTAGGTATGCGATGTGCGCTGCGATTATACGCGCTTGAGGTACCCCATGTCAAGTAGAAGCGCAGTAAGCGACAGCACATCGTCACGGAATACTGGCGTACCGCCACCTAAATGCCGCGGCCCAATATAAAACCGCTCACCAGGGCGAATGTCCCCTGATGAGGATTTTACCCAAGCCATAGTCCGTCTGTCCCAGCAGTAATGATTGTCGATGAGCAGGATGCTCCCGTTAGTCTTTGCTTCGATCGACATAGTGTAATGCCGCAGAAATCCAGGAATATTCTCCCAGTGCTCGAACGTATGGGGATCTCCAGTCCACTCATGACCCGTGTAGGTAAAGACGAGCACGGCGCGCTCCTGTTGATAGAGCTAGATCGGGTTGAACAGCGGGTGACGATACTCGAACAGCCAGCTACGCAGTACTAGCTCAGAAGCGCCGGTTGTCCATTCTTCAACCACACAATGGTAATGCTCCTGCAAAAGCTCATTGCGGTCTGTGTAGTCCTTGCAGACTGCGATGATGCAATATTTATGCTCGTAGTCGACGAGCACATACT
>JACCDR011454340.1_pt1 | contig 25194 bp, 18 predicted proteins | sample 7446431 | NCBI WGS metagenome assembly JACCDR01 (sample SAMN15323443, study PRJNA562643) | freshwater metagenome | isolation source: river surface water | place: USA:Blue River Watershed | collected 2017-08-17 | reverse complement strand
CTTTAATATCTTTTAAAGATATAGATGTAGAAGATATATTATCAAACAAATCAATTAATAAAAATTTTTTATATTTTATTTGAATATTATTTATATTATATAATGTATTTTTTATATTATTTTTATTTTTTTGATATTGTATTTCTAATTCTTTCAATTTAATATTTTGAATTATAATATTTAAATTTAATTCTGATTTATTATTATTTAATATCCAATCATCATTAAATATCAATTTTTTTTCATTTATATTATTTTTTTTAATATTATTAATAATATCATTAAATAATTCTATATGATTGTCCTGTTTTATTATACCATGTTGTTTTACTATTTTATAACCATCATTTTCATAATTTATTATATTTGTTAAATTATTAATATCTATGCATTTTTTTATATGTATTATACATGTTTGTACAGAAACTGGATAAAATAATGTATCTCTACATATAATTATATTTTTAATAATACATTTTGTTAATAGTTGTTTTTTAAATCTATTATTTATATTATTATTAGATATTTTACTTATCGGTATAATTGCACATGCTTCACCATTATCATCTAAACTATCTATTTGCTTTAAAATAAACTCTAATTCTTTTTTATCTTTCATACCATAAGGTGGATTAATAATACTTTTTGTAACATTAAATGTATTATTAAAACAATCATCTAATAATATAGTGTATTTATTTTTTAATATATCTCTTATTACCATGTTACATTTTAATAATGTATATAGTTTATTTTGATATTCACATCCTATAACATGTTTTGGATTATATTTTAAAGCTTCTAATAAAAATGAACCAGTACCAGTACATAAATCTAAAACTATATCATCTTCAGTTATATTTAACATTTTAACCATTAACTCTACTATATGTGGTGGTGTTAATACAATACCTAATGATTTACTATCCGTATTACTATATTTAACAAATTCAGAATAAAATTCATTTAATAAATCTACCGATGGATTTTGTTTATATATATTATTAACCATTGTTAAAATATTATAAAGATGTATAGTATCAAGATTATTTTTTAAAAAATTAAACATAGATTCATCTATATTATATTTATTTAACACTATTTTTAATAATGGATAAACTTCATCTTTTTCAATTATATTGTCTACAATAATATTATTTTTTAAACCTATTAAAATAAACGCTATAAATAATGATTTATCCTCATTAGAGATTTTGGTATTATCTCTAATATAATTATTTATATTATGTATTTCTTTATTCATATTCATATTGATATTATGTTTTAATTCTAAATTAAACGTAGATAATATTAATAATTTATTTTTTAATTTGTTAATATAATTAACATTATCTTTTTTTATTAATTCATAAATTTTATAATTATTAATAGATATAAAACCACAACAATATATTTTAATATTATTTTTTATAATATATTCATTTTTAATTATTTTTTTAACATAATGTTTTGAATCTTTAACGGCATCAATTATATTATCTTGTTTACATTCAAATATAAGTAATGTATTATTTGCAAAATATATTAAATCTGGAAAACCTGGATTATTAGTATTATTTTTAGATGCATTTTTAAATATATCTCTTAATATTTCATTTTCTGATAAATTATAAAATATATTATTTTTATTAAAATTATTAGATATTAAAATATTATGTAATTCAACTTGTACTTGTTTTTCAGACATATTTTTATTTTTAAAAAAAAATTCAAATTTAACTATATAAATATTAAATTTATATTAAATTTGTATTATATCAATATTAAATAATTTTGCAAGATTTATCATATTGTCATAATCTTTATATTTAGTTTTATAATATATTTTTTTTATTTTAGCGGCTGCTAATAATAATATACATTTAGAACAACAACTATGTGTTATATATAATATACAATCTTCATCAAAACCATTTTTATATAATAGACAATTCATTTCAGCATGTATTATTATAGATCTAACAAGATCTCTATTTGTAAAATCAATATCTGAACTACTAATACTATATGGTGTTGAATTATAACCAGATGATATTATTTTGTTATTTTTAATAGAAATTAAAACTGCACCAACTTGTAATTTTGGATCTGGTGATCTTAATGCTACAACTGATGCAATATTCATATAATATTCATTCCAATTTGGTCTATTCATTTTTAAATATATATTTATAATATTTTTAAATATTATAAATATTTTATAAAATATTTACAAATATATATTAAATTAATAATATGCTTCATCTGGTACAGCTTTATCAGTTAAAACGTTTCTTATATGTGTTTTAAAACGTATTTTTTTTATAAGAAATGGTATTTTTTTAATTAATATATTATTTAAATCAACTTGTTTATCTATACATTTTATAAATATTTTAATAAACGAATCAATTTCATCTTTTGTATTATTATCAGAAAATGAAATACGTAGTGTTCCGCGTTTTAATATTGGTGTTAAATTTAAAGCTGAAACAACATGTGATGCATCTGGATTATCTGCATTACAATTAGAACCAATACTAATATGAACATCATTATCAATTAAATCTTGTTTCATTATCATATTACAGAATTTAACATTCGGGCTATATATTGAAATTAAACATGTATTTGGCATTATTTTATCTAGAGAATCAATATTATCATTACCAAATATTACTATTATTAATTTATCACCAGATGTTATTTTTTGTTCTTCATAATTATTACTTATTTTTTTATCACAATTTTCTTTATAACAAAAAAATTTTACAGAAAAATATTTACGTAATTTTTCTAAAAAATATTTTTTTAGTGATAATAGATGTTTATTTTTATTATCTCTATTTTTAAAATTATTTTTTAACGCCGTTAATGAACCAGCTATTAAATAGGTTGGTAATGTACCACCTCTATAATTATCTTGTTGTGTCCCAGCTATAATACATTTTAAATTATTTTTACACATAAAATGTTTATTAATAATTAAAAGACCTATACCTTTTAAATAATACAATTTATGAAATGACATTGATATAGATGTAAAATTATTTACATCTATATTTATTTTACCAAACATTTGAACACAATCGCAATGAAAAGGTATGTTATATTTTTTTGCTATTTTATTTATTGTTTTTACATCATTAACTGAACCTATTTCATTATTACTATACATTATAGATATTAAACATGTGTTTGATTTAATTTCATATTCAACATCATATGGATTTATTCTTCCATCTTTTTGTGGTTTTATCTTTGTATATGTTATTAATTTTAAATTATATAAAGTTTCACAACAATTTATAATAGATTTATGTTCTATTTCACTTATTATAATATGTGGTGTTATTTTTTTTGATTCAATATATGAATCTACAATAGATCGTATTATAGTAGAATTGGATTCTGATGCTCCAGATGTGAATATAATACTATAATCATCTTCTTTTATATTACATAAATTATATAAATATTTTTTAGTTTTAGTAATTATATCTTTATTATCTTTATCATTTGTATCATATTTATACATCCATTTAACAGTTTCTTCTATAGATTCTTCACATGGTTCTGTAGTTCCATTAGCATTAAAATAAATCATAATAAAACTAATGATATATAATATATTATATAATATATTATATAATAATACAATGATATATAAATACTATTAAATTATATCAATATTAAAAATTGATACATCCATATCTCAATAATTGATTTTTTATAGTATTTAATTTATCAATATAATATACTATAGAACTAATATAAATATCTACTAATAATTCCTGATTATACAAATTTAATTCATTCATTTTATGTTCTATTTGTATTAATGAATTGTTTGTATATGATATTACATTATCAATCTTATTTATATTATTTGGTTCATAAATAACAATTTCTTTAATATTGAATAAAAAATACTCTACATCCTTTTTCATTTTATATAATTTATTTTCTAATTCTTTATATAAAATTTCATTTTGTTTATATAAATTATTGATTTCATTTAAATAATTATCGTGCATATCAACATCATCATTTTCTGATATTTTATTATTTTTAAACATATATTCTAATTCATCCATTTTATATATTAAATTATTCATTTTTTTACAAAAAAATATAAATATAAACTTTATAAAGTTTAAAAATTTTATATTAAAAATAAAAAAAAATATATATTTAGTTTTTACTATTTGATATTACATAAAATATAAACAATACAATTATTTTTTTGAAATTTAATTTATTCAAAATTTTTTAAATATAACTCATACAATTTATAAACATTATTTAATTCGTTATAAAATGAAATGTATAGTTCTTGATCTTTACTATTATATAATATTTTTTTAAAAGTATTTACATTAAAAAGATATTTTTTTTTTAAAACATTATAATTTTTTTGTTTATATTTATTATTAAGTGTATGAATTTCTTCTATTAAAATATAATCTTTATCTTGAATTAAAGATTCAAATATTATTAAATTAATAACATCTGATGTTTTTTTTATAATATTAAAAAGGATTAACATATCTTCAGTAATACAAAAATCATTTCTTTTTTCAATATCTAATAAAAATTTTTTAAAACAATAAACGTTTTGTTTATCAAAATGAAAATATTTATTAAAAAATATTTCAAATGATATTTTAATATTCATTTTTAATAAATTTTCAATGTAAGATTCAAAACCAAATACATTTAATATATTATCATTAAATTTGATAATTTCTTCATTTTTTTTATTTCGTAATTCAAAATCTATTCTTTTTTTATTTTCTTTTTCCTTCTCTTTTTCTTCTTCATCTTCTAATTTTTTAAAAATATCAATAATATCGTCAATGTTTTTAATATCATCATTTATATTATCAATATAATTAATATAATCTACATTATCATTATCATTATCAATATCTTTAATATCTTTAATATCAATTTCACTTAATAATTCATTGATTATATTAGTATTATTAGTATTATTAATATGATTGTTAGTTTGATTATTTAAATGTGAATAACTGTAATAGTCATTAACGTCAATATCATAATTATTGTAGTTCATTGCTTTATTATCAATATGACGTATTTTTAATATTCTAAAAAAAAATCAAAATTGACAAATCAATTATTATGTATATTATGTATATATTATATTTTTTTTATATATCATTATTTTTATTAATACTATTATAAAAATTTTTAACTCTTTCATCTATAAAGAAATCACTTTTATTAATATTATTAATACGCATTTTTTGTAAATCAACACCTCTAGATATTGACGTATAACCATGACCTGGTGCGAATGCTCCAGATTTAAAATCTATATCTAAATATTCAATAGTCATACTTTGTGAGTTATGATTTATAAATCCATTACCAATATAATTATGTGTTTCATTTATTGTTAAATCATATGTCATATATTTTACAACATTAATTGATTTAATTTTATCAACAAATATAGTTTTACTATTAATATTTATATTTTCATATGATGATAATGACAAAAATACATTTAATGAATCATAATTATTGTTTGTAAATTTAATACTGTTTCTATCTCTTTCACAAATAATACCAAAATTTAATAATATTATTTGAATTTCGATTAATAAATGTTCATTAAATGTATTATATTCAAATAATTTAAAATGAATTTTATTTTTTACTTTACCACACTTTAAAACTGCTTCAATGAAAGCTTTTTGTGATTTTATTGTATTTTGTAAAATACAATCAGGTATTAACATTTTTGAATTAATTTTAAAGAAATTAATAAAATTATACAATTTATAATTATATAATTTCAAATCTTTTAATTCTAAATTAAAAGCTTCCTTTAATGTATATTTAATTCTTTCATCTTCTAAAAATATTTTAGAAAATAATATTTTACAATTATTAATAACACATGAAAACATTATTATTCCAATAAAATATGACAATTCTTCATCTATGAAAAATGGATAGATTATTTTAGATTCTTGTTCTACAACTATATTATTTTTATTTTCTGAAACAAGTTTAAAAGTATTAGGATCATTTATATTAATATACTTTTCATAAAAATCAAAAGCTGGATAAAATTTTTTACTATAACACTTTGTTTCATTTGTTAAATAAACAATAGTATCAGTTGTCAAATTTAAACCATTAATCCATATTAAATCATCTTCATTTTTATTAGCATTTGAAATGTGATATGATTTACTACATAATATTCTATGGGATTCTGATATTCCAATTTTATAACCAAAACTTGTAGTCACAACAATACAATTTTGAATACAACTTTTAAATATGTTAGAAATATTAGAATATTGTTTAAATTTAGATATAGTATTTACTATTATATTTTTATTTTCTACATTATGTAATGTATTATTTTGAAATTTTTGTAAATCAATTAAATTTTTTACTCTAATTAAACCATTTGATGTTGCAATCAATGTATTTTCTGCAACACATTTATGTACAGTAATACAATATGCTAATTTTAACGGTATATATGAATACATTGGTGTTTTTATAATTTTATCTTCATTTTCATCGTAATGTATAGAATCTTTAGAAATATAATTTATTTGATAATAAAATGGTTCATTATTTTTGTCAAAAACTTTGATAGTTATTGATTTATTAATTTGATCAATACTATCAACTAAACCTATTCTACCATTTACAATACCATTTTCTTGATCTATATTGTATGTGACCATTACTTGTGCACCAACACAAATTTCTAAATCTGATAAATTTTTATCTTTAAAAATTGAATTAGAATAATTGATACTAAAATTATATGTTTTTTTGTTTAAACTGTGCATAATTTTGATATTTTCATCATCAACACTTTTATTTTTAGTATATAATTTAACAGGTGTTACACCTGATGGAAATTTATTATTTTTTGTAGAATTTAAAATATCAATAATTTCATCAGTACAATTACCATATCTTAATTCATTTAAAATATTAACAAAATCATTATTTGTTTGTCTAAAACTTTTAGTTAATTCTAAAATTTTAATTTTAGAATCAATCCACGAATCAGACTCAAAACATAAACTATTATTTCTAATTGGTAATAATTGGAAAAAATCACCTGATAATATTAATTGAATACCACCAAATGGTTTTTTATTTTCTTTTATAAGTTTTAAATAATTATCTACCAATGTAAATAAAATACTGTTAATCATTGATATTTCATCAATGATTAATACTTCTAAAGATTTTAATTTTGTATATATTTTACTTTTTGTTCGTTTCGTTCTCAATTCATTATATAAAACATCGACTGGTAAATTACCTAATCCAATACCTAAAAACGAATGAAGTGTAGAACCACAAATATTTAAAGCTGAACAGCCAGTACTGGATGTAATACCAATTTTTTTACCTTCATATAAGAATTTTTTAACAATAGCATTTATAACTAAACTTTTACCAGTTCCAGCTGGTCCAGTTATAAATACATTATGTTCACACATAACCGAATCAAATATATTTAATTGTTCATCACTTAACATACTAATTAACTCATTTAATTCTTCAATAAATGATTTATTATTTTTTAAATTTTTTACAATCTTTTTTGTAATTTTTTTAGATTTAGATTTAATAAAAGATGTATCATTAATAGAATTATAATCTAATTCATATTTTAAAATTATATTGTTTAAATATAACTTTAATTTATTGTTACGTGGCAAAATATTTAAGATATTATTTATAGTAATATCTTCATTATATTTTATATATTCTATCAAATAATTTTTAATATCAATAGAATTATTAGTATCTTTATTGATACCATTTTTAATAATTTCAATAGCTTTTTCAATATAAGTATTTATTTCTTCTTGTTTTTTTGAATCAGCCATTATTGTAACAAATATCGTATTAAAAACTTATAATATGTGTATTATTATAAGTATAATAATAAATCAAAAATGAATCATATATTATGGTTAAAATATCCATATTGTTATAAATTATTTTTGATTTATTATTATGATATAAATAATATCATGGATAATACAAATAATACAAATAATATAATGAATTTATTGATTAATTCTGAGTTAAATAGTATTGATTTAACTAATATTTATATTATTAAAAAATATTATAACGAAATGTTTGAATATGTTTTTGATGAAATGTATGAAGAATGCAATGATGGCTATATTCCATATTATGAATATATGTTTTATAAATATAGAAATCATATTGATTTTTCAAATTTTATATTTGGTAATAAATTTATTAAATCTTTTAAAAAAACTATTAAATCTTTTGATGAATTTATTGAATATTCTGGATATGATATTAGAACATTAAATGATGAATTACTTATAGATTTTTTATATGATAATTTTGAATGTTTGACTAATACAATGATTATATTTGCAAAAAATAGAATTATGTTAAATGATTCTAATATATGTATATATAAAAAAATAAATACTATCATTTATGATATTTTTAATAATGATATGATTAAAAATAAATTATTAACACATGATTCTATTATAAATTATGAAAATAATAGAATTACAAATTCAAATATTTTAAATTTTGATTATAATTATATTAATATTCTTAGAAAAAAATATCGTAATGCTTTTTACATGATAGAATCTAGATATATTGATGAAGATGAATATATTGATGGAGATAATATATTATTCGAATCAGTTAAAAAAATATCTTCTTTATATGATTATTCAAATTTTAATAAAAATTTATATATTGTTAAACGTTTTATTAATATTACAATTCCATGTAAATATAAAGAATTACATAAAAATAAATATATTAATATAATGAATGAAATACTATATTATCCAAATTTTGGTATTGAATATTTTAAATGTGAAAAATCATTTAATAAAACCATTTAATAGGTGAATTCATAAATTTTTAAAATAAATTTAAATAAATTTAAATAAATTTAAATAAATTTAATATACAACTTTACAATGTTATATAACATTGTAAAGTTGTAATTTTTTTATAAAATGCCAAATAAAATTAATAGTGTAATATATGATAATATTGATAATATTGAAAAATATAAAAAAGCTGCTGACATTCATAAAAAGATAAGAAAATATTTAAATGATAGTAATATCATTAAACCCGGTGTAAAACTTATTGATATTTGTAATATTATTGAACAAAAGGTTATTGATATGGGAGGTGTTGTATCTTTCCCAACTGGTACTTCGATTAATAATATAGCAGCTCATTATACACCGGATATTAATACAGATACTGTATTATTAAATGATGATGTTATAAAAATTGATTATGGTATACATGTTGATGGATATATTATTGATTCAGCATTTACATATTCAAATAATCAACAATTTAAACCTTTAATCGATGCATCTAAAAATGCTACATATGAAGCAATTAAACATAGTGGTGTTGATGCTAGATTATGTGAAATTGGTGATATTATTGATGAAACAATAAGCTCGTATGAATTAAATATAAATAATAACATTTTTAAAATTAAACCAATTTATAATTTAGGTGGGCATAGTATTGAAAAATATAATTTACATGGTAAAAAGATTATACCATTAGCATATGATGAAACAGTGACAGATAAAATGGAAGTTGGTGATGTATTTGCTGTTGAAACATTTGCAACAACTGGTTCTGGATATGCTAAAGAAAGTGATTTATGTTCACATTTTTCTAAATCTGATATAAAAGCAGATTTAACTTTTAAAAAATCTAAACAATTATTAAATAAAATAAATAAAGAATATAAATTAATTCCATTTAGTTCCAGACAATTAAATATATTATCTAATGATTTTAGTTTAAAAGAATTAATTACAAAAAAAATTGTAACACCATATCCAACTTTATATGATGATATAGAAAGTTATACGTCACAATTAGAACATACTATTATTATTAAAGATAATGGTGTTATTAACTTATCTAGCGGTGATGATTATTAAATCTATTGAGTTTATTTTTAAATAAATAAAATGTCAACTATGGGAAATGCAACTAATAATACTTTAAATATTGATGATTATAATATTAATCTCGTATTAAATAATACAAATATAAATAACACAGATAATGATACTGAATAAGTTAAAAAAAAATAAAAAATAAGTATAAATTTTAAATTGGTGATTCCACATGTTTATGATTTAAACAATTTATATCTTTTTTTTTAATAGTTTGTATTTTTTTTACAATATCATCAATATCATTAAAAAATTCTTTATATTTAATAATATTTTTATGTTTTCTTTCAGATTTATCTGAATCTATGATAATTATACAATCATTATTTTTACATATTTTTTCAAATAATTCATAACCATACATACAAATACGTTCTTTATCTGTTATAATAACATGACTTACTTTATTATTGAATATCATATTTATTAATTTATCTAAACCAGGTCTGCAATATGATAATGATGATGCAATATCTGTGATAATTTGTGCATTATCATATTTATTTTTTAAATAATTAGTTTGTGTAGATAAGTATTCACTATTTATATTTGTTGAAATTCTAGTATATATTATTTTAACTTTATTAAAATTATTATTAAATAATAAATTATCATTAGTATTTTCTTCAATACTACTATTATCTATGTCATCATTTATTGAATTTATTGAATTTATATTTGATTTATTTGTACAACTCATTGTACTATTTTGATTTAATGTGTTATTAAACGAATTTAAATCATTTAAATCATTTAAATTATTAAAAGATGTATTAGATAAACGATTTCCAACCGAATCAATATTATATAACCATGTATTTTTTTTAGCATTTTTTATAACTTTAAAATCGATTAATCCATTTTTTGCCCAATTTTTTAAAGTTTGTGGTGTTACATCAACAACTTTTTTTACTTTTCCATATGAAACATATTGAGGATAATTATTTTCCATACTAGATAATGAAGATGATGACATTTTAATTATAAAATGATTTATAACATAATTAATGAATAAGTTAAAAATAAAAAAAATAATTTTTATATATAATACATATAAAATAAATTAAGTAAATAATATAATTTGTAATAATTTTTATTAAAATTTATTAAATTTCTTGTACTAATGGTGTTTTAATTTTTGTATGTATTAAAAACATAAATGTATTTTTTTCAATATTAATTTGAAAAACGATATCTTTATCTTGTTTCAAATAAATTTTTATAGTATCGGATAAAATATTTGAACTGATAGGTTTAATTTGTGTAGTATATGTTGTTGCACCAAAAATATCACCTTGTTCTTGTGTTGAAACTAAACTAATATCATTTGAACTTTTAAACATATTTTTTGATATTAGTTTATTTTGCACATTTTTATATTTAAATGTTAATGGTGAGTTGAATTTTTTTTCAATAATAAATTCATCTGATATACTATTAATATCATTTATTAATTTTTTAAAAAATTTACTTTTAAATTTAAGTTGAATAGGATATGTTTTATATTCATTAGTTAATTTTATATTTTTAATTGTATCTTCAATTGAATCATTATCAGTTAATTTAATAATATGCTTTTCTTTCATTTTTACATCACTTTGATATAAGATAATATTTATTTCATTATTATAGTTTTCTTCAGTTGAGTAAAAACATATATCAGTATATAAACTATCAATTTTTTTTAATAATTTTTGTAAAATATTTGAATCAATATTGATTTCAAAATCAAATTTACAATAATAACTTACCATTTCTTCACAATTAATTGTTAATAAAATAGTATTTTTTTCAACACTATCAATAGTTTTTATTAAGATATATCTGCTTTTGAATTCAATTTTTAAATTATGAATTTTAATTTGTTCAAATAAAGAAAAGATTTTTTTAAAAACTATTGGAATATGATATTGTAATTCCATTACAGCATCTTTTAACGTTGGAGTTGATACAATACCATTTTTAACAACATCTGGTGCTACTTTATTTTTTGGAGGTCTTCCACGACCACGTTTTACAGTTGTATCGTTTTTATCATTATTCATCTTATTTAAAATGTTAATATAAGAAATATAATAAATTATTTTTAAATAAGAACATATTGGTATTTATTTAAAAATTCTTTTAAATAAATATCATAATATAGTAATATTTTATTATAATCAATATTATATTTTTTATTATTATTTATCATTTTAATAAATACATAAGATTTAAAAAAATATATATTATTAATTATAATAAAATCAATATTTTTATGTAAATTTAAATTATTAATAATACTAGTTTTTATTTTATTTTTACAAGAAATGATATTATATTTTAAAAAAATATTCTCATCTATTATAAAATCGTCATTATTTGAAACATATAATGAATTAATATAACTAAATATATCATATAGTATATTATCATTACCATATGTTAGTGATAAAAAATATTTTATATATTTAATAGATACTAATATTTTATTTTTTTTTAAGATATTATTATTAAATTTAGATAACAAAACATCTAAGTTATTTTTATCACAATTTTTTATATTTATTAAATATATTTTATAAACTTCATCTATATTATTTAAATCATTTAACTCTATATTGTCTGTAATATTACTTATTTCACTAATATTATCAGATTCTGTTATGTCTACATTTACATGAACTTTGAAAGACATATATAATAAAAAACAAAAAAAATATACAATATTAGTAATTGTTATATACAAAAAAAACATCCAACTACAAACGTTGGATAATTTTTCTATATTTTTTGGAGGGTTTTGTGAGAAAATCAACTACAATCGTTGATTAAATTCTGGTGGTGGGTTTTGTAGAAGATTACCAACGACATGTTGTTGGTTTTATTTCTACGATATGCAGACTTGTTTGAATATACAAATATACAAAATGTGGGTTACGGATTACGGATTAAGGTGTTGATTAGATTAGGTGGTGTGTGTGTGTGTGTAAGTGTGTGTTAGAAGAATTAGTTATTGTATCTTTGATTCTTCTGAGTATGATTTGGGTTATAACCTTTAGCAATCTTGCTAGAAGTACTCACATCATAGAAGTTGGGGATGTTGTCACAAGTATGTCGAAAGGTACAACATTCTGATCTGGCGCATTTGTCATTGTGTTTGCAATTGTTGATATGGATGAAATTGCATCTCACACCATTTCCATTATTGCAAAAACCATCACAGATTCCATAAAACGCTGGGTTGCATTTAGCAAACAACTTGCGATAAATATGAACCTTTTGGCAACAATAACTAGAATCGTCAACAAACATGCCGGCATTGTTCCAATACATACCATCAGCTGAAATGCAACGGTTGTGGCACAAATTGTGTTTAGAAATTGCATAAGCACAATCTTGAGTATCTACGGTAAACAATCTACCGAATTGATCTTCAAATTGAGTTTCTTTACCGCATTTTGTGAAATTGAGTTCGACAGGTTTTGTGGCAGTATGGTATTTAGTTTGATGTTTTGGTGATTTAACCAATTTTTCAAACTTTGTGTTGTTTTTGTCAGCTTCAACATGCTGTTTCTTTACAAAATTTTGCGTTTTCTTATTTAATTCATCTGAATTTTTTAAAGAATTAGCAATTTCTGCATAAGAAAGTGGTTTGGTATCTTCAATTGGAGCTTCAATAGCTTCAACAAGATCTTCGACAGGAGCTTTGACAGCTTCGACGGGAGGTTCGACATCTTCAATTGGAGCTTCAATAGCTTCAACAAGATCTTTAACTGGAGCTTCAATAGCTTCTACAGTCTCTACAAGGGGTTCAATATCTTCAATTGGAGCTTCAATAGCTTCAACAAGATCTTCGACAGGAGCCTTGACAGCTTCGACGGGAGGTTCGACGAGTTGGTAATTGTATGGGATAACATCGATTGCTCTTTGAAACAAATTGTTCAAGATATGATAAATGCGTTGATTGCTAAATTTATCTAAAAATTTGACGAAAAACTCAGAAATGTCATAAAACTTTTCTTTAACATCTTCATTGATATATGATTTATCATCACACACCGTTAAAAATGTGAAAAATTCATTAACTTTTCTATATTTTCCTTCCAAATTATTGTAGAAATCTTTGAAATTGAGCATATACACATCATTGTTGCAATTGTTTTTATGATCTTTCAAATCATAAGATTTAATATCAGAATTAAAAATCTTATTAAAATCAGAACAATGAGCACTAATGAAATACAAACCAGCATTCACACAAGCACTGTAAAGCAATTGATTATCATTTGGCGCCATTTCAGAATATTTTTCATAATCATAATCACAAACATTTTGTTCGTCATCATAACAATCATCAAAATCTAATTCATCTTCTGGTTGAAAATCATAATCATCAACTTCATAAGCAATATCAACATCAACTTCAGCATCAACATCAACTTCAGCATCAACATCAACTTCAGCATCATCTTCAGCATCAACATCAACTTCAGCATCATCTTCAGCATCAACATCAACTTCAGCATCATCTTCAGCATCAGCATCAACAACTTCTTCAGCATCAACAACTTCTTCAGCATCAACAACTTCAACATTAGCATCAACAACTTCAACATTAGCATCAAAGTCGTTTTCAGACATAAGTTTAGCTTGTTCAAATTGTTCAGTTTCATCAGCATGAGAATTAATATCAGCGATGAGTAGAGCTTTGAGCTCAGTAGTACGTTGAATTTGAGCTTGTTTAGCTTTATGCTCAGCAATAAGCTGAGCTTGAGCTTGTTTAGCTTTATGCTCAGCAATAAGCTGAGCTTGAGCTTGTTTAGCTTTATGCTCAGCAATAAGCTGAGCTTGAACTTGTTTAGCTTTATGCTCAGCAATAAGCTGAGCTTGAACTTGTTTAATTTTAATTGCAACTTCTAAATTATTGACAATTGATTTAGCATAAAGCCCAGCTTCATAGTTACAATCATTATTATCTAGTTCAGATTCACCTTCAGATTCACCTTCAGATTCACAATCAGATCCAGATTCAAAATCAAGAAGTTCAGTTTGTGTACTACTATCAGTACATTCGGTAGTCGTTGTTTCAGTAGATGTTGTTTTTGTAGATGGTTTTTTGATGGGTGTGTTGCGATTATTCAACACAATCAAAACAGCTTTGACAATCTCAGTCACATACTCACTATCATGGTCAATGTTTTTAACATTGACGAAATCAAATGAAGCGTTGGAAAAAGCCATGGTAAACGGTAGTTGGATTGTCTCGGACGTACAATATACTTACTTGAAAATATATTCAAATTTAAATATCGATTTGCCATTTTTGAATTTTAATAAATATAATTATATAAGAATTGAAATATTGATTAAAATTCAAAAATGTCATCTAAAGCTAAACAAAGCAAAAAATCTAATGATATTATATTTGAACAATTAACTGATAATCAACATGTTCGATTAAGAACTGGTATGCATTTAGGTGCTAAAGAAAATCAAGAATTTTGTGAATATATTATTAATGAAAATAATATATTAGAAAAAGTATTAGTTTATTATTCTCCAGCAATTTATAAAGCTATTGATGAAATAATAGTTAATGCTATTGATCATTATACTCGCACTAAAAATATGGATAAAAATTTTATATGTAATATCATTAAATGTAATTTCAATATTGATAATGGTGAAATTATATTTTATAATAATGGTATCGGTATTCCTGTAAAAAAATTTAAAAATAAAGATATTTATATCCCACAAGTTGTTTTTACTGAAACTAAAACTAGTAGTAATTTTGGTGATAATGATAATGTTGATCGACTTACTGGTGGTTTAAATGGATATGGTGCTAAGTTAACAAATATTCTTTCTGATTATTTTATTATTGAAACATTAGATAAAGATAATGTAGAATATCACCAAGTGATTGAAAATGGTAATGAACTTATAAATAAACCAACTATTAAATATAATAAAGGAGATGTTAAAAATAAATGTTATACAAAAATTACATTTAAATTAGATTATAAATTTTGTTATGGTAAAGAATATGATTCTGAAATTGGTTTTATTATTAATTCATTGATTCATTCAAGAATGGTTCAAACAGCTATTTTTTGTAATGATATTGATGTATACTATAATGATATTCTTATTACAAATAAAACACTATCAAGTATTATTGAACCAGAAGAAAGAAAGAATTCAATTTCAACCGTATTAAAATCTAATACACAAATTGATAACATATATAATGTATCATATGATTTTGATGTTACTTTTCTTTTAGCTGATGGTGATGATAATTTTTCAATTATTAACGGTATCTATGCTAAATCTGGTGGTACTCATATTTCATATATCAAAGAATTAATTTTATCTAAATTAAAAGAAAAGATTGAAAAATTATTTAAAGGTAAAAAAATAACATCTAAAAGTGTTTTTAATAATCTTTCTATTTTAATAAAAGGATATGTTAATAAACCAGATTGGAAAGGTCAACAAAAAGATGAATTAAGTATTAATAAATCTTATTTTAAAAATTATGAATTTACAGATGTTAAAATTTATGATAAAATTTGGAAAATGCTTAAAGAACGATTAACACATTTATATCTTAATTCTGAATCTAAAGAATTATCTAAAACCGATGGTAAAAAGAAAAAATCAGTTGGTATTGAAAAATTATTCGATGCTGAACATGCTGGTACTGCTAAATCTACATCTTGTACATTAATATTAACAGAAGGTGATTCAGCATCTGCAACAGCTATCCAAGGTTTATCTAAAATAGGTAGAGAAAAATATGGTGTTTTTCCTTTACGTGGCAAACTCTTAAATGTTCGTGAAGCATCAGCTGATAAAGTTAATAATAATAAAGAATTTAAAAATATTAAAGAAATTTTAGGTTTAAAAAATAATGTAGAATATAAAGATTTAAACGATTTACGTTATGGGTCTATAATGTGTATGACTGATGCAGATTCTGTTACAGGCGATACGCCAATTTTAATTAAAAATAAAAATAATCAATTATCTATTATTGAAATTCAAGATTTACATTTAAATCAAAAAAATATTTATATGAAAGATTTTTCTGATAAATCTACAAATCCTAAACAATATTGTTATATTTCAAATATTGAAATATGGACAGATAATGGTTGGAGTAAAATTAAACATATAATGAAACATAATACAAATAAAAACATTTATAGAATTACTGATAAAAATGGATCTGTAGATGTTACAGAAGATCATTCTTTATTAGATTCTAATAAGAATAAAATTAAACCAAAAGAATTAACAAGTGATACAATTTTACTATCTAATGAAATTGATTTAAAAACTGGTATTAATAATTATAATTATTATTTTAGTATTTTAAATAATAGCAATAATAATGATGATAAAAAAACATCTTTATGGTCTAAATTATTAAATACTAATTCTGAACAATTTGATGAAGAATTTAAAAAAAATAATTACTTATCTGAGAGTTATTTATTTGGTATATTCTTTCATTATGGTTATATTGAAAAACATTTATATTTTGAATTTGATGATGAAAAAAAATATATTTATACATCAAAATTATTAAAAAATATATATAATGTAAAATTTTATAAAGCATATAAAAATAATAGATATTATATTAAAATATCATCTGATGATATTGAAAATAATAGTTTAATTGAAAAATATAAAATGTTATTTTATTATAATAAATCTAAAAAATTTATTAGTCCGTATATTTTATTTAATCAAAATAATATGATTCAACTAAAATTCATTATGGGATATTTATTTATAGATAGCCCATATGATTTATTTGTTGAAAAATTCATATTGAATGATCATAATAAAATTACAATTCAATGTTGTTATATTTTATTAAAGAATATAATATTTGATGATAAAAAATTAAAATCTATTCAAATATCATATAATAATAATTTTGATTTATATGAAATTTATATCAATACAAAAGAATATAAATATAGTATTAATCGAGAAAGACTTATAACTAATATATATCTTAATAATACTACCGTTTATGATATTGAAACTGAAAACCACCATTTTCATGCTGGCATTGGAAATTTAATTGTGCACAATACAGATGGCATACACATTAGAGGTTTAATTATCAATATGATTTCATATTATTGGCCTGAATTAATAGATTTAGGTTTTGTAACTTCTATGATGACACCTATTGTTAGAATATCAAAAGGTGATAAACATTTAAATTTTTATTCAGAATATGATTATAATAAATGGGTTTCTGAAACACCAAATATTAAATCATATAAGATTAAATATTATAAAGGATTGGGTACAATTCAAAAGCCTTTAGCTATTGAATTATTTTCTCAACTAAGTGACTTAAGAGTTACATATTATAATGATAAACATGCTAATGAAAAAATTAGATTAGGTTTTGATAAAAAATATGCAGATGATAGAAAAGAATGGCTTTTAAATTATAATCCAAATGATGTTAAAAATCATTTAGATGTGACACAAAAGAATATATCTATATCTGAACATATTGATAAAGAATTAATCCAATTCTCTTACTATGATAATCATAGATCAATTCCACATGTTTTAGATGGATTTAAACCATCACAAAGAAAGATTTTATATACTGCTTTAAAAGTTATGTCTAAAACTGATTTAAATAAAGAATATAAAGTTGCACAATTTGGTGCAGAAGTTGCACGTATAACTGAGTATCACCATGGTGAAACTAGTTTATTTGGAGCTATCATTAACATGGCTCAGGATTATGTAGGTAGTAACAACTATAATCTATTAAAACCGCTCGGACAGTTTGGATCAAGATTAAAGGGCGGAGCAGATCATGCAGCGCCTCGTTACATCTTTACAAACTTAAATGAATTAACTCGTACAATCTTTAATGAAGATGATAGTGTATTATTAACATATTTAGTTGTTGAAAACGTACAAGTTGAACCAAAATATTATATTCCAATTATTCCAATGATTTTAGTTAATGGATCTAAAGGAATCGGTACTGGTTTCAGTACTACAATTTATCCATATAATATTAATGATATTATTAAAGTGATTATAGATAAAATTAACAATAGACCGATTGATTATGAATTAACACCTTATTTTAAAGGTTATAAAGGTACAATTGAAGCTATTGATTCACATAGATTTTTAATGACCGGTACTTACGAATTAAATAAAAATATATTACATATTACAGAAATTCCAATTTCAACTAGTATTGAAAAATATAAAGCTTTTTTAATTGAATTAGAAACAAAAAAAATAATTAAAAGTTATATTGAAAATTGCACAACTGATAATATATCTTTTAAAGTACATCTCAATAAAGTACATGATGATATCATTAATGATTTTAAATTATCTGAAACATTAAACACATCAAATATTCATTGTTTTGATGCAAATAATAAAATTAGAAAATTTGATTCTGTAATCGATATTATTTTATATCATTACAAATATAGAAATAAATTTTATATTAAACGTAAAGAATATATTTTAGAAAAATTATTGAAAGATTTAATAATTTTACAAAATAAAATTAGATTTATTCGTGCATTTATTGCTGAAGACATTGAAATTAGAAATAAAACTAAAAAGTATATTGAAGATAAATTAGATGAATTAAAATTTGATCGTGTAGACGATACATATTCATATCTTTTAAATATGAACTTATTATCTTTAACTAAAGAAAAAATCAAAGAATTAGAAAAACAAGTTGAAGATAACAAAATGTTCTATGAAGAATATAAAAATAAAACTATTAAATCTATTTGGATTGAAGAATTAAAAATGTTGTTATAAAAAAAAATAATATGTATTAAATTTTATTATATGTATATATAATTTGTATTTTTTTTTTATTCATCTTCTTCATTGACGACAACATCATCGTAGTCGTTTTGATTATCAATACAATCTCTAATCAATTTTTTAATTTCATCATATGACCACTCGTTTAAAATAATATTACTATTATTCATTAATGGTAATCCATTAATAATGATATCATATTTATTTTTATTATCATTTACAATATTTGTATAATGTTCAATTTTACTATTACAAATATCTATTTTATCATTTTTTTCATTTTCAGATAAAATATTATCTCTATTAGTTTTAATAATAATTCTTTTATATTTTCTAATTTTTTCATTATGTATTTTATTAATTTCTGTTAATTTATTACTGTATTTTTCTGGTAAGTCTTTAATCATTTTTCTAGTAGCGTGTTTTAAAGATGTTGGAGATGGATTATATGTAAATTCTTCAACTGTGCAATTAATATTTTGGTTAATTTTTTTACTATTATATTTCTTTTGACCAATAACCATTTTAATTTGATTAATAGATTTATCATACAATAATGTATAATATTGTGTAACATCATCATCTTTAGTATTTGGAACATTAACCATATGTTTTACTTTTTTTAAAATATTATTAGTTTTATCAAGTTTAGTATTCAAATTACTAGTTTCTTGTTTTGCTTCAATAGCTTTTTCAAGTAGCTCTTCACGTTCAATTTTAGCTTCATCAAGTTTATTATGTGTTTCTCTTGTATAAGACATTAGTTCAGCAATTTGATTTTTTAAATCATCGTTGGATTTTAATAAATTATCGATTTTTTCATCTTTAATTTTACTAAATGCTTCTGATAATTGTTTTTCATATCTGTTATAATATAAAATACATTTTTCAATAAACATATAATATTCAGCATAAATTTTGGGATCAACTGCATTTTCTTTATTAGATTTTTTAGCTCTTAAAAGACAAAGCTTAAAAGCTTCAGGTGTTAATGTATATTGTTTACGAATACTATTTCCACCCTGTTTTACCGAGCGGCGGATATCCGCCACACTGTAATGTTGACCAGAAATTAAACCTAAAGTATCTAAACGTTCTTTAATTTTATTGCTAGTATTAGTATTTACCGCAATTCCAAACTCAAACAATTTTTGATGTGGGACGATAAATTTATAATCATTAACTTCATCAGCTAATTCCATAAAATATTCCATAAATGCAATATCATTACCTGGGTAAAGTTTATTTTTACTTTCTTCAATAAATTCATTTAATGTAATTTTTTTGTAATTTTTAACATAATTATCGATGATTTCAATAAAGCTTGACATTGTATGTATTATTTATATAAAAAAAATAATTCAAAATTATTATATAATTTACATATTATTTTCTAATATTTTAAAAGTATTATCTAAATAATTAAATAAACTATTAAGATCAATATTATTTTCATATTTTGACATTTGTTTGATTTCTTGTATAATTTTTTTAAATTGTGCAATTATATCTAAATTAATATTATCTATTATTTCAGATGAAGATAAATCATTTATATATTCATTAAACATATCTTCCAATTTTTTATTTAATTTAAATATTTTATAATATTTGTCCATATTATTAATACATTTATATATAGATTGATCTATTATTGTGAATGCTTTATCACAGTCTTTAATTTGTAGTTTTAACTCTTGAATTGCTGGTATTGTATTTTTAATTAAATCCACTAATTTTTGAGAATTCATATTTGGTTCATTTAATAATTTATAAATATACATTGTATAATTTATATTTGTAAATTATTGTTATTATTATAAAAAAAATAAGTTAAAATGATTCATATATTTTAAATATCATTTTCTAACATTGTAAAAATATCATCCATTTGACCAAATAAACCATCTATTACTTCTTTATTTTTGTTTTGTTTATTAGCTGTCATCTTTTTGAATTCTTGCATGATTTTTTTAACTTGCATAATTGTAGTTAAATCGATATCATCGTCTAATGCTTCATCTGAAGATAAATCATTTAAAAATCCACTAAATATAGCTTCTGGGTTTTTGGTTGTAACAAACATTTTATAATATTTATCCATATTATTAACAATCATATCAATAGATTGTTCAATTTTAGAAAATGCTTTATCACATCCTTTTACACGTGTTTTTAATTGTGTAATTGCTGAAATAATCAAATCTGCCAATTTTTGTGGATTTACATCTGGACTTGTTAATAATTTATAAATTTCTTTACATGGTTTATAAATTTTATTGATTAATAAAATCAAATATTTTAATGTTTTTTCATTATCAAATCGTAAATATATATCTATTAAATTAATAGAACCAAATGTAAAGATTTTTAATTCACCACATATATTATTTAAAATAAAATCAGTATCAATATCATTAACATCATCTTTATCAATATCTTTATGATAAATATTTAAATTTTTTAAAATATTTAAAATTTCTGCAATTTCATCAGAATTTTTGATTTGATAATATATATCTATAACATTATTTAATTGAATATCATACCCTTCAAATAATTTATCTAATTTATTAGTATATTCTAACAACATTTCATAATCTGGTTCACTATAATTTTTTACAATAGTTTTATTAAAACTTTTTAATAAAGCATTAATTATATTAACATTATCTTTCATAGACATATATTTATCTAAAACAATAATTGGATCTAAGAATTTTTTATCACCGGATAAACCATTTAATATATTTTTATAATCATTAATATCAATACCAGATGCAGTACCTTTTTTTTTAATAATTTTTACTTTTGACATATCTATAATTCATATTTAAATTTTATATTTAATTAGTTATTAATATGACTGAGTCAATTGAAAGATTTAATAAATATATAAAAAAGCTTATTGACATTGCTGATTCATCTACGGATTTAGATAAATCTTATATTATAGCTGCCAATACATTTTTTAATACTACATTAAATAGTGTTCCAACAATTCTTATGGATTATATCGGACCGATAATAAAAAAAAATGAACAATTGATTTATACTAAGGATGATGAAATATTAAATTCACTATCTAGAGAAGTAAGTAATCAATGTTCTGATAAATCAAGTAGCGATCAGGAAAGTATAACAACTGTTATTAATATGATAAAAAATAAATGGAATGAATATTCAGAAGATGAAAAATTATGTATTTTTAAAATTTTAAAAGTTTTAAATAGTGAATACTGTAAATTTCATGCATGTTAAATTATTATTTTTTATATAATCAAAAAAATTATTTTTGATTTAGATTTTTTAATATGAATATATTTAATTAAATATTTTGATAATATCAAAATATTTTAATGATTAATAATTAAAATATTTAATTAGCGTGTTTGCGTGGGCGGCGACGGCTGCGTCTGCCACCGGATTTTTTCGATCGTCGATGAGATCGTTTGCTAGCATGGGATTTTTTTTTCGAAACTTTCGAGCGTCGATGGGAACGTCTGGCGGCCATTGTTATTGTATATAATAAAAAATAAAAAAAAATAAATAAATAAATAAAAATAAATATATAAGTAATAATTATAATAATTATATAAATTAATATATTAATTTATATAATTATTATAATGTTCGGTTCTTGATATATTTATTTTTATTATTTTAAAATATCTTGTTTTATTATATATTCTTTTTTTTAATATTTTATAAATCATTTATAAATATTTATTTTTATCAGTTGGATAATATGTAAATTTATTTATTTTACAAATTTGTTTCCAATATTTATCATTCTCAAATAACGTTGATGGTTCTTGTAAATGTATTGATGATAATAAACTTTGTTTTTTTTTAATATCCATAATTAACAATTCAATTAATTTATAAATTAAAAAACCATATTGAATAATATTTTTCTTTTCTTTTGTTTTTATATCATTAAATGTTTTAATACATAATTCAAAATATTTAATTATTAATAATTCTTCATCATTAGATAATTGAAATGGTGTAACGCCAGATATCTGCTTTCTAATTAATGGTATATAATTATTATATTTTGTATATTTTAAATCTTTTAAATAAGTTCTATATTCATTATATGATACATTTTCAATATTTATTATTTTATCACGTTTAATTTTATTTTTAATATTATTTATTATTTCTGGCTTAATCTCAATAGTTTCTTTTGCTTGTATATTTTCTAACCATGATTTACAATGTCTAATTGGATTATATGATCCGTGTTTATAACGGTTTCCCTCTTGTGAATAAAAATGGCTATCTTCAAATACAATACCAGTTAAAATTTTAATTTGCCCACATTTATTACAATATAATTCGCTTGTATTTTTTTGTACAGACATTACAGTATTACATTTTTCACATTTATTAAAATCCAATTTTATCAATTTTCGTTCTAAATTAATATTATCAATCGATTTTATTAATTTATTTATATATAATATTAAATCATTAATATTTTTTGTTTTATTATCAATTTTGACACCAATTGGAATAGATTTTAAATTGATATTTGGATTCAGAATATATTTTGAATTAATGAATTTATTAATAAATTCATTAATAAATGTAAAATAATCAAAAAAATGCTCATAGATATTATGTGAAAATAAATATATCTTTATATTTTCATACATTTTAATTTTATTTTCTTTTGTAGTATTTGTATAGTCTGATAAAAAATATATAATATCAATATCATATTCTTCATTAAATTTTAAAAATTCATCATATTTAGAATTTAGTTGAGATTTATAATAATTTAATGATGCTTTAGTTAAAGGATAATTCATGTATTTATTAATATTTATTTCAACTTGTTCACTTGTAGCTTCATCAATTTGTTCTTCAATATTATCATTTGGTAATATTGTATTTATTTTTTTATGATCATCAATAAAATATTTTAATATTGGAAATATTATTTCAATAAAAATTTGATATAATTCATTAATTTTCTTTATTTTATTTGGCAAATTAATATTAATCTCTTGTTCTAAATTATTCATTAATTTTTATAGTTTCATATTTTAGATTTAGATTTATATTTAAATATTATAATAATATAATGTGTAAAATAAAATTTATATTTGAATGTTTTTTATGTTCATTTTTTAAAAAAAATAACTATGAAAAAATATTAAATTATAGTTTTAAAAAAAATAACGATAATGATAATGATAGTGATAGTGATGATGAATATAAAAATATAAAAAAAAATAAATATGATACATATGATGATATATATAAAATAAATATTAATGATGATGACAAAGATGATAATGATAATGAT
>JACCDR010492292.1_pt1 | contig 25220 bp, 34 predicted proteins | sample 7446431 | NCBI WGS metagenome assembly JACCDR01 (sample SAMN15323443, study PRJNA562643) | freshwater metagenome | isolation source: river surface water | place: USA:Blue River Watershed | collected 2017-08-17 | reverse complement strand
CCGGGGCGGTGCGGGCGGCGGCGGCCAGGGCGACGACGCCGGGGCCGATGGCCCCAAGCACCCTGGCCGAAACGGCGTGGTGCTGGTGTGTGGTGGCTGCGGGCGCACACTTCGCCAGCGGGGCAAGACCGATCGGGCCACGGTGTGCGCTACCGCCGAGGGCGAGGTTTGCGGCATCATGAGGCCCGAAACTGCGGGAGAGGATGAGGGATGATCGATGGAATTGGTGGCCCGCCGCCCGAGTACGTGGCGGCGGGCAAGGCCTTGTATGCGCGCAGGGAGCGCCACGCGCGACGCCTGGCCGAGGCCTCGGGGATGAGCATCGAGGCCGCGCGCCGAGCGCTAATCAAGAGCGGCCTCGCGCCCGAGGTGCTGGCTGACACGATGACCGATGCGGTCATGGGCCTCGGCGTGTGGTGGTGTACGGTGCACAACGATGATCTTGAGGTCTGCACGGTCGAACCCCTGTCCTCGCCGTACTGCGCCCCCGTGTTCACCAAGGCCGCGCAGTGTGCGGGGTGCCGAGTGCCCGAGGACCAACCGCACCGATCGATGTGCGGGCGGGTCATGTACGTGCCGAACGAGGGTGACGTAACCGAGATAGCCGATGTCCCCGAGGGTTACACCGACCCGCCCGGGGTGGCCGAGGCCGTGGCGGCGCTGCGGGCACAAACTGAGGCGCCGATGCCGGAACCGCCCGAGGGTGCGGTGCCCGAGCGTGACCTACTGCGCGACGACATTATGAACCCCGACACCGACGCTAGCCACCTGGCGGCGCTCGGGGTGCGGGTCACGCATAGCCCCGAAACGGGCACGTGTGGAGACCAGTTTGTGGGCAAGCCTGGCGTGCTTGCCTTTTGTACCAAGGGGTTCGGTCATGTCGCCATCGATGAGGTTCACTATGACCACCGCGCTAAGCTCACCTGGCGGGACGGTCCTAGATTGTGAACGGTCGATGGGTAGTGTGGGCGTGCATTGCCCTGGTGGGGCTGGCCGCCGTGGCAACGTTCTTTGCGATCATCCTCGGCCAGCCGTACCTATAGCCTTGGGGCGTGAGGCGCATGACGTTGGATGAGGCGGCGGAACTGGCCGAGGGCGAGGTTGTGGAGTACCGCGAGGGTGGCGTCTGGCGGGTCGGGGAGGTCTTCCGGCCGATGGGGGAGCGCGACACCGTGGGCGTGGTTCCGACGTTGCACCGCGCGGGGTACGTGCGCGAGGTCGACCCCATCGACCTACGCCGGTAGGGGGATGCAAGATCGGCCGATCGGCCGACTGATCAAACGGCGCACAATCGGGCGACCATTGGGAAGTGATCATAATTCGCTTTCCCGATGGTCGCCCTACGCGTGTGCTGGTCGAATACCCGCAGGCCGAGGCGGGTAGTGACTTCCCCGCGCTACTGGCCGAGGCCCGCCGCATCGGCTGGCGGCTAACGTCGGGAGAGGGAAGCGATGACCGGACCACTTGCTGATTTCTTCGATGAAATCGAGCGCACCGCCGCTCTGAACTGGCCCGATCTTGGCGACGGACCTGAGGCCCTGGCCGAGCGGCGCGCGGCGGTCGATGCCATGAACGGCCCCACGGTTGAGGTCATGCGCTACCGCCCGTTTCAGGGCAACGCAGCCAGGGCGACCGAGGTATGGGCCGTGGTCGACCGCAACCAGGCGGCCCGCCTGGTGACCCCCGCACCGATGACAGACCCCGCGTTGCGTGACCGTGACGAACCACCCCGTAGGTAGTAACATGTGCCGATGTCATGGCGTAGATGGTGGAAAGGGGCGGGGCGGGACGAACCGCCAGACGCCGAGGAACGCCAGCCGTCGACGCGCGCCCGCGCAAGGCCGAAAGTGTGGTGCGAGACGGGGCAACATTGGGTAAGGGGCTACCGCGAGGGCGGCCCACCGATCAAGCACAAGCCGTGTTCAGACGATGACGATTCGGTACCGACACAACAGATACCGACGCGCGACTTACCCAAGCCTCGAAAACCCGAGGAATAGGGCCGTAAAGCACGTCCTTACCCCTTGCCCGCAATGGGCAAGGGGTGTCATGATTCCGGGGTACTCAACGAACCTCGGAGGAATCGACATGAAAACCGAGCGCCAGCGCGTGAACGGCCTTAGGTGGGCGGTGCGCGCCGTTCTCTGGCTCGGCATCCTGGTGAGCATCGCGGCCAACGTGTTGCACGCCAATGCAAACCCGATCTCTCAGGCTATCGCGGCGTGGCCGCCGCTGGCCCTGTTCTTGACCGTTGAGCTCATCTCGCGGGTGCCTGGCACCTCGCGCGCGCGCACGGCGGGGCGTGTCGGCGCAACCTCGGTCATCGCTGGCATCGCGGCTTGGGTGTCTTACTGGCACATGCAAGGTGTGGCCGAGCGGTACGGCGAGAGTCAGACCTCGGCCTACCTCATCCCGTTTACCGTCGATGGCGTCGTGGTGGTGGCGTCAATCTGCCTGGTCGAGATCGGCGCTCGGCTTACCACGCTGGACAAGGCCGAGGCCGCCGCCGAGCGCGCCACCACAGAGGCCGCTGCGGCCGCAACCGCTCGGGCGGCGGCCAGGGCGCAAGCGCCTCGGGGTGTTCGGGCGGTGAACACCAAGGTTGACGAGCCCTCGATTAAGACCGAGGCGCCTGCGCCCGCCAAGGTAGCACTCACCAAGCCCGCCGCCGAGGCGACACGCGCGGACGATTCCGACCCGCTTGACGCCAGCCAGGTGGCCGCCCTGCGTGAGCAGTGCCTCAAGGTGGGCCGCATCTTGCCGCGCGACCAGGCGCGCGCGTTCCTCGGATGCAAGACCAACTCGGCGGGGCACTACCTCAAGGCCGTGCGCGACTCGCTCGGGCTACCCGCCGGGTCGACCACCATCCCGCGTGAGGTCATCGAAAGGGAGAGTGTGTGATGGTAACCAAAGGCAAGGGTGGGCCGCCCATCGCGCTATTGGCCCTTGAGGGGGTCAAGGGTCTGGCAGATCTCGGGCCGTGGGTGGTCGAGGATGCGCGCAGCAATCGAGGTACCCCGATTTCGCGCGAGGTCTGCTACGCGGTGCGACACGGCAAGACTGGCGTCACGCGCGTGGTGTGCCCCGAGTGCGGCCAGACGTACGGGACCACCATGGCCACGTTCTTGCACCGCAGGGATTACCACGGCCTCAAGGTGGGCGCCAATGGCGCGCGCGATAGGCGGCGCAAGGCGCCCACTAAGGACGTGGCGCGGCCCGAGCCCAGGGCGGTTGAGGTGGCCGCCGAGCCGGGGCCGCAGCGGCACCACCAAATGACGATAGATGAGGCGGGCCTAGACCTGGCCGCGCCCGCCATCCTTGAGGGCATGGCGGCCATCATCACCAGCCGTGCAAACGCGCGCGCGGAAAACAAGGTGATGCGTTCTAAGCTTGAGCGCATCATCGCAATTCTAAGTGAGGACTAATGCCTAAGATCCGAGAGAGCGAAGAGACCAAACACATGACAGATGCGGCGCTGGTGTGCCGCAGTCAGGGGCACTCCCTTGAGGGGCTCGGTACCGCGCTCCCCGCCAAGCTCAAGGGCGCCTCGGCGCAGGTGACACTGCGGTGCCTGCGGTACAACCCGCATAACCCATCCGAGCCCCTCGCATGCGGGTATGAGGTTGACCTTGATATCAACCTGGCCAACGGTGAGCTAATCAGCCGCCGAGGCGTCTACCCGCGCGAGGGTTATTTGCGGCTGGCCGAGGATAGGGGTTTGCCGCGCCTGCGTAGGGACGACACGCGGGGGTCATTGCTGGCACGATTGCTCGGGTGACCAATGACCCAACGCGGCGCCTACCCATCTACGCGCGTCCTTGCGCGGCTTGCGGGCGCCTGGTGCTTTGGGATGGGCGCAACGGCTACCGGGAAGTTGTCGCCACCGACGCGGCGCCTTGGCCTACGGGCCGCCGCCGATGTTACGGCGGGCGCTGGTCGGCGCTGGTCATCCAAGGCCATGACCCCGACCCGCAGCCAGGCGAGGGCCGTTGGTTCCTCGCGTATGTGGCGCTGGCTGCGGCCATCCTCGGCCTAGCCCTGGCCGCGTTGTTCGCCGTGTCCTAGACGCCAAAAAAGGCCCCCTCGCCAAAGAGCGGCGAGGGGGCCTTTGTGTTGCGCCGTGGCACGGCGTCGACATAGCGTACCATGCGTGCCGGATTGGCGCGTACGCGCCAGGTATTGACACATTGATACAATGTTGTTTTCGATTGGCGGTCTTGCCGAGAGGGGGCGCCATGGTATGACGGAAAGGCGGCGCACGTGGTCCGTCCCTGACTGCGTTTCCGACCTTGCGCCGCCCTACCGAGGGCACACCAATGGGTATCGATGGCCCCCGCAGACAGCGTGTAGGCGGGGGCCGTTGCGCGCGCTACCGAGGGCCGTAGTCCTTGGGGAGCGTGCCCACAGTGCCCGCGTAGACACCCGTTCCCGCCTGCGCGGCGGCCACCAGCACGGCCATGAACGCAGCGGCGTTGGGGCTGGTGATGTCTGCCAGCACCGAGGCGGCCACGACAACCTGTAGGGCGGCCAGCACGGCGGCCCAAATGCGGAAAGCGTTACTAGTCAAGGGGGTTGCTCCAATCGTGGAATATCCCGACGCGCGCGAGGCCCTACGCGCGCTTGGTTCTGAACCGTCATCGGCCTCGGTCGACTGGACTGCCAGCGGCTATCTCGAAATCGATGGGGTGCGCTGGCTGGTGTCTGTCGAGGCGCTAGACGCGCGGCGCACCGCCAATCCCCCGCCGCGCGCGGCCACGTAAGATTTGCTCGTGGCGATTGACGATGGACTGATTGAGTGGTGCGACCCGCCCGAGGTGGCGAGGAATAGCCCTCGGAACCACCCGTGGGCCGTGGTGGCCGCCTTGCTGCGTGAGCGCCCGTACCGATGGGCATGCATCGACCGATCATCCTCAATGGAAGTGGCGCCAAGAGTCAGAAACGGCGTCGCGTTTTGGTCCCCGCCTGGCTCATTCGAGGCCACGACGCGCCTGGTTGATGGCCGGATATGCACATGGGCGCGGTATGTCGGCCTGGCCAACCCGCCGGGGTCCCCACGGCGAGAGTGCTATCTCACCGAGGCGCCCAATCCGCGCGGGTGTCATGACCCGCAGTGCACCAAATTGACGTGGGAGCACGATTGCCCGGTTGGCCCTTGCGAGGCCCCCGAGCACTCACACTAGGCGCCGCCGGCGGACTGAACGGCGCCCATAAGCAGAGTAGTTAACAAACTCAGGATCGCACCGAGGCCCGCGCCGATCACTAAACGCCGCAACGCTTTTCGGTCCTCATCGGCCACCGCGAGATCGGTCTTGAGGTCTGAGACTTGGTCGCGCAGGCGGTCCTGTTCGGCGCGGTAGACGTCGATGCGTACAAACTCGCCCCGCCAGGCCCGCACGTCATCGCGCAACTCTGCAAGTTGGCGGCCTATCTCGCCAAGGGTTGGCTCATGGCCTGGCGGCGCGGTCACTTTCCAGCCCCCGAGAGGACGCCTCGCAGCACGTCAAAGAGGCCGCTTACCACCCGCTCGGCCACGCCGATGGCGAGCGTGCCGAGTTGCTCGGGGGTCAGCGATACAGGCGCGGGCGCGCGTAGCGATGCCTCGATGCGGTCGAGGGCGCCCGAGGCGCTCGGGTGGCCGATATCGGCGAACATTTCGGCCGAATTGTCATAGCTTTTTGGTACGGCGCCAGCGGCGGCCCATGCGTTGTACTGTCTCATCGACGTGAGGGCCTTGCATTTCCAGCCATCACCAAGATATACGGTGGCGCCCGTATCGGGTGCCTGCCCAAGAATCATCGGCCTGGCCACCTTTCTGGTTGTTGCGGGCGCCTGCGGTAATGGCGCCGCCGTAAACGGATTGAGGCCAAGCGGGGTGTTCAGCTGGTCGGTGCGGATGCTAATATGTAAATGCTGGTCGGGATTGCGCTTGCGCTCCCACCCGGATTTGACGTTGTATTGCCAGCCCCGAAAGTTCAGATATTTGACTTGGGGCAGTAGGCCCGCCTTGGCCGCCGCTAGAATGCGGTCCGACCAAGGCCCATCGGCCAAATCGCACGCGGTAACGATGTAGCCAGGTAGAACATTAGGCCATGCCGTGCGCGAAAACGGGGTGTGATCCTCCGGAAAGTCATCGGTGAGGTGCGCCTCATTTCCGATGGTCCCAAGAATCGCCACCCCGTGCGCGCGCGCGAGGTCGACAAACTGACGGATTGGTAGCGCGGTTGACCAGGGCCGCCCCCGACTATTCCAGTAGCGATATTCGGCGGTAGCCATGGCAGCCCCTTATGCGGTTTCATACCATCCGTTGATAGTGAGGACATCACTTGTGGTCCACGTAAACGGCACTGTGGGCGTTAATACCGAGCCAGGCCCTTGTGCGGTACCCATGACTAGATACGTCGATTCGCATCGCGTGATCACGGGGTGGGTGCCACCCGTATTCGCGTCATGGGCGTAGCCGTGACAAGCCATGTCGAGTATGGATGACGCAGTGGGGCCAGGCGACGACGGATACGTAACGCGCCAAACGCCCGATCCGTAGGTTGTGGTCGACCCCATAAGAATGCGAATCGTGAAAAATACGTGATCCCCACCGCTTGACCGCCGGTACCGACCGGTAAGCGTGCCGTTTCCGATGGCCGGGTTTCCGCCCGAGCCTGTCCAGCTTGGCGTATAGCTAGTCCAGCCCGGGTCAGTAAGCGAGTCAATCTGATCTAGAATGGCATCGATATTCGTTGCCGTGACCTTATGCCCCGCAGGCATCGAGGGGCGGCCAGACCAAGTCACTTGCACCCCCTTTTAGAGTACGTTTAGAGTCCGAGAACAGGCGGGCGCCAAAGCGTGATTGCCGCGCCCGAGGCGTGCGACTTGACAACGCTATTAACCGAGCGCGTCACCGTGAATGTCTGCGGGGAGGATGCGCCAGACACCGCCGTAACGGTGATCTGTTCGCCCCCAACCTCGATGTCAAAAGGCGCCGCCGAGGTCGACCACAACACGCCCCCCGTGGTGGCCACCGAAAATGACGTGTCGTCTGTGTCGCGACTAGCGTTGAGGGTCGAGGTTTCCGAGTCCAGTATCATGGCTGGTTCCTCGTAACTGCCATCGCCCTCAACCGTGGCGATTTCGTATGGCCGCATCGGGGAGCAATTCAGAGTAACGGTCCACTCTGTCTCTCCGATAACCTCGGTGTAGCCCTCAATGGCCAATTCGAGCGCCGTGGGTGGCACGCCTGCGGGCGGGTTGAGCACGGTGCAGCGATCGGCTACGCGCGTGCGCAGCCAGGTCGGGATTAGCTCAGGCCTAGACGCCATGTTGAATGTGATGCGCGGCCAACGAAGATCATCTTGCGTGCCGAGCCAGACTCGCCACTCGGCCATGCGTTGCAACGGCGTATCGGTCGAAAGGTTGAGCGTCAACTCTTCGTCGTATCGGCCGATTGCATTCGGGGCGTACGCGGGGTCTTCCGATTCGTACCGCCCGAATGACCCCGTGGCCCGAGAGACCTTTACGTCATTGCGTAGCCGTTGGTCATCGTCGGTGGGCTCGGGTGGCTCGGAAAGGTGGCCCTCATCGCAATCGAGGGTGAGGCCCTCGGGGCGGTTGTATAGCTCGGGTAGCCGCCGGAAAGCCAGGCCTGCACTGTGCTCGAATATAAGGCCTTGCTCGGCGGCCTCGGCCTCGCGCAGCATTTCGACCAGGGTCTTGGTGCCTTGCTCTCCCATGAACTGCGCATCGCCGAACAGTGCGTCAAGAGGAATGTTTTCCTCATCGCAAAGCCGCGTTACGCGCGACCAAGTACCGTCGCCAGAAAACCCATATACTGCCTCAAGGGTGTCTCCGTCAAGTGCGTTGGTCGAGTAGATGGCGAGGTGGCCAATTTCGATACCGTCGTCAAGTGAGTCCCCATACGGATTGAGGATGACCCGATAGATACTCCCGAGCGTGGCCACAATGGTGTCGGTATCCATGTCGAATACGCCACCAAGGTACACCGTTATATCGATGTCCCCACCGTTTTGATCGGCATCTACGGCCATGAGGTCATAATCGGAACCGAACGTTTCGACGCCACCCCAGCTAGCCGAGAGAACGCGGCCCGCAGGCTGCCACGTGTAGAGGTGGGCGTCGCCCGAGGAATCAATTTCGATGTCCCAACGGCTAACCGCGCCGTTGGTAAACCAGGAAAGAACACGCCTAGGCTGGCCGCTGGTCGACTGCGTGCACCTAAACGCAAACTCAACTTGCCACCGCGAGGATGAAACCCCGGAAATGTCGGCCTGCAAGGTTCCGCTCTTTTGGGCCATCGAGTAAAGGGCGGGCTGCCCTGGCGGCTGCGCGCCACCGCCGAAACCAGCGGTGCCCGAGGTGAGGACTAGCGGCGGCTGGCCCGCCACTGCGCTGGCCGCCTGGCGCGCGTCAGTGCCATCCTCAAGGGGCCAGTACGCACTAGGATTGTTAGCTGTGATGTAGCGAAACGTCGATGACTTGAGGGGCGCCGCGCCTTGCTGTAGGCGCCGCAAGATTCCCGCCGCTTGGACGGAAACGCGCTGGTCTACGGCAGACTTGTCCCATCGCGGCGCCCACTCGGGTACGTCACCCACGAACCGTTCCACGCGCGCCTCAAAAGCGTGCGTGGTGATGGTCGGGTTGGTGTTGGTGTTACCCGTGGCGGATAGGCACCGCACACCGATGGCGCCCGTGGTGTGCGTGGTGTCGCTACCCGAGGCGATATTGAGGTCGGTAGGCTCACCATCGGCCACGCGCCAGGCGCGCGAGTAGATCTCGCCATCGCGGAACATGACGCGTACGGCCACTTGCGTACCCGCCGAGTAGGTACCGTCAACCGAGCCAGTGTCAATCGTGGTGTCGGTGCCCGAGGTGCGATCCACCAGAGACAGCGTGAGAACGCCGCTAAGCTCGAAATTGACCTGCGCTCGGTAGTGGTCGGCCGAGGGGTCCGCCCCCGCGCGGAACACCACGGCGGCGCGTAGCGGGTTTCCTGTCGCCACGGCGCCGGCCGAGAACACCGCGTAGACCTCGCCATCGCGAATATCGACCGTGGCGAGGGTCGCCCTGCGGGACACGTTGACTGAGCCCAAGAGCATGGTTCCCACGGCGCTACCCGTGGCGTAGTCAGAGGCCGACCCGCCCGCCGTAGTCCACGCCTGGCCGCTAGTGGCGGTTCCCCACCCGCTGGCCGTGGTTCGGCCGAATGCGTCGAGTACCGGGCGCACGCGCACGCGCAGGGGAGTGTTGCGGCCAAGCGTGCCGTAGTACGCCCCAAGCGGGTTGGTCCGGCAGTAGTCCCCCGAGCGGTTGTCAAACGTCAGGTTGCACGTTGCGGCATCTACCGCCGTGGCCTCATTGTCTCGACCCTGCACAATTGTGATGCGCTCGGAAACCCGCACATCGTCCGTAACGTCGGTCCATGGCCACAACAGCGGGTCAAACCCTCGGTCGACCCCGGGGGCGATTTCAACGATAACCGCGTTGTTGGGAACAAACTCATACGCGGTCATCGTTGAAACCCCCTAGGCACCTTGGAGCAAGTTGGCCGTGCGAATCCAACGCCGGAATAGGGCGACAATTTCACGCTCGCCTACTAGCTCAAGTTCCAATTTCTGCCGAGCGCCGCCAGCAGACCCCGGCTTGAGCGGCGTCACTTGCGCACCCTTGGGCATCGACAAAAGCTCTGGCCCCTTTTCGCCGACCACCGCGAGGCCCGCCGCGCCGATAACGCCACCCTTTGCAAGGTAGGGAATATCGGGTAGATTGAGAGTCATGCCACCCCATACCTGACCGATGCCAGGAATGGATACGCCAGGGATGCGGAATGAAAGGCTATTCCATCGGCCAATAATCCAGTTGACCGCCGAGCGGAAAGCGTTTTTAATGCCGTCCCACATACCCGAGGCCGCAGCGGAAATGCGGCCAGGGAGCGAGGCGACGAACGAAATCAGCCAGGAAATTCGATCACGTATAAAGCCGATATACGAAGAAATGCCATTGAAAATAGCCGACCAAAAACCGGTGAAAAGCTCATACCACCGCTTAAACGCGGCGACCAGCCAGGCACCCACGGTCGACCAGAAAGCCGAGAAAACCGACCACCAAAGCTTGGCTGCGGCGACGATAAACGCCCAAATTGCGTCCATCGCGTTGCGGAACCACTCGACCTTGTTATACAAAATAACGAACCCCGCCACCAAGGCGACAATCGCCAAGATGATAAGCCCAATGGGGTTGGCTGACATGGCAACATTTAGCAGCCATTGCGCCGCCGCAGCGGCCTTGGTGGCTACCGTGGTGGCGACTAGCGCGGTCTTGGACGCTACCGCCGAGGCGGCATTTTTGATCCATGACCCCGATGCGGTAAGGTTAGCCAGGATGAGCAAGTCAGTAATGCCCACCACGCCGATGAGCAGAGGCTCGATAAGGCCCAACTGCTGGCCAAATTCCTGCAATCCGGTAGGTGGCTTAGCCGCCTGTTGCGCCTCGGCCAGGTCAAGCGTGGCGCCTTTCGCGTCCACTGCGGCCTGTTTTCCGTCCGTAACGGCTTGGGCGGCATCGGCTTGCGCTTGCGACATATCGACGGTAGCCTGTTCGGCATCGATATTCGCCTGTTCTAGGTCTAGGTTGGCCTGTTTGAGGTCTTGCGCCGCCTGCGCGGCCTCAACGCTATCGGGGCCAAACTCTTTGACCGCCGAATTATAGTCGTCTTGGGCTACGCGCGCGTCAATCATGGCCTGCGCCCGGTCGGCCTCGGCCTGTTTGGCGTCAAGCGCGTACTGTTTTCCGTCTACTTTCGACTGGTTGAGGTCGATAGTAGCCTGCGTGAGGTCGATGGCCGCCTGTTCGCTATCGACGTACGCCTGTTCAACGTCATTCTCGGCCCGCGCCAACTCAAGGGCCTTGGTCTTGGCGTGGTTCTGCATCTCGGTCAGGCCCTCGATGGCCCCCGAAACGTCACCAAAACCGCCTGCGAGCATCGACGTGCTACCCGAAACGCGGTCGAGGGCCTCGCCGAACCGCCCCGCCGAGCGCCCTGCGGTCACTAGCGCATCCTCGGATGACCCGATAGAGGCGCCCATGCGCCCCACATCGGCGGCGGTACCGTCCGCTGCGGCGCCGACACCGTCGATTGCGTCGTCAGCGCGGTTCGCCTCGGCGGCCACGTCACCGATGTCCGCTACGGCGCCCGCAGCGGCGTTTCCGGCACTGTCAAAAGCCCTCTCGGCGGCCTGGCCCGCAGACTGCAAGGCGCCCTCAATGCCGCCAAGGGCGCCGCTTACTTGGTCATCCGCCGTGAGGTTGAATACAAGTGACGTGTCTGCCATGCGACCCCCTTATTTCGGCGGGTCATTTGCCCGGTCGACAAACTCACACAACGCATCAAATTCTTTTACGGTCAATTGGCCGATTTCCCACGGCCTTATGCCGCAGTAATGAGCAAAGAGGCCAATGCGCTTTAGCCTGCGTTGCTCGTATTCGCTTTTCCCTCGGCATCGTCATCCTCGGGCATGTCGGAAAGCTCAACATCGAGCGCCGAGATAAGCTCATCCTTGCGAGGGTGGTTAGACTTGCTGAGGCGGTCACGAATATCGACCAACTCACGGCGGTCATGCTCAACCTTGAGGTCACCAAAGGCGAAATCTGGCGTATCCTCGTATCGCAGCGTGTGATGCGTGCGGGCCAAGAGATGCCACAACAGCACTCGCCGCGCCTTGGAATTGCCTTGCGTCACGCCCGCCCGAAACTCGGTCCACGTACCGCCGAAACGCTTTTCGATAAGCTCTGTCTGTGATACCTTGACCCTGTCCGGGTCAAATTCATAGACCTTATCCGGCTCACCCTCGCAGGTATAGGTGACCTTCACTTTAGTTCCTCCGAGCAATCTTGTTTGCAAATTCCGCAATGACTCTTAAGATGGCCTCGCGGTAACTCTTCTCGGCCTCGCGCTGCGGTTTGTAGAACCAGCCGCGCTTACCGGGCTGCCTAACCCACTTATCCATGTCCCCGAATACGGGGTGACGCCACCCACGGCTAGCAACCGTGCGCACTGGCGCATGCTTAAAGTTGCGCGGCATCGAGGAATTGCCCGCCACCAGCCGAGCGCCAGGGTTGGGGCCGTCAAGCTTGACCTCGGATCGCACCTCGCGCGCGATAGAGGCGCGCAGCGGCGGGCCTGACTTGCGCAGGCCCGCCGAGGGCATCGCCATGATCTCGCTACGAACCTTGTCCCGTACCGGCTCTTGCGCCTTGCGCAGTGCCAGGGCCAGCGCCGAGCGCATCTTGCGTCCATCGCGCAGGCCTCGCAGCGAGGCAACCAGCGGGGCCAGGTTTGGCGCGTACGCGCCAACCATTGAGCGGCCTGGCGCGGGTTGACGAACAGGCATGGCTAGGCCGTGGCTCGGGTCACGGTGCCGCTGGTCGGGTACTGAACCTCAACCTCGGCAACGTCACCAACCGCGCCGTTAAGCGGGGTCCAAGACTTGACAAGGACGCTGCCCGAGTAGCTCGGGTTAGACGTACCCACGGATGCCGAGGAAAGGCGCACCGAGAACGTCACCACCGTGCCGAGGATGGCCCAAAAATCCTCATCGATATCGTTGTCAGCGATATCGTTTTTGAACGTGAGCGCGAGCGTGCCAGACTTGAGCCCGCCAAGCACCTCAACCCACCCGCCAGACGCGAAAGTGGTTACGTCCTTTTCCTCTACTTCTACCGCCAACTGCGCCTTAGAGCACCGATCAGAGTAGTCGGTACCGTTAATAGTGACATGCGCCGCAGTCAATACCATTTTAGCCATTTTGCGCGGCCCCTTTCTCGGGCACGATGAATCGCCCGAGCGCCGCATCTGCGGGTCGGGTATATTGGTTGGGTCGGGGGGTCGGGGTGGCCCGCTGAAATGCGCTCGGGGAGCGAATGGGCGGGGTTCTGGCCAATGGGAACCAGGCGCACCGATTCATTGGCTCGGCTGCGGTTCCGCCTAGCCGACCGAGTGCCCACCCCACCGTGAGGGCGCGCGCGGGCATGTGCGCCACGGGGCCAGCGGGCGAGGGGCTAGCACCTCGCCCGCAACGGCCTACAATCGGCGCCGTGAAACTCGATGATCAATGGGCCACCGACCGCTACGGCGTGTGCACCGTGGCGCGTTGGGGCGGCTACCTAGTGCAGATCATGCCGATGCTCTATAACGATCGGCTGATACTGACGCCCGAGGATGCACCCATGGGTTACGACTATGGCTGGTGCTACGCCAAGGGCGGGCATGCTTTCGCGGCGGCGGCGCTATGGAACCCCGACACCGAGGCCGAGCCCATGGGGTATATCAAGGCCATTCGGTCGGGGCGCCGCGCGGGTGAGCGCGCGTGATGCTGTACTTCCTACCCCCCGATCGGCCAGTGCCGATCGAGGAATACCTACACAGCCATTACCACTACGCGCGCACGGTGCCGCGTGTGGCACACTCAACCGTCATGACCCGCGAGGGCCGCGCCGCCACGGTGTCAACCATATTCTTGTTTACTGACATGAGTTTCGGCCGAGGCGTGCGCCCAATCCTTTGGGAGACAATGGCTTTTGGCCCCGTTCTCGATGAGGAAACATGGCGCCACGCCTCGCCTGAGGCCGCCTCGGCGGGGCATCGCGAGGCCCTCGCCCTGGTGCGCACCGCGCTAGACCTGGCGGAGACACCCGAGTTGGTCACGGTGACTTACCGGGGGTCATGGTGGCGCAATCACTGATTACGCTTACGACGATTGAGGAACGCGTCTTGCGCCACCTCGCGGGCGGCCTCAACACCAAGGAATCGGCAATGGTTCTCGGGGTGCCGTGGCCCACCACGCGGGCCGCAGCGTTGCGGCTGCGCCTGAAATTCAACGCGGCCACCCTGGCGCGCGTGGTGTCATGCGCCTACTTCTACGGGCTACTTGACCCCGAAACTGACTACGAACAAGAATGACGGCGTGGTGCCCGAGATCTCCCACCGCGCCCGGTAGAACGTGTCGGTGATCGGCCCCGCCAGCCGTTGAACCTGGCCGCCCGTGGTGGTGGCCGCGTCGAACGTAATCCGGTCGGTGGCCGAACCGAACCCCGATCCGTCGTCCGACTGGACTTTCACGGTGAGGCTCGGCGTGGTGCCGCTGGCCGAGAGGACGTGCAGACACGCGTAGAGGTGCTGCCCCGAGGCGACCGCGCCAAGCTCAACAGCGGTGCCGTTGGCCGTGGTGCTGCGAGCGGTGCCCGGCGGGTGCGCGACGCGCCCGCGCGCGAGGGGCCACGATGACGCGAGGTTCGCCGACCACGGCGCCACCTCCCCGAGCGCATCGCCAAGCGTGTAGCTTCCGCGCATGGCGTAGGTCAGCCAGGCGAGGTCATCCACGTCAGCGCCATCGGGGCACACCGTGAGCGGCCCGAGGCCGCCAAGGCCCGACCACGACACCTCATCGACGGTGTCGGCGCCCGCCTCCCACTGGCCCTCACCCTGAAACTTGGCGCTGGCAAGGCCGCCAAGAACCTCGGTGTAGCCGCCGCCAGCAAAGGCCGTGGCGTCTTTCTCCTCATGCTCCGCAGACAGCATCGCCTTGTTGGATCGGGTCGACAGGTCGACCCCGCCCGAGTAGATGCGGCAATCGGTGAGAACAAACTTGCTCACTCGCCATCCCCCTCACCGATCACGCGCACCACAAATTCGGCGCCGTAGTAGTCAATGCCGTTGTGCTCGTAAAGCCTGTATCCCTGGACACGCAACACGTGTAGGTCATCGCAGGCGCCATCCAAGGCGGCCTCGCCGGGCGCCCCACGGGCGGCCTCGATGGCAAGTTTGATCGATCGCGCGCCTCGGCCGAGGTACGCGTCTAGCGACGCCTGGCCCTCTTTGTCATCGCTCTTGGCAACTAACAGTCTCAGCGTGGCCGTCACGTCATCGCCCTTGCCGTTGAACGCGAGGCGGTCAAACGCGATATCGACCTCTGCGGCAAAGATGCATGGGACCGTTACGGCGTCGGGAACGTAGCCGTAGCAGTTCAGGCCCTCGATGGTGAGACACGCCTCGGCTAGCCGCTGGCGCACAGTTCCGATGTTCATGCTAGCGGCGCCAATACGTAAGGCCGGATGAGCGCCTCAACGTCGGGGTCAATCCGGGTCATGCGAACCGCGCCCCACTCGGGCGAGGCCAAGACACCCTCGGGCGAGTCCTTGCGCCTGAACAGGCGCGCGGCTTGAATCTGCGTGGCCACCGCGATGGCGGGTGGAATCGAGGGCCAGCCCCACCGCGCCGTCACGCGCACGCGCGCGGTAGCGCCGTAGCCGCGCCAGCGCGAGGCGGTACGGATGAGATCGGTGATCGGCCGGCCCTGCGCAAGTGCGTTGTCTGGCGCCGTTTCGTAGTCGGTAACCGTGGTGTAGGTCGACCCCGACCCGATGGCCACGGCCAGGCCCGTGGTGCTGGCGATATCGTCAACCATGAGGGCCTCGCCCTCATCGGTCATATATAGCCGCCCGCGTAGGCGGTACGTGCGCGCGCTGGCCGAGGTGTCAGCGTAGAACCTGCGTCCACATACCTCATCGATGTATCGCGAGGCGGCCTCGCACGCGTCCTCAATCAGGGCATCGCGGCTCGTGTCGTTGTTGATTCCGAGCGCTAGCCGCACCGTGTATAGCGATGCGTAAACCAGCGGCGCCCGCGTGGCCACCGTGAACTGGCCTGGCACCTCATCGTCGGGGACCGCGCCGGACACCGACCAGACGTAGAACCACACGCCCGTCTGATCGGTGGCAACAACAGCGTTGTAGATGCCAGTCGATGACGTGGTGACCGAGGGGGTCGAGGTGGTGCCATCGGGTGCGGTCACCGTGAGGGCGACCGTTGCGGCGCTCAATGAGCCGTTGCTATATACCCGATGCTGCAAGGGGATCGTATCCCCGAGGTCATACGTGGTCACGGCGCCCCTCTCGATGTGGTCACCAAGACCCGCGCCGTGGTGATGCTAATAACGGGGCGCCCCGCGACGTCTGCGGTCACCGTGACTAGGCCGCCCGAGAGGGCCGCAGAGGCGCCCGCGCCGAACACCCTGACTAGCGCTGCGGCAACTGCGGATGACGCCGCTGCGGACGAACCAGCGCCGACAATGACCGCGACGGCTGCGGCGGTCGAGGTGGCCTCGGCGGTCGAGGTGCCAGCCGCGTAGACCGTGACGACACCCGAGACGGTTCCCGCCGAGGTGGCCTCACTGGTGCCTGCGCCGAGCACCACGGGCGGGCCAGACTCGCCGTAGTTGACATCGACAAAATAGTCAGCAAATTCAAATGACGAATTGGGGTAAGCGAGGGCCGCGCCCTCGGCAAAAACGCCATTTAGAATCGACCCTAGCCCCGGCGGGTTGGGGTCGGCGCCGCCGCCAATCAGCGTGATTCCCTCGTTTTCCAGCGGGGTACCGCTGGCAAAAACGCTGGCCGTTCTGACGTATCGACCGCTTGACGAGTGCACCGCACACGTGTAGATAACGCCTGGCTCAACATCCTGCGGGGTGATCGGAACCTCTGCCCACCCGCTAGGCGTCACGCTCCCCGAGGCGACCGAGGCCGAGGTGAGCAAGGTTCCAGTACCCGACCCGTTGGGGTCATCGTCGGTGTCTGTCTGATAAAAGCCCACGGTGTAGGTGCCGCTGTTGGTGGCGGGCACCCAAAAGCGGATAGCCGAAACGGCGCCCGCCTCGGCGAACATGACGCGGGCGCCAAGGGTGATCCCCGCGCCGTTGTTGATGTCGCCCTGCACTGGCTCTTGGCTGGTGTGCGCGGAAACCATGGGCGCGCCTAGTCAAGCGTGAGGTCGAGGTCACCAGCGGGGATAGTAAACGTGTCCCCCGAGTTGACAACTTTGTTGGCGGACAGGGCGCCATACCGCCAGCGGAAAGGTGTCCCGGCGCTGTCATACAACGCCCACCCCGTGACCGTGCAACTCGGCATCAGCGTAAACGTGATGTCAGCCGAGTTGGTTTGCGCGCCCGAGGACGACGCGCCGATGGTCACGTTCTGGCGCGCGTAAGACCCGCCAGTGACCTCGGTGCCGGCCGAGGTTTCGTTGCCGTTGGCCGTGAGTAGCGCCAACTTCATCGGCGTTGTGGGCGCCGTGGTCGACAAACCCACCGACCAGTCTTGCACTCGGTCCTCGGCTGCGTTGGTGTAGCTCACGGCGCCCCCGTTCTAGTCGTCTGGCGCGCCGGATTGCCTCTCGCGTTGCGCCTCATAGGTGCCCTCATCGAGGTAGATGAGGCCCTTTTCGTGGGTGGTCTTAATCGATGTATCGACATGAATGGGCACCCCGATTGACGCGGCGCGCACACAGAAACTCAGGTCTTCTGAGAACGTGCGGGGGCCGCCCTTGAGGGCCGTGGGGTGGGTAATCGGGTCATACCAGTTGTCGCCCCCGCGCGCGCGCAAGGACGTGAGAACGTCGCGGTGAATCAAGATGGCGGCGCCGCCCGTGGCCCCGACCTCAACCACCGCGTCACGCGGGTAGTCGGTCATGGGCCTGAACCCCGCCTCATCCTCCAGTTCGACCCACTGATACAACGTGGGTTGGAAAAGGAACCGCTCGGCGTGCACCGCCTTGGCCGCATCGTCACGCACGCGCAGGCCCGCAAAGCAGAGGGCGCCCATGACTGGCCGTTCCTCTGCGCACGCCGAGGCGACCAGCCGATCGGCCAGGTCTGGCGCGAACCCCATGTCAGTGTCGATAAATAGCAGCCATTCGCCGTCCGTCTGGTCAAGAAACTGGCGCGCCACCTTGTTTCTGCCCTGCGGGATACCGCCCGAGCCGGTGATAGAACGCAGTTCCTTACCGCCGGGGCGGATAATCCGCTGGCTACCAAGGGCATCCGCAAGCAACATGTCGCGGTAGCTCAGGCCAAAACACGCGGACCACTGGCCCGCATCGAGGTAGCCGACCACCACCGAGCCAGCCGTTACGGCGCTCACGCGCGGGTGCGGCGGCGGCCTGGCCGCTGCGCCGCAGTCTCAATCTTGACCTCGGTAACGTACTCACGCGCAGGCTCGGGTGCGTCGGGGTCGACAAACAGCCAGGGGTATGCGCGCACAAGCGGGTGATCGGCGGGGTATTCCTCGCCCGGAATCGGCACCACGTGGGCGCCAGTCTCGGGGTGCCGCACCGCCACCGCGCCGCCACCCTCGCGGGGGCGCACGCGAACAGTCTTAGTGTCCATTGTAGACAGTCTCCAATCGCAGGTATCGCAGGGAAAGGCGGGCGCCCCCTGCGTGGCGCCCGCCCTCAACAGCGCGCTAGGCGCTGGTCTTATCCATGAGCAGCCGGAAGGCCGAAAGGTTCGACGCATCCGCGCCGCTGCGGAACCACATAAACCATGCCCGACGTGCGTCGGGGAGGTTGTTGCTGGTGTTGAACATGTTGGGAATGAACTCGACCGAGGTGCTGCCCGGCTTGTCCACGATGACGTAGTTGCTGAAGTCGCCGTAGACAATTTCGGGGTTCAGTTCGGTGGTGTTCTGCGTGGTGGGCATGTCATCGGACTCGACCACGGGGCGACCAAGAATCTGGTCGGTGGTCGGGGCCGTGAGGTAGCCAGTGAACGCCGAGCCCACCGCCGCGCCAAGCCGCTTGATAGCCAAGTTGTAGGTGGGGCTCAGGAGGAACTGACCATTACCCCGCCAGCGAATCGGCACCGCGCGGTAAAGCGCGTGCACATCGACCTCGCCAATGGTGGCCGCCGTGGTGCTGACAACCTCAAGCGAGGCCGAGGCGTCGATGGCCGTGACGATGCCCTTGGGCTGGCCCGAGCCAGAACCAGTGGCGTGCGCCGCGCCCTCAAGCCGATCGCGCGCGTCAGCAAACAGCATCATGATGTCGCCCTGCAAGCCCGCGATATCCTGGAAGGCCTCGAAAGATGCCTGCACCAGAGACCGCGCCGAGTAGACCGGAATCGACACCGAGGCGAAGCTAGGCGTGTCATCGGAAACCTCGGCCAGTTCGGCATCCCAGGACGCGGTAACGCCAGCCGTGGTGACGCCGTTCCACGTGTCGTAACCCTGGCCGAGGGTCACCACACGCGCGATGCGCCGAATAGCGTTGCTAGACCCCGCGTTGGTGAGAATCAGCGTCGGGTCGAGGTGGGTCGGGGTGAGGAAGCCGCCCTGCGTGTTGGTGCCCACCGCGATGGCGACACGTTCCTCGTTGGTCAGGAGAACGCCCTGGCCGGTCATGATCTTTGCGAACCCCGAGGCGTAATCCTCGGTCGACCGTCCGACAATCTGGCGCGCCCACTGCGCATCGCCCGCGTGGCGCTTGACGATGGCCTCAAAGTGCTTCTGGTTTTCACCCTCGGCAATGCGACCCTCGTTGGCCCGCAGCGCCGCAGTCACCAACTGCGCCCGCGTGGCGGGGCCGTTGAGAACGTCGGTCGGTCGGTCCTTGACGGGTGCAATCTGCGTGGCACCCCACTTGGCCCGCGCCTCGGCCACCCGCGCAGTACGCGCCTCGGCTTCAACGGCCTCGGCCTCGCGCGCGGTAAGGTCGGCCTCCTCGGTGTCGAGGGCTTCCCATCGCGTGGTCTGTTCGTCGGTAAAATCGTTGTCGCCAGCCTCGGCGTGCATGGCCGTGCGCTCGGCACGGATAGCCTCAAGGCGGGCGCGAATTGCAGCCAGGTTCATGGCCGCGCCCCTCTCAGATAAGGAAAGAGCACCTCGCGCCGTTCGCGAGGTGAGAGGCCAGCCGAGCGGCGGTCTTTCGCCGAGTCAGCGGGTAGATCGGGTGCGAGTGCGGGCACGTGATCGGCGGCCCGCAGCGCGGTAATGCGTGAGCGCAACTCGGCCACGCGCGCGGCATCGCGGCGTGCGAGTTGTTCGTAGTGGTAGTCGGTGGCGGACACGCAGCGCATGCCAGCCGTGGCGGCGGGGTTCGCGGGGAACGTGACCGGCCCCGCCTCAATCACGCGCGCCTCTTTGATGGTCCGCTCGGGCAACCCCTCGGGGTTGGCCTCGCTCGGTTCAGGCTCGGCGTTCCATTCCTCTTTGAGCGTTTGGAACATGAACGATGAGCCGTAAGCGCCAGACCTCAAGCCAGGCAGCAAATCCCGGTTGTATGAGGTGTCCCACAACCAGACAGTTGTGCGCGCCGCGTCGGGGTCCTCGGCCACCTCATCGACCTCGCCGAGCAACTTATCCCCGATGAAAAGGTCATGGCCATGGTTGAACAGGGTCCGGATGACGTGCGTCGAGTTGGCGTCGCGATGCTGGCCAAACGTGCGCTTGAAGGCGCCTGGCGCGGTGCGTTCCATGAACGTTCCCTCAAACCAGGAATCGATGCGATACCACGTGTTGAACGGTGAGAACCGCACATCGAGTAGGCCAAGGCCCTCACGCTCGGGCGCATCCTCTGCGTCCCCCTTAGCCCTAAGGGCCACGGGTGCGAGAACAGTTCTCGCCACAATGAGATCGGGCAAGGTCTTACTCTGCGGGTTGGTCATCATCGCCCCCCTCGGGCGCAGGGGGCGGGGCGCCAAAACCGCCGCCGCCAGTTGTCATGGGTTCGTCGCCCCACTCAACGGGCGGTAGGTCCTCGATGGCCCGCACCTCATTGACGGTCCGCCAACTGTTCTTGAGGGCGATTTCGTGCGCGCGGTATCGATCGATAGTGGTCGACTCAAGTAGCGCGTCACGGTTCAGGCGCGCGTACTGCGGGCGGGGCAGCATGTCGGTTAGCAGCCGCTCAACCCGCGAGAACCAGCGGCCAAGCGTGTAGACGAGTAGGTGGGTTGACCGAGATTCCACCGTGGCGTAGGTGAGCGAACCGCCCGACTCATAGCCGAGAATCTCGGCCAGGCCAGGGCCAAAAATCCGCGCGCACTCGGCGGCGGTGTAGCCCTGCGTCTGTAGGAATTGGCTTTCCTCGGGCGACACCGAGATAGCTTCGAACCGCCAACCACGGCCCATCACCACTGGCTCACGTGAGCCTCGGATGGCTGCCAGGAATCGAGCCTTTGCAGTCTCGGCGGCTGGCTGCGTTAGCTCACCCTCATAGCTCAACAGGCCCGAGGGGTTGGCCCCATCCTGAAACCATTGCAGGCCAAACTGTGTGCTGGTCAAGGAAAGCCCGATGGTGCGCGCGTGCAACTGAACTGGCGACAACCCGAGTAGGCGGCCAGGGATGGGATTCACCCTGCGGTGCAAGAGATCGGGAATCCGCTGGCCCTGCATATACCAACTAATGCGGCCATCCTCGATGCGTGGCGTAACCTCATCGGGGTGCAACGGCATCATCTGTGTGACGTAGTTGCTTGGGTGCCGCGCAAGCACCTGGCCGTAAAGGTTGCCGCGCAGTAGCCACGACTCGCAGCACTGGTAAACCCAGTCAGCCAAGCCGTTTCCGTCGCCTGCGGGGTCGAGTAGATAGCCAGGCGTAGGCACCTTGACCCGCGCCGCGCCCTCGCCCCGGTAGACCTCAACGGGCAGCTCAGACGAGAGGCTTGAGATGAGGTCGACCGCGCCGCGCACAGCGATGCTTTGTAGCGGTGCCTCGGCGGTCGACACGTCGATATCGGCATAGCCAGATGTGGGCGCAAGGCGGTTGAAAAACGGGGGTACCGGTACCGTCTCCCGCACCTCGGGCTTGCGCCAAAACAGGCTCATCGAGCACGCCCCCTATCGACCGCGAGGACCGCGCAGCCAAGCGCGATGAAAGCCAGTGGCGGCCACGCCATCGCGAGGCCGACAGATACCAAGGCGACGCCAAGCACCGACAGGCCAGCGCGGGAAGCGGCAACCACCGCCAGGCGTAGGCCGCGCCCGAGCATCTCGGCGGCGGCCATTGAAAATCTTGAGTCGAGTACGCGACGCATAGCCGCCTCTCTGCTACGATCGGCGGCGCAGTGCGCCATCTATGTTCAGCCGTTCGGCCGATGTCGGGGCTGGAAACCCACTCGGCATAATGGGCGTGCGCCAACCGGGCGCACCCTGCAATTCCGCCTGTTGGTTCGTTGAGTACGCGACTAGGCAGGCACGCTACGGCGGCGGCCCCCGAGGGTGGATATCTCGGGGGCCGTTTGCTATGCTGGCGGGGTCCTTGAAAGCCGAGCCACTTGGCATAAGAGGCAAGCGCGATTGGACACCCGAGGCACCGATTCCCCGCCCCTCGCGGGGATGGTTCCTAACTCGGCGGTGTGTGTGTCATAACTACACGGCTAGGGAAGCGCCTCGGTAGGCCCCGCTCGGACTAAGTCCCGAGCGGGGCCGATTGCTATTCCTAGACGGGCGTGACGCTTGCGCCTCGCTTGCCCTGCGCCACGGCCAGGGCCACGGCGAGGCGAACAGTCACGGCGAGGTGCGCACTACAGCACTGGCCCACCAGTTCCCCCCGCGAAACAACCACAAGATAGGCCGCTTCCGAGGTGCATCTTGTCCGGCTTTTAGTTGGCGGTCTCAGCGCATCGACCTCGCACCATGTCATGCCGGGCAAGCTACCAAATGCCCGAGAGGGGGTCTTGCCGAGCCAGGTGCGCGCGAGTCATCCACACCCACCGCGCCAGCGTGGCCGCGCAAAGGGGGCTGATATCGCGCGAGGCGGCCCGCCGCGCCCACCCGTAGGCATCACCCACGGGCCGCACTGCGGCACTCTGTACGGCGGTGTCTAGCGGCGCCTGGCCAAGGTGCCTCATGGTGCCTTGCACTACCGCGTCATAGAACTGGCCGCACGCAGCGGCCACATCGGCGGTAGCGGGTAGGGCCAACTGGCCCCGCTCAATCCAGTGTCGATGGGGCGCCCGTTGTATCTGATCTTCTGTTGGCGCTCGGGGTACCCCTGCGGCCTCAAGGTCGAAAATCAGGGCGCCCATGGGTGACCGCTGGTCGACCGCGATACCGATGGGGTTCCATCGTTTCCGCAGTTCGGCAACGCGCGCAACCACCCAATCCGTACCTGGCCGGTAGTCGACCAACTCAAGAACGTGCATGCCATCCGCGCGCGCAGAACAGGCCACGATGCTGGCATAGTCTCGACCTGGCGACACATCGACACCGAACGATACGGGGTCACTAAGGGCCACATCGGGCCGCGCCAGGCGCCCCCACTGGCGCATGTCAATGAACCCCTGGTCACTCGCCCGCTTGGGCCAGACGCCAAGGCGCTCACGCATGAATGCCTCGATGGGCATCGCCTTGTGTTCGCGCTCAATCGTCTCGAAACCAATGCGATGCGGGTACGCGGGGTTGGCGGCGGCCCAATTCCGGGGGTCGGCTGCGGCCTCAATGTCCTCGATGTTGTCGGGGTCGAGGTCAAGACCGTAGTCAATCCATCCGAGGTGCTTGTTGTCTCGGCACAACGCCGAGTCTCGGGCCGCGTAGAGGGGCTCCCCGCTGGCGCCATCGAGGGGTGGGCTACTCGTGAGTACAACTTGCGGGTTGGGAACCGCAGACATCGTCGGCAACAACGCCGCGAGTTGCTCATTGGTGAGGGCATACGCCTCATCGAGTAGGTTGCAATCCGCAGTGAAGCCCCGACCCGAGCCTTTCGACCGCGCGACGAACCGCAACCGCTGGCCCGTTACTAGCTCTATCGATTCCTCGCCGTTGGTCATGACCATTTTCTTGACCTGGCGGCGCAAATCATCGGTGTTATCTATGAGTGCCCGTACCCTGCGGAAACCTTCCATCGCGGTTTTGTACTCATGGGCACTCCACATTATGAGACGCTCGCCAAATAGGTACAGCCCCGCCAGTGCGCGCGCCTCAAGAATGGCGCCTTTCCCGTTCTGACGTGGAATTATGCAGCCACATTGGAAAATGAGCCACTTTCCATCGTCAGATATGGCGCACATGACGTGCATTGCGTGGCACTGCCAGTCGTCAAGGGCCTGGCCCGTGGTTGCGTATAGCTCAACCGCCTCGGCGCCGAGGCTACGATTGATCGGCGGGTGCCACAGCACCCGAGGTGCGGGCGGCGGCAACTCGCGCGGCGAGGGAACCGCTAGCACTGGTGTTCTCCGGTCTAGGTAGGGCCTCAATCTCGGCCATGACGGCGCGCAGTTCGCGCGACACCGCCGCCAGCGCCGAGGCATTGGCCGCCTTGCCGCACTCGCACCCGCAGGCGGGGAGGTGGCCGCCGCCGCGTAGCTCACTGGCCAGCCGTTCGCGGGCCAGGGCTAGCAATTCGGGGCGACTCTCGGCCATCGCCGTACCCTTTCGGTCATGTGGACAGAGATGATGGCCGCTGCGCTTGGGGTCGGGGCGACGCTGGCGGCCAGTCGATGGCAGGGCCGCGCCGCCAGGGCCGCAGCGGCGCGCGCGGTGCGGGAGCAACGGGGCATTTCCGAGGTGATGGAACTAGCGCAGGCGGCGGGCATACCGAAGGGGACCCTTTACGCGCGGTATTTGCACGCGAGAATGGAGGAACAACAGGCCCGAATGGAGCATTTCTTTGCGGCATGCCGGCAAAGGCCGATTGATCAGGACGAATTTGACCTAGAAAGTTGCGGCGGGGCCGGCGCGTGCAACCTGGCGGGGCATATCCGCAAACGGCACACCCACCTAGTGGCCGACACCACCCTTTGGCAAGTGTCGGCAGACCTCATTGTCCGGATTGAGAACCCCGCTTTGTACTGGCTTGAGGGTCGATGGATGCGCTACAGGCGGCGGGTCACTCGATGACCCACCGCTCGGCGGGCGCGGGGGCCGCCACGGCGGGCGGGCGGGGTAAGATCGGCCCATTCCCCACCGCATAGTCACATCGGGGACACACCGCCACCAATGTGCGCGAACCCAGACCGGTTACCTCAACGATGGCCATAAGCCGCTCATCACAACATGTGCAGACATGCCCAGATGTTACGCTCGGTGCAAGTGTCACGCAGGGTCACCCTCTCGCGGGTCGAGCTCTCGGCCTCGATGTCACTCTGCGTAACTCGAGTATGCATCGCGGATGTATAGTTATGCAGTCGCGCAGCGTTACGCCGCGGGCTACTGTAGGTGAGGGCTACGCTGCGTGAACGCGGGGAGTTACGATGCACACTCGCGCGCCCTTGTCAATAGGGAATTGTCCCGAAATTCGCCGGCGGCCAACTGCATTTGCCCTGGTCAGAGCGTTGTAGGCCGGTTGGCGCGTACGCGCCATGTGTCAGATAGCCGACACTTGACACCACTTGACACAGCCCCTGGTCTACGCTCCGTAGCGCGCGGGGGGAGAGACGGGGGGT
>JACCDR012695687.1_pt1 | contig 25238 bp, 25 predicted proteins | sample 7446431 | NCBI WGS metagenome assembly JACCDR01 (sample SAMN15323443, study PRJNA562643) | freshwater metagenome | isolation source: river surface water | place: USA:Blue River Watershed | collected 2017-08-17 | reverse complement strand
GTACTTGCGGAAGGCCTGCACCTCGAACGGAATCTCCTCGCCGTCGGGCTTGACCACCACCTGGCGCGGCAGGTCGACCACCAGCTTGTAGCCGGGGAAGGCCTTGACCTAGTCGAACAGCTTGTCGATGTCCTGCTCGGACAGCACGATGGGCAGCAGGCCGTTCTTGAAGCAGTTGTTGAAAAAGATGTCGGCGTAGCTGGGCGCGATGATGGCGCGAAAGCCATATTGGTCGATGGCCCAGGGCGCGTGTTCGCGCGATGAGCCGCAACCGAAGTTCTTGCGTGCCAGCAGGATGGAAGCGCCCTGGTAACGCGGCTGGTTCAGCACGAAGTCCGGGTTCAGCGGACGCTTGCTGTTGTCCATGCCGGGCTGGCCCTGATCGAGATAACGCCACTCGTCGAACAGGTTGGGGCCGAAGCCGCTGCGCTTGATCGACTTCAGGAATTGCTTGGGGATGATCGCGTCGGTGTCGACGTTGGCACGGTCCAGCGGTGCAACCAGGCCATCGAGTACGGTGAATTTGTTCATGTCTGTCTTCCCGGACGACAGGGAAACATCACCCGCCGTCCTGCTGCTTGCTGTGATTTATTTCTTGCTGGCGTCCTGGACTTTTTCGCCCAGCTTTTCGAAGTCCTTGCCGATGCCGTTGACGGTATTGCAGCCCGACAGCAGCAGCATCGCGCAGATCGCTGCGACGCCCATCATGATGATCTTGTTCATGTTGTTCTCCTTGGGATTGAACGACATCGGTGCCGGTCTCAATGCAGGTACGCTGTTGCTCAGACCTTGCGTACGTCGACGAAGTGGCCGGCCACACCTGCGGCCGCGGCCATCGCCGGGCTGACCAGATGGGTACGACCGCCCGCACCCTGACGACCTTCGAAGTTGCGGTTCGAGGTCGATGCGCAACGCTCGCCCGGTTCCAGGCGGTCGGCGTTCATTGCCAGGCACATCGAGCATCCCGGCTCGCGCCATTCGAAACCGGCGTCCTTGAAGATCTTGTCCAGGCCTTCGCGCTCGGCTTGTTCCTTCACGAGGCCGGAGCCCGGCACGACCATCGCCAGCTTCACGTTCGATGCGCGGAACTTGCCGCGCACGACCGCTGCCGCGGCGCGCAAGTCTTCAATGCGCGAGTTGGTGCAGGAACCGATGAAGACCTTGTCGATGCGGATGTCGGTGATCGCGGTATTGGGCTTGAGGCCCATGTAGACCAGCGCCTTTTCCATCGCATCACGCTTGACCGGATCCTTTTCCTTGTCGGGGTCCGGCACGCGCGCATCAACCGGCACCACCATCTCGGGCGAAGTGCCCCAGCTGACTTGCGGAATGATTTCAGCGGCATCGATCATCACGACGGCGTCGAACTTCGCATCCGGATCCGAATGCAGCGTACGCCAGTAGGCGACGGCCTGGTCCCAGTGCGGGCCGACCGGCGCGAAGGGACGGCCCTTCACGTAATTGATCGTGGTGTCATCGACGGCCACCATGCCGGCGCGCGCGCCCGCTTCGATGGCCATGTTGCAGACGGTCATGCGGCCTTCCATCGACAGCGCGCGAATTGCGGAGCCGCCGAATTCGATCGCATAGCCGGTACCGCCGGCGGTGCCGATCTTGCCGATGATGGCCAGAACGATGTCTTTGGCGGTCACGCCGGGGCCGACTTTGCCCTCGACCTGCACCAGCATGGCCTTGGATTTCTTGGCCAGCAGCGTCTGGGTGGCCAGCACGTGCTCGACTTCGGAGGTGCCGATGCCGTGTGCCAGCGCGCCGAACGCGCCATGGGTCGAGGTGTGCGAGTCTCCGCAGACGACGGTCATGCCCGGCAAGGTCGCGCCCTGCTCCGGGCCGATCACGTGCACGATGCCCTGGCGCTTGTCGCGCATGTTGAAATAGGTCAGGCCGTAGGTCTTGGCGTTGTCGTCCAGCGTCTCGACCTGGAGGCGCGACACCGGGTCAGCGATGCCCTCGTCACGGTTGGTGGTCGGCACGTTGTGGTCGGCCACGACCAGGTTGGCGGAGACGCGCCAGGGCTGGCGTCCGGCCAGCTTCAGGCCTTCAAAGGCCTGCGGGCTGGTGACTTCATGCACCAGGTGACGGTCGATGTAAAGGATGGTGGTGCCGTCCTCCTGGGTATTCACCACATGGGACTGCCAGAGTTTGTCGTACAGAGTTTGGGCCATGGCGGGATCGCGCGCAGGGCGCGCCGGATCAGGAAAATCGGGGAAAACAGCCTTAGATTATGCCATATGGCCGGGCAGAAACCCCTGAAATTGCGGGGACTTGGCCGCGCCACCCGGAAAAATCCTGCGGCGCACAAGAAAGCCGGCAGGCCGGCGACCTGACGGGTGCTTACCTGGGCTTGGACTGTTGGTAGAGCGGCATCACCCGCTCCGAGTAGGCGGTCAGGTCGCGCACGCGATCGGCGCGCGGCGGGTGGGTGGACATGAATTTCGGCGGCTCGTTGCCACCGACCTCGCCCATCTTCTGCCACAGCGTGATCGCGGCGCGCGGGTCGTAGCCGGCGCGCGCAGCCAGCTCCACGCCCATGCGGTCGGCCTCGGTTTCATGCGAGCGCGAGTTCGGCAAGCCGAGCAAGCCCTGATAAGCGTATTCCATGCCCTTCTGCCCGATCTGGCCGACCCCGGCCACGGTGGCGAGGATGGAAATGCCGATGCCGGCCATCGCCTGTTCGGAGGCGCGCTCGCGTGAATGTTCGCGCAATGCGTGCGCGATTTCATGGCCCATCACGGCGGCCAGTTCATCGTCGGTGATCTTCAGCTTGTCGATCAGGCCGGCATAAACGGCGATCTTCCCGCCGGGCATGCACCATGCATTGACCTCGGACGAGCTCAGTACATTGACTTCCCATTTCCAGTTGAGCGCATCGGGACGGAAAGCCGTGGTCTGGCGGATCAGCTTGTCGGCGATGCCTTTGACGCGCGCATATTGCGCAGTGTCGGCATTGAGCTTGCCCTTCTTGTCGGCCTCGGCCATCAGCTGCGCGTACTGCTTGTTCGCGCTTTGCTCCATCGCCGCAGCCGACACCGCCATGGTCTGCTTGCGGTCGATGCCCACGGCGCCGGCCTGGGTGGTCTGCACGGTCTCGCAGGAAGCCAGCATCAGGCTGGTCGCCAGTGCGGCTGCGATGGCTTTCCAGCCGTGCCGGAATTGGATGTTCGAGTTCTGCTTCATTGACTGCTCCCGGACGCGCCCGGCTTGGCTGCAGGCTGCGCCTGCCAACGATAACTGAATTCTGCCGCGATCCAGCCCAGCAGGCACAAGGCCGCTGCGATCACATAGACCGGGCGGGCGCCCAATGTATCCCAGCAGGCAGACATCATCAATCCGCCTATCGTGCCGCCCAGTCCGTAAGAAATGCTGATGTACAAGGCTTGCCCACGCGCCTGCAGCGGCCCGGAGAACCAGCGCTGCATGGTGGCGACCGAGGCCGAGTGATGCACGCCGAAAGTCGCCGCATGCAGCACCTGCGCGACCAGCAGCAAGACCAGCGATTCGGCGCCGAGACCGATCATCAGGAAACGCACGACGCCGATCGCCAGACTGGCAATCATCAGCTTGCGCACGCCAAAGCGGCGGAACAGCGGCGCCTGCCAATAGAAGAAGGCGATCTCGGCGATCACGCCCAGCGACCACATCAGCCCGATCACGGTCTTGCTGTAGCCGATGTCGGCCAGATAAAGCGAGTAATACACGTACAGCGACGCGTGCGCGGCCACCATCAGGAAGGTCGACGCGAAGAAGGCCATCACCTCGCGCCGCTGCAGCAGCTTGCGCACCGAAGGCACCTCGTGATGCGCGTGCGCGGACGACTCTTCGCGCAAGTTCAGCGCCACGCCGGCCACCATCACCAGCATCGCCAGCGAGATCCACGGCGTCATGCCCACGCCCTGCCAGTCCAGCAGCTGGCCCGACACCGTCACCAGCACGATGAAGCCGACCGAGCCCCACAGCCGCAGCCGGCCGTAGTGCGTCAGGTCCCCGCGCATGGCCGACAACATCAGCGCTTCGGACAAGGGCCCCTGCGCGCTGGTGAAGAGATTGAGCACCACCAGCAGCACGAAGAAGAAGCCGAAGGTATCGCCCCAGAACATTCCGCAGAAAGTCAGGGCCGCGGCGGCCGAGGTCGCGCGCAGCACCAGCACGCGCCGGCTGGTGTGGTCGGCCACCCAGCCCCACAGGTTCGGGCCGAAGATGCGCATCACCTGCATCAGCGACATCAGCACACCGATTTGCGCAGCCGACAGGCCGCGGTCGGCGAAGTACAGGCTCGCGTAAGGCGAGAACACGCCGATGTACCCGTAATAGGCAAAGAAGAACAGCGCGAAATTCAGCGACTGCTCGGGCCGGGAAGTCAGCGGGATGGACATGCAGGAAAGGTTCCGCCCGGGTTCAGGGCAGCAGGAGATACAGCAGCAGGAAGGACGATACGATCGGCGCAATGCCCGCGTACGGGCACCGGCGCGGGTGGCGCCGGCAATGCAGGCGCGCCGCGCTCATCAGGCGTGACGGACGTCGGCGTTCTGCGCGCGGTGGCGCAGCGCGTGGTCCATCAGCACCAGGGCCAGCATCGCTTCGGCGATCGGCGTGGCACGGATGCCGACGCAGGGGTCGTGGCGGCCAAAGGTCTCGACCATGACCGGATTGCCGTCACGGTCGACCGAACGGCGCGGCGTGCGGATGCTGGACGTCGGCTTGATCGCGATCGACACCGTCACATCCTGGCCGGACGAAATGCCGCCGAGGACGCCGCCGGCGTTATTGGTCAGGAAGCCCTCGGGCGTCATTTCATCGCCGTGCTCGGTGCCCTTCTGGGCGACGGAGCGGAAACCGGCGCCGATCTCGACGCCCTTCACCGCATTGATGCCCATCATCGCGTAAGCGATGTCGGCGTCGAGCTTGTCGAACAGCGGCTCACCGAGGCCGACCGGCACGTTTTGCGCGACCACGTCGATGCGCGCACCGCAGGAATCGCCATCCTTGCGCAGCTGGTCCATGTAGGCCTCGAGCTGCGGAATGATGTCGGCATTGGCCGCGAAGAACGGGTTGTCCGGCACGTGCTGCCAGTCCTGGAACGGGATCGCGATCTCGCCGAGCTGGCTCATGCAACCCTTGAACACGGTGCCGTACTGCTGGTGCAGCCACTTTTTTGCCACCGCGGCAGCGCCAACCACCGGTGCGGTCAGGCGCGCCGACGAGCGGCCGCCACCGCGCGGGTCGCGAATGCCGTATTTCTGGAAATAGGTGTAGTCCGCATGGCCGGGACGGAAACGGTCGACGATGTTGCCGTAGTCCTGGCTGCGTTGGTCCTGGTTGCGGATCAGTAGCGCGATCGGCGTCCCGGTGGTCTTGCCTTCATAGACGCCGGACAGGATCTCGACGGTATCCGGTTCCTGCCGCTGCGTCACATGGCGCGAAGTGCCGGGACGGCGACGATCGAGCTCGGGCTGGATGTCAGCCTCGGACAGCGGCATGCCGGGCGGGCAGCCGTCGATCACGCAGCCGATTGCTGGGCCGTGCGATTCGCCGAAGGTGGTGACAGTGAACAGCTTGCCTATCGTATTGCCGGACATGGAGTAACGCGCCAGAAGGATTTCGAAGGCGTCATTCTACCAGCCGGCGCCCCCGAAGCCCCTGCCCCGGCTCGTACGATGAACCGGCGCGCTCAGCCACCGCGATCAGCCGGCGTGATCGGCCGGCGTGATCAGCTGACCTGCGCCGAACGCGACAGCCAGCCCAGCAGCGCGCGCGGGTACTCGGGCTGGCGCATGCACAGCCACACCAGCAGCAGGCCATTGGCCAAGGCAGTGAACAGGAAAATCTGCGGCACCGACATCCCGGCCTGCAGCAGCGCCATCGCCACCAGCGCGGCGACGACCATGAACAGCGAGTTCAGGATGTTCATGCCGCCGATGGTGCGCGACAGATGCGAGCGCTCGGAACGGGTCTGGATCAGCGCAAACAGTGGCACCACGAAAATGCCGCCGGACATGCCAAGCAGCGCGCAATCGGCCGCAATGCGCAGCCCTTCTGCGTGCGACAGCAAGTCGCTGCCCACGCCGACCCACGGCAGCGGTGCCGTGGCCGAAAAATACAGGTCAATGCCGAACACGGTCAGCGCCAGCGCGCCGGCCGGCACCAGCCCCAGCTGCAGCCGGCGGCCGGACAGCTTCTCGCAGGCCAGCGAACCGACGCCGATGCCGAGCGAGAATGCGGTCAGCAGGATCACGAACACGATGGGCTCGCCGTGCAGTACATCGCGCGCAAACACCGGGAATTGCGCAAGCAGCATCGCGCCATAGAACCAGAACCAGGAATTGGCCAGCATCGCGACGAACACGTCTCGATTACCTGCCGCGAAGCGCAGGTTGCGGCCGATCTCGGTGAAGGGATTGAAGTTCACTTGCAGCGCCGGGTCGGCAGCCGGCGTCACCGGCACGGCACGCGCGCACAGCCAGCCGGAGGCGGCCACGGCAACGGTGGCGACCATGATGAAAGCAATGCCGTGCTGGCCCGAAGTGACCAGCATCGCGCCGCTCAGCTGCCCGGTCAGGATGCCGACAAAGGTCCCCATCTGCACCATGCCATTGCCGCCCACCAGTTCTTCCGGTGACAGGTGCTGCGGCAGGTAGGCATGCTTGATCGGGCCGAACATGGTCGAGTGCAGGCCCATGCCGACCACGGCGGCGATCAGGATGCCGATGTTGTGCGTGACCCAGCCGATGCCGGCAAAGGCCATCAGCGCGATCTCGACCATCTTCACCCAGCGCATCAGGCTGGCCTTTTCATGCTTGTCGGCGATCTGGCCGGCGGTGGCCGAGGCCAGCATGAAAGGCAGGATGAAGAGCCCGGCGATCAGGTTGTTCAGCAGGCCGACATTGAGATCGGTCCACGAGGCCGCATCGAAGGTGATGACGGTGACCAGCGCGGTCTTGAACAGGTTGTCATTGAAGGCGCCGAGGAATTGCGCGCCAAAGAAAGGAGCGAAGCGGCGCTGCACGAGCAACGCGAACTGGCTGGAAGCGGGCAAAGGTTCACTCCTGGCGAGGCGCGGCAGCCCGGGATGGCGGCCGTCGATGCGCATTGTAATGGCGCAGGCGTGCCCGAGGAATCAGCGGGGAGGAAACAGGCAGGTTGACGGCCAGGTTTACGGCGAGATGTACAGGCAAGCGGGTGGCGGCGGGTGGCCAAGGGTGGCGGCCGGCGCCACCCTTGGCAACGAAGCTTATTCTTCGGTTTCTGCCGGCCAGTCGCGGATGTAGGCCTTGAGCATCTTGTTCTCGAAGCTTTGCGCCTCGAACACGGCCTTCGCCACGTCATAGAAGGACATCACGCCCATCAGCGTGCCATCATTTTCCAGCACCGGCACGTAACGCGCATGGCGTTCCAGCATCAGGCGACGGATTTCGTTGATCTCGGTATCGGGCGAGATGGTCATGATGTTGGAGGCCATGTGCTCGCCGACGGTGCCGGTGGCAATCGAGCCGCCGCGCTTGTCGATCGCATTGATGACCTCGCGGAAGCTCAGCATGCCCTGCATCTTCCCGTCTTTCATCACCACCAGCGAGCCGACGTCGCGGTCGGACATGATGTTAATGGCCTCGAGCAGCGGCATGTCAGGCGGCGCCGTGTAAAGGATATTGCCCTTGAGCTTAAGGATCTCGGAAACTTTCATGTCGCCCTCCGTGTTCTTATGCAGGTACCGCGCCTTTGCGGCACCTGGTCGTTGCACCCGGTGTATGTGTGCGTCCCGCGCCCCAACTTTGTGCGGGAAAAACGCCTTGGTAGGGTTACGCCAAAGGTCACTGTAGCGGAGTCATGCCAAAAAAGCCAGCCTCGGCCGGCTGCGCGCCACAGCCACCCCCTGCAAGCCACCACCTATAATCGTGCTTCCAACAAAACAACACTACGGCCGCCCCCGGCCACTGGAGACGCCCGTCCATGAGCGAGCCCACCTACCCCGGCTTTGACACCCTGTCGCTACATGCCGGCGGCGCCCCCGATCCGGCGACCGGCGCGCGCGCCACGCCAATCTACCTGTCGACCTCCTTCGTGTTCCGCGACTCCGACCATGCGGCGTCGCTGTTCAACATGGAGCGCTCGGGCCATGTCTATTCGCGCATCTCGAACCCGACCAATGCAGTGCTGGAAGAGCGCATCGCCGCGCTCGAAGGCGGCGTGGCCGGCATCGCGGTGGCCAGCGGGCAGGCGGCGCTGCACCTCGGGCTGGCCACGATTGCCGGCGCCGGCTCGCATGTACTGGCCTCGCGCGCGCTGTACGGCGGCTCGCAAAACCTGCTCGGCTACACGATGAAACGTTTCGGCATCGAAACCACCTTCATCGATCCGCGCGACCTCGATGCGTGGCGCGCAAATATCCGTCCGAATACCAAGGTGCTGTTTGCCGAGACGCTCGGCAACCCGGGGCTGGACGTGCTGGACATCGAGAAGGTGGCGGCGATCGCGCACGAACACCACCTGCCGCTGATGGTGGATTCGACCTTCACCACGCCTTACCTGCTGAAGCCTTTCGAGCATGGGGCCGACCTGGTCTTCCACTCGGCGACCAAGTTCCTGTGCGGACATGGCACCGCGGTCGGCGGGCTGCTGGTCGATGGTGGCACCTTCGACTGGCAGGAGGCCTACGAGAAGACCGGCCGCTTCGCCGAACTGTGCGAGCCCTATGACGGTTTCCACGGCATGGTGTTTGCCGAGGAATCGACGGTGGCGCCGTTCGCGCTGCGCGCGCGCCGCGAAGGTCTGCGCGACTTCGGCGCAGTGATGAGCCCGCACAACGCATTCACCATCCTGCAAGGCATCGAGACCCTCAGCCTGCGGATGGACAAGCATGTGGCCAATGCGCGCAAGATCGTCGACTTCCTGGCCGCCCATCCGGCGATCGAATCGGTGTCCTACCCGGAATTGCCAACCCATCCGGATCATGCGCTGGCCAGGCGACTGCTGCCCAGGGGCTGCGGCGCGGTGTTCTCGTTTGCACTGAAAGGTGACCGCGCGGCCGGACGCCGCTTCGTCGAATCGCTGCAATTGTTCTCCCACCTCGCCAACGTCGGCGATGCGAAGTCGCTGGTCATCCATCCGGCCTCGACCACGCATTTCCGCGTGCCCAACGAACAGCTGGCGGCATCCGGCATCACGGAAGGCACGATGCGGCTATCGATCGGCCTCGAGGACGCCGACGACCTGATCGACGACCTCAAGCGCGGGCTGAAGGCTGCGCAGAAGGGAGCCTGACATGCAATTCACGATCAACGGCCACAGCGCCTACGCCTACACCGGTGGGAAGGTCTTCAATCCGGCCTTGCCGACCGCTGTGTTCATCCACGGTGCGCAAAACGATCATTCGGTGTGGGGCCTGCAGACCCGCTATTTCGCGCACCATGGCTTTTCGGTACTGGCGGTCGACCTGCCCGGCCATGGCCGCAGCGGCGGACCGGCCTTGCACAGCGTCGAGGCCATGGCCGACTGGCTCAATGCCCTGCTCGATGCGGCCGGCGTCAGCCAGGCAATTCTGGTCGGCCACAGCATGGGCTCGCTGATTGCGCTGGAAGCGGCGTCGCGCCAGCCCTCCCGCGTGGCCGGCATCGCACTGGTGGGCACTGCGTATCCGATGAAGGTGTCGACGGCGCTACTGGATGCGGCGCGCGACCGCGAGCCGGCGGCGATCGACATGGTCAACATCTGGTCGCATTCATCGATTGCGCAAAAGCCATCGGCCCCCGGCCCGGGCTTTTATGTCCCGGGCGGCAGCCGCCGGCTGATGCAGCGCGTGTCGCAGCGCAATCCGGATCAGGTGTTCTTCACCGATTTCTCGGCCTGCAATGCGTATGCGAATGGCGAGCAGGCGGCGGCCTCGCTGGCGGCCCGGGGCTGCGCAGCACTGTTCCTGTTGGGACTGAAGGATGTGATGACGCCGGCCAAGGCCGCCGCTACGCTGGTGGCACAGCTGCCGCAAGCGCAGGTGGTAAAGGTGGAAGCCTGCGGCCATGCATTGATGGCGGAACAACCCGATCAGGTGCTCGACAGCCTGTTCCGGTTCGCAACCGCGGCGCTGCGCACTCCTGCCCGTGCCTGATGCTGGACTGGCGCCGGCCTGATGTTGGCCTGATGTTGGCCTGATGCTGGTCTGACGCCGACCTGCTGCTTGCCGAGGCGCAGCCCCGGCGTTGGCTATCTGTCGGCCGTGCCGAAGTATTCCGACAACGGCATGGCCAGTCCCCGGTCCGTCACCTGCGCGACGCGACTGGCAAGCGCCGAATCGGGCAGCGGCTCGAACGCAAAGCGGCGGAACACGTCAGCCAGCGACAGTCGGGCCGGATTGGCCAGCCAGGCCCAGCGCTCCTGCCGCAGCTGCGAACGGCGGCGCAGTCGCAAACCGGGCTGGCAGTCGGCACGGATGCGGCCCACCCAGCCCGCCTCCAGCATGCGCTGTAACAGCGCCTCGGTTTCCTCGAAACCGAGGTGCGTGAGTTCGCGGATCTTCAGCGCATCGACCGCCGCATGACCGGCGCGTGCATCGATCAGCACCTTGATGATGGCCATCGCATCGAGGAAGGCACTGCCCGGCGCCGCACGATGCCACCAGCGCTCGTAGCGCACCACCGGTAGCGCCGCGGCCACTGCCGCGCCCAGCAGCGTGATCAGCCAGAACAGGTAGACCCAGATCAGGAAGATGGGCACCACCGACAGCGCGCCATAAATCGCGCGATAGCCGCCACCCAGCGTGATCGAAAACGCAAAACCGCGACGCGTGATCTCGAATCCGATCGCCGCCACCAGACCGCCGATTACCGCTTCGCGCCAATCAACGAAACGGTTCGGTACCGTCAGGTACAGCAGCGCAAAGGCCAGCGTCGACAACGTGATCGAGACCAGCAAGGTGAAGGTAATGCGCAGCACGCTCCAGTCACGCGATACGGCCGGGCTCAGCGGCAGCAATTCGGATGCGGCCGTCACCGAGGCGCCGATCAGCAGCGGACCGAAAGTCATCACGGCCCAGTAGATCACCATGCGCTGCACGAAAGGCCGCGAGGTGTTCACTCGCCAGATGCGGTTCAGCGTTCGGTCTACGGTGCCGAACATCATGATGGCGGTGACGATCAGGAAGATCGCACCCAGTGCTGACAGGCGGCTCGCCTTGGCGGCGAACTGGCTCAGGTAATCGAGAATGGTATTGGCTATGCCTTTGGGCATCAGCGACTGCACGAAATACGCTTCCAGCGAATCGCGGAAGGTCGTGAACAGCGGGAAGGTGGTGAAGATCGCAAAGGCGATGGTCAGCACCGGCACCAGTGCCAGCACGGTGGTGAAGGTCAGGCTGCCGGCGACTTCCGGCAGGCGTTCTTCGCGCAGTCGGCGCATCACGAAATGCAGCAGGTCGCGCGTCTGCGCGCGGGTCCAGCGGCTGCCCGAGCGGGAAACCGAGGTCGACGCGGACGCTTGCTGCGATGTCGGGGAAGAGTCTCGTGCCAAGGCTGGGGACGGGGATGGGGGCAAAGGCTGGCTCATCGCCCCTATAATACCAAGCCATGTCCACGCCCATGATCAAACTGCTGGTGCTCTATTACTCGCGCAACGGCGCCACGCGCAAGCTGGCCGAGCATATCGCGCAAGGCATCGAATCGGTGCCCGGTTGCGAAGCGGTGCTGCGTACGGTGCCGGCCGTATCGACCGTGACGGAAGCCACCGAAGCCGCCGTACCCGCATCGGGCGCGCCGTATGTCGAACTGTCGGACTTGCAGGAATGCGCAGGACTCGCGCTAGGCTCGCCCACCCGCTTTGGCAACATGGCGGCGGCGCTGAAGTACTTCCTCGACGGCACCAGCAGCGAATGGCTGTCCGGCACACTGGCCGGCAAGCCTGCCTGCGTGTTCACGTCCACCGGCAGCCTACATGGCGGGCAAGAGACAACGCTGCTGTCGATGATGCTGCCGCTGCTGCACCATGGCATGCTGATCGTCGGCCTGCCCTACACCGAAAGCGCGCTGATGACGACTGCCAGCGGCGGCTCGCCCTACGGCGCGACCCACTGGTCCGGCGTGACCGGCGAACAAGCGCTGTCCGGAGAGACGCGCACACTGACTATCGCGCTCGGCAAACGCCTCGCGCAAACTGCAAGAAAGCTGCAAGCATGACACTCTCCCCGGCCCAGGTACGCCTGCACCAGTTATCCGTCGCCAGCCTGGTCGGCCTCGTCGCGCTGTGTGTGCTGTGGGAACTGGTGCTTGCGCCATTGCGTCCCGGTGGATCGTGGATGGTGATCAAGGCGCTGCCGCTGCTGGCGCCAATGGCCGGCACGATACGACGCAACATTTACACGATGCAGTGGGCATCGATGATGATCCTGCTGTACTTCACCGAAGGCGTGGTGCGCGCGTGGAGCGAGCGCGGCCTGTCGCAGGGCCTCGCGGGCGCGGAGATTGCACTGTCTTCCATTTACTTCTTCTGCGCGATCTTCTTCCTGCGGCCGTACAAGCGTGAAGCCAAGCGCCTGGCACGGCAGGCGATCGAAAAAGCCGCTGAAGTTGAAGAACGCTGAATCGAAGAACGCTGAACCGCCGATGAGCGCCGAACACGCCCACACAAGCACTGCCGGCCATGGCAGTCCCGGTCATCCCGATAGCGCCGGCAGCATGACGGAGCGTGATGCCCAGCGCGACGCAGCTTTCCTGTCCGCGTGCGAAGCGGTGGTCGGGAAGGCCAACCTGCTCGTCGGCGATGACATGGCCCGCTACCTGACCGACTGGCGCGGCCGCTTCACCGGCAAGGCGCGCGCTGTCGCGCGCCCGGCCGATACCGAACAAGTGGCCGCGATTGTCCGGCTCTGCAATGAATTCCGCGTGCCCATCGTGCCGCAAGGCGGCAACACCGGTCTGGTGCTGGGCAGCGTGCCCGACGACAGCGGCCATGCCATCGTGCTGTCGCTGGCGCGCATGAACCGCATCCGCGATGTCGATCCCAGCAATGACACCCTGACCGCCGAAGCCGGCTGCCTGCTGCAGCAAGTGCAGGAAGCGGCGGCCGCAGCCGATCGCCTGTTCCCGCTGTCGCTGGCGTCCGAAGGCAGTTGCACGCTGGGCGGCAATCTGTCGACCAATGCCGGCGGCACGGCTGTCCTGCGCTACGGGAATACGCGCGAACTCGCGCTCGGGCTGGAAGTGGTGACGGCTGACGGACGCATCTGGGATGGCTTGCGCGGACTGCGCAAGGACAACACGGGTTACGACCTGCGCGATTTGTTCATTGGTGCCGAAGGCACGCTGGGCATCATCACCGCTGCAGTCGTGAAGCTGTTTGCCCAACCGGCGGCACGCGTGACCGCCTTGTTCGCCGTCGATTCACCGCGCGATGCACTGTCGCTGCTGGCGCTCGCCAAACAACGCTGCGATGCTGCGCTGACCGGCTTCGAACTGATGTCGGAATTTTGCCTGCAGTTGGTGGAAAAGCACTTCCCGCAACTGCACTCGCCGTTTGCGGGCCGGCATCCGCAATATGTATTGCTGGAATTGTCGGATGCCGAATCACAGGAGCATGCGTCTGCCTTGCTGGAATCCGTGGCCACCGCTGCGATCGAGCAAGGCTGGGTACAGGATGCCGTCGTCGCCAGTTCGCTGACGCAATCGGCATCGCTGTGGGCGCTTCGCGAACACATTTCGATGGCGCAGGCAGCTGAGGGCAAGAACATCAAGCACGATATCTCCGTACCTATCTCGCGCATCGGCGACTTCATCACCGAAACCGATGCCTTGCTGCACCAGCATTTCCCCGGCTGCCGCATGGTGACCTTTGGCCATCTCGGCGACGGCAACCTTCACTACAACGTATCGGCGCCGGTGGGCGAGGACGAAAATGCTTTCCTGCTTCAGCAAGCCGCCGTGAACCTGTGCGTGCATGACCAGGTGCACAAATTCGGTGGATCGATTTCAGCCGAGCACGGGCTGGGCGCGCTGAAGCGCGACGAAGTACGACGCTACAAATCCGGGACAGAGATGGACATGATGATGGCCATCAAGCGGGCGCTCGATCCGCATAACCTGATGAACCCCGGCAAAGTCCTCTGAGCTTGCGCGAGCTGCCGGAAATTTTCCGGCGCTAGTGCACAGACCGAGCTTGCCGTTCAAGGAGTCCCGATGATGCTACCTACCTTGCTGGCAGGGCTGCCCGCGTGCTGTTTGACTTACCGTCCGCGCCGGCCCCGCTGCCCTTCCCTTGCATTCCAATCGTCGCCGGCATCGTTGCTGCATCCGCAGGCAGTGGCCGCATTGATGGCCATTGCAATGGCTACATTCATCACAGCGCCGGCAGCCGCGGTACATCGCTGCGAATCCGGCGGCAAGGTCAGTTACTCGGACCTGCCGTGCCCGGGTGCGTCAAGACTCAACATCAACGACGCCCCGCCTGCTTCACGCAAGCCGGTCGAAACTGACGCCAGCCAACAGCGGCAAGCTGCCGAGCTGGCGCGATTGCAGCAATTGCGCGAACTGCGTGAAAGACAAGACCAGCGCATCCGTGATCTCGCGGCGCGTGGTGCAGCAGCGCGGGAAAAGAAATGCCGCACGCTGGCAATGCAGCGCAAGTGGCACGAAGAAGATCTGCGCGATGCCAGCCTCAAGCAAGAAGGCAATGCGCGCAAGCGATTGCGACGCACGGAAGAACGCTATCGGGAGGAGTGTCGCTGAAAATTGCCGCTGAAGAGTGCCGCTGAAGGACTGGCCAAAGCGCTGAATTCAGTGCGGACATCCGCCCTGCGGCTGTCAGGCTGCAGGGCGACGAGACTTGACTGCGCGACCGCTGACGCTCACCGCCTAACTCCGTGCCTGATCGAAAACCGCCTCCATTGAAGGCGCCGACAGGATGGCATCTGCCCACGAAGCCAGTTCATCGTCGCAAGCAGCATCGAGCCGAGAACGGATGGCATCAGGTACCTCGCCAAAGCGCCGCGCAAGCTGACGGGCCAGAACCTCAGACATACCTTCCAGTCGGCCTTGTTGCACGCCTTGTTGCATTCCTTGTTGCACACCTTCTTCAATGGCCAGCCGTTCGATCGAACTGATATAACGCATGCCGGTTTCCTCCTCAAGATCAGCGATACTTTGCCTCAGTTGCTGCTCTTCGTCTTTGGGCAGCGACATCATTGAATCGACCAGCTTGAACAGGTCCACCACCTGCTGCCGGTCCAGATCACGGCGATACAAACTTTGCACGATCGCACGTTTGGCACCATAACGCGCTGCCGTATCACCACGCGTCGCCTGGGTGGCGAGATGGGCCAGCGTCACGACCGCAAACGGATTGCGACTATCTTGCAGCCTCGCTTCGCTCCCCGCCCAGTCCAGCAATTTGGCCACAGGATAGTGCAGCCCCAAGCGACATCCCAAAACCTCATAAGCAAATGCCTCGGGCCGCCAGTTAGATCGCTCATCGGCTAATACAGCCAGGCTCGCAATGGGTGTGCGATAGCGCTCGTACAGGCGGTAGTGATAGACGAACATCCGCTCGGCAAACTTTGCCTGTGGCTGGCCCTGAATTTCGAGGTGCACATACACCCACTCCTGGGCGCCACCCAGCAAGGTGACACGTACCAGTTTGTCGACATAGCGCTTACCGAGGGCAGCATCGCGCACCACTTTGCTCAATTCCTTGTCCAGGAAATGCAGTGGCTGGTGCCAGTCGATCTGGGCGTGTGCTTTGGGAAAGAAGAAATGCAGGAAGTCCGCGAAATAACGTTCGATCGCATCTTTCCACGGACTGTCGTAGTCATCGGCCAAATCGCGCTCCGCAGCATGCCGTATCGGCGGCTGCAGTGTCGCGAATTACGGGTCAATGGGGGAAATTCTGGCACGCAAGGTGATCACGCCTCTACCAGTGAGGCAGCCTTCGCAAATAGTGTTGCGTACCGTGTACTGATCGGGCGTCAGCACTTGCCGATATCAGCAGATGCCGGCGCAAGCCGGCTTCACCAAGGCCGACCGCAAGTACGTGCTTGAATTGGCGTCGAACTCAGGCCTACACCCGGAACGCCTGCACCGAAGCCATCAGCCCACCGGATTGCTGGGCAAGACTATCGGCCGCAGCCGCTGCTTGCTCGACCAGCGCCGCATTCTGCTGCGTGCCTTCGTCAATATGGGCAATGGCTCGGTTGACCTGGTCAATGCCCGAGCTCTGCTCACGGCTGGCAGCACTGATTTCGCCGATGATGTCGGTCACCCGCGAAACGCCCTGCATCACCTGCTCCATCATCGCGCCGGCCTCGGCTGCGAGCGCGCTACCTTCACTGATGCGATCGGCCGAGTCCGTAATCAGGGCATTGATTTCCTTCGCGGCGGCGGCGCTGCGCGCGGCCAATGCGCGCACTTCGCTGGCGACGACGGCAAAGCCCCGTCCCTGCTCGCCGGCACGCGCCGCTTCGACCGCAGCATTCAGCGCCAGGATATTGGTCTGGAAGGCGATGCCATCGATGACGGTAATGATGTCGGCCATGTGCCGCGCCGATTCGTCGATGGCTGTCATCGTCGTCACCACGCGTGACACCATCGCTCCGCCCTGCGCCGCCATCTCCGAAGCCGAGGTCGCCAGCTGATTGGCCTGGCCCGCATTGTCCGCGTTGTGACGGACGGTCGAGGTCAGCTCTTCCATCGACGATGCCGTCTCTTCGACACTGGCGGCCTGCGCCTCGGTCCGTGACGACAAATCCTTGTTGCCGGCAGCGATCTGCGAGGACGCGGTCACGATCTGGTCGCAGCCTTCGCGCACCTGCAGCACCACGCGAGAGAGCCCATCGCTGATGCCATTCATGGCCTGTGCCAGCTGCCCGATCTCGTCATGCTGCGTCGAATCCATGCGCCCGGTCAGGTCGCCGGTAGCAATGCGCTGCGCGAGCGTACTCGCCTCCTGCAGCGGGCGCGCGACGAGGTGACGTATCGCCACATACAGCAGTACTGCAACGATGGCCAGCGCAATGCTCATCGCCAGCAGGTAGAGGTTGCGCAGCGTGGTGAACTCATGCGTGATCTCTTCGGTATACGCGCCGCCGCCGATCACCCAACCCCAGTCCTTGAATTCCTGATAGGCGACCACTTTCTCGCGCGCCGAGGTCTCGCCCTTTTCCTTGTTGATCCACGGGTAGCGGATCACGCCATGGCGTTTTTCCAGCATCTCGCGAATGAAGGGACGGCCATCGCTGTCCTTGGAATCGAGAATGAGCTGGCCTTCCTTGATCGGGTGCACCAGCAGCGTGCCCAGAGTCTTGCCGGGGCGGCCGTCGAGCACGTAAAAATAGCCGGTTTCGCCGACCTTCAGCGCGCGAATCTTGTCCTTCAGGATGGCCATATCATCGGCGATGTTCAGACCGACATACAGCGCGCCGATCACGTTACCGTGCGCGTCGCGCACCGGCTCGTAATCGGTCATGAAATCCTTGCCGAACAATTGCGCAAGGCCGCGATAGCCCTTGCCGGCCAAGAGCAGCGCATACGCCGGATGGCTGCGATCAAGCACGGTACCGATTGCGCGCTCGCCGGTTTCCTTTTTCAGCGACGTCGAGATGCGCACAAAATCCTCGCCGCTGCGCACGAAGATCGTCGCGGTGACGCCAGTGCGATCGGTGAATCGATCCGGAATCGAGAACTCGCCATTCAACACCGAACCGCCATGGCGCATGACCGGCGTCGGCCTGCCGCCGAGCTCGATGGTCTTGCTGGCGTCGACCGACAGGCCTTCGGGGAAGCTGGCAACGAACATCTTCGAGAAGCGCTGCACCGAGGTGCTGACCCCCTGATTGAACATCTGGATCATGTCGGTGACTGCCTGCGCCTGGGAGACCACATGGGCGACGGCCCGGTCTTCCAGCAGCTTCGAGGTCGAATAGCCGATGCCGCCGACCAGCACAGACAGGATCACACCCACCAGCAGGAAGGTCATCAGGGTCAGCTTGGCGCCGACGCCCCAGGAAAATGTACCGCGTGAAGTCGTCATGGTAGTCCGTGCTTCAGGTTGATGGTGAATGCAAATCGTTTTACGGCAGGCTGCCGCAGGAATTGATCCCCGCGCAGGGATTGCCCGCAATTGACATGAAGCATAGCCAGCCCGACGTCCCGGGCATCGGGTGAAATGAGCCAAAAACCGGCTGCATTTTGCTTGCCGCCGACACTGCAAGTCGTGGATGATGGCGAAACTGCCAACAAGCAGCCCAGCTAGCTGGCACCGATACTCGAACCGACATCGACACCCGCTCCAACCCGAGAAGCCCGTCCACGACCATGCGAAGCCAACCGCCATCCTGCCGCCGCCTTGCAGGACTTGCGCTGAGCGGGGCCCTGATGGCAGCAGCGTTCGGTGTCGGGGCTGCCGACCTGTCGCTGCAGGCGCCGACGCTCAGCCATGCGGGCGTGCCCGGTGAATACCGTGAAAGTCGGATGAGCTCGCACAGCACCCTGACGCTGCAGCCGGGCCTGAGCTGGTTGACCACCACCGGTCTGACCGGTACCCGCTACAGCCAGGGCGTACCGATGCGCAGCGATGGCTTCGACCTGTCGACCGGCCCGCGCGTGAAGCTCGGCCGAGCTGAACTGGAGCTGCCGCTGAGCGCGCACCGCGAACTGAACAACCTGTATGGCTATACCAGCTGGAGCAGCGGCGCGTCCAATCTCAGCGTTGCGCTGGGGCCGAACGACCGGATAAGGCTTGAAGCAAAGCTCAGTAGCCGCAGCGATGCCGCGTCCACGCGCACGCGACGCAGTACCAACCTCAGCTGGCGCCATGCCTTCACCGAGCGCTGGGCGGTACGTGCCGGCCTGCGGCAACTGCATGAATCGGATATGGGCAGAGACGAAGGCCTGTTGCAGACCGAGAGCTATGCGAGCCTGAACGCATCGCTGCCCGGTGGCTGGGGCTGGAGCCTGCAGGGAACGCTGGGAGAAAGCGCGAACTGGAGCGGCGCATCGGCCGCACCAAGGAATGAGCGCAGTGCCGCAGTGAGCATTACCGGAAAGCGGCAGCTGGCCGACCGCTGGTGGCTGAGCGGCACGCTGTCGAGCAGCCAGGTCCTGCGCACGGGCGTCGGATTGCCGGTGACTTCGCAGTCTGGCGGCGTGAAGCTGCAGCGGGATTTCTGACGCTGGCTGCAAAGGCCGCAGGCCGCCGCGAAACGCAGGATGCTATAGCGACCTGCCGGGCTTATGCCGGATCGAGGTGGGTCATCACGTCCAGCACCGGCAGCGCGGCTTTCACGCGGCTGGCGGCTTCAAATGCAATGTCGTGCCCTTCGCGCACGGTGGCGTTGCCATCGACCTCGATATGCACGTCAACCATGATCATGTCGCCCATCTTGCGGGTCTTCAGGTCGTGCGCGCCGATGACGCCCGGCGTCGCACAGATGATGTCGTGGATCTGGCGGTACTCCTCCTCGGACACCGCGCGATCCATCAGGTCATGCAGCGCATCCCAGCCGAATTGCCAGCCCATCTTCAACACCAGCAAGCCAACCACCAGCGCCCCGATCGCGTCGAGCACCGGATGACCGGCGAGCGCGCCCACGATGCCCAGCGCCACCACCAGCGACGACGCGGCATCCGAGCGTGCATGCCAGGCATTCGCCACCAGCATCGACGAGCGCACGCGCTTTGCCACGGCCAGCATGTAGCGGAACAAGCCTTCCTTGGCGAGCAGCGCAGCGAGCGCGACATACAGTGCCAGCCACTGCACGGGCGCCGTCGAAGGATGGATGACCTTGCCTGCGGCATTCCACACCATGCCGATGCCGACCGCCAGCAGGGACAGTCCGAGGAACAGCGAAGCGCCCGTCTCGTAACGCTGGTGGCCGTACTGGTGGTCATCGTCGGCTTCCTTGTGGCTGTGACGATTGGCCAGCAGCACCACGAAATCGGCCAGCAGGTCCGACAGCGAATGGATACCGTCGGCCACCAGGCCCTGCGAGCCGGCAACGATGCCGGCAGCCACCTGTCCTGCCGACAGGCAGACGTTGACGGCGGCACTGACCAGGGTGCTGCGTTGCGCCGCCTGCTGGCGTTCGACGAGGTTGGCGGGATCGTCCGGGTCCGGACGCAAAGTGCTTTCGTTCAGCACGAATCAGTGGCCGCTGGCCTGGACCGCGTCAGCCGTCTGGTCGCGGGCCGGCCCGTAGTGGTGGTACATGAAGTCGAACAATTGATCGAGCAGTGCCGCATTGGCGAAATACACCTTGTTGTTCTCGAGCGTTTTCACCGACACCAGTTCCAGCCCCATCAGGGACTCGAGCTGTTTGGAGACGGCCGCCGCGCCGAGGTCGATACGGGCTGCGATGTCGAGCATTTCCCGACCCTCGGGGCTGACCTCGATCAGGCACTTGATGATCTGGACACGCTCTTCGATCGACATCGCGCCGAGGTAACGTGCAATCTGTTTGGCTTCCATGGTCGCTGAGACGGTTTGGAATGATGACAAGGCGTTATTAGATCACAGCCCGCCGCCGTCACAGGGACTTCAGCTGCTGTTCGATGCGCCGCGTCTCGGCTTCCTGTTCATCCAGCAAATGGGAGGTGGCAGCCGATGTCGACTGCAGGTTGGCAATACGCTGGGCCAGCGCTTCGGGCGCGTGCCACAGCTGAGATGCATCGACCTCGAACTTCAGATCGGGCGCAGGAGTGGCTGGTACAGCGGCTGGATTCGCGGCTGGCACGCTGGCCGGCGCGATGGCAGTTGACGCTGCCTGCGCCGGGGCCGGGGCCGGGGCGGGGGCGACAGCGGAAGGCGTGTCGGGGATGGGGTCGTCGTTGAAGCTGGCCGCCGGTGCCGCCCGGACGGCCGGTGCTGCTGCACGGGTCGTTGCAGTGGCCGGGTCGAGCTTCGAGGACTCGGGGCCGCGATCGGCTCGGAATACCTGGTTTTCTTCTGACATGGCTATCCTCATGGATTTCGCGCCCCCGATTTATTCTCAAATTGAGAACTGATGCCGAGGGTTTCCCGTATTATCACCGCTAATTACTTCTGCTCCCCTTCAAGCACCGCTGATTGCGGCCTCCCTGTCCCGCAGGCCTTTCTGCTAGAGTTGGCACATGAACATCGTCGTCGACCAAGCTTCGGTGAACCCTGCGGCCGCATCGCTGGCCCGCATGCCTGCCATGCCCGCGCCCGCGAGCGCGATGTCGACGCAGGCGCTGAAGTCGGCCAATGCGCAGGGACTGCTGACGCCGCCGAAGGCGCCCATCGAGGTGCCGTCGCCGCGCGCGTCGCTGCCCACCGATGCCGAGAAGATGGTGCGACAGTATGAACAGGTCGTCGACCAACTGAACCGCCAGATGCAGGCAAACAACCGCAACCTCGGCTTCGGCATCGACCGCAAGATCAACACTTACGTGATCACGGTCACCGACAAGAACAGCGGCGACGTCGTGCGCCAGATCCCGGCCGAAGCTGTGGTGCGCGTTGCGCATTCGATTGAAGATCTCAAGGGCGTGCTGTTCAGCGCGCAGGCCTGAAGCGACGAAGACGAGGACGGGGGAAGGCGACAGGGAAAGCTGGCCTGCCCAGCAGGAGTCGAACCTGCGACCCACGGCTTAGAAGGCCGTTGCTCTATCCAACTGAGCTATGGGCAGTGCGGACGGCATGCGCCGCGAAACGGCGGACCGAGAGAACTGATGAAAAAAAACGGGTTGTCAGCGACAACCCGTTTTTTATTGACTGGTCGGAGTACAAGGATTCGAACCTTGGACCCCCTGCTCCCAAAGCAGGTGCGCTACCGGGCTGCGCCACACTCCGAAGATTTGCATTATACCCGATGGCCGCCTGACTCAGGCGGCACTGTTGCGCGAATGTGTAGCCAGATGCATCAGGCCGGTATGCAGGACGCCATTTGCTCGGCCAGGCGGCGTGCGAGTGCCGCATCCCGCGCCTCGACCATCACCCGCAGCAAGGGCTCGGTGCCGGACGGACGAATCAGCACGCGGCCATCCTTGCCCAGTTCGGCTTCGGCCTTGGCCTTGGCAGCCACCAGGTCCTTGCTGGCTTGCCAGTCGAAGCCGGCAGGAATGCGCACATTCAGCAGGGTCTGCGGCCACAGCTGCATGTCGGCCGTGATCTCGGCCAGCGTCTTGCCACTGCGGCGCAGCGCCGACAGCACTTGCAATGCCGAAATAATGCCATCGCCGGTCGTATGCTTGTCGAGGAACAGCAGGTGGCCGGAGCCTTCGCCGCCGACATCCCAGCCATGCTCGAGCAGCATCTCCAGCACATAGCGGTCGCCGACCTTGGCGCGCGCAAAACCGACACCCATGCTGCCCAAGGCGGATTCGACAGCCATGTTGGTCATCAGCGTGCCGACCGCGCCGGCAATGCCGCCATTGGCCTTGCGGTCCTTCACCATCACATACAACAGCTCATCGCCGTTGTAGATGCGGCCGGCGCCATCGACCATCAGCAGGCGGTCGGCATCGCCGTCGAGCGCAATGCCGAGATCTGCGCCATGCTTCGTGACTGCCGCGGACAAGGTCTCGGGATGGGTCGCGCCGTGGCCATCGTTGATGTTGAGGCCATTCGGATGGTTGCCGATGGCGATCACTTCCGCGCCCAGCTCATGCAACACGTCGGGCGCGATGTGATACGCGGCGCCATGCGCGCAATCGACCACCAGCTTCATGCCGCGCAGGTCGAGCTCGTTCGGGAAAGTGCTCTTGCAGAATTCGATGTAACGGCCGCGTGCATCGTCCAGACGGCGCGCCTTGCCCAGCTTTTCCGACGTCACGCAGCTCATCGGCTCATCAAGCGCGGCCTCGATCGCCAGTTCGACCGCATCCGGCAGCTTGTTGCCCGACGCCGAGAAGAACTTGATGCCATTGTCCTGATAGGGATTGTGCGAGGCCGAGATCACCACGCCGGCCGACAGGCGCAGCGCGCGCGTGAGATACGCAATGGCCGGGGTCGGCATGGGCCCGGCCAGCATCACATCGACGCCGGCGGCCGAGAAGCCCGCTTCCAGCGCTGCTTCCAGCATGTAGCCGGAGATGCGCGTGTCCTTGCCGATCAGGACCGTCGGGCGGCTGCCGCCCTGAGAGGTGCCTGCCTGGCCGGCCTTGGCCAGCACCTTGCCCGCCGCATAGCCGAGGCGCATCACGAAATCCGGCGTTATCGGCGCGCTGCCGACTTCACCGCGCACCCCGTCGGTGCCAAAGTACTTACGTCCCATCTTCTTGTCCCGTCTGTGGTTTGTTGTCCTTGTGTCCTGCGCCCTGCCTGCCTGTTATCTGCAAGTTCCCAGCGTACCCAGCAGCGCACCCCGCAGCATTACTCTCAGCGTTCCCGTCCTCAGGCCGCCGCGGCCCAGACCCGCAATGCATCGACGGTCTCGGCCACGTCATGCACGCGCACGATGCGCGCGCCATGCCTGACAGCCACCAGCGCCGCCGCCACGCTGCCTGCCATGCGCTGCTCGACCGGTTTGCCGGTCAGCCTGCCGATCATGGACTTGCGCGACAGGCCGGCCAGCAACGGCAATTGCAACCTGTCCTGCAGTGTGTCCAGATGCCTGAGCAAGGCGAGATTATGGTCCAGCGTCTTGCCGAAGCCAAAACCAGGATCGATGCACAAGCGCTGCGCCGTGATGCCGGCCTCGCGTGCTGCGGCAGCGCGCGCGGCGAGGAAGTCGCCGACTTCTGCAACGACATCGCGGTACTGCGGATCGGCCTGCATCGTGCCCGGCTCACCCTGCATGTGCATGATACACAGCGCACATTCGCCATCACTGACCGCCGCCAAGCTTGCCGGATCACGGAAGCCTTCGATGTCATTGATCATGTCGGCGCCGGCGGCGATCGCTTCGCGCATCACTTCCGGGCGACGCGTATCGATCGACAGCGGCTTGCCGCAATCGCGCAGTGCGTACAGCACCGGCATCACGCGATCCATCTCCTGTGCTGCCGACACCGGTGCCGCACCGGGCCGAGTCGACTCGCCACCGATGTCGATGATATCGACGCCTTCGGCCATCATCTGTTCCGCATGCGACAGAGCAAGCTCCAGCGTCGCATGCGTGCCGCCATCGGAAAACGAATCGGGCGTCACGTTCAGCACGCCCATCACCAGTGGACGAAAACCTTCGCCCTGCATCGGCAACAGGTAACGACCGCAATGCAATTTGTCGTGCAGGAGCTTGCTCACGTGTTCGGATGGAGTGAAAAGATGAAAGGGAAAGCGGCGAACGACGATGCGGGCGCTGAAATTGAAACGGGGTGGGGATTACTCCCCACCCCGTTAGTCAGCAATGGCCCGTCAAAAAGATTTTACGCAAATGGTTTGCTGCATCTGCGTCAGGCCGGTGCTGCGGCGGGCTCGACGCCGCCGTCGGGTGAACCATCGCTGGGACGGGTAGTCGGCGGCACCTTTGGAGGACGCGGATCGCGGCCTGCCATGATGTCGTTGACCTGGTCTGCATCGATGGTTTCCCATTCTAGCAAGGCTTTGGCCATGATTTCCACTTTCTCTCTGTTGCGTTCCAGCAAGCCACGTGCATACGCATACTGCTGGTCAAGAATGCTGCGGATTTCCAGGTCCACCTTCTGTTGCGTTGCCTCGGACACGGTCTTCGATGACATGCGACCGAAGTAGGAATCCTGGTCGGTGTCTTCGTAGACCATGGTGCCCAGCGTCTCGGACATGCCGAAGCGGGTCACCATCGCACGCGCCAGCTTGGTCGCACGCTCGAAGTCATTCGAGGCACCAGTCGACATGGAATCAAGGAAGATTTCTTCGGCGATGCGGCCTGCGAACAGGATGGAAATATCTTCCAGCATCTTGTCCTTGTACATGTTCACGCGATCATGCTCGGGCAGCTGCCAGGTCAGGCCCAGCGCCATGCCACGCGGCATGATGGTGACCTTGTGCACCGGGTCGGCCTTCGGCAACAGCTTCGCAACCACCGCATGGCCAGACTCGTGGAAGGCGGTGTTGCGGCGCTCTTCTTCGCGCATCACAGCCGACTTGCGCTCCGGGCCCATCACGATCTTGTCTTTCGCGTCCTCGAAGTCCTGCATTTCGACCAGGCGCTTGTTACGGCGGGCTGCAAACAGTGCAGCTTCGTTGACCAGGTTTGCGAGGTCGGCGCCCGAGAAGCCCGGGGTACCGCGTGCCAGCACATCGGCACGCACGTCCGGTGCAATCGGCACCTTGCGCATGTGCACGTTCAAGATCTGTTCACGGCCGCGGATATCCGG
>JACCDR010647193.1_pt1 | contig 25240 bp, 35 predicted proteins | sample 7446431 | NCBI WGS metagenome assembly JACCDR01 (sample SAMN15323443, study PRJNA562643) | freshwater metagenome | isolation source: river surface water | place: USA:Blue River Watershed | collected 2017-08-17 | reverse complement strand
GGGGTGGAGCGCTACGCAGAGGTGCTGCGGGTAGTCGGCATGGTTGATGGTGGTGATGAGCGTGATAGCTCCGGTGCCAGGATTGAGGTCGGCGGCCTTGTTTTTCTCTTGTTCGTGCATGATAAGAGTTGTTAAAAGGGTTTGAAAAAGGGTATACCGGTGCACGAACAAGAGAGGAACCCAGAAGGGACTCGCTGATCTTTCAGGGCAGAACGCCGAAGCGCACTTACCTGCGGTATACCTGTATTTTGATATTGAGAGAAATCCGTATGACTCCCCTCTCATTCGTGCACGACAAACCTCGACAATAAAAGCAAATGGTGGTGCAACATAAATACTACATTAAGCGTGCCAAGTGTAGCGAAAGTGTGGCGGTAGTGTGGTGTTGCTCATACCCGTGGGTATCGTTAATGATGATATTCGGTTTTTAGCGTAAAGGCTAGACGTCACCAATTACCCAACTGTCGGGTACTGAAAGGTGGTCGGGTTCTCTACTTTCAAAAAATGCGTCGATTGTTTCCAAATTCCACTCATCAAGGGTAAGGTCGTACTGGCTTTTAAGTTTGTCCCATTCAGATGCCTTTAGCCCCATGTCTTCAATCATCGGGATGAGGTCGCTCAATTGGCCTGCCTGGTAGCCTACAAGTTGAGCGTGTGCGAGGTCAAGTCTTTTACTCATAATTTTGATTGCGTTTAGTTAGCGGTGTGTGATCCTTCGACAAGGCTTCGTCAAGCTCAGTCCTTTAGCTCAGGATGACAGGCCGTAGCTACATCACCCAGTCGGTGATTGTTTTTGGTTGATATCCGGCTTCGATTGCCTTTTGTACAGCCTCAATTGAGTGAGCCATTTTAAACTGGTGGCCTATCTGCTTCTCTACTTCCACATATTCATCCAGCAATCTAGGGTTAGTCTTTCCCGCCAGCACCAGTGCATCAAACGGACTGAATATGCAGAACACACAGGAAAGCCTTGGCATGCCTAGGCGATAAGCATAGTGGTAGGGTAGGTTATAAAGTTTGATGGTTTTCCATACCCTTTCGGTCGACCAATCATGAATGGGAAGATAGTCGTGCACCAGCCTTGTTTTTGTGGTCAGTTGCTTATTGATAGATAGCACCGGCCGTTTTGCCCTGGCGGGGCTTTCGGCTTTGCGAAAGCCAAACACATATAGCACCTTGTAGTTTTCCGACCGGTCGCCAAGGTCTTTGGTGAGCGTGCGCAGCACACGGGCACCGGGCCCTCGTTTGAAATCCGATGTGCAGTAGCGCTGCTTGCTCGATGGCCACTTGCCTCGTTTGGCTACATACTGCAGTAGAGTTAGGTTTTTGCCTTCGTTGTTTCTGTATTTCGAAAAGTAGAACTCCAGGCCAAATAGCTTAGCCTGCTGCTCTGCCACTCTTTTCACATCCGGCCACTCCATATCGCCAAGGTCCTGGTGCGACACTACCATTTTTGCCTTTGGGTACTGCTGCTGCTCAGCTATTCGGCACATTTCCCAGATAGCGCAAAGTGAGTCTTTGCCTGCGCTTGAGTTGATGATGACAAGGTTGTAGTCGTGTAGGTTGATCATGCTTTCGTTGCGTTGTCTTTTCTGATCCAAAGTGTGCCGGCCTGTATGTGGCCTTCGAGGAAGGTGCGGGGGGTGTCGGCTCGGAGGTAGTCGAACACAAAGCAGCCAGCGCCTTCGAGGTAGTAGGGCAGGTTGAGCTTGCGGCGCCCACCCTCGGCCAGCTGCGCCAGGCTGGTGCAGCGCACGAGGGTTTCGGTTACGGTGATCTCGTCGGCCTGGGTTTGGGTGGTAGCTTCCATTGCTTACACTCTTACAGTTTTGTTTTCAAAATTCGGGTAGTTCCTCGGGGGCGGCGGGGCCGATGCTTGTGCCTATGTAGAAGAACTCATGCGTTTTACCGTCTCGCCAGTGCACTATGCGGTCGTCCGTATTGCACTTGTCTTTGGGGTTGTACACATAGCTCCAGTACTGCGCCCATGCTTTGATGCTCTTGGTGAAGCGGTTGCTGTTCCACGTTTTGCCTGCTCCGGAGCTTTCGATGAAGGCTTCGTAGGCGTCCTTTTTCATGATCTCCACGTCGAGCTTGCGGCTCTTGGGCATGTTGGGGATCTGCTGCTGCTTGTCTTCTTCAGCGCTGCCGTGGAAGTACACGTCGGCCCAGTTTTTGAACAGCTCGCCCATTTCGCTGATGAGGTTGCGCTTGCGCACGTTGGTCATGGGTGGGTCAATCTTTTCGTTTACAGCCAGGTACAGCTGCAGGGCGGCGGCGGCGGTGTTAAAAAAGGCATTCCACTCGGCTTCGGTGAAGTCGTCAAACAGGGCCTTGCCAAAGTCGTCACGGGGGCTGCGGCTTTCTTTGTACTCTCCGTTGCGGTTGTAGTGGTAGTAGTCGCTGAACACAGTGTAGAGCAGGCGGCGCTCTGTGCTGGCGTCGAGGTTGAAGAGGGTGTAGTTGGATGTGATGCAGAACTTAGGGGCCAGCTTGAACGGTATGGTGTACTGCTTGTTGTTCTTCGGGTTCACCTGCAGGTCGCCAGTGATGGAGCTGAAGAAAAAGCCAAAGTTGAAGTAGCGGTCGCACTCATCGATGAGGATGTAGTCGGTGTGCTCGTTTACCTGCTCAAACATGTGGGGGTTCTCAGTCAGTCGCTTATTGCGGCCGTTGTGGATGTCGTACTTCATGAGCATGGTGAGGCTTTTGAAGCAGATACTTTTGCCCGATCCACCGTGGCTTTCGCCCTCCCCTGCAATCTTGTTGTCCATAGCAAACACGCACCAGGCTTTGGAGGGGTCCTTGTAGCGGTGCATGAGGTAGCCGAGGGCATACAGCTTGTTGATGAGGTGCACCTTTTGCTCGTAGATTTCGTCGGGGTGAAGCAGCGGGCCAGCGATATCGAACTTATGGTCGGCCAGGTACTTGGCACGGGCAGGCTCGGCCAGGGTGAGCACACGCTCTTCCAGCTCCTCACGCCAGTAGATGCGGCTGGTTTGGATGAGGTAGTTGAGAAACATGCACTCGCCGTTGTTGACGGTGATGTCGTAGGTGATGGTGCCACTCTCTACGTCGGCCCGGCGGGTGAAGGTGAAGGGGAGCTTTTCGGCCACGGTCACGTTGTGCTTGATCACTTCGTCGTCCCACACGTAGCGGCTCACATCGGTAGGGCGGTACTCGGTGATGCCCTTGGCGGTGATCTCCCACGTTTTGTTTTGGAAGAAAAGCCACTGGTATTCCTTGCCGTAGTCCTCAAAGTTGATGTGGCGGTACTTGATGCGGTTGATGGAGCGGTCGTTGAACTTAGTGGTGTTGTAGATGAAGTTGCGCAGGTCGTGCGGCATGCGGCGGCTTTCGAGGAAGTCGTGGATGAAGTCTTCGATTTTGTTGGTTTCGATTTCCTCTACAATGTTGCCCACCACCCGGATGAATACGTAGCCGTCCTTTTTGTTCTTATTCTCAAAGCGGTGGAAGCCGTTGAGCTCGAGGAAGTAGTAGGCCTGCACGTTGTGGAAGTCGTACTTGGTGGTGCCCTCCTTGGTTTTGTACTCCCTCCAAAACTTGGCGGCCGGTGCTGCCTTCACCATTTCCCTGAACTCCCTGCGCAGGCCCTTCTCGGGCGTGATGCGCACGTAGTCGGTGAGGTCTTTGCAGGCATTACCACGCCAGTCTTTTTTGTCGGTGATGCGGGTGGGCAGCCACAGGGTTTTCATTTCGAGGTGGTCGAGGGCGAGCTTGCGGCCTACCCGCACGCCGGTAAGGTCGATGTCGGGAATGTTGATGATGTTGAAAGCCATCTTTTGAAGCTGGCGCATGAGCTCGTTGGTGAGCACGGCGCTTTCGGAGTTGCGCCAGATCACGTGGTTGTCGGCGTCGAGGCTGTGGCAGTTGATGGAGTCACGGTCGCCCCCGCAGATGAAGATGCGGTCGAGCCTTGGGTTTTTCACATACTTGGGATCAGTTTCTTCCTTGGGCGTGTCGTTGATCAGGTCTTGGTGTGCGGCTTGCGCCTGGTTGAGCCCGAAGATGTGGTCCTTAGGCTTTTTGCCCAGGTAGCTGAAGCGGTATTTTTTGTCGGCGGCTTTGGGCTGGTATATTTTGAAAAACTCGATGTCCTCACCGTCTTCGTTGTAGTTGCCACGGATGGCGAAGATGGGGTATTCCGGGTTGCTGCTGATGGTGTGGGTTTCGCCGCCCTTGGTGGTGGTGTAGCTATCAAGCGCAATGAAGCCGAGGTAGGCGCACTGCTCAGCGGTAACGTAGGGGCCGAGCACGGCCAAGTCCTCCTTGCTAGGTTTGTCTTTACGCTGCAGGCTGAAGCTGCCATCGGGCTCGGTGGCGGGTGCTTTTTTGTAGCCGGAGCGGGCGGCTTCCATTACACCCTTACTGTTTTTTATGCCAAATTTTTGAGCAATGTGCCGGCAGGCCTCACCGTATTTGAGGTTTTCTTCATACATCACCACGTCGATGGCGTTGCGGGGCTTCTGGTCGTCGCCGTAGTCGATCACTTTGTAGATGCCATCCTCGGCTTTTATGAGGGTGGCCGAGGGTGTTTTTTCGTACTGGCGGATCTTGAACTGGTGGTTGCGGTCACGCAGGCACTTTTCAGCGTCGGGGTAGTAGCTGAGGATGACGTTAAGGCCGCCGTCGGTGGCGTCGAAGATGTCTTTATTGTCGATGTATGACACGGGTTAAGAAATTAGGAGGTAAGGAAGAAGTTATACTGAAGCGGGTGCCTGCGGGTCGTAGTCGAGCACCCACTCGTTTTCGAGGTCGTGTGCTTCCTGCAGGTAGTCGCCTTTGTGGTCGCCACCGATGCTTTCACGGATGAGCCAGTGCGAGTGCAGAATGATGTGCTGCTGGATCACCGTCATTTGGATGGTGGCGAACTTGCGGTGGTGGTAGCGTTGGTGAGGGCGTATCATGGTAGTAGGTGGTTTGAGAGGTACTTGAAAAGGAAAATGCCTGCGATGGCTGCTGCGCAAAAGAGCACGATGAAAATGACGGCAGCGCTCATGGCCAGGCTGCGCAGCTCCATTGGATTTTCGTCGTCGTCGAAAGGGCGCTCGGGGTTGTGGTTAGGCTGGTGTGGCATGTGATGCGTTGTTTATGAGGTGCTGACGAACTTTTATTCTTTCTATATCTGGAAAGCCATTAATGCTGAGTATCTCAAAGCTGATCACTGCGACGTAATCGTTAGTTTTCCAGGATAGATCTCCCCCGTGAACTTTTGCCCAAAGAGACTTGAAAGAGTCACGGGCGGTGGCACAAGCCATTGATGGGTCGTTGCTTAAGTAGTTTCTAAACATCAAGCGATTAACTGCGTCGTTTTCAACCCCCTCAAGCAGCGCTTGCTCCTCAGTGATGTCCTGCAGGCGCTCTATTCTTACTCCGGTGTTAATTAGCCACAGCCTGGAAAATGCTTTGGGTAAATAGCGGCCAGCGATCACCTTGCCTGTGTTGAGGGTTTTGCGGGCAAGTGTAGTTTTCAAAGTGCTCACCGGGATTAACCTGACGTGGTGCTTCTCGCAGAAAAACAGCACATCATCACTGCCATCGTTGCTAATGTCTGTTTGAAAGTCTACGTAAAAAAGGCGCTGGTCTGGCTTCAGATAAATCCGGTGGTCTTCACGTACCCAAAACAAGTCACCTCGTTTCCCAAAAATCTTTGTTGCGTCTTGACTTGGGTTTACGATACGGCGGGTTACTTTCTTTCTGCCTGTGATAATGCTATTCACCAACATTTTGTTGAATGTCAGAGGCTTTTCTTTATAGTCCATTGCTCCCTCCTTTCAGCAGCAATTGCTCTACCTGGTGCTCGGGCATGTGGTGCGGGTGGCTTACTGCAAAGTGCAGGCCGTTGACCGTGCGAAATGATTTTTCGAGGAAGATGGACAGGCCTGTTTTGGCGGCTGCTGCTGCCGATGCCCTCAGTGCTTGTGCCTGCTCGGGCGTGTGTACGGTAATGATAGTTCGAGCCATATTGGTATAGTTAAAATTGGTTGTAGAGGTAGTTGTCTTTGCCATCCCAGCGGTCGTGCAGCTCACCGAGGCGTTCTATTTCCTCGTCGATGGCTATTGACCGCCAGCGCCACGTAAGCAGCTTGAATTTCCATCGGGAGCTTAGGGCAGGCTTGAGCTCCTTGAGTAAGTCTCCCGGGATGTAGGTGACAGCCTCAGCAAAGGCGTCCGCAGCGGCCACCTCGTACTGCTTTTGGTAGGCAAGCTGCACAGGGTGGCGCATACGGTACTTGCGTGCAAGTGCCAGGCTGCGCTGGTAGGCGGTGTAGAGGTCGAGGCAGTCGGCCAGGTTATTTTCTTGTGTAGTAGGGTGGTGTCTCATAATATTTCTAATTGGTAGCCCTCTTTTTTCATTTCGCTGACCACGTCCTGTGCCAGCCTGCCCTTGAGTGTGCTGCGCTTGCCATGCGGCGCTCGCACTACCTTGTCGCCCTTCGCCCATAGGCTGAAGAAATCGACAGCCTCTTTGTGTGGGTTGGTGCGCCAGAAGTAGTATATCTCGCACTCGATGATCGATACCTGCTCAGTGAATATGTTGCTCATCGACTTGCTGTTTATCGAGTGTGCTTACATAGCAGCAGCAGGCAATTAGGTCGACCATGTGCTGGCGGATATGGCGGTGGCCGCCTGCCTTGCTGGGCAGCACCTGCAGGAAGTCGCGGTGGTGGTTGGCCACCCACATGCACAGGCCGTAGTAGCCGTAGGTGCTGATGGCGTTCCACTGATGAAGCAGGCGGGCTGCGGTGATCTCCGTGGCCATCCAGTATGCCCGGCGGTCGGTGCGGGTTTCTGCAGTGGACCTTGCTGCGTGGATGCGCTGCTTGAGGAAGTTTTTTACTGCCCGGTGCAGGTCGGTGCGGTTGGCGTAGGTCATAGGGATTTGATTTGTTTCTCTATCTCTATCTTTTCGTGCTTGACTTCTTTTGCTAACTCAATCAGCCTAAGCACTGCCGGGTGGCTCCATTCTTCCTTTTGCAGCTTGCGATACAACGTAGAGCGGTTCATTCCAAATTCAGATGCGATCTGAGGTAGTACGTTTCTTGGAATGTGCTTAAGTATCTTCTTGTTTTTCGTCATAAATTAGTTTGGCGCACTCTTTGTGCAACGCTTTCACTACAATAATGATACGTTTTTACTACATGTGCAAATATTTTGTAGTAAAAATGTGTCGCACGTGCAACCATCTACCCCCGACCTTTGGGGTATTAATTATAGAATGACATGAAACACAGAGGAGAAATCGTTCGCCAACGTATTGACCAGCAAGGCGTTAAAATGGGCATGATCGCCAAAGCCCTCGATACCGACCGCAGTACATTATACCGGTGGCTCGACCAGCAAAACATGGACGTAAATAAGGTGGAGCAGATAGGGAAGGTGATCAAGTGGGACTTCCGGCAGGACTTCCCCGAGATTATGTCGGGAGATTTGGAGCACCTTGCCAGTGAAGCTGAGCCAGTGAAGTACAAACCCGCCTCGCCACAGGTGCGCATGGCTGAGCAGCTGGTGCGTGAAGCCCACGACGAATATTTGCAGCGCCTGGCAGACCTCAACAGGGCCGTGGTGATGGACAGCCTGACCACAAGGAAATAAATATTTACAAATCGCCCTGTAAAAGCCTGAGAGTTAGGGAGAGGGAGGGATTCCAGCGGGATCACTTTTCTGATTACAAGGCCACACACGAGTGGCTGGAACGCTTTCCTCGAGGTTTATGTGTATGATGTAAAGGCTGAAAATACAGGGGCGGTTTACAAATTGTTTACAAGCAATTTTTTAAGCCAGCCTATGAATACTACTTCTGCTGTGGTGCGGTTGAACGCCGCCCACGTGAAAAAGGATGGCTCCTCGGCCATTTACCTGCAGGTCATTATCAACCGAAAAACACAGCGGTACCGCACTACGCTGCACTGGCCTGCTTCCCACTTTGATAATCCCGCTGGCCTCTGCCTACCCCGACACAAGGGTGACACTGAGGCCACTGACTACAATCTGCTGCTGAGTAGGCTTTCGGCGAAGGCCAAGGAGATTTTTATCCGCTACCGGCTATCGGAGAAGATTCTTACGCACGATGCCTTTGCCAGCGAGTTCTACAGCCAGTACAGCCGCAACAGCTTTACCGACTTTTTTAAAGATGCCCTGGAGCGCAGGCGCAAAAACCGTGACATCACCCATGCCACCTACCGCACGCAATTGCAGGTGCTCCGGCGGCTGCTGGGCTTTGGTGCCTGCGAGTTCGCCGACTTCGACGGTCACTGGGCGGAGCGCTACACTGCCTACCTGAAGCGCTGCGGGATTAAAAGCCAGAACACACTCTGGAACCATCACAAAACCATCAAGACTTACATTTTAAAAGCTATAAAACAGAAACTGAGCTTTTTTAACCCCTACGAAGAGTACAAGATCAGGGAGACAGTGACAAAGGTGGACAGCCTGACCCGGGAGGAGTACCAGGCTATGCGGCGGCTGTATTACGGTGGCGGCCTGCCGGTGGCCATGCAGCATGCCCTGCGTCGGTTTTTGTTTTCGTGCCTTACGGGCATGCGGGTAGGCGACATGATGGCCATGAAGTACGAGTGGGTGATGGGCGAGCTGCTGATATACGTGCCCCGCAAAACGGTAAAAAATGGCAAGGTGGCCCGTGTGCCCCTGGTACCAGAAGCCCGGAGGCTGCTGGCACAGGCACAAGAATATTTTCCCACCAGGCCGTTTGCACAGCCTGGTGAGCAGTATAGCAACCGGCTACTCAAGCAGGCCGCTATACTGGCCGACGTGAAAGCGAACGTGCACCACCACGTGGGCAGGCATACGTTTAGCGACCTTTACCTCAAAATGGGCGGAAAGGTGCAGGTGCTGCAGCGGCTGCTCTGCCACAAGGATACCGCCATGACTCTCAGGTATAGCCATGTGGATGATGTGGAGCAGGCGAGTGAGATGATTCGCTTTATTGAGCTAGACGACTGATGGCAGCCGTGAAGCGCTGTAGTTCAAAAATTACTTCATTGGCTTTGGGGGTGAACTCCTCCTGCGGACCAGTGGCGAACCAATGGGCGGCGAGGGTGCTGAGCATGGCGTCGGTGCGCTCGGGGTCGGTAGCCAGCAGGGTGGCCAGTGCTTTGATTTGTTGTTGTGTTGGGGTCATGTAGCCTCAAAATTAATGGTTGAAAATGGAGGCTCAAAGGTTGTGCTAGGGAATGAATAACGAGATTGATTAGTGTTTATTTTGTTAGCAGCGCTTTGACAGCCCTTCGACAGCGCTTCGACAGGCTCAGCGTGACAACGGTGGTGCGAAAGTCAGACTTAAAGAAAAGCCTCGAGTGATCAGGGCTTTTTTTTATGCACTACTAAATCCTATACCCTTCAATCTCCACAAATTCGGGGCCGTCGTCGCCGATGGTGGTGGAGATTTTGCGGACCCGAAACTTGCCGCCATCAAAGCGGGCGATTTTGAGCAGGTACAGCTGCCGGATTTTTTCAACTGAGAGCAGCCCGGTCCACTTGTAGATGCGGGTGGTACGCAGCAGATTTCTGAGCGGGGTGTACACGTGCTCCACCAAGCTGTCGGACTGGTGGAAGCGCAAAGCCAGCTGCCCGATTTTTACACCACGGCTGTCGTAGGGGTCGGCGCTTACCATGGGGAAGCTGCCGGAGCCATCGAGTGTGTCCTGCATGCCATGCCAGATACACACCACTGATGGAAATTTTTCGCTGTAGAAGTTTTGCTCCGGGTAGTGCAGCGGTATCACCAATCGGGGGCTGTAGTAGTCGTTTTCCCTTCGGTACATCACGGCTTTAATGCTTACCTCCGACACGTAGGGTGTGCCCAAGTCGAGCCACTCGTAGTTCACGTTGTCGTAGTTGGTTTGGTCGTGCCACTTGGGTGGGTAAATGGGATCCCCGTTTTCCTCCAAAAACACATCGTTGGCAACGTCGGTATTGAGGTCGCCGATGGTAAATCCTGTGACACGGCAAAAACCGAAGCCGTTGTCGATGATTTTTAGGCTGCGCTCTACCCGCTTGTAGGCGTATTTGTCTTTGGGCGCTGGCACGCTGGTGGTGAGCAACGACACGTTGCCGGAGTTGCCTGCCTTGTATTCCTGGAATGGCTCACCAATACGCTTGGCGTAAAGAGTTGTGCCAAACTGGAAGAACTGCACATAGGCGTTGTCGAGCAGGGAAAAGGCATAGTCGCCGGCCGATGCGTCGGGTGTGGCCTCAAAGGTGTCGAAGTCGGCCACCTCGCCGAGGTTACGCCCTACGATTTCGGTGGGTACTTTTTCGAATAAGTCGCTATCGGGAAAAGCCAGATCAAAGTCGCTAGGCTCGTAGATTTCTACACCGAGCTGCTCCGGGTCGATGTCGGCGCTGAGGTCGACATACTCGGCCTGGGCCTGCTCACGGCTTACTGCCCGTATCTCTACCCTTTTCAGTTCATCGTTGACCGAAATGCTGCCGCCGGACAATATGGCGAGGTCACGCATGAGCTTGAGGAAGGTGATATCTGGCGCATACTTGGCTACGTCGATTACGTTGTTGACCCGGTCGAATGCCACTACCCCAAACGTGGTAGACAAGCTGGTGGCTGTGTCGATCAGTCGGTTGCTGTGAAAAAACAGTCGGTTGATGTCGGAGTTGTAAACCGAAAACTGATCGGAAAACTGGTAGCCAAGTGCCTGGCAGCAGAGGCGCACCAGGTAAATGCCTTTAAAAACAGGAAGCAAACGCCCGCTAAGTGTGTTGACGGGAAAGTCGTACCCACCGTCGGCCGACTTAAAGTACATGTAGGGAAACACCATGTTGCTGTTGGTGGTGTTCCATGAGTCGACAAAGTCGGAAAAATCGCCTGAAGCAACGGGTATTTGCTCGTCGATCAGATCACGTATGTTGATGTCCTTGTTGGCAATGATGCCGTCGGGCAGGTTGCTTACCTCTATACTATACAGTGTGCGGTTGCTGCGCTTGAGGATGAGGTTGACCTTCCAGAAGATAAAGCCGTCGGTGGTGAGCTCGAAGTCGGTGTAGACACGGAACTCGTTGCGGGGGTTTTCCGGGGCACCTGCGAAGTTGAAGAAGGTTTCGTTGGCGCTGCGGGGGATGTCGAACTCCCAGCTGAAAGCCTGGCCTACATAGTCGAAGTCGAAAATGTCGTCTTCCACTTCCCAGGGCACGGTGGTGCCGGGGAGGAGTTTGAGGTATTGGCCGTTGCGTCGTAGTCCGATCATTTAGCTTTTTTTGTTTTCTTCGACAAGCTCAGAATGACAAAAAAAGGATGTCGTTTCTGAACAAAAACGTATGTCACCCTGAGCTTGTCGAAGGGTGACATACGTTTTCCTAAACCACCCTAGCACGGGCTTTTTCTTCCCATGCTGCCTGCAGGGTGAAGCTGATGGCTTTGAGGTTGTTGTTGGCTGCGGGTAGCTCCATGGCTGTGCCGTCCCAAATGTAGGGAAGGAGCTGCTCCGTGCCGTCGGTATCTACCAGCCTGTGTATCTTATTGGTGTGCAGCATGTCGACGGTGGCACGGATCTCATCCACCGGCTTGAAGCCGCTGTTGATTTCGACACGGTCACGGCTGCGCTGGTTGTCGGCGTAGTAGGCACCAAGGCGGGCGAGGTAGCCCTCCTGCACAAACTTTTTGCCGATGAGGCGGGTGAAGTCGGTGCCGTCGGCAGTGTCGCCGGTAGCAATGAAGCTATCGAGGCCGCCCAGGGAGTTGAAGTAGTGCAGCTCGATGATGTTTTCCGACTGTGGTACCCAGCGCTCGTACACAATAATATCCTCAGGCTGGCTGTTGAGCTTGATGGTGATGGTGCGGATAGTTTTGGCCGGGTTGATGGAGTTGTAGGCACGGCTAGTGAAGTCGACGGGCACTATGACTGTTTCGTACGTGCGAAGGTCGCCGATAGAGTAGTCGTAGTTGTGGCTGGTGCCGTCGGTGTAGTGGATAGTGATGTCGAGGCTTTCGGCGTTAAGGTCTTGAATGGGCTGAATGTAAAGCCACTCCCGCTGCGCTTCGGTGAGGCGGCGGCGGAGCGGCTTGGTGGTGAGAAAGATGGAGTATTCCTGGGTAAGTAGGCTCATGGCTATTGGTCGATTTGGTTGCCCGTCAATTCAAAGTACCTATCCCTCCACTCCTGTTCGTTGGTAAATTGCTCCATCGCCCAGCTTTCATTGTGGTGGGCATTTTCCCCGACCTGGACAATGGCCGCCACTGTTTGCCCATGTCCGATGATGATCAGGTAGGTTTTTTCGGTTGCTGCTGTGATTCCTAAAAGTGCCATATTATACCCCCGTGTCTCCAGTGATTGTCCAGTTGTAAGGTGCTGCCACAAGTGCCGCCCGTGCCGTGCCACCTGCTCCTGCTGCTGTGTAGGTTCTGCCGCTTGCTCCAAGTGCTACGCTTGCAATCGGCCCCTGAGCATGCCAGCCAACAAGAGTGCTGTCATAGTTGGCTGTATTCATGCCGCAACTTTGAAGCATATTTGTCATTGTAAGCGATGCACGAGGTGTAATTGTTACGTCCCATGCTCCAATGTTTTGATTGAAGGCTGTCGCATTTAAGAACATGCTTGCAAACGTGGTAACTTTTGGTACACTCCATGAGCCAATCGCCTGATTAAAAGCTGTTGCTCCTGAGAACATTGTAGCCATTGTGGTCACATTACCGGTATTCCATCCTGTGATAGCTTGGTTAAATGCTGTAGCACCTTGGAACATTCCATTCATTACCGTTGCAGCTGCTGTATTCCAGCTTGTGATGTTGCTGTTGAATGCTACACAGTTTTCAAATACCAAATTGAAAGCTGTGACATTAGCCGTATTCCAACTATTCAGCGCCTGATTGAATGCGGTGCAGTTTTGGAAAGTACCAGCCAAACTTGTGCATGCGCCGACATTCCAGCCATTGATGTTCTGGTTGAAAATAGTACAGCCTGCAAACGTCTGCGTCAAGTTGGTAACCGATGCAATGTTCCAAGAACTTATATTTTGATTGAAGGCAGGGCAAGCGTTAAACGTACGAATCATTGTGTTCAACACCGTTGTTGTCCAGCTTGTTATGTTGCCATTGAATGCAGTACATCCATTGAACGTGTCGTTCATGTTTGTGACCTTGGCAACGTTCCAGCTATTGAGCGACTGGTTAAAAGCAGGGCAGCTTTGGAAAGTACTGGCTAAAGTTGTCACGTCGGCCACATCCCAGCCGCCGATGGCTTGGTTGAAGGCTGTACAACTTTGGAACATGCTCGACATGTTGGTAAGTGAGCTTGTGACCCATGAGGTAATATTTCCGTTGAAAGCTGTGCAGCTTGTAAACATGTTTGTCATGTTAGTTGCAGCGCTGACATTCCAGCTATTCAAAGATTGGTTAAAAGTGGTGCAGCTTTGGAACATGCCATTGAATCCGGTCACAGCCGACACATCCCATCCGTTAACTGAGCTGTTGAAATTGGTGCAGCTCTGAAAACACGATATCATACTAGTCACCTGGTTGGTGTCCCATGTGCCAATGTTGGGAATAGTAGTAAGTGCCGTACACCCTTGAAATAATGAAACAAATGTAGTGGTGCCGCTTGTGTTGAGCGTGTCGGTGGCGGTAATTAGCATGTTGGCACATCCGTAAAACGCCCCCGCCAGTGACGTAAGCGCCAGGCTGCCCCACCGTTCAATTTCGGTGATCTTCAGCCTGTCAAGTGAGTTGTTGAACTGCCAGCCTGTGATTGTTCCTATTATATCTACCTCATACGTGCCGCCGGATGAATAGGTGTGCGTGAGTGCAGCATCGTTCCAAGTAGTGATAGTACTGTAGCTGCCGTCGCCCCAGCTCACTACCATGTTGTAAGTACCACCCGACACAGTTGGTATCTTGAACTGCGTGCTGGTGCTGCTGCCTGCACTGGTGTTGGCTGTGTTGACGTTCAGGAACAGACCGGTGACGGTGACTGATACTTCCGAGGTAAAATCGGAGTAGGTGCCGCCCGGGCCTTTGGCACGTACTTTATAGTAGTAGGTGGTGCCGGTGACTGCCGTGGTGTCGTCGTAGGTGACGGCGTCGGCCGCAGTGGTGGCCAGCAGTGAATAGGAGGTGTTAACGGTAGTGCTGCGCCATACTTCGAAGTTAGTTTCGTTGGTGGCGTTGTCGGTCCAGGTAAGGCGGGCCGTGGTGCGGTTGCGCAGCGTGACGGCCAACGCAGAAGGTGCTGTAGGTATGATGGGCGTACCCTTGCGCACATAATCCTCTCCTGCTAGTAGTCCTCCAAATATTGTCATGCGAGGGTATAGGTTACGGGTGATTGATAGAGTGTGACTTTGACATAGGCCGGGATTCGGATTTCGTCGTAGGCGAGGTCGGCGCTGGCCATGAGGCACTCGACGACGTTGTTTTGCACTTCCTGTGTGGAAAACAGCTCAGAGCTGCCGCCTAGGCGGGCTGCAATTTGGTCGGTAAGGTCGGAGTCGCTGGTTTCGGCGATGGCTGCAAATGAGCCTGAGGCGTCGAGTGGCTCGGGGATATCGAGCCAGGCGAGGTAGTCGGGGCCGCCGCCAGATACGTCTTCGTGGTAGAACTCGGCAATGAATACGTCGTTGGTGGCGAGCTTTTCGCCGTAGTATATTTTGTACCTGCGGCTGACGGTGGGCGCTACGTGTACGCCGGTGTCTTCCAGGTCGGGCAGGTCGAAGCCAAGCAGCTCACGCACCTGGGCTTGCAGGTAGAAGGTGGCCTGCCCGTCGGCGTCGGGGGCTTGCTCCTGCTCGAAGGCGAACACCCACACGTCGGAGTAAGGCTCGCTTTCCAGGTACACACGTGCCCGTAGCTTGACGGTGGGGTCTGTGGCGTCGGTGGAGATGGTGAAGCCTACCGGGTTTTTGACCAGAGCGAGGGATGAAGGGAGGGATACGACGGTGACGGCCATTTAGTTGATAGGTTTAGCGGCGCTTCGATACCCTTCGACAGGCTCAGGGTGACAACTGTGTGCGAGGTACGTGTAGTGCTTCATTGTTTGATCAGTTTGGTTTCAAGCGTTTCGCTGCAGGTGGTGCAGAAGGCTTCGACTATTGGGCCATGAAAGCAGCCAGCTCCGGTGTTGATGATCTGGCAGGCAGCAATGACTCCCGGGCGGGCTTTGCAGTTGAGTCTTAGCTCTACGCCTTCAAAAGTCACCTTAAGTGATTTTGCCACGGTTGCGGTTTTGCTCTTTGCGGTAGTCGTCGTCTTTGGCATCTTTGAATGATCTCCTGCTAAATTCTGCCTGAATGGGCTGGGATGTTAGGACAGCGGCGGCCTGCAGGATCGCTGCGGCTGCACGTTCGATGCCTGAAGTGTCGAGAGGGCCGAGCGAGGCGCCTGCTACCGACTGGCTTGAACCAGCGCCAGTGCGGCGGCTTTCGATGAAGGGCACTAGGTTGGCGACCATGGGGTCGGAGCTGACGAGGCGGCGGGGGATTACGTACTCACCTTCTTCGACCATGCCCCGGATGTTCCCGCCACGGTTTCGGCCCATGCCCGTGCTGCCGTAGCCGGTGGGGCCGCCTTCGGAGAAGGAGGGTATGAGCTTGGTGAATAGTGCTTTGGCTGCGGCTCCGGCAATGGGTGCGGCGATAAGGCTGAAGGGAAAGGGTACATTTTTCATTGCCCCTGTTACTACAGACGTGACCCCTTGCGAAATAAGCCCTGAAATTGAATCTCTGATTGAGTTGAGTACTGCCTTTGTTGCCTCCTTGAATGTTTTAGCACTTTCTACAGCTGCAATTGCGCTTTCTACAGCCGAGGTTATTCTCATTTCCATGAGCTGCTTATGCGCTTCTTTTTCCTGCTCTGTGCGCTCCTGGTCTTTTGCGCTGGCGGCGTCTTTGGCGGCTGTTTCCTTCTCGATCATGCCGATGCGCAGGTCGAGCAGTTGCTCCTCTACATCCAGGGTGCTATCGCCAAACTGCTGGCGGAGCTCTTTTTCCATGCCCAGACTGGCGGCCAAAATGGCCAGGCGCTGCTCCTCGTATTGCTGCTGGGTGATAAGTCTGTCGGCAAGCTGCGTTTTAAGTGCCAGCTCTTGCTCCTGTTGCGCAATCTTGAGGGCTTCGTAGGCTTCTTTTTTCTGTGTTTCGAGGTCTTTGTCGTCGGCTTTGGCTTCGGCGTTGGCAGCTTTTTCCACCTTAGTTTCCAGCTTGCGAAGGGCTATGCGCTCCCGGGCGGCGTTGGCAAAGGCTTCGTCACGGTCGGCTTCGAGCTGAGCGAGTTCCTTCATGCCGTCCATGCTGGTGTCGTTAAACGACTGCTCGAGCTTGAGGGCTTCGATGCGCATATCGAGCAGCTTGATTGACATGCCTGTAAGCTCGCTTTGTATGGCCATCGCCTTATTTACTGCTGCTGTGCGCTCTTCTTCTGACTTGGTGGCGTCGAGGGCGGCCTCACGGGCTTCATCAAACTGGCGGCGCAGCTTGCCTTGGCGGCGGATCTGCTCCAGCTCCAAGTCTTCGATAGCTTCACTCAGCTCAAACAAGCGACTGCCTTGCTCGTAGCCCTCTTTGAAAAACTCGCCGGTGGCCTTGGCTGCTGCTGCCATTTTTTGCAGGCCTTCTTCTACTCCGGTGCCGAGCTGGATGGTGGCGTTGCCGAGGTCTTTGAAGCCATCGACGATATCGCCGGAGAATATTTTAGCTATGGCGGGACCAAAGAGGGCGAGGGCTTTGAAGCGGTTGACGACGTTTTCCTCGATGGCCTTTCCAAGGTCTTTGATGGCTCCGACGGGGTCTTTGAACGCACGGCCTATAGACTCGAACACTGCCTTGCCAAGCTGCTGGATGACGCCAACGAAACGCTCGAAGATGGTTTTGAGCGGGACTAAAACAGAGCTTACCCTGTCCATGCCCTCTTCGGTAGCCGTGAGGTACTTGATAAGCGAGCCGAACACTACGACGAAAAGGCCAATGCCTGAGGCAATGAGTGCTGACTTAAGGATGCCGAGCTGGCGGATCCACCCGACGGTGCTGCCAGTGACCTGGCTAAAGCTGCTGCGAAGGTTGCCAATGTTGGTGCCGAAGAGGGTAAGGTTATTGATGCCGTCGTTGACGCCCTTTTTAAAGTCGTCCTGGGTTTGCTTCCACTCGTCGCCGACTTCCTTGATGTTTTGCTTTACCTCGTCGAGGCGCTTGTTGACCTGGTTGAGCTGCTGGCTTTTTTTAATGTACTCGGCGCTGCCTACCTCGAGTCCCTTCATTTCCTTTTTGAGGCTTGAAGCCGTGGCGTTGAGGTCCTTGAAGGAATTGTTGACCTGCTGGCCGTCGATAACGAGGCGAAGGGTAGAGGTGTCGGTGCGGTTAGTGGCCATGGTGTGAAGATGGCGGGAGGGCAGGGAGGGAAGTAGGACAGTCGTCTGAACCTTTGATTTTTGTGATTAAGTGATGGGCATGATTAAAAAAAAGCCCCGACTGGCGGGGCTTCTGTGATTAAGGACTGTAGTTACTGCTTGCGGGCCATGGACTCGAGGAACATGGTGAGGGCGATGATTTGGTGAATTTCTTCGCTGGTGATGCCCTTGCCTGCCTGCTGGGGTGCCCACTCGGCAAACATGAGCTGGAAGAGTGCGCTGAGCCTGCCGGGATCGATGCACATAACGAGCCACATGAGCTCCTCGATGTGGTAGACCTGCAAACCGACCTGCGGGTCAATGGCTACACACAAGTGCTGTGGGTAGTCGGCGTGGTTGATGATGGTTACCAGGTGATGCTTTACCTGTGCGATGCTGTTTGAAAGCTCAGCTGCTTTTCTCGCTTGTTGTGTCATAGCGTTTTTTTTTGTTTTGTAAATAATGCAGGGGCACACTGGTGACACAACAAGCGGAGTCGTGAGACGTGCTGATGTACCGGACTTACACCGGTGCTGTATGCCCCTTATTTTAGTATCAGGAAAATCCGTGTGATTCTCCACTTATTGTGTCGGAGGTAAACTTCGACAATAAAAGCAAGTGGTGGTGCAACAGAAATACTACATTAAACGTGCCAAGTGTGCGGAAACGTTGCGAAAGTGTGGTGAAGTTGTATATTTGCGTGCAACTACCAGGTCGCAGCGGTATCATCAAAAGCATTTTCGTACACCGAAAATACAAGAGCCCCTCAGGGAAAGCACTGCGACTGCTGGAACTGAGGGGTTTCTTTTTTACAACTATGAAGAAGAGTATTGAAAAGTTTCTGGAGTTTAACGGACAGTCGATTTATTTCCTGTCGGTAGATGGCACGTCGTGGATTGCTATAAAACCAATTTGTGAAGCGTTGGGAGTGAGTTATGCAGCTCAGTTCAAGAGGGTGAAAAGTGACCCAATTTTAGGGCCTGCATTGTCTAACCAGACTATGCAGGTGGCTGGAATTGCCTCAAATCAGCTTAGAAAAATGACCTGCATATCTGAAAAATATGTCTATGGATGGATCTTTTCAATCCAGTCGGATGCGCCAGGATTGATTGAGTATAAGAAGCAGTGCTATGAGTTACTGTTCAATCATTTTCATGGAATGATTGGAGGAAGGAAGGATCTACTAATTGAGAAAGCGATCATTCAGAAGGAAGAAAGTGAGCTGATGCTTGCGCTGCTGCAAGATGAAAGGTACACGAGGCTCGATAAGCTGAGACGCCAGAAGAAGTCTATTGTGTCGAAGCTATCGCAAAACGATCAGTCGGTGATTGAAAGCCAAAGAAGTCTGTGGTTTAATGAGGGAGAGAATATTGAGCCTAACGTCATTTAGTATGAAAGAGGAACTTGATGATGATTATCTCGATGATGATGATTTTTTACCTTGCTCACGGTGCGATGGTCACGATGCGTGCGCAGACTTCGGATGCGCTTTTGAGCTTGGAGTTGGTCATTTAGTGCAACAAGATGTAATAGAGTAGCGTTTGCAGCGCTTCGACAGGCTCAGCGTGACAGCGTTGGTGCTAGGCCCTTCGATAAACTCAGGGTGACAGGAAAATCAAAAGGTGTCGAATTCGACACCTTTTCTGTTTATATGGGCTTGAGGGAGATGCCTTTGCCCCGGGCGTTCATGGTGAGGGCGCTGGTGAGCTGCTCCTCGAGGTGGGCGGTGCTGGCGGTGATGTAGGCTTCTACGATTTTGTCACGATAGCCTGCCCATAGGCCAAAGAAGGGGCGGAAAAGCCAGCTTCCGGCGTAGGTGCTGCGCTGCTGCTTTTGCCTGCTGAGCATAAAGTAGGCCATGCGCTTTGCACTTTGGTCGATGGTGGGGATGCTGCGGCCTTCGTAGCCGGGCACGTAGCGGAACTGGGCGAGGCCACGGTCTTTGATCCACTGCACGAGGTCGTCGAGCGGGGTGGTATGCACCAGGCTTTTTTTGCTTTCGACCGCTTTGCCGTAGCCTGCATAGGTGAGGGTGAGGTAGGCCATCATTTTTTCAGCGTCGGAGCGCACGGCCATGCGCAGGCTTTCGGCCAGGTGGCGGGTGGCTTGCTGGTCGGTGGCCTGCAGGCGGCCTTGCAGCATGGGGATAACCTCCTGCTCAAAGGCGCTGATGCTAGCGGTGATCTGTCGCTCTAGGTCCTGTTGGATTACGTTCATTGCGGATTTGCGATTTGGGATTGCGGATTGATTACTTATCGCATACCTTGAGCAGGCCTTCCAAATCAGCAATGAATACGTTACACATAACCCTTTTTGATGTATAGATGTTGAGTGCGTTTTGGTCTCCTTTCTTTTCCTCCAGAGTTTGATTGATAGAATCAATCCTCGCTTGAGTTTTCTTTATCAGTTTTTCAATTTCCTCTTTCATAACATTGACTTCTAAGTTTTACAAATCGGTCCATACTGTGGGGTCGGGGGTGAGGTTGAGCCAGTCGGTGAGAAATAGCTCTATGCGGTAGCCGAAGAGGTTGTCGATGGTGCGCAGTCGGGCGGGCTCCATGGTGCCGGAGTCGGTCAGGCGCATATCCTGCACGTCGTCGTGGGCATCGGAGCGGATCCGGATCAGCACGTCTTCCAGTATCTTCTGGCACGCCGAAATGGCGGCCTTGGCTTTTTCGTGGTTTTGGTTGGGCACCATTTTGCCTACAAATAGGCCATAACGCCACCGCTTGTCGGCGGCGCCGTCGGTGTCACGGTAGAGCACGTCGGGCCACTCAAGCATGAGGACGACGTGCTCGGGCCTAGTAGTGCTTTTCCCCATGTGCTGCTGCAGTTGGTCGATATCGCCTTCGCAGAAGCTGTTGATGCTGGCGTGGGCTGCTGCGAGGGTTTGCAGGTAGGCGGAGAGGTCGGCGTAGGTGGTGAGGGTCATGGCTTTAGGGTATAGGGTAAAGCGACGGGCGCTGCCCATCGGTGATGGATTACGCCCCTTCGGGGCTCAGTGGCTTGGGTTTATGTAGCTGCTTCATGCGGGTGTGGTGGTCGTGCATGTAGTGGAGCACCAGGTGCATGTTGGTGTGGGCGGTTGCTGCCCATGTGCCGAATACGCCCGACTCGGCAAGGATGTTGATGGCGGGGAGAAAGCCTTGATTACTGCTATCATCGGAAAGCCCTTCGACAGGCTCAGGGTGACGCTCCGTAGTTGTGAATACGTTGGGGTATTGTGTTTGCAGGCCGGTGAGTACGCCGTGGAAGTAAAAGAAGGCCCAGTGCTTGTACTCGATGGCTACTTTTTCAAATGCCTTGGCTTTGGCTTCGAGCTGCTCGTCGGAATGCTGGATCCGCTTGCCCTTGTGATGCGGTTTTGCGAGTAAAGCGGTGAGCAGGGTGAGGTACTTGGCGGGGTCGGCTCCGGTGAGGATTTGCCGGTAGTAGATTTCGGCGAGTGCAAACTCGATGAAGGATACGTTTTTGAAGTTGGCCTCCGGAAAGTAATAGGAAGTTAACTTATAGGTTAATTTTTTGATGGCAGGCACAGTGCAAAGGTCGCTAAACAGGCTTTTCATCTTGTAGAGCAATAGGGTGACCTGGTAGTCGGTAAGGCGGTAAAACTTACTTTCGGCCAGCCCAAGGCATGCCTGCAGGTACTGAAACTGGAAGGGGATGGAGTAGCTGCCGATGGTGTTTTGCCCGGTGCCATACATGAACAGCAGGCGGATGAAGTAGATGCACTGCATGCGGGTAACCTCAGCCCAGTCGGATGGTAAAGTGATCTTGCGGGCTAGGAAGAAACTGCGGGGTATGGCGACGGAGGTCATGGTTTGATTAGTTTGTTTTTGTCGGCGCTGGACTTGCTGGTGCCGTAGTAGTAGGCGAAGATGTTGCCGATGACTACGCCCTCGATCATGCCCATGAGGTGGATGAAGAGGTCGTTGCTGGCCATGCCGGGTATCCAGATCACGGCGTAGATGATGACAACAAAACTAAGCAGGCCGGTGAGTCCGGTGATGATCATCATGAAGTCGGTTTTGCCTGTTTTGGCAATTTCTACCTCACGAGTGCGGGCACTGTCACGGTCGGCCACTTCGATCTTGTATAGTTCGAGCTCATACGACTGCACTAGCTTCAGGGCTTCGGCTTTGTCCTCTGGAGTTAGCCTGTCATCCAGCCCAATGAGCTTGGTGATGATGCCGACGGGTGGGAATACGTCGCCTGCGGCCTGCAGGATGTCGGGGGCTTTGTCGGCCAGCCATGTGCCCAGCTTGGTGTCTTTGAATTTGGTTTTCATCGGCAGTCGATATGGATAGCGTTGTTGTCGTGTTCGGCCAGGTACGATACCATGCCCGGGAGGCGCTCACCCATGGCTGTGGATACTATTTGCAGCTCATCGGCAATGCCGTTGGCGGCTCCACCGATATCGAAAGCCACACCACGGAAGTGCGGGCTAGGCTGAATGAGCTTGCCACGCACATTGACGCCACGGCGGTGGTAGTCGTGCAGGCACTCTGCGGCCAGTGGCGGGTTGATGATCACGCCAATGTTCAGCAGCTTACTCCATGCTGGTTGCCATCCGTAAACCTCAATGGTTTGACCTTTGTAGGGGTCGTACCACTTTATTTTTTCTTCCAAAGCGCACTTCATGCCCACCGGGTATTCGCTTGCAAGGCTTTTAGTGCTCAGGTAGCCACGAATGATGCCAAGCTGACTCTCGGGTGTGCGCAGGCAGCTAGTGACAAACGCTTGCTTTTTTTTGTCGGCAAAATAGCGATCTAGTGCGGCGATAACGGGGTCGCAAACGTCGGTCACTACTACTCCGGGCTTTACGGTGAGCCATTTGTTGGCGGTTGATTTCATGGCGTTGGTGCTTTGAAAAGGTTGTTGAAGGCTTCGAGGATCTGCTCTTTGTAGCTGGCAATGCTGGTAAAAAATGCGGCTACTGCTGCCACTGTGGCTACAGTGCGCTTTTTGATGCTGGTGACGGAGATGACAAACTTGAAGGGAACCTCTACCCGCTTGAGCCGTGCATCCAGGTCAACAGTGGCCTGGTAGTGCTTTTGGCTTTGCTCAGTGAGCTGCTGCAGGATGTTTTGATTGTTGCGCATGTACTCCTCAACCTGGTGCCACTTGCTGTTGTCGGCCTGCTGCTGCTCTACCAGCCCGGTAAAGCCGCTTTCCTTGTCGCCAAACACTACAACGGCGATTTTTTCGAGCATGCGGTCTTTTTCGGATGGCTTCATAGCATGACTGATCCGGTGGAGTTGGGGTTTTGGACAATAGTGTCGTAGGCGGGGGTTTCGTTTTCGGCGGCGTCGTCGGCAGTGTATTCAGAATAGTCGTCGGAGTTGTCGTCGAGGTACTTTTTCAGCTCGGCCAGGTAAGCGTCGGCCATGGCTTTTACTTCCCGCTTCCACTCGCCGTAGAGGGTGGCGCTGGCGGTGATTTTGCTGGTGATGCCATCGGCCTCACTTACTACCCGGGTGCCGTGGCTGCTGATGTCGAGGTTGAGCTCGTTGCTGCCAAGGAACATGGAGTAGTGGGCCAGTGCTTTTTTGATCAGAGGTAGAATGGCGTTGTCGGCTGCGGTAAAGGTACCAGCCAGCTGACGGGCGAGCATTGCCTCCAGCATGGTGTTGCCGATGCAGTCTTTAATGTAACGGTCCTGTGTAGTGCGCATGAATGGGGCCAACGCAATGAAGGTGCGGCGGCTGCCTTTGATGTTGCGGATCTTCGAAAAGTCGTCGGCGTTGGTGATAAAAAACTCGTTGTACTGGCTGAAGTAGCTGCCACCCGACCAGCTTGGGTACGAGGCGGGAGCGGCTTCCATGGTTTTGAGGGCACGGTCGATGAGGAAGTCGGCCTTGTTGATGGCTTCTTGCCTCGAAAGGTTGAACATCCACTGGCGCACGGGCTGCTGGTCGCTGTTGCTGTTTTCGGCCATGCCACCGTTGCCAACCTTAACATTGAGGAAGGGGTAGGCGTCGAAAAGGGCGTAGTATCCTTCGGCCTTGCGGATGTTGTAGAAAATAGCCAAAGCATCTGGCATGTCTGCGAAAATGGCGCTGGCTTCGGCGGTAAAATCGGCGCTGGCGGCTATGTTTTCGAGGTGCTCATAAAGGTCGTCGCCAATAACCGGCTTAATGTACTTATCTGCAGCGTCGTCGATGTACGACATGAAGCGGTCGATATCAGAGCCTGGGTTGATGGCCGTGATGTCTTTTTGCAGCTCGGTTATGTTGGAGTAGAGGCTCATTGCATTGCGTTTTGTTGGCCGGTTGGGTTTTTGTCTAGCGTGGTGAGTACGGTATCTTCGACGCCTATTTTTATGTTGCGCTTGTTGGGCCAGTTGTAGTTTTTGACCAGGTTGATGGCTTTGAGTCCGAGCGCACGAGGTCGGGCGGTTTTGTAGGCCACGTGGTAGTTCAATAGGTTGAGGATTTCGGAGCCTGAGGAGAGGTTTCCAGGGCTTTCGAGGCCTGCGAGCGTAGGGTGGATGTTGTGCCCACGTGAGTGCACTGCTGAGGAATGGTCGTGCAGCTTGAGGTAGGAGTCGTCCTTTAGGTCGGTTTCGATCTTCTCAATTTTCCACTCGGAGGTTGTGCCGCCTATCTGCTCAATCCATGAGTAGAAGGTTTTGTGGGCGTTTTTTGCACCTGAAAGAATAGAGTCGAGCTGTGTTGCTACTTCGGCTTTTTTAGCCTGCTGCTGTGCTTCTGAGCCAAACTTTGCCAGCCACTGCATGGGTATTTTGATGTGGTAGCGCAGCATGTAACCGTTGCGCAGTCCCTGGTGGTGGAACTCGGGGATGATGTTGGCGGTTTTTGCCCATTCCTTGGTACCGTGCCAGATGGGCAGGCTGTAGTAAGGCATGCCGCTGTGCTGGTCTTTGATGTGGAGAGCGCTTTTGTAGTACTCGCCCAGGGTGGGGTTGTATATATCGAGAAGTGGTACTTCGTCGATGTTGGTTTCGTTGAGGAAGCGGTATTTCCAATCGGCTACAAATAGGGTATCTGCGTCCGGGCGCTCAGGCTTAATTTCAGAAAGCCTACAATCACATGCGTCGTAGACCTTCATTGATGCCACTTTGGATGCGTCACGGGTGAGAATGAACTCTACCCATGAGTTGGCATGCTCTTCGAGGTCAAATTGTATTTCAGCAAACTTCTCAAAGAGGTTCCACTGCTCCATCCACTCGTCCAGCTCAGGGTCGGCTACTATCTCACGTGTGCGCTTACCTTCTTTAGGGTCTTCTGTGTATAGGATGAGGCGCTTACCAACGGTTATGTTGACCTTATTCTCGATAAGGGTAGGCTTGATGTCGTTACCGTAGATGATCTCAAGGTCGAGATAGGGCTGAAGGTTGTTTCTCCCCCACTCTACTATGCGCCTGTTGCCCTTCAATACCACCTTGGGAGCAGTGCGGCTATAGGCTGTCTTGGTAAACTCAAACAGAGCACCAGAGCTTTCGCCTACAAATACGTCAGTGGATACCTGTGTTGCTGCCATTAGTTGTAGACTTGGGTGCCGTTGAATGTAAGTATTGAGAAAATTTTGATGGAGTGTGGGCGGTTACCAGGCTGCTCATTTAGCAGTAGCGTGTGCTTTTCCTGATTGCTATGGAATGCTTTCTTGCCTGAAGTACCGTAGTGTACAGACTTTTCCTTCTCTCTTTTTGTAGCTCGCATGGCTCTGATCGATCCATCCTTCTTAAAAAAGGTGATGTCGAAAGGCCCAATGCCTGCGTCGATGCTGCTGATTACTTCACTGACCATCATGAGTCAAAAGTCAATCAGCCTGCAATGTTTTGATAGGACAGCCTGTGCAATAAGGCCTTTCATATTTCGACTTTTTATCACACTGCAATTGTAAACTTGCAAAGG
>JACCDR010955430.1_pt1 | contig 25254 bp, 53 predicted proteins | sample 7446431 | NCBI WGS metagenome assembly JACCDR01 (sample SAMN15323443, study PRJNA562643) | freshwater metagenome | isolation source: river surface water | place: USA:Blue River Watershed | collected 2017-08-17 | reverse complement strand
GGGCATTCCATAAGGCTGATATACTTGGACACCTTTTCCCTCCAATTCTGTCTCAATGAAATAGGCTCGGCCAGGGTAAGTCGTTCGTAGAACTCTTTCCGCGTAACCGACCACTCCAACTCTTGTTTTCTGTTTAAGGGCATCTGTAGCCACGTCCTTTAGCCAGGCGGACAACCCCTCTACCTCCTCTTCTGTTTCGTATTCCAGGCCCAGAGACAACTCAAGCCCAGACACCCTAGTAACCCAGGCTCTCGCATAGGTTTCACGTGGCGGACTCATGGGACAACTGGTCCGAACTCATTCTCCACCACCTTCTCTTCTTCAAACGGGAAGAACGCGTCACCCACCAAATACCCCTTCACAAAGGGTTTAGTGGCGATCAGGTCAGCCCAAGTACGTAGGCGAATCTCTATAGAATCCAGACCCTCCTCACTGTACACCCGCTTATACAACTCCGACAGGGCTTCTATGGTGGACGCCGAGGCCACTAGTTCTTCCCCTCGTCATACACCACCTCGGCCAGAAACCTGATCGCCTGTGCGGCTAGCTTCACCGCCACGGTCCTCTCCCCTGCCGAAGTCCCGCCCTCGCATAGTACGGTGATGTAGGCGTCCATACGGTCCAGGGCCTCATTCCGGTCATACTGTGCCGGGTGTTCCTCGTGGTCCGTGATCAACTGGTCGGTAACCCAGGCCAGTGCTGTGCCCGCCCGGAAGTCCTGCTCCATGGTCTCCAGGTTGTCGGTGGAGATCCCGGCCTCGGTGCAAAGCTCTTGGAACTCCTTGAACGAAATTAGGTCAGTTTCGGTTTCAATCTTCTTCATAGTCTTTCTTTCACTTACAGACGCTCGCGGACGCGGACAATAGAGGTGCGATGGGCCGGCTTGGGCCAGAGGGTGTCATGGTGTTCCCAGAGACTACCGTCAGAGCGGATTACCCCGGGGCTACGTCCGTTCGGCCCCCGACACTGAATCACTCCAAGCTCAGACCAGTCCCCCCAGGTTAGCTTGATGGGCATGGTCTCGATAATCCCCACGTGCCCAATGAACTTCTTCCCGTTCACCACGATCGTAGGATAAAGGATGAGGTCCCCGGGTCGTACACACGCCCCTTCTGGGAGCGTAATAAACAACTCCTGCTTATGAAGCCCATCCTCCAAAGCCGAATTGCAATTAATATCCTCCGAGACACTAGCCCAAGATCCCACATTAAATCCAGGCCTATGCCTCCGTAGTTTCCACGCCCAACAAATTGCGAATCCAGCGCAGTCACTACCCGGCTTCTGATACCAGGGACTTTTCTTGTCCCAATACTTAGTCCAAGGCTCATCTTTGTCTCCTACGGGCCGGTAATCTCCGGTCCCTAGAATGTACTGTCCACCCTTACCTACGATACTCCGCGCACGATCTACCGCTTCACCTAATGTACAGCGTGGGTCCACTAGTCTTTTAGACCTTCCAGAATTTCGGCATACCGGTCCGCTGTCTCCTCCGTAGTAGGAGGCTCACTCAGGTCAAAAGGCAGGGTCATCTGTGGGTTGGTCTCTTCCTCGTCGGAAAACCCCGAGTATTCCTCCGCGTCCAGATAGCCCGAATCCTTAGGCTCCACGGGGAGGATATAGGCCTCACGGCCAGGGGTGGTTAACTCCTGCTGAGCCTTCTCCGCCCGCCAGAAGTGCTGGGTTACCTCCATGGGCACCCCGTTAACCAATACTACGTAGTAGGTCATAAGCTCCTAGTTCTTAGCATCATCCCAGTTGTCGCCCACCCCCATCTTCACCGAGAGGGTAGAGAGCAACGGGAAACTGGTCATGTGTGTATTTACTCTGGTTTTGATGAGACCAAGGTCAGTTGGAATTCCTCCGGCTCCTTGAAACTCAGGGAAGCGGAAATCAAGTTCGTCGTGAATTTGGCGCTCAATAAGTAGGCCTGCTGACTGAAGCACCGGGTCAGCCCCGATCTCCACCATTGCGTGGCCAATAATACGCGCGCCGCCCTCTTGCATTGGGTAGTTCTGGGCAATTCTGTGAGCACGAGCAATCCTCCACTTGTCACCAGATTTGGTTAGTTCACTGAGATCGCACCACGCCCCGACAAGACCCGGGATTCCATGGTGTTCAAGGATATAATCAAGCACGTAAGCCTGGTACCGCGGAATGCCTGGGACTGCCGCAAATAAGGCGTCGATGATTCTTTGAGCAGCCTCCTCCCCGATAGGGTTCCCCAGCGGGTCACGTAGGCTAGTTGCAAAACCGTAGGCCGATTTTCCATACATGAGCCCGTACCAGACCGCCTTAATGTCCTGGCGTAGTTGGCAGAGTTCCGGATAACTAGGGTCTTTAAAGCATTCAAGGGGAAAGTCCTTTACATTCTTCCCATGTCTTTTCCAACCCAGGTGAGTTCCGAAGACTAGTCGCGCGTTGACACTGTGTATGTCTGGCGCCCCAGGAGCCGCCATCTCGGCAAGCTGATAATCTCCAAATAATGAGATAAGAATATGCCCGAGAATAACGACCTCGAGCGCTGTTTCATCTGCCACAAGGAGCTTGTATCCAGGGGGAGCCACAAACGCCCGCCGGATCCTGAACCAGTCCTTCTTCGGGTCCGTGGGGATCTGCATGACCTCCGGGTTTTTAGAAGCCAGGCGCCAGGTAATCGTGCCCGCCCGGTCATCTGAGTCCATCGAAGGACCACTGACAGCATGTACAAGCCCATCGGGAGCCACATAACCAGGTAACTTTTCCAGGTACTTAATTGCACCTCGTACACGACGGAGCCGGATAAGCTCATCGATAAGACTGCAAACATCACCAGTCGCTCGTTCACGTAGCCAACTAAGGGCAACCTCGTCTGTCTTCCTCTCTCCATCTTTAACCTTTACTCGTCCCTTCTTCCAGACCGGAGAGGGCTCTAGACGTAGATGCTCGTGGAACAGTTTCACCAGTTGTACCGGGCTGTTCCAGTTCAACTCCCCGTACTTCTCCGCGTATCCCAGGCGCTCGGTCAGTTTCCCTAGCTCGGTAAGGCAGACCCCCTCCTCTACTCGGGCCCTCTGTGCGGCCTCCTCACAATAGGCAGAATCCAGGGCGAACCCGTTCTGCTCCATCCTCACCACTTCCCGCTCAAGCTGGTCCATCCGCGACTTCTCGTACAACTCAGAGCTACGGAGTTTCAGAGCTTGACCCTCTTCTTAATTGGCGGGGTATGGAACAATTTATCCTTGAGCCCCTGGAGCACCCCCCGGAGCTTGGGGTCTTCTCCCCACTTGAACCTGGAGAATCTGGTGTTCTTATTATCTAACGAGCGAGACTTCTTGGGATCCATGGGACCTCCCTGGTTTGGGTGTTTAGTTCCCGCCTTAGGATGTGCCAGAGGGCAAAAGCAAGTACCGCGTCTTGGGCACTGTACTTCAGGGCCCTGGGGAATAGGGGATGACCAGGACCTACCGACTCCAGGGGAACAGGGACCTCCTCGTATTTAAGCCCCCTCGACTCAATCACCCGCTCGAACTTCTCGTGATCCGGTCTTACCCGCTTTCTACACCCCGATAACCCGCATGCGCACGATTTCTCCAGCACGCGCCGCACCTCCCACTTCTCCACTCGTTCCCGGAATAACTCAGAGAACGACTCAGTCTTCGCTTCGCCAAGTACATCTCGTCCGAGTGCGTCGAGAGTGAACCCACCGCCGCCATATTGAGTACGAGCCCGGCCAGGCCAAGCCCACCGAGCCATAGTGAGAGTGTTAACCACATGTTTCAGGTTTATCCCTTCATTCTTCGAGGTGTGAATGTCTACCGGAGCGTTGTGGGCCGCCAGTGGCGCCTCTTCCAAATATCGTCGGAATTCACCACACTCTCTAAATACTTCCCGAGAGACCACCGCCGCGCTTGGAACTGGATATCCACGAGGGTGTAACTTTCCTCCTGGGGTTGCCCAGGCCAGAGACGCAAAATGCACCTTAGCCCTCGCGTAGGTACTCTCTCTCCCCACCTCAACTCCATAGAACTCGGTATCGAATCCAATAACCCCTGATCCGCTCCTAACCTCCAGGCCACGAAGGCGCGCAGCCAGTTCGGCGCCCTCTTCCACTGTACCCGCATAGGTGATTTCATAATCCATCCTAGCTCAAGGGCAGATCGGCCCAAACTCGTTCTCGGTCTCCACCTTCTCTTCCTTCTCCTTATCAATCCAGCCCCACCCCCGCTTCGGGTACATAACTCTAATAAAATCAAGACCAGTATGACTGGTTTTCATCGAGCCGTACCTCGGGTAACCATACCGCTCACTGGGGGCGACCTCGCACTTCCAACTATACCCCACCGAGTCTACCTGCCTGATCTGTCCAGCACAGACGGGGCACGAACCCCCGGGTAGTATCTTGTCGTGAAAAGCATCCTGCCACATTTCGGCAACTTCCTCCGTTACAGGCCCCAGGGTTACCACCCCCTTCGCCCGGTTAATAGCAACTACCTTATAACTCACAGTGGCTTTTTCCGGATAAAGACCGGCTCCTTGTCCAGGTACACGTTCACCTCCACCACTGAGTCCCCGTCCTCCTTCGCCTGCCCCTCCGCCCTCTTCTGCTGGCGATAGACCTTCACCCGGGAGTCATGGTTCACCTTCCCCACCTGCTTCAACACCCCGTCCTTGGTCAAGATTACATACAGGGTGATGACACTACTCTTAAGGTCCGGGATGTACTTCGGAAGGCCCATGGTCAGATTGTACTTTTTCTTCTCACTGCTCATATAGTTGTCCACCTACAATACAATATGGTTTACCGGAAATCCCCCGGTCCAGGGTCACTTGCTCCACATGAAACCTCATGTCCCCCTCCACCTCCCAGAAATGCACCAAGGCGAATCCCTGTAGGTGCCTCTCCGCGTGGGTAGAAAGCACCGGGTCCTTCGCCTCGATGTCCTGCCGCTTCAGGTGCCCGATTGTCCACGCGCCATGACGTACAGGGTTGCCATACTTATAGCTAGGAGTAATGCAAGCATCCACCCGATGAGTATGGCCGTATAGTGTGTTTTGCCCGGGGTAGTTAGCCAGGACTGAGGCAGCGCTAGAGCGAGCCAGAGAGCCCCTAAGCCGATGGCCGTGACAAATAAGAAGAGGTCCAAGTTTGAGGGCAGTGTGTTCCGCATGTACGTGCCATCCGTTAAAGAGGTCCCCATATACCTCATGCCAGGGTGTGTCTAGGAAGCCAGGGTAGTCATCCTGTAGCCCCCTCCACCAGTGCTCATGGTTCCCCGTTAGCACATGGAGGCCCCCTACTTTTCGTCTTCCTCGGACCAGCCTCTTGAAGTTGTCAAGCCAGGGCTCCGCCGCCTCCCGCTCCGCCTCGATAGTTCCAGCCCCGAATCGAAAACTACGAGCAGGCCGCCCATGACGACTAACCCCAGTAGACTCGAAAGTATCTCCCACCAGAACCACACCAGAAACACGATAGATTGCCGCAACGTGGAGAACCAGCCCCAGCGCGGAGTCGTCTTGTTGATCAAAGTGAATGTCCCCCGGAACTAAATAGATGTCGCCGCTCTTAACCTTAATATCTCGTACTATCATCCCCTTACATCTAGGTCGGCCTGTAGGATGTCCAGCTCCTCGTCAATGTCCAGGGGGTCTAGGGTATCGTCCAGGGTGCCCATTCGGAAACCAGAGTTCCCCTCTACCCGCACCGCCAGGTCGTCCCAGATCGCGATACAGTTGAAGTCCTTCCAGTTCTGGATCTTCAGGTCCTCCCCCAGATAACGTCGGCACCAGGCATGAATCGCCTCCTTCTCCTCTGGGTCGTGCCGCGAAGCCCGGGCTGTGAAAATTCGGACCTCGTGACCTGAGTGGATCCACCGCTTAACCCTCTCCACCATCACCGGAATTGGCGCCCCAAGATTTACACCCTGGGTGTCATAATCGGTGTAGGTGGCTAGGGTACGGTCAAAGTCCACCAGGATATACCCGGATCGCTGGGTCTTCTTCAAACTGCCCGGGGCAAGCTCTAGTTCACTCATGGCTTGGTCACTCCAAACTCATTCTTCATCAGGTCCGCCTTCGCCACTAGGTACACGATAAAGTCCTCCAGTTCCTCCATGGCCATCTGATTCAGGTCTTTGGTGTGGAAGGTGTAGTCCCCGTAGCGCTCCTGACCAATCAGAAGGCGCTCTCCGATTCTGTACCATAGCCGACGAGTTTCTACCCCCATGGACTCGGCTAATTCCTCTAGTGTCATGCTGTACTTCACGGGCAAACCTCCCCAAACTCGTTGCTATCCGGGTCGTCTCTGAACCCATACTCCTTTGCCCACGTGTCTACGTACGCCTCAACGTCCACCCAGCCGTAGGTCTTGGGGTTCTTTGCCTTCATCTCCTCAAGGGACCTCCGCAACTTATTCACGGTCCAGGTCTTGGCCAGCTCCCTCATGCCGGCCGCCACTTCCTTGGGTGACTTGTACATAAGGTCTAGTGGGTTCATGGGACTCTAGGCCCCCACTTCTTATCCGGCTTTGGCCCTGGGTACACGATCCAGGTCTGAGTCCAGTAGGTTGTAGACGTCTTGGGCCTGACCAACCCTGCCTTCAGATTCTCGAACACCTGCTTCATCACGGTCTTGGTAATCACCGACCTGGTACTGGCCCGGTGGATATGACCCGGTGCACAAGGGACGTTCTTCTCCTGGCGGTGGATCCAGTAGTCCACATCCTCCACCGGGAACTCATTCGCCTTCTCTCGCACCTTCTCTCGCACCACCTCACGTTTAATTTTTCGTTCTACGGCCTTTTGTACAGAGAAGTCCATGGGCTTAACCCCCTGCTTCGCCTTCTCCGCCTCTCGTTTAATCAAGGCCTTAAGTTCTTCACTACGACGGCCCATACTCGCATTTCCTCCTCTGGTTTAAGCTCTGGTAATTCATACACTCTTTCCTCCCCGTACTTCCCCCTCGCCCAGTCTAGTGCTGCGGCCCGGCAGGAGAATACCCTCCCACGCCTACATGAACCTAATAGGGGCCCGGAGAGCACTACGTCCCCTGGAGCCCTGATACTATACTCCGCCCCCTCCCTGATCTGCCCTTCCTCCCGCTTCTGCTTCTCGGCCAACCTCTGTATCGCCCGCCTACGGTCCTCGGCGTTCATTTCAGATCGCGAATTGTAGCAGTGGGGCCATCAAACTCAAAGACCATATCCTTCTCTTCCCCGAAGTTAACCTTGCCCCAGACAATCCTCATACGATTGTCCTTGACATTAGCACCCAGCTTCCGGGCTATTCGGTTCTCCCTCCAGAGATACCCAAGTTCCTTCGCCCTTTCACCCAGCGACTTAGCCCACGAAATATCGGATAGTCCACCTGGGCAGAACCCAGACACGTCAATTTTATCTGCGTCTCTGTATTTTGACCTTTCATAAATTCGATAACCTCGCTCTTCTACTTCTCGGACAATCTGTGAAAAGACGACAACAGCACAATTTTTCTTCTGGGCAAGTGAATTAGCCTCCCATGCGAACTTAGCTATGGTCCTCTCCATGGTGCTCCCCGTCTCTTCCGGAAACGCCTGCGCATAGTCGACCAGAATAAGGTCCCCGTCAAATTCAGCCATCCTTCTAAGAGCCGTAGAGGTAGGTATGAGGCCAGCCTGATGTTCAATCTTCCCGGCCCATCCCCGTATCTCCTCAACCGCAGAATCCAGTCGCGCAAGGTCGAACTCCTCGAGGTCTAGAAGGCCCAGTAGTCTATTGTTAATCCCAGTGACTTGAGAAAAGGCTCGATCGACTGTCTTTCCCGTAGGGTCTTCAAAGTCGAGACAAAGCACACGGTGTCCGGACTGAGCTGCGCCACGTGCGAGCTGTAGCTTGACAATAGATTTGCCCTCGCCGGTAGCTGCTCCGAGAACAGTAAGAATTCCTCGTAGGATTCCCCCGTTTCGGTCCCACGTGCGTAGCCCTGTAGGAACACTCGGGTGTACCGCTTCCCCCCGACTTTTTCTATCAAGTCCATCCCTGATCTCCTTCAGCCGCTCTGTTACCGCGTCGGCCAGAGTAGCGATATTTCACCTAGGGGCAGATGGGCCCAAACTCATTCGTGGGCTCTGAGGGTCTTGGAAGCCGCACCTTGTAGATACGGTCCCCACTGAACCTGTACTCCGCGTGGAACAGTTCATTCCCTGAGGACCCGAAGTGGCCCAGCAACCCTTTATAACTACGAACCGTCACATTCCAGCTCCCGGTGTGGTCTTGGCGATCCCACCCACGAGAAGGCGTAGTCACACCCTTGTAGATGTAGTCCCCGTCCCGCAACTGTGCCCCGGTTACCTCTATCATTTCATACCTCTCTGTCTTTGGTTTTGTCCACAAACTCTCGTCCAGTATGTACGCTTGATTTGTCCACCTCCTGTACTCCCGAATCGCCGCTGAACTCGCCAGCGTGGTAGTATTCCTCTGCTCGCCAGAGGACTGCCCCGAGGGAATAAGGTCCCCTTCTAGATATACGGGCTCCTCTACAGATTTGTTCGACACTTTCCTTAGTCACTCCTTTGCTCTTGGCCAAATTCACCATGCGCACCACGTAGCTCGGGTCAGGCCGGATTGGCGGGGAGAAATCAGGGCCGAAACAAGAATGGAACCAGGCCAGGAGTTCTTTAAACCCTAGCCCAGTTCCACTCTCTCCAGTCTCTTTCTCTTTTGTCTTCCCGCCCGCCCCAGCAGCCTTGTCCAGGAGGGCTATTACCTCCTCTAACAGTGGCCCTGGGTCATCCCCCCTACGTAGTCGCGCCTCAAGGTCCTTGGATATCGTGACCTTGACCGCCATGGTGGTTACTCGAAGTTGGGTTCTTCAGTCCCAGTCGGCTGCATCTCCTCGCGCTCGGCCAGGGAGTGAAGGGCATTGAACACCGCGTCATAGATCTTACCGCGGTAGTCCCCATTCTTCATCCGCTTAAACCGGAGCTTCCCGATCACCTGGACCGTGTCCCCCTTGCGCAGCTTCTTAGCCCGGTCAGCCAGGTAAGCCCGCACCCTGGCGTCCACCCAGAGGTCCTCTAGATTGTCGAACCGAGAGGTATCCACGAAGGTCAGCACCACGTCGTGGCTCCCATCCTCCCGCACGAAAACCCGCGGGTCTTGAGCCAGCCGCACGAAATAGTCGGTCTGGGCAAAGGTGTCGAACTTCTTAAACTCACGTTCACTCATATCTGCTTCCTTTAATACAACTAGGCTTAGAGGGGCAATATAGGCAGTGGCCCCCGTCCTGCAAATGTCCAGTGATGTCCATGCCAGTTTCACCTTTCTCCTTTAGTTTCCTATAGGTTTTGTACAGCGCCTTAAGCTTCTCTTGAAATTCTACCAGAAAGTCGTCCTCTAGGAAAGTCCCAAATCTCCTGGGTGTCCCGCTCAGGGGGTAACGTGGCCAGTGGGTTAGGGTACTCCGGCCCGCCCCTCCTCGATGCTGCGAAAGCCCCCAGGCCAGCACATAGAACGCCTGCTGGTATCTGTGGTCCAGGTATTCCACCACCCTCCCCGTCTTCAGGTCGTCCACCCAAGGGAGTTCCATAATGAACCCCACATAATCTGCTGTGCCAGTTACCCAAGCCTCACCAAACGAGGCCTTCCACTCCGCCTTCTCTTGTAGCGATACCGGGACTACTAACGCCCTTGCTTCTCCAGTCTCAACATTATATGCGAGAGGGACCTCATGAAGCCCATTGGCCCAGAGTTCGTTCCGGTTAACCCCTGAGGCCTCGATCTTCTTCTTCAGGGTAAGGGCATCACGGCCCTCTCCGAACTCCCCGGTCTCTTTCCAGTGGTGACACCTCGTACCCCATCCAGCAGCCTCTACCGCTCTCTCTGACTTCTCTGCGGTCCTGGGTAGAATTAGTGACCCCGGACACTCTAGCAATCGGTCTAGCTCAGAAGCTCGGGCAAAACCCAACTACTCGTATTTCCTCTTCTTCGCGGTGTAGACCTTATGTAGCTCCAGAGTGCTTTGAACTTCAAGGCGCTTGTCCTTCTGGATCTCTTTCCCGATCTGGACCACCGTATCCAGGGCCCCTGCGTCGTTCAAGCGGGCTTTATAGGTGTTCAAAAGTTCAATCTGAGTGGGTTCTCCCTCTGGTGTAGGGCCCTCGGCCGGAGTCGCAGCGAGGATATCCTTCTCCGCGCCTTTATATCCTGCCTGGGCCATCTCCTCGACACCATACAGGCCGCCGAAGATACGTGGGAAGGTCTTACGCCAGGCCATCATCTCTGCACATTTCGCCAGCATGGTAGCCCCAAACTTATCCCACATCATCCCCCCGGGCCCTGTGACTGCGTAGTCCTTATACTTACAGACCCCCCAGGTGGTCACCCCGTTCTTCTTCACCACCCCTACCTTTGCAGCATATGGGTGGCCTTCCGGTGGGATATCGATCCAGGGACCATCAGAGCCCATAGCGAAAAACGGGCCTTCCTGCCCCGCGTAATCTGGGTGTTCCGAACCCACAGCTCGAAAGCCATCAATGCTAAGTACCGCCTGCCACTGGTCTCCACCGGACTTGTTCCTCCGCTTCTGTAGATACACGTGGCGCGACTTCCAGCTCAGATTGGTCCGGGCACAGGTGTCCTCCAGGAGCCTTACAGCAAACTCCGGAGGGTGGGCCCCATTCATCATGTGGACCAAGATTTCATAATCAGCTTCGGTCATGTAGCCCCTTTCTACTACTCCTTCTTCGTAGTTGCAAGCTCGATCAACTCGTTCAGGCCCTGGATGTCCAGCCGGGGAATCCCACCCCTCCCAGAGGCCCTTTTCTCCAGCCGCGGAAGCTCCACTCCCTGCTTCAGGTACTTCCGAGCCCGCGTCCCCACCGCTGCGTAGGTCATCCCGGTCTTCTTAGCCACCTCCTCCAGGGTCTTGGAGCTGAGCCAGGCCCTCACGAACTCCTCGGGGCTGATCTTCGAGATAAACCTCGAGGCGGGAGAGGAAAACTCCATGCTCCTCCGGGTCTTGGAAACCTCAGAATTCGACGGGAAAACGGTAACATACTTGCGCATAATCATACCTTTCTCTTACGGAATTACAGTGCCAAACTCATTGGTCTCAGGTTCAATGTCCGGGATGATCGCATACCGGTTCACATCTACATCATACGAATAGTCGGTGATGTAGTCCTCCTGGAACACTTTAAGGCTGTAGTTGGTGTCATTAAACCATTTCAACTGCGCTTGAGCCCTCACATAGTTCTTCTCTGAGACGGGCGCATGCCAGCAGCACACCGGCCACCTATCCCCCGGCCTCAACACAATCCTCTTGTACTTCACGGGCAAACCTCCCCAAACTCATTCACCTCTGGCTCCACCTCCGCCACCAAAATCACGCACTTAGTTCCAGACCTTATCGACCCATCCGGATCCGCCATGTAGCCCTGGTTCAGGTAGTCATAGACCCTGTTAAAGTCCTTCTCCCTGCCCCAGAACTCCCCATCCTCGGTGCATGCGTCCTCGTAATAGGCCCGGAGGTCGCCTCGGTAGGACCACTCCTCTACCTTTCCTGCTTTCCCGGGGAAGGGTGTCCCCCGCTCTACTTCGATAATCTTGTACATAAACCTCCTAGGCTCCTTCGTCGCAGTTCATGGGCATACAGGCCCGAACTCGTTGGTCTCCTGCTCGTCCAGAATGATCACCCAGAGGTCCGACCTAATCACCTCTCCCTGGTTCACCCAGCGCCTGTAGTCCTTCTTGAAGGTTTCCGGAGGGTAAGGCCCTGAGTTGAAGACCTTTAACTGTTCCATGGCCAGTTGCTCTTGACCTATCTGAGTACTGGTAGCCCAGCAGCTCTTAGGCCAGGTATCTCCTTTATAGATCTTCTTAAGAACGTACACAGACGCCTCTCCTCCCATCTCGGCCCGCCTCGATGGGGGTATTGTACACCCAGGACTTCTTCTTGTAAATAGAAATCATGGCATCACCTCCCCAAACTCGTTCTCTGTTGGGCCCAAGAGGTCAATCGGCACCAGGGCGGAGTGAATCTCCGAGCCCTTGATACAGGAGCCCCCGGTGTACCAGTAGGTAGGGGCCTTGTCGCAGTAGTGCCAGGTCCCGTCTGAGTACCTGATCCCCACGGCCCAGAGGTGGTCTGACCCAGGCCTGTAGTACTTAAGGCGCTGCCATACCTTCTCAGGGATCTTGTCTCCCACTACGCACCTGACCTTTACGTCGTTTACCCACCCCTCCCAGCCCGGGGTCCAGTAATCAGCGCCCTGCCTCACGGCATCACCGGCCCGAAGTCATTCTCATCCGGCTCCTCTGTTACGTCACGGAGCCAGACCAGGGCGTACTGAGTGTCCAGGGTGGTCTCTGGCCGGGCATGTAGGTCGTGAACGGCTTGCTTGGCCGCTCCGTGGACCGTGGGGCGCGTTTCCGACCTCACGAACTTAGAGGGGAAGGGCCCCTGAACCACTCCTGTAACCCCTGCCATACCCCTCCAGAGGATCTTACGGACCAACTTCCCCGGTGTCCCTGGCATGGTCAGGTTCATATAGTCCCCCTTGATTTTGAGTCTCTGTCCCTCGTTCGCCCTCCTCATCAGGTCCATGAAGTTTTCTTTGGGACTCTTTGAGCTCATGGTAAACCTCCCAGAACAGGCCAGCGTCCACCGTCTCCTTCTCCCTACTCACCAGTCCCTGGGTTGTCGCCTTTAGGACCGGCAAGAGCAATTTGCTCCATAAGGTCATATGCCTGTGTTTCAGTGATTTCTTGGGTTCTGTAGTTTCCATTGGCATAGGTGTCGGGATGAATTCGGTACCACTTTTTGGTGGTGGGTTCTTGCCACGGGGCTCGATCGTAAAGCCGGCCATTCGGGTCTTTGGCCCAGGACCCCTTGACTGCTTCATCCCTTGAAACTCCCTTTTCCACGTGTCCTTTGTGGCCACTGTCCCTGGATTTTCCCGAATTATGTCCAGAAGTTGTTCCTTTGGCCCCAGTTCGTAGAGCTGAAACGTTTGAGTCATCTGGCTGAACAGCCAAACGAATCGTCCCCGTTTTCTCTTTCTCCCCTGACCCTTGCCCTGTTTCCGAGCCTCCCGACGTGCCTTTCGCTGATTCCTTCTCATGATTAGCCTTTGCTGCTGCCTCCAGGGCCTTTAGGTGTTTCTCCTTTTCACTCCAGTTCTCCGAGGTCCAGCCCCAGCCCTCCCACTGCCGGTCCTTCCCGGAGCGCGTGTAGTTGTACTCGTGGTCCCAGGTCTTGTTCGAGACCTTGATCCCGGGCCTCAGCTCGACCCAATCCCCCCAACGCGTGATATTCCCTTGGCCATCCAGTGTGGCCACCTTCCCGCCCACCACGTCCAACCAGTCCGAGTCATAGGCCGCTAGGTAGGCCATGAGTCGGGTGTCACTCCAGGGGCCGGTATCTGGTAGCAGCCCCTCCTTCTTCAGGATGTCGAAAACGTCGGTCCAGCGGTGCCAGTGCCCATTATGGATCAGCACCTTAGAACTATGCCCCCGTGGGTCGGAGTTCGCCTCGGGCCCTACCTCGAACGGGTGGCACAGGTCGCTACGGATCCCTCCGGCGGTGGAGAGGCGGAAATGGACCAAGCGGAACATGTCATCGTGCTTCTTCAGCAGATGCTCGATGTACTCCGCCTTGTAGTTCAGGGTCTTCCACCAGTCCACAATCCCGTCGTGGGCAAAGGCAACCCCGATCCCGTCTCCGTTCGCCTTCCCCATCTTCCGGATCTCCTCCAGGGTGAGGTGGGTGCCAGGCTCCATCGTAATTGCTACACACATCTTATATCTACCTTTATGCTTGCTGTTTGTTCAGGGTCTTAGGTGCGTGGGGGAGCATGAGGTCCATGGCCCCCTCGATCGAGTAGAACTGGTCCGGACCTACCGGAACCTTCAACACCTTGACCTCGGTCTCTTTTAAGTACGGGGTCAGCTTGGGCAGGGGCACCTCATAGGTCTCTAGGGTCCCACCTTCCACCAGCCTCGCGTTGGTCTCGAAGTTCAGGGCCGGGAACTCCCGGTCATTCAGATAGGAGTCGTAGATCCAGGCCATGTGTTTAATGGCCTCTAGACCCACCTCCTTGTCCGAGAACATGGGGAGTAGGCGGCACTCCAGGGTTTTGTGCTTCTCCCAGGCATGGAAGTTGAGCATGGTGTAGCGGGCCTCGGACCCCCTCGACCCCAGACTCATCCCCAACTGCGCCTCAGGCTCGAAGATGTCCTTACAGAACTTCTTCTGTCCCCCTAGCCGCACCCAGAACTCATGGTCCTTAGGGAGCTTCATGATCTTCCCCCAGGCCCCCCACTGATCCTTGAAGTAGGTGTAGAACTCCTTGGTGGCCAGGATACTCGTGTTCAGCGGGGTAAATGACGCGTGGATATGAAGTCCACAGGTGTCATTCACCACACTAGGCCAGAGAGTCTCTACGTCCTTAAGTAACTCCTCCAGGTTGTCATGGGGCCTGGTGACAATCTCCCCGGGGTGATGAGAGGCGTCGATATGGACACTCCGGTCATCGTGTGCCGCAGCCCCCCTAACCCCCTCAGCAATCTTCTTCCGAGAGGTGAACCAGCCCCCCTCCAACTCCACCCCCATCTGCATCCAGGACTTCTCCAACTTTTTCATATACGTCCTTAGTCAGTTTCTGAATTATATGGAAAGAATCGGTTGCCTACCCAGTAACCGTGGGAGCCGTAACTGGTGATATTCCCATCCCCGTACCCATTGGCCTTAAGGTCATGCTTCTCTTGGGTCTTGGAGTCGGGTTTGTACCCGGCGGAGGACCAGTGCCTAGGCCGGTTCTCAGGGGCATAGACCCCTCGGTGAATCCTGTCCCGGTAGGACTTTGCGTCGATGTAAAGGCCCTTCCCCTGCCAGTCATCCGCGTTGTAGATCTGGATCAAGGTCATGAAGGTGTGCCTCCACTTCACCTTGTCCAGGCCCTCCCAGGGGTACACCTGCCAGGTTGGGTCGAACGAAGTGGTGGTGTGAGTCCGTCCCTTAGAGCTGATCTCACAACTGCTGACCTCCTCGTCCTTTGCGAAGTCGGGCCTTTTGTAGGGGTAGAACTTCCACCCCCCTTCCGTCTTAACCCTCTGCCCCTTGAGTTCGATCTCCACCTCTAGATGTCCCTGAGGCAGGTCGATCACCCATGCGCCGATGTAGGGGTCCCAGCGCTTACTTACCTTCCCAGTGTCCATCTCCCCCTCCTTACAGAGTCCCGGGAACCGACTCGGTCATGTTCCAGGCAATCTTGAACGGGCGGGAGGCGATCAAGATGTCGTCGCAGCCCCGGATCAGTTGCTGGCCCCACTTCCGGAGCGTGTCCACCGGAACCGGAGTCTTAAGCTCCACGATCAGCGAGAAACCATCCCGTAGCGCCTGGGGGTTCGAGATCAAGATCCCCCGAGGTGGCTTGGTGAAGTCCAGGTCGGTGGCAGACTCGAAGTTCTTGCTCGCCACGTACACCGCGGGCCGGGTCGCCACGAGCCCCTGCTTCGCCGCCTTGGGGTCCGGGTGAGGCATCAGGCAAGGCTTGTATTCCTTGGCGAACTGCTCTCCCTGGAAATTGCCCAGGCTCATCTTCTCGATAATGTCAGCTAGCACCGGGTGCCGGAAATAGATCTCCAGCTTACCAGTGCTGCCCTGCTGCCCTCGGATATCCAGAGTACCAGCCCCCTTGCCCTTCTCGATGTCAACAGCCGGGAACTCCAGTGCCTTAGTCTCGGTCTTCGTCTCGTCACTCATCTTCTTACTCCGTGCCTTTCTGTAGTTTCTCTTCTTCTGTAGACTCATAGTGTAGTCCTATCACCGCTTCTTCCCCTTCTTATCCTCCGCCGGGCACCTTCCATCCGCGGTACTGTGTACGTTTGAGAACATGCCCTGGTACATCTTCCCGCCACACCTAGGGCAGTCGTGGGGGAAATCAGGGATGATCTGTCCCTTGTAGTTCCCGGATTGCGCCACCACCGGGTTCACAGGCTTGAACTGTGAGGGGTCGATAGGGAGCCGGGCCATCACTTTGGGCCCACCTCCAGGAACCACTACGGGCCTCGCTAGGAGTTCCTTCAGCCAGACCTTACAGAACTTGGAGAGGCTTCCGCCGCCAGGTGCGGTCTGTAGCTGGTCATCTACCGTGGCCTTGATTGCCTCTGCCACCGTGTCCCGGGTCTTGCTTCTCCCCATACCTGAATTGGCCGGGAAGTCCGCCGCGTAGATGATTGCGATATGCCCATCCTCCCAAACCACCCTCTGGTCTCCTGTGGAATTTACAGTGGTAATCCCGGGCACCCCTCGAGGCAACTTGGGATTCTGAATCACCGCCCCTCTGGGTACTGCGGGAGGCGGAGAGGTCTGGGGTGGTCCAGGAATTGGTATCGGAGGAAGTCCCGCGAACGGGTCATTAGGGTCCTGACTCATATTCACTCCATAGAGACCAGCACAATCTGCCGGTCCTTCTGTTTAGTCTCGAGATTCCCCACAATCTGGAATTTGTGCCCTAGGGTTAGATTGGCCTCTAGAAGCCACCGAGCCATCCTCCCCTCTCGTGGGGTTAGTGGGATGCCCTGGACAATCCTGCTCAGGGCGTCTCGACGAGAATTGAACACAGCGAGAGGGTCAGCCCCCTCCATATAAACCCAAATTTCTTTTTTCATAAGGTTCATGGCATTACCCTTCCAAATTCATTTTCTTCCTCTTCCCAGACCATACACCAGGCGTCATCGGCGAGTTTTTGGTTCACCGGGTGGGTTAGTGCAAGCCAGTCTGAGTGGGTCTTCACGTTATACTCCGACGGGAAGTTCCTCTTGAAGAATGCAATTGCAGAGTCGTAGCCATAGGTGTGACAAAACAGCCCCTGTCCTCGAGGGTGGGGCGTGCCTTTAGCGAACCGCTTTACCACTACCCCCATACTACTCCCTCACCGGAGCCCGAGTCCAAACCTTTACAGGGGTCTGCGCATGCCCCGGGTTCACGAAGGTGGATACATGCTCAAAGCCTAAGGCCACGAGCACAGAATCCATGTACTCTTGCCCCGAGCCCGTAGTGCACACCACCCCAGACCTTCCACAGCCCGATAGCGCGTTCTTCACGTCATCGTAGGTGGTGGGGTCATCTGGCCTGGACTTCTGTGAGGACCATCCAGATAGCTTATGGTAATGGGTCATGGGCTTTGACTCTGGTAGGTCAATATAGTTGAAGTTCCCTAGCTCCCACATCCCACAGCAATACTGGAGAGGGCTCACCCGCACGTGATTCACGTGGCTCGCTACGGTCGGCTTCTCTTTCGTCTCACTCATCCCTCACCCCCAAGCTCGTCCCAGAGCAGCTCCGGAATTCCAGGGAAGGTGTCGCCGGAGTCCCACTCTGGGGTGGAGTCACGGTCATACCGCACCCCCGCGTCCCCTGTGGCCACTTCGTTCACCGTGCACTGGTAGGCCGCGTCACAGGAGTAACAGCCCCCCTCTCCACACCTCACCGTGGGCAGGTTGTCCAGGAATAACTCAAGCTCCTCGGCCGGGTTATCTAGCTCCGTCATGCTCTTTCCAGAACTCATTTCTTCCTCGCCTTCTTTTTCTTGGTCTTTGGTACATAGAGCCAGAACTTAAGCTCTTCGCCAGAATCGTTAAGCCAGGTCCCCTTCACCTTGAAGCCCATCTTCTTCAGGGCCTTCTCTGTGGATTTCTGGGTCTTGGTCTTGGTCACCCCGTGCCAGGCGATCGGGGCCTTCTTCTCCACCGCCCAACTGGTACCCCATAAAACATCCAGGTAGGTCATTGAGTCCCTGTAGCCCTTGGTGAACTTGCCAATCTCCATGACCCCGCAGCAGTATGTGCCTTCGGTCATCTCGGCCTGGAACTCGGGCTTACTCACACCTTCCCCCTTGAGGCCAAAATCCGGTACACCTGAGAGAAGTAGCGGTCAGCCCTCGCCACCCAGTCATTGATATTTCCCTCGAGAGTCCAATTGCCTACGATGTTCTCCGGCTTGGCCACCGCGGTCTCCATACCCCCACTCCACACCTGGAAGGCCACCTCAAGTCCATCCCCCATGTAACTCCCCCCGGCCAGCCCCAGGATGCGCATAAACTCCCCCTTATACTTCGTGAGAAGCTCGCGGCTCCGACCCACGTCATGCTTCAGGATGGTCTCCACCGCCTCTTTATCGGTCACCGGCCAGACCTCACTGAAGCCCTCCAGCTCCAGCCCCACTGCGCACCTACACAGGTCAAAGACCATGTTCAGGATCAGCGGGTGGGCCAGCCATGCGTTCGATAGGACCCGATACTCCAGTCCGTGCGGGGGTAGACGGTACTCTCCCGGAAGACCGTAGTACTCTCGCCGCCTGGGGTCGTCATAGGCCCCAAACAAACTGACACAGGCCAGCCCCAAGATACGGTCCAGGGTGCGTACGATTCTCTCGTAGTCCTTCTGGTCCAGTTTAGTGCCCGCGCTGTTCTTAATGTACTCAGATAGGCCCAGGTGGATATGGCCTCCAGCAAAACGCCAAGGGACATCACGCCCATCTCGCGTGTTACCCTTAAGGCCGTGAGCATTGTATGAGGGAGAGCAGCCAAAGGCCACGTGCTCGGTCTTCTCGCTCTCCAGGACCTCAGGTAGGACCGGGAGTACGGATCTGAGTGAGAGTTTGGCCTTATCCCCAAACTTCTTCTGAGCAGAGACCCAAACCTTCTGGAGTCCATACCTCACCGCCTCCGTGAACTGTTGTACGCAGAAGATACTCCCTTGGGTGGTGAACTCCGCCTGGAATCCGTCCCAGTAGGAGGTCCCCTTGTAGTACCCATCCGCGCTCTGGTATGGGGTGGGGGAGTCCTTAGAGCCTAGGTAGGTCCAGGCCGGGAGGATCTGCTCGGGGTCCTTTGAGTTGACCACGAAGACCTCAGGGTCTGCCCCCACACTCGCACTACTCCTCCGCACCAGGGAGTAAAGCTGCTCCCTCTTCGCCACCTCCCAATCTGCGGAGAGGTCCTGCCCTCTCTTACCAGTGAGTAGGTTCAACTGGAAATCAGGGGGAAGCTCTCGATACGCCTTTGCCCCTGGCTTCCCTTTGGCCGGGACGAAGTAGTGCATGTTCACCTTACCCGCGTATCCAGGGGTGAACTTGGTCACCACGAAACTGGGGGGTAGGTCGTACATCTTCCCCATGCCAGGGATCGCCCGCTGCATCGGCTGAACAGGTACTGCCTTGAACTCCTGCTGAGCCAGGTCACCTACCTGGATGACCGTGCCCTTGTAGATCTTTCGTTCCTTCTTCTCTGGGTCTTTTTCTTTGACTTCTTCGGACATAGAACTCCTTATTCATCCCATACGATTTCAATATAGTCCGATAAGCTAGGGTTAGTTTTCTCTATCCAGGCGTACAGTACTTTACCCTCGTACACCTGGCGAACAACATTAGGGTACATATTAGAAAGGCGCCACCCATACCGCCCCGTGGGGAGATTTGGATGACGCCTTATCCACTTCAATCTTTCTTCCTCTACATAAGATCTCATGTTGGGGGCCTCAGTGGTCCACTCCACTCGATGATTGTAGTGGCGTCAGGTAAGTAGCCGTGGTTTGGGTCATCCACGAAAAACCACCGTCCCTCGGTCTGGTTCTTGTATGTAAACCACTCCGCTAGAAGCCACTTCCCTGTGTAAATTTTTGTCCAGTAATACCCATTTTCTGTTGGTAACATTTGCACCTCCTCGTGGGCCCCGGGGTATCGATCCCCGACTCTCCCTATCCGTTCATAGGCTTGGGCGTCATCACTTCCCATGAGAGTTACCTTAAAGGCCCATAGTGGTGGACTTCTTAGCGCCAGCCCCATCAGAATTAGAATCCGATATTGGGTGCCCACCATGCTGTACTTGCAGAGTAAACCCAGGGCATTGAACCCTGCGGCTCGCTACATCTTATCGAGCTTCTCCTTCATCTCCTCGTATGCAGCCCGCTTACCCTCCTTATAGCCCGCGTCATAGGCCAGCTCGAAGAACTTCTCCGCGTGAGAGTACATCAACTTCAGGTCCTGTTCGGGAATCTTCCTCTTCATCTGTTCCTATTCTCCTTGGTTAACTTCTTATCCCAGAACTTCTCCCATTTGGCGTGTTCCTTGAGGTGTGCCCGCCAGTTCATCCACTCCTCGTCAGTTACCTCTGCAATCCAGTAGGGCTCCCAGTCCTCGTTACCCTCCAGGGTCTCGATACTGAGGGAGTCCATCATCCCGCCGTTAGCGCACCCGTCATTAATACCAACCTTCATAGGTCCTCCTTGTCCATTGCCCTCAGCACTACCCAGAGTACTGAGGCCAGAATAAATACAGCTAACCAGGGATTAATCTCAATGGTCATTTGAATGGTGTAAGGGGCTTAGCGCGCCCCCTCTCCAAAATGCGTTGTACCACTGAAAGCCGTGGCCCTTGGACCGTGGCCTCTACCTCGCTCTTGCCCTTGTGTCGGGAATGGGGCCTCGAGGGATTAGCCCTTGGACCCGCTCGATTGCTCTGGGTTAAAGCCACATCTACGTAAGCCTCTAGGGCCATGCGACCCAGGTCTGAGAGGGTGACCCCTTTCTCCTGGGCAATTTTGCGCAGCCTGGCCTCATCCTGGTCAGACACGCGGAATGCAAACTTAGGCATCAGCTGGCCTCTTTCTCCAGGGCCACCACATCAATCGCCCTGGGTGCAAGCTCATAGAACCCCACGCCACCCATGATCTGAATCTTATCGCTCTGCTTCAGAAGTGAGCCCAGGATGCTGTACCCAAGCCTGGTAAGCCCGCTCTGTTCTGCCATACGCGCAGCCCACTCCAGAGGGAGCCCAGACCTGTTCTTCTCCCAGTGGATCAGTACATAGGCCTCAATATTCTGGAACAGATTCACCACCACATGAAACTGACGCTTCCGCCGCTCCAACCTCTCCCCATCAGTCTCCTCATCCCCCTCGCCCCCACTGTAAGCCACGTAGGCCCTGCGCTTACTCCAGTCAGTGCCCTTATCTTTCTTACCTCTATCACTCATTTGAAACTCCTTAATTGATTAAACGGATTAGCGAAGACTGGAACCATGGCCCCAGACCTCAAAACCTATTTAATTTTTGCGCGATTGAAACTCTTCCACCACGATTTGAGCCATTGATTGTCCTCTTCCTCCCAGCCTATATAGCCCGCTGCGCGATTGTCCATCACACACGCGCGATACCCGTGCTGGTGATACCACTCGCATTCATCCAGGGCCTCTGTCACGGTCTGAAACCCCGCGTTAAATCTAAGCCCACCGGGGTCCTCTGCCTCGATAGGATTGTTAGAGACCCATACCTCGTAACGCCTGATAGACTGCGTCCTGAACCCACCCATACCATCCTCCTTTGTACCTCTATTGTGTCCAGTCGGGCCCCTTCGGTCCGTCAGAGTCATCCCCAGGTGGTAGCCTGTGATGCACCTCAATAACTTTGGGCTTATTCGACGCGAACATGAGCCACGCGAAAAAGACCACTCCAATCCAACCCCAGAATGTCATCGCAGCCTCCTACATTCCTTGCAATCGGGGTCCCTACACACGTAGTTGTTCTCATCCAGCCACTCACGCGACGCCTGAACCCGAGGTGAAACCATCTCAGGCCCACGCCAATAGATGTACACAATTTTCTTCTTACCCACGATGTTTCCTACTCTCTACAGCCGCGGTTAGCAGCTGTTCAAATAGACTCTGGTCTGTAGTTGAGAGGCCAGCCTGGTCTGCCGCGAGAATGGCAAGGTCCGCGAAATCCCGTTCGGTCATCTTCAACCCCGCGGCAAATTCAAGCGCGACTTCGGCTTTGTGATTTTTCACAGTAGCCCCAACATCTCGTTAGCAGCGTGGGCAAGGTCGGGCCGCCGCATCTCTAGGGCCGCAAACCATGCTCTTGTGGCACAAGCGCGCGCCAATTCCGGCCGCCGCATTGCATAGGTGCAGGCAAGGTCTAGTTCACAGTAGTACACGAGCATCGCCATTGTCTTATCCTCCAGATTGATTGTTGTACTGACACAAACAAGTCTACCCTATAAGGACGATACCTCACGATTATAGGGCAGGTTGATCGCACCAATTATGGTCATAGCTTACGCGTAAGCCCGAACGACGAGCGGTAAAATCCAGGACATACTTTCCTCCAGGTAACTGGTAAGTAGCCAAAGCCTTCGGGCCAATGAAGGCTCTATAGGGTAAATGGCCCAAGCCAGCACACTAGGTTGCCCTAGTACGCTAGTTGACCCCTCTACCGTCCGAGTTAACGGATACGGATAAACAGTTTCTTTTGGGTCAAGATGTTACCCCGCTCGTCCTCGTTCTGAGATTCCTGGCGGACAATCAAGCCCTTGCCAGTAGCCTTGGAGAAACGCGACGCGGCGTTATACATCTTGTTCAGGACTTCCGGTGTTCCCTCCATCGTGCAGTGGTCATAGTCCACAAGGGGCTTGACATGCTCCGGGGTCCACTGTGAGCCATCTTCACTCTGGAAGAGTACATCGTCTTGGTCGACCTGTTCAGTTTTGTAGGTGCCGTCATCCTGGAGCAGGCGACGGTTGAATTGCGCCTCCCCAGACTCGTCCACACGGAATGAGACAGTCTCCCCAGTTTCTGCCAGGATGGGTGTGACAGCCGCACCATCGGCGTTAGCGAAGTGATAGCTCGGGGCTTTCAGGGCTTCAAACTCCGGCGGCCAATTCATGGCGCTAGCACGCTTACGCGGGGGCTTGACTCCAGCCGCGAAGGTCAGAGGCTTACTCGCCTTCTGAATCACGGGCCGGGTCTGAATTGGCGTGGACTTCATGATAGACGCGGTGATAAGATTCTTGTTCTCGGGCATTGAAATTCTCCAGGTTGCTTGATTTTTCCAGAGGCCTCCTAGGAAAACCCTAAGAGCACCTACGGACAAGTCAAACATAAGGCTCGCTTTGCTCGCGCGCCACTAACACGCGTTAACACCGTCCCGGGACGCTCGCCATCCTGCTAGGAAGGCTTGCTCCAAAAACCGTGCCAGCTCTTTCTCGGTCATACTTAACATTTTACCAGGGTTCTCGGGCAGGCCTGCTAGGTCGCCTAGCCGCTCGGATTCATTACGTCCATATTCGGCAGCTTCCTTGCGCAATTGCTCGATGCTCTTCATACCAATCCTCCTTTGTGTCTTGACGCACAATGATACTTCCGGGCGCGTTGACAGTACTCACATTTCGTGCCAGGGGATTTCGCGCCAGCCTGCCCTAGACAGGTCAATACAATCTAGCGTTGGGTTTCATGGCCCAAACCCGGAAGCATTACTCTACGTCAAGTCTTTTTCTCGCTAGGCCCATGGTTTTCGTGGCATCCCCTCTGACGGGCGAAATCCGGCCTACCAATTGCACCTATACTGCGTTGTCAAAGACCGCCACCTATGACTCGGGCCTAGAGCGCCACTAGCTTAAGGCTAGCTGGGAACCGGGCTCCCACTCTGTCTACCTACCTACCGCAGACACATGCTATGCAGCGCTCGTGCCATGCGTGGGACAGACCGCTCCCTAGGAAAATCAAGGGGTTAGAGCGCCGTGGCGGGAGTGCACTGGTGACAAAACCCCCATGTGCTGGGACTCTACACTCCAGTTTAAGTAATTGATTTCACAGGAATAACGCACTGCGAAAAACCACGTATGGGGGAAAAGTCCCAGGACAATCTGGCGCAGCGGCAAGAAGCGTGCCATGCCAGCTAGACACGCCCGTGCCAAAGTGGCAAGTAGCAATAGCCGTGCCAGCCAGAGCGTCACTGGTGTGTCAGATTGACATATGCAAGGGGCGGACCAAGAACGTCTGTTCAGTATGACATGAGCTGCGGCAAGTCCCATGCCAGCGCTAAGTAGTTGATCTCTGGTGGGCAAGGATCGTGCCAGTGCCAATGTGTCAAGGGGTGCAACCCTCGTGCCAGTCAAACCCCGTGCCAATTCAGGGTCGATTGCATCCCCCGTGCCATCTTAGCCCCACATGCAGGGTCCATACCAGGTCGTAAGTACCCGATTTCCCCCAGGAAAAGGTGGCATGAGGCTTGCTAACCTATCCCACAGTAGATCACATTTTTCAAAATTGCCTGAAACTCTGGCTATTCTCCACTACTTAGCCGGCCACTAGTTTAATTAATTCAGGGACCTACCACCAGGAGGGTCAAGTTTCTAAAGCCTCTCCTACCAGTGAGCCTGTGTGGACTGGCTCCAGAGCGTAGCGAGGGGCTTTACTTAGAATCCCGTGAGACTACCAGGACTTATAAAATAGTTATAAATAATGCTTGACAGAATTTTCGAAATTGAGTAAAATGAGTTCTGGGTCTTAGAGACGAGGCGTCGGAGTTACCTCCCTAGCGCAGGGCCGGTCGGTAGCCGAGTCCGCGGGCCTCGGGTAAAGTGGGTGAGTAGCTTGGAGTGAGGAGCAGGAGAGTGCTGCTGCTCGACAGGCGACGAACGCTGGTACTTAAGGATACCTCTGACATTTAGAGTGCCCTACGACGATCTGAAGCTGAGACTCTATTACGGAGTAAGAAGCTGAGGATGGGCCCTCCCGAAAGGTTTTCTGTAAAGAGGATGTATGGGCGGAGATACCGCATACGCACGTGACTACGACAAGCACAACCTAGCCACCCGAGTTGAAGACGAGCTGGATAAGTTGATCCAGATGTTCTCCCATGCCCGCGAGGCCCTGGAGAACGAGATGAATTCTGGGCTAGGGGCTAAGCGCCTGGCCCTCTCAGAGAAGGATGTCAAGAAGCTCAAGGAACTTACCATTGGGATGAACTCCCTGGTCGAGTCCAAGATTCGCTTCGACAAGTCCCGGAAGGCCATGGCCGAGGTTATGACCCCCGCGGAAGAGCGGAAGGCCGTCGTAACCTATATCCGATCCCTCTCTTACGAGGATCAGCACAAGTTACGAGCCCAGCTGATCGAATATAAGATCTGGCCCTACTCCCGTTGTGAGCACGCGAATGCAAGTACTGACCCGGGCACTTAAGGCCGAGGACGTCCCGATGATCTTCGACTCCTGGCTGAAGTCTTGGCGGGGGTCTAAGTACGCTGGGGTGATCCCGAACAACCGGTACTACGAGATCCAGCGGGAGCTTATAGAGGGTCTGGTGATGCGAGGGGCCTTGTTCCAGGTGGCCTACCCTGAGGGGATGGACGACGTGATCCTGGGCTGGGCCTGCGGTGAGGTTAAGGAGGGCAAGACGGTCCTCCATTACCTCTACGTTAAAAATCCATTTCTGGGCCAGGTGATTGCTGTCACACTCCTGGCGT
>JACCDR010928081.1_pt1 | contig 25254 bp, 31 predicted proteins | sample 7446431 | NCBI WGS metagenome assembly JACCDR01 (sample SAMN15323443, study PRJNA562643) | freshwater metagenome | isolation source: river surface water | place: USA:Blue River Watershed | collected 2017-08-17 | reverse complement strand
TGCGGCAGCCGCATCTCACCGAGGCGTGTGCCCTCGATGTGCAGGCGCAGTTGACGGTCGCGGGTTTCTTGGGACGAGGGGGCGAGGGGGCGCATCTCGACCCAGCGTCGCGCGTACTCAGCGACGGTGGTCTTGTCGGAGATGTCGACGTACTGCCCACGGTTCTTCGCCGCCGCCATCTCGGCGAGATGAGCGGCGGCGTCGCGCTTCCTGAGGAACTTCTTCTTGAGCTGCCGCCCCGCGTGGTCGCGCCAGCGGGCCCGGTAGCCGATGACCTTGATGCCATCCGCGTCGTAGATGTCCTCGATCGACCCATTCATTGCGCGCTCCCTCGTCCGCCTGGGGGGACGGTACCGCGCAGGGCCTTGAGTCATCGAACTGCGCGGACGTCAACCTCCTGCTGCCTGAGCCACTTCTCCACGTCGGCCGGCCGGAACTTCAGTAGCCGGCCAATCTTGAGCGCTGTTGGTCCGCCCCCTTTCAATTGCCACCCATAGATGGTGCTGGTGGCGACACCGAGCCACTCGGCCAATTCCTCTACACCGATCAGCTTCTGCTGCTGCACGCTGCTCACCGGCAATCGCAGAGGCATTGTGGGTTGAGGCCGAAGAACGACCGCCACTCGCTGTCCTTGCCGTGCGGGCAGGCGGCGACGAAGATGCCGTCCCAACGGTCGTTGAGCTGGGTGCGGGCGGCGATGTGGGACCAGTCGTAGCGCACGAACATCCCGGACTGCCAGTTGCCGTACTGGCCGTCAGTCATCATCATCTTCATCGTCTGCCTCGGGATCATCGTCGTCCTCCTTCCAGGGTTGTGCGGTGGCCCACTGTGCGGTGATGTCCCTTACCAGGTCGTGGGCGGCGTCCCGAATTTCTTGGGCCTCTTCGAAATCGGGGTGGTCCGTATCCATGATCAGCTGGTGGCTGATCATCACGGGACGCGCGCCCACATCCCTGACGTCTTCGTCGCGGGTGTATTCCACGGTGACAATCCCGTCGCCCCACGACATGCTCATCACGTTGATGCTCATCGGCGGGGAAGCACCAGCCATCCTGTGCAGCCGGGCCGGGACACCCGCAGCACGCGGTACCGGCAGAGGCGGGCACGGGACAGGGCGAACGCTTTGGTGATCGCGTCGTCCCAGCTGGCCGTCCAGTACTCGTGCATCAGTCGAGGAAGATCAGCGGCAAGGTGATGAGCGCGGAACCGACCACCGCGAGCACGATCAACCAGAACATCAGCCGGTCACCTCGATCGCGTGGCAGTCGCAGCCATAGAATCCGCAGCCCTGACAGGGCGTGGGCAGGCCCTTTCCGGTGTCCATGTAGAGGATGCCGGCGTAGTCGGTGGCGACCTTCACGTCGTTGCCGTCGACCATCACCGTGGATTCCGCGGGCAGCTTGTCCATCACCAGCCGCAGCTGCCCCACCGTCAGGGTGCGGCCTTCGGCTTCGACGACGTGGGCGAATGGGATCGCGGTCACCGGTCAGCCTTTCGGGGCGCGGACGACGCCGTCGTCGTCGGGGTTGGAGGGGTCCCACGGGCAGATCTCCGCAGTCATCGGGGACAGGGTGCATTGGCGGACGATCTCGCCGGTCTTGTCGTCGTAGAAATGGATGACCTTGGTGACGCGGTAGCCGCCGACGACACGGACCCGGTCGTCCAGGGACACGATGGGGATGTTGTGTTCGTCGTCGTCGAGGGTGGCGACGCCGGAGATCTTCACTTCGTAGCGTTGGACGGTTTGGCCGTCGAAGGTGGGGACGCGGGGGGTGCCGGTCATGTCGGCGGCGGATGCGGCGTGCAGGTAGGTGACCTGGTCGCGGTCGGGTTCGGCGTAGGCAGCGCTCACGTGTTGCTCCTCGGGTCCACGGTGGGGTTGAACGGGTGGGTGCGGTGGCATTGCCGGCACAGCCACCACGGGCCGTCGCCGGCGCAGTTGTGGATGGCCATTTGCTCTGCCGTTGCGGGGACGGCGTGCTGGCGGCAGCACGGTTCGGGGTCGCCGCCGATGTCCCAGGTGCTCCGTCCGTGGAGCGCTCCGCTGCAGTCGCGGCAACGGTCGTTGACGCCGGGCGTCTGGCAGTTGTCGCAGTAGCGTTTGGTGCATTGGGTGCATCCGTGCGCGTGGTACTTGCCGGCGAGGCGGTCAACGTTGCGGGGTTTCGGCAGGGTGATGCCGGGTGGTGCGACGTTGGCTCGTCGGGGGTTTTTCCTCACCTGTGTTCTCCGGCGCTCATGATGATGTGGGCGACGATGACGCAGGCTTGGAGTTCGGTGAATCCGGCGCGGGTCATGGCGAGGAAGATTTCGTGGCAGGACCCGGCCATTTCGTCGATGAGTGTGAGGGGCTCTTCGGGCATCACTTCTTGATCACCTTGATCATGCGGGTGGTGACTTCGATGTCGTAGCCGTCGAGCCAGTCGTGCAGCAGCCACGCGACGCCGGCGGGGGAGACGCCGTGGGGGATCCACATCGAGGTTGCTTCGCCGGGTTCGATGAGGCGGGACCTGGTGAGGAATGCGGCGAGGCGGCGTTCGAACGCGGGGTGCATTTCGTTGACGACTTGCAGCCAGGTGACGGTGCCTGGTCGGTTCACTGGTCGGCCTCCGTGCAGTCCTTGAGGTGGGTGCCGAGCAGGTTCATCAGCCGCAGGACGTTGATGGAATGCCCGGCGGCGTGCTGCCAGCCGCACCGGTGGTTGAGCGTCAACACCGTGTCGAAGCCGGACACCACGAACCCCGACAGCCGCAGCGACTTCGCCGGCACTACGCGGCCTCCTCGAACGAGGGGCACTCCGCGCCGTCCAGGGCCGGCGACACGATCCACACCCCGTACAGGCCGCACCAGACCCGGTCGCCTTCGGCCTGGCAGTGCACGCACAGCAGGCAGTTGCCGCCGCCTACACCTTCCACTGGGCTTGCCACTGCGCGAGCACCTCCTCCCGCTGGGCTGGCGCGGCCCGCAGGAGCCGGCCCAGCCAGGTCGCGTCGGGGTTGGCGGCCTCGATCCGGACGGCGTCGGCGAACGCCTCGGCCTGGTCGTCGTGGAGGGTGGTGGCTTCCTTGCGGTCCCACCACGCCCAGGCGCGGGGGATGTGCCGGTACAGCCAGGTGACGCCTTCGACGTGGAGGTTGTGGGCCTTGCAGTACAGCAGGGCCACGTACAGGTCGGGCAGGGACGCTTCGCGGGTCAGCCGGGACCGCTTCACCTTGCCGATCTCCGCGGCGCGCCACTTCCACCACGGGTCGGCGTCGGCGCCGGTGGCGTCTTCGTTGTAGTCGCCGACGCCGTACCACTCGTGCATGGCGTCGAACAGCTGCCCGTCGGTGTTCGGCTGGTTCGCTGGCAGCGTGTGCAGGCCGCCCATCACCGCTCCCACAGCATGGCGATGAGGACCGCGCCGCCCACGACGATGGCAACGATTGCGACCAGGGCTTCGGGCCAGGAGCTGAGGCCCATGTCGAGCGGGGCGGTCACCGGTCGTGCCAAGCGCAGAAGGCGAGCACGACGATCGCGAGCATGATGATCCCTCCTTGAACCCACACCAGGGGCCCGGCCATCACGCCGACACCAACGACAGTTGGGCGCGTTCGTTGGCGTGGGCCCGGTTGGAGCGGGCGATCTCTTCGTAGGTGAGGCCGCGGTTGAACGCGGCGGTTTCCTGCTGCACCCGGGCCACGGCGTGGGCGTCGAGGGCGTCGACCATCACCAGGGACGCCGGGGAGGTGTGGAGGCGGGCGACGCGGCCTTTGCCTCCGCGGCGGGACTTGATGATCTGGCAGGCGATCTCGGAGTCGACGGCGCCGCCGCGGGCCATCCCGTTGGGGTCGGACGCGTCTCCGGGCCGGTACAGGCCGAACATGAAGTCGGATGTTTCTTCGATGACCCCGGAGTCGCGGGCCTCGTCGCCGTTGAACGCTTGCCCGACCTGGCCGGCGCGGCCTGACTGGCAAGGGGAGATGACGGCGACGTTGTGCGCTTTGGCCATGGCCTTCAGCTGCATGACGGCTTCGCTGTTCTTGTCGTACGCGGAGACGCCGCGCATGCCGCGGGCGAGGTACCCCAGGTAGTCGATGTTGACCAGCTCGGGGGGTTCGCCGATGTCGGCGGTGTACTCCTGCACGAGCATCGCCATGTCGTCCATGGACAGGCGGTTGGCGTCGACGATCCGCAGCCACGGCATGTCCCGGGTGATCTGGAAGTCTTCCGCTGCGGGGTGCCAGAAGTGGTAGATCCGCCACAGCAGTTCGAACATCTCGCTGACGGTGTTCTCCAGCGTGATGTGCAGGACCCGGTGGTTGCGCAGGTTGTAGTCGAGGTTGGCCAGGAACACGGTCTTGCCGGTGTTGTGGACGACGAAGCCGTTCGCGATGTAGTTGTGCGGGTCGTCTTCGACCTCGACGTCGTACGTCTCCTCTTCCCCGTGCAGCCGGACCGCCGTGACCAGCTCCGAACCGATCTGCTCCAGGACGTTGCGTGCGGTGCCCTCTTCGGCGTGCAGGGCGGCGTGCTCGGAGTGGGTGAGGACCTTGAGGTTGCCGGGGTCGTTGTTCGTCGGGTCGTGGTCGATGTGGTGCACCGCGTACACCTGCGGGTCGATGAACTTGAGGCCGGCGGTGTCGTGGGTGCGGCACCGGGCGATGAAGTGTTCGACAGGGATCCCGTTGAGCTGTGCCTCTGCGACGAGCCGGTGCAGCGGGACGCTGGTGCCGCCTGGACGGACGTTGCGGCGGCCGGCGTGAGGGTGCCCAATGAGGCCGCAGCGGATGTAGTAATTCGGCTTGCGGGTCTGGCCGGTGGTGCTGCGGCCCTTGTTGACGTGGACGCGATCCGACCCGGCAACGAGCTGGTCGAGGCGCAACCAGCCGCGGTCGGTCAGGAACGGGTGCTCGTCAGTGGCACGTACGGTGCGGCCGGTCTCGGTGGTGACCTCGTAGGTGACCTTCCTGCCGGACGACCAGGCCGCCCTGATAGTGGCGAGCCGGACGGTTCCGTCTTGGTCTTCGCGTTGGATCCGCGTCTCGATCTGCTGGTTCCAGGCGCGACCGGACGCAGGCTTGCCGCCGTTGAAGCGATGCGCGAGGTCAGCCATGGTGATCCGGAATCCCTTGCCGGCCCGGTTGATGATGACCTCAGCGTCGCCGGCGATGCAGCCTGTCTTGGCCATGGGGACGCACACGTTGCCGGGGCGCAGGCCGGGCTGCAGCACCATGTCGAGGCTGGCCCAGCCCAGGCGCAGGCCGGGGCGTTCCTGCTTGTCCTTGCGCCACCGCTGGTGGGCTTCGGTCATGGAGAACATGCGCCGGCCGGTGGCGTTGGCGTCGGATAGGAGCTGGTCGACGTCGTCTGCTGTGTGTCCGCCGGCGGGGTGGTGGCCGTCGACGGGGCGCAGGTATTCGGTCCAGTCGACCTTGACCCGGGCGTCGGTGGGGAGCATGACGATGCGGGCTTTGGACCCGAGCGCTTCTTTCAGTTTCTCCGACTCGCGGATGCCGGTGTCGTCGGCGTCGAGGCCGATGTAGACGCGCTTGGTGTCGCGGAAGTAGTCGGCGAAGCCGTGCTTGCCGCCGGGCCAGGCGCCGGCGCCGGGGAGTCCGACGACGGCGGTGTTGTGGTTGGGTGAGTGGGGGTTTCGGCGGAGTGCTTGGGCGAGGATGAGGGCGTCAAACTCGCCCTCGGTGATGATCGCGACCTCGGCGCCGCGGAGGGTGTCGGCCCGGTAGAGGCGGACCGATTCGCCTGCGGGGGTCCAGTAACGGCCGTTGCCGTCGAGGGCTTTGCCGCGGATCTGTACGACCTTGTCGCGGTGCTGGTAGGGGATGACGATGCGGCCGGCGTGGAACTCTTGGCCGCCTTTGAGGACGCCGGCGTTGTCGAAGTCCTTGCGGGAGTAGCCGTCGAGTGATCCGCAGATGGAGAAGTTCTCGGGGACGTACCCGAGTTGCGCGTCCATGATCGTGTCGGCGGTGAGGCCGCGGCGGATCAGGTACAGCAGCTTGTCGTCGTTGGCTTCGAGCAGCTTGGCGGCCATCGCGGTGTAGTCGGCGAGCAGTTGCATGCGGGTGGCGGGGTTGGCGCCGGGCAGCCAGACGGCGGTGTCGGTGTCGCCGAAGTGTTCCAGGAGGCGGCGTCGTCCGCCTTGGGTGCCGCACCGCTTGCAGTCCCACAGCCAGGACTCGGTGTTGAGGTACAGCTTGCCTTTGTGCTTGTCGCTGGGGCACAGGAAGAAGCAGTGGGCGGTGATTTCGGCTCCGGCGGCGGGCCAGGTGCGGATGCCCTTGGATGCCAGGTAGTCGACGAGGTGATCAGTCGAGTTGTCCAAGTGAGCCTCCCCTCGGTGCACGTGACGGTGACGGGTTAGAAGGGCGGGGCCATGGAGGTGCGGCCGGCGGGGGAGTCCTTGGGCATGACGTCGTCGACGACGCAGGGGTAGAAGGTGCTGCCGTCGCGCTTTTCCCGGGGCGGGTCGTGTCGGACGGTGACGACGCAGGGGAGGCCGACGATCATGTCGGTGTCGAAGTCTTCGCCGACCTCGATCTCCCGGGACAGCAGGGCTTCGGCCCATTGGCGCAGCCGGTTGTCGTCGCGGGTGGTGAGTTCGGGTTCGGTGTCGCCGCGGAGGGTGTCGCCCAGGTAGGGGCCGGCGGTGACTTCGAAGGTCCATTCCCACTTGCGGAAGATGTCTTGCTCGGTGGTGCGGGCGCCGGTGACGGGGTCCTTCTTGAAGAAGGGGAACTCCTTGACCTGGACGTCCACGAGGCGGCACGGGTAGGTGATGTCGTCGGGGTACTTGTATTCGCTTTCGACGCGCAGCGTGGCCTTGGGCATTGCACTCCGTCCTGTTCCAGGTTGATGCCAGTTACCGCGACTGCTTCCACTTGATGAAGCAGTCGGGGCACAGGTAGGTCTTGGTCCGGATGACGGCGATGTTCACCATGTCCTGATCCGGAAGTTCGTCGAGGTTCTTGCCGCACCCCGGCGCGGGGTTGGTGACCTTCGCGGTCGCCGGGGTGCCGCAGGCAACGCCCGTTGACGCCGACGCCGGCTCGCTGACAGGTGGCTCCGTGGCAGCGGGGGCGGTGGGCATGGGGGTGGCCTCGGCCGCCGGCTCCTCGGAGACAACCTCGCCGCCCAGCTGCGCCGCCACGACGGCCTTGGCGTCCTCCAGCGTCGGCTCCACGAACGGCACCGGCGCGGGCTGGACGGGATCCTTGGCCTTCTTCGGGGGCTCAGCGGCCTTCACGGCCTTCTTGGCTGCCTTGCGGGGTGCCGGCTCGGCCTTCGGCTCGGGGTCGGCCCGCTGGGGCGGCGGGGCCTTCGCTGCGGGTTGGGGGACGGGGCCGCCGGGGCGGGGCGGTTCGATGTCGTCGGTGGCGACGGGCAGCTCGTCGACCTGCTCGCCTTCGGTGAGGGAGTCGAAGTGGTCCCCGAGGAACATCCGCTCGAACAGGCCGGAGTAGTCGGCCTCGGTGAAGTTGACGTCGGTGTACTTGGGCAGCTGCCCGGTGCGGTCCTTGAGGATCGGGAAGTTCGGTTCGGGGTGCCACTTGATGGCCCGCTTCAAGACCCGTTCGCCGTTTTCGGCTTCCCAGAAGGTGGCCATCTGCCCGCACAAGTCGAACTCGGCGGCGATCTGTTCGCGCAGGTCACCCTTGAGCTTCGGCTCGTTGATGAGGGGGCCGTCGGTGCCGTCCTGGGTTCGCTTGGTGTGGGCGTTGACCACGATGTTCATGGACAGCTTGTGCAGCCGGGATACCAAGGAGTTCATCTTCGCGTCGAGGGCGCCCCAGTCCTGCCAGCCCTGCATGGCGTCTTTCTTGCCGGCGCGGAGGATTTCCTGGATGACGGTGCGCTGGTAGGCGTCGATGGTGTCGATGACCAGCGTCATGTAGGTGCGGTCCTGGACGGGCTTGGCGCATTCGCGGGTGAGCATCTCCAGGAGGGCTTCCATGTCGGAGCTGCTGGTGATCTCGACGTAGGGGACCTTGCGGTCCGCGAGTGACATGCGTCCTTTCTCGCAGTCGGCGAAGATCGGTTTGGGCCAGAAGGAGGCGGAGCGGGTCTTTCCGGCGGACGGTTCACCAAGGATCAGCGCCTTGATGTGAGCCTGTCCGGAGGCGTCAAGGTATTCCTCAACGCCGGTCGTCCTGACGACGAGCGGCATACTTCCTCCGAGATCAACTCGGGTCGTACGGCAGTCCCTCGGAGTCCTTGTCGAACGGGACGCCGCCGCACGCACCGGAGTACATGAACGGGCAGTGAGTGCACGTCTCACCCGAGACGCGCAGGGGATATGCATCGGCGTCGACGGCCGCGATGTAGGCGCCGATCGCGTCGCTCATCCGGGCGAAGTCAGCTCGGGTGCGCCAGCCGGCGTCGTGGATCCCGAAGCTGTCCCGCAGCGCGATCCAGCGGGCCTTGCGGGGGATCACCGGGAGGCCGGAGCCGTCCTCGAACAGGGCGAAACCCCTGTCCCGCAACGGTCGTTGAAGCTCCGCCAGGGTGGTGCGATTCCAGGGCTGCCAGAAGTCTTCGTGCAGTGACGCCCAGGCGTAGACGGTGAACTGCAGGGCGTGCCGCAGGTACGTCGGCTTCTGCCCGGTCTTGAAGTCTTCGATCGACAGGTACGGCTGCGGCTTGGTCCTGCCGTACATGCGTAGGGCGAGCCGGTCGACGGTGCCGTTGACGGCGATGTTCTTCCACTCGCCGATCTCGATGGGCACCTTGAACGGCAGTTCCAGGGCCAGCAGCTTGCCGGTGTCGTTGGCCAGGACCTCGGCGTAGAAGCGCAGGTTTTCCCGGCCGCGGATGAGCAGTCCGCCTCTGGTCTGGCGGGGCAGCCAGGTGTCGATGCCGCCTGGTACGAGTTCGGTGATGTTGTCGGGGTGCCAGTAGTGCTCGAAGGTGGCGACGGCCCGGTCGCAGGCGTCGGGTCGGCCTTCGTGCGTCAGCTCTTCGAGGACCTGTACGGCGTGGTGCAGGACGGTTCCGAAGGCGGTGGCGGACAGGACGTGCCTGCGTTCACCGCGTTGCGACGCAAGGGATTCGAGCTGCACTTGGCGTGGGCAGCGCTGGTAGGACGCGAGTGTGGATTGGCGGATGACGAGTGATTCCATGGTGTGTCACCTCCTCACGGACAGCGACACTACGAACGCGGGGCGTGACCTCAAAGCCGGCGTGTCCATGCGTGGGACCTGCTAACGCGCGTTGCCGGGGGAGCCGCCCAGCTCACGGTTGAGTTGATCTCCCGCGAAAATGTCAAAGGGACACGCCGGCCAACGCCCGTTGATGCCGTCACGGCTGATCCAGGCCGTCGATCCACACCAGGTCCGTCGACCCGCCATGCCCATGGATCGCCTCCACGTCGGCGTAGGAGTCGTACACCGCCAGCGACCGGTGCTCCGTGCGCCACCGCAGCGCCACCGTGCCGTCCGGCCACACCACCCCGTCCGCGACGTGCCCGGTCCCAGAGATCCCGGAGAGGTCCAGGTGCCGCTGCAGCAGGAACCGCCGCGGCAACCCGTCGGTGGCGATCACGTGATCCGCTGGAGGTTCGCGATGAAGTCGTAGCTGGCCGGCTTCGCGTCCGCGATCACCAGCCCGGTGATCGTGCAGTACTCCTTCAAGATCTCCGGGTTCTCCAAGTGCGTGCACTGCAGCCCGGCCAGACCCCAGAACCGGTTGTCGGGGGTCTTCAGCAGCCGGAACGGGCCGACGTCGGCCACGGTGGGCACCTCCTTGGATCGCACGCTGAGCGCAGCGGGTAGGACAGGGATCGGCGGGGGCGGCACCGAAGCGGTCACGGCCGCGGCGCGCTTGGCGGCGGCGCGGATGATCCCGGGGATGTCGAGCACGCCCGGGTCGCCGTGGGCGTTGCCGGAGGCGTGCTGGTGGCCCAGGACGCCGCGGAAGGCGTCGTACTGGCGGCCGTTCATCCGGACCGGGGAGTTGCCGGCGGACTTGGGGTACGGCAGCCATTTCGGGGCGGCGAGGATCGGGACGCGGTAGTGCTCGTGCATGAACGCGAGGAAGTCACCGAGGTCAGCGATGGCCTCGGCGGTGATGTCGGCGACGTAGGTGCCGGTCCGGACCCGGGGCGCGAGCTTGGGGTCGCAGATGGCGATGATCTCCACCTGGCAGACGCGGTCCCGGTTCTCCCGAACGGACGTTGCCGCGGAGTCACACAGCGCCCGCGAGGACCGGGCCAGGGGGAAGTGCTGCCGCCACAGCCGCTTGGCTGGCCAGTACGTCAGGTTGGGCGCGACCGACCCGTCGCGGTACCCGGGCCAGCCGGCGCCCTCGGTGGTGTGCAGCAGGACCTTCTCCACCCCGCCCATCGCGGTCGTGGTGAACATGTCCCCGAACCACTGCCGCTTGTAGTCGGCCTTGGGGTAGATCGCCGGTGGGGTCACGGTGCGGCGGTCCCGGACTCCGTCGAGGTCTTGCCGTGCCCGGAGGTGGCGCCTTCGACGCCGGGGGCGATGCCGGTGCGCTTCCAGAACCCGACGTAGGTGGAGATGGCGGTGACCATGACGATCAGGACGCAGGTGACGAGGGTGCGGCCGTTGAAGTCGCCGGTGAAGTAGGCGGTGCCGGCGCCGGCCAGCAACGCCCAGACGAAGGTGACGAACGCGCGCAGGGGGCGCTTCCAGGTGGGCTGCTGGATGATCGCCAGCACGATCGGCGAGAGGAACCCGACGATCAGGGACCACATCTGGAGGTTGTCGGTCTCGGTCATGGTTACTGCGTCGACGTCAACCAGGGGCTATGCCAGGCTGACGCGATGAGCAGGTATGCACCGACGGTTGCGGAAGTGGCAGCGGCGAAGCTCAAGATCGCCGTCGCCGCGAAGCGGGGACGGACAGTCGAGCCGTGGGTGCGGGAGATCGCCGCGGGTCGGCTCCCGCGGGAGTCGCTGATGCGGCGGGTCCTGCTGAAGGAGCCGCTGTGGCGTCGGGTCTGGTACCAGGTGGTCTGGCGCGGTCCGCTGTGGTGGCGCCGGTTCGTGTGCCGGGTGACGAAGCATCAGTACAAGTTCGGCCCGCGTGCGTGTATCCGCTGCGAACGGCCGTTGCCGCCGCCTGCTAGATTCACCAGCCCATGACAGCGACTCAGCTCACCCTCGCGGACCTGGCCCAGCTCGCCGAGGACTGTGAGGCGGTCCGGTTCGCCAAGTACGGTGCGCTGCGGGAAGACCACTGGGCGATGGCGACCTTCGACAGCCTGGGCAAGACGTTGATGGAGATCTCGGAGCATCACGGCGGCGGGGACCGGCGGGAACCGATCAGCCAGGAGTGGTCGCTGACGTTCCTGTACTTGCTGCAGCTGGCCCGGGCGTTCCTTGAGGATGACGACCTGGCCGCGGCGTTGGAGGGGGCGCCGGCGCTGCTGCGAGGCCGGCTGGAGGTCGACTAGACGGGGCGCTGGATGGAGCCGGTCTGGTAGTCGCTGGAGCGGGTGCGTTCGGCGCGGGGTTCCATGGACTGCGGGAACAGCGGCGGCATCTCCTGCACTTCAAGCTTGTTCGCGATGATCGCGGCTTGGGCGAGCATGTCCCAGGCGGCGTGCCGTGACATCGCGGTGATGATTTCCCGTTCGCGGCGTTCCAGCATGCCGATCCGGTCGCGGTAGGAGTTGATCTCTCCGCGCATTTCCCGGATCTGTTCGCGCAGCGGCACCACCAGTTCCAGGGCGGTCTCGTTCAGGACCGAGGCGGTGTCGGCCTTGATGCGGCGCCGCTGCCACATGTTGTTGGCCAGCGCTGTCAGGAGTCCTGAGGACACCACGGCGATGATGAGGGTGATGGCGGTGGTCATTCGGCGGCTCTCCTGACCTGCCGGATGCCCCTGCCTTCGTCGGCGCTGGCGGCGGCCAGGGCGTGGATGAACGCGAACGCGGTGTAGATCCCAATGCCCGTTAGCGGCGCCGTCTTCGTCTGCCACGCGGCGCCGATCAGCGCGATCACCAAGAAGATGTAGACCATGCATGCGGCCATGTGCCCGACCCGGGCCGCCCACATGATGTGCCGCGCCGCCGCGGCCAGGGCCATCAGCCCCGACGCGGTCATCACCGATCCCCACACCCACCATGGCGCCAGGTCCCGGGCGGTGGCGAACACCGGGGAGGAGAACCGGATGGGCCCGCCGGCGAGGATCAGGATCCCGACCATAAGCGAGCCCATCGCGGCGGCGGAGGTGAAGAGGGTGGCGCGCATGCCACCGATCGACTTGCCGGGCATTAGGGCACCGGCGGCGGAGCCCAGTACGGGTACTGGGCGACGGCTTCGGCCTCGGGGAGCATGAGCGAACCTTCGGCTGCTTTCAGCTCCAAGTAGTCCTGCCCGTCGGTTGTCTCCGGGTCGACAATGCAGGTGTTGCGGATCTTCCCGTCAATGACCTCGCACCAACGCTCGTCCATGGCGCCTCCTCATGTCGGGTCAGCCTCGGCTGACCACCCAGACAATCCCTTGACCACCGGTGCCGCCGGCGCCTCCGCCGGAGCCGTTGTTGCCGGCGCCGCCGCCACCTCCGCCGGCGCCGTACTTGCCGCCGTTGCCGCCGGGCTGGTAGGTGCCGCCGCCGGTTCCGCCGCCGCCGAGCAGTGGGGTGTTGGCGGGGGTCCGGTCGGCGCCGTTGGTGCCGGCGGAGCTGGTGCCGGCGACCAGGGAGTAGGACGGGAAGTCCGACATCGTGTAGGCGCCGCCGCCGTTGAAGACGCTGTTGGCGGCGTCGCTGCCGGCTCCGCCGCCGCCGGCCATCCCGCCGCCGTAGCCGAACGCGACGGATGAACTGCCGTTGCCGCCGGTGGTGGACGCGATGCCGCCGGTGGCGCCTTGGAACTGGCCGGGGATGGCGCCGCCGCCCTGCCCGCCGGCTCCGGTGCTGCCGGCGAAGCCGCCGTACCCGCCGAACGCGGCCGCGTAGGACCCGAAGGAGGTGGTGCCGCCGGTGCCGCCGGTGCTGCCGTCGGAGTTGTCGAGGGTCTGGGCGGGTGCGCCGGTGCCGCCGGCGCCGACGGTGACCGAGACGGTGGAGGGCAGGTCGGTGGCGTCGAGGGTGATGATGGTTCGGTTGCCGCCGGCGCCGCCGCCTCCGCCTTGCCGCACGGTGCCGAACGCGCCGCGTCGCCCGGATCCGCCGCCGCCTCCGCCGGCGATGCAGATGACTTCGACTTGGGAGGCGAACACCGGCTTGGTCCAGGTCCCGGACGCGGTGAACTTCTGGATGTTGACGCGGGTTGAGACGGCCGCGGTGTCGCGGGTCAGGGACCGGGCCAGCCAGTTGACGCCGTCGACGTAGTCGAACTCGAAGTAGTCGACGGCGTACGGGGTCGTGGTCAGGGTGGGCTGGATGTTGTCGGGCCAGATGATGTTGCCTGGCCACTGGACGGTTCGGCCGCCGGTGGAGTCCTGCTGCAAGGCCAGCTTCAGCCGGGCCCCGACCGGTGGGGCGGTGGTGGCGGCGTGACTGGTGATGGTGCCGGTGGTGGCCCATGCGGTGAGGTCGGTGGTGACGGCGATGCTGCCGCCGACCCCGGAGCGGATCTCGACGGCTTGGACGTCGCCGGTGAGTTGGCCTCCGCCGGCGGAGTTCTGGCCGATGGCGTAGTCGGCGGTGTTGTTGAAGATGGTGGTGGCGCCGGCGCTGGTGGCGGTCTGCGCGAGCTGGTTCCAGTTGATGCCGTCGCGGGAGCTGTAGAGGGTGACGGTGTAGCCGGTGCCGTTGTTGAGCAGCAGGGTGGCCCGCAGCCACAGCGACTGCCCGATGAGCATGCCGAGGCCGCTGGTGTAGCTCTGGCTCTTGTCCAGGGTGGTTCCGGCGGTGGACCACAGGAACGAAAGCCCGGACGCGGTCAGGCTGAATTGCCAGCCTCGGTTGCCGGAGACGTTGCCGTCTTTGGCGGCGAGGACCTGGGTGGATGTCCAGGTGGTGGACGGGGTGACCAGGGCGCGGACGTCGAGGTCGGTGGTGACGCTGGGGGCGGCGAGGGTCTTCTTGCCGGTGGTGATACGGGCCAGAGAGGGGCTGCCGGGCAGGCGGATCGGGGTGCCGGCGGCGGTGAGCATGATGCGGGTGGTGGAGTCGGCGGCGGTGGGGTCGGGGACGACCAGGGCGGCGGTGGTGCCGGTGACTTGGGTGGCGACCTTGTCGACCAGGGCGCCCTTGAAGGCGCCGACAGCGGCGAGGAGCCCGTTGTAGATCTGGATGGGCATGTCAGGCCACCGGGACCGCGGTCACCCGCAGCGTGGCTGCGGAGATCGCCTGCGCGGACGTCAAGGTGATGTTCGTGGTGTCGACCGCGGTGTCGATCAGCACCATCGCGCCGCTGGTCTTGTTCCGGACCATCACGACCAGGTCGGCGGTGCCCAGGCCGTGCGCGATGGCCAACCCCACCCCGGCGCTCAGCGCGCCGACGTCAGCGGCGAACCCCTTCTGCGCGACACCGAGATTGGTCCGGGCGGTCGCGGCGTCGGTGGCGCCGGTGCCGCCGACGGAGACCGGGACGGTGGAGAGGCCGAACTGGTTGCCGGACAACGTGACCGGCGACGCGGCGGTGTAGGAGGTGCCGGACCCGATCTGCTGGAACGCCAGCGCGGTGGTGCCCAACGTGATGGTGTCGTTGGTGTTGAGCGACCACATCGTGTCGTGCTTGTCGGTGCCCTCGTTGACCCACACGGTGAGGCCGCCGGTGACTTCGGCGTTGGCGTCGGCGTCGGAGGAGCGGGTCATCGGGTTGCCGGCGCCGTTGAAGTCGTAGATGCCGTTGTCGGCGCCGGCGCTCTGCCCGTTGAGCAGGACCCGGTCGCCGGTGGTGAGGGTGACGCCGTCGATGGCGGCCGGGGCGGCGGAGATGGACACGTTGGTGGTGGCCATGGCCCGGACGGAGTTCTTGTAGTCGAGGCCGTTGATGCGGGCCAGGACGTAGGACTGCAGGGTCTGCTGGTTGACCGCGTCGGTGCCGGTGGTGGGGTCGGCCAGGTTGGTGATCTTCTGGTTGCCTGCGCTAACGGCCGTTGTGGGCGCCGCGAGCTGGTCTAGGCGGGCGGCGGCCACGGCGGCGGAGATGGTGGCGGCGAGGTCGCTGATGGTGGCGGCGGTTTGGGTGCCGGTGTGGTTGGCGCGGGCCAGGGGGTCGGTGGCCAGCTTCGATAGGGCGATCGACCCGTCGGCCAGGTTGGCGGCGGTGATTTCCTTCAGGTCAAGCCAGACCGGGCCGGTGGCGTTGAGGCAGACCCGGGCCCAGCCCATCGCGGTGTCGAAGTACACGTAGCCCGGCTGCGGGCTGGCCGGCGCCATCGCCAGGTTCTCCAGGCGTAGCCCCTGCAGCGGGAGGTACCCGAAGTTGTGGGCGGAGACGGATGGGATTGCCAACGGGACTCCTCGTAGGTCAGCTCAGGTGGGCGGTGCCGGCGAAGTCGGACTCGGCGGTGACGGTCACGACGCCGTCGGTGTGGCTGATCTCGGCGAGCACCTGGCGGCCGGTGGAGTCGGTGACGGTCACGGCCGGCGGGTAGGGGTAGGTGTGCGGGATGGTCCACACCGCGGCCGGGACGTCCTGGTGGAAGATCTGCACGGCACCGGAGCCGGATCCGCCGGACAGCGGCAGCCACCCCGAGGGGCCGCGGGCGTACAGCTGCCCGCCGAAGATCACCGGGTACCACAGGGGGTAGCCGGCGTACGGCGGCAGAGTGGCGACGTTGTCGAAGACATACGGGGCCAGGACCATCGCCTGCGACGTGGTCGGCGGCAGGCCGTCGAGCAGGACGTCGCCGTCGTCGATGAACGAGGTGACCAGGCCGTAGGCGGGGTTGTTGTTGCCGGAGGGGTCGGTGGTGTCGACGACGTGCTGCACCAGGGACGCCGCGGGCCAGGCGCCGGAGGTTTCGGTGCGGTACAGCCGCCACGCGGTGATCTCGCGGTCGGTGGCCAGGACCTGGTCGGGGACGGCGAGGGTGACGGTGACGGAGTAGACGTCCTGACCGGAGTTGGTGGCCGGCGGGGACTGGGTGGGGTCGTCGGCGTTGGGGTTGGACGGGGTGGCGCCGGTGTCGAGGAACGTGCCGCCGGCGGTGAACGGGACGACACCGATGCGGGTCCAACCGGCGTCGGCGGCGGCCATCCGCCACACCTGCGCCTCAACACCCGTTGACGGCGGCTCCGGGAGGGTGACCTGGACGCTGGACCCGGCGTCAATCAGGGTGATGGAGACTTGGGGGCCGAGGATCGACTCCTCGTCGCCGTTGAGGGCGGTCAGGGCGTAGCAGTACAGGCCCGGTTCCAGGTCGCCGCCGAACGGGGTGCCGGTGTCGTCCTCGTCGTCCAGCAGCGGGGAGTCCGGCGGGGGGATCGCGACCGGGGTGGTGACCTGCACCTCTTCCGACGGCAGGGACTCCAGCCCGTCTTCGTCGACGTAGGTGACGGCGTAGAAGTACGTCGCGCCGGCCGGCAGCCCACCGTCGGTGCCGACAACGGCCGTTGGGGTGCCCGGGTCGCTGATCGACTGGTACTCGCGGACGTGGCGGTGGCTGCCGGCCAGGGCGTGCAGCATCCGGTCCAGCAGGAGCCGGTCCGCTCCGGTGAACTTGGCGCCGTCGTCGGTCAGCGCGCCCGGCGTGTTGCCGCCGAAGAACGACAAGCCGTAGTGCGGCGTCAATGCCATGCAGGTGTGGTCGTCAACCGCCTGCCGCAAGCTCAGCTGGGGTAGAGCAGGTCCAGCCGGTAGAACGACGCGATCAGGCCGCTGGTGGGGGTGGAGCGGCCGGGCCGGGAGTAGCTGCCGCGGATGTGGACCCGCATCGCGGCGCCGGTCGGCCAGGGCTGCGGCAGGTCCAGGGAGCCGCGGATCTCGGTCCAGTCGACGTAGGTGAGGCCGTCGACGGTGAGGGCGACCTCGCTGACGTCGTGGCTGTAGAACGGGGACCGGAACTCCACGACCAGCCGCATCGCGGTGATGACGTCGCGGGGCACGCCGAGTGGCAGGTTCATCGCGAAGAACCCGGGCAGGGTTTCGTTGTACGGGTTGGGCAGGTCATCGTTGAACGGGATGACGGTCCCGGACGGGTACAGCTCGAACACCTTCATGCCGATCGGGTTCAACGGCCGCATCGCCAACGCCCGGGACGCGTACCGCACGATCCGGGTCCGGCCCCCGGTGAACGCCTCGACATGCGCGCCCATCAGGAGATCGTCTCGCCGTCGTCGTCCTCCACCACGAACGGCCGCATCGCCAACGCCCGCGACGCGTACCGCACGATCTGCGTGACCTCCTCGGAGGTGTCGGTCTCCACGTGCGCGCCCATCACGTGATCCCGGTGGTCAGCGCGGTGAGGGTGTCGATCGCCAGCGTGGTGTCGGCCTTGCTGCGGGGCAGCGCCGGCGCGGAGAACGTGAGGTTGTGCGCGACAACCACTTTCGCGGTGGCCTGGGGGCCGGGGCGGGTCTTGGAGGAGTACGCGAACCCGTCGGCGCCGGCCAAGGTGACCTGCACGACCAGGACGACACCGTTGAACCGGCCGTCGGCGTCCTGCACCCAGTGGGTCACGATGGCGGCGCCGGCCGGCAAGTACCCCAGGGCGGAGATCGAGACCAGGTGGCAGCCGTAGGTGAACACCGGCTCGGACGTGAAGGTGACGTCGAACACGAACCCGATCTGCCGGAACCCGGCGCCGTTGGTGTTCTGCACGAACGTGAACTGGGTGAGCTTGGCGGCGTTGTTGCGTTCGCGGATGCGTTCGGCGCGGGCGCGTTCTTCGCCGGCGTGGATGTCGACGGTGACGTTTGGCATGGCCCTCCTCTGGCCGTCAGCGGACTCGTCTGGTGGCGGCGACGAAGTCGGGGTCGACGTCGCGGCGCAGCTGCATCCGGGTGGGGCGTTTCACGACCGCTTCGATGATCGACTTGGGTTGCTGGTTGGCGGGGATGGCCCACTTGCCGTGGGGGTTGTCGCCCAGCCATTGGGTGTCGAGGGTGTACGTCCATTCGCCGGTGTCGACGTTGTGGCTGGACTGGATCGCCTTGACGTAGTGCAGGTTTCCCTCGGAGGTGATCCGTTCGAAGATGCGGATCTGGTCGTCGATCTGGATGCCGGGGAAGCCGGGGATGACGACGCGGTCTTGCCGGTACAGCCACAGCGCGGCGGCGGCGGTCATTTCCGCGGTGCGCTGCAGCTCCTTGGTCGTGAACTTGTCTTCGTTCCACAGCCCGACGCGGCGCAGCCCGATCGGGTTGGGGTTGTAGGTGGCGGCGACGCCTTCCTTGGTGTTGGGGTCGAGGTTAGACACCCGGATAATCTCGAAGACGTTGCGGGAGTTCAGGGTGGCGTCCAGCTCCATGAGGAGCTGTTTCTCGTCGATCTGCAGGGTCTTGGCGGTGCGGCCGGTGGACACCGAGTTGTCGGTGACCCAGTTCCCGGCGTCGTACACGTTGGGCAGCCGCCACTGCGCGGCGCCTTGTTCGTCGACCCAGAACGCGAACCCGATGATGTTGCGGACGTAGGTGATGACGTCCATCAACGACTTGTTCACCAGCGGGTCGTCGATCTTCACGAAGCCGGTGGTGCCGGTCTGTTCGAAGTCGCCCCAGACGCGGCCGTTGACGGCGCCCAGGACCGGGTCCGGGCGGGTCCATTTCTGCCGCGGCTTGGACCCGTCGGAGTAGAACCGGTACGCCGTCGACGGCCAGAACAGCCCGGCCCACGCGCAGCACAGTTTCACGATGTCGGTGTAGTCGGAGTACCGGCCCGGGTTGGACCCGGCCGGACCTGGCTTCAGCTTGATGTTGGTGGCGCCGGCCGCGGCTTCCAGGCGGATCTGCCGGACCGCGACCCGGTAGTTCTTCCGGGTTGATGGGAGGCGTTGCAGGTTCCGGAACGACAGCCGGACCTTCGTGACCCCGGGGATCGGCTCGGAGAATGTGACGGTGTTGAGTTTGCCTTCCCAGGAGGCCGGGATGGGCAGCTGCTTGATGTAGGGGACGCGGGCCTGCTGGTCGCGGTACGCCGGTGCCGGCGGGGACTCCGGGTTGGGTGACCACGGCACCTTCGGGTCCGCGCCGGACGCGGGGGAGCCGTTGGCGTTGAGCCAATGACCGTTGGCGTAGACGGACACGTACATGGTGTAGCCGTGGCCGATCAGCCAGGTCCCGACCTGGTCGATGGTGGTGGGCTTGCAGTGGACCTCGACCCACTCGGTGGCCCACTTCCAGTTGGGGCGGATGTGGGAGAACGACCGCCAGAACGACGCCGGGTTGTCGTCGAGGACGGCGTGGGCGGGGTGCGCCGGCCCGTACGCGGCGGCCGGGCGGTACACGTCGTCGTCGCCCTTCCAGGGGCCGTAGTCGTTGCTGGAGGACGCCGAGGCCAGGTAGACGCGGGTCCGGGCCGGGTTGGGGACGTCGGCGTCGGTCTGCCAGTCCTGGAACGACAGCGGGTCGAAGTCCTTGGGGACGACGGGCTGGTTGGTCTGCTGGTCCAGCAGGAGCCGGACCAGGTCGCGGCAAGTGACGGTCATATCCCCGAACGCGTTCATCTTGACGGTGTCGATCATCCACGTGCCGGTCTGGACAAGGTTGGGGTCCAGCTCGGGCCGCTTGGAGAAATCGACGCCGTAGCCCTCGTAGGTGCGGATGATGTTGTCGGGGAACAGCTGCTTGTACCAGGGGTTCTTGGTGTGGCCCCACCGCTTGGAGTACTGCGAGGTGCCGCGGGTCGGGGTGAAGTAGCCGGGGTAGTCGAGGTCGCGGTGGGCGTCGGGGACGAAGTTGCCCTGCATGGGGATGACGGTGGTCGGGGACTTCCGGCCGATGTTGGCGATCTCCATGGTCATGGAGCCGGCGTCCTGGTCCAGGGACCTGGTCCAGGTCAGGGACCGGATCTGGCCGATCTCGAACGGGGCGGCGGGGTTGGTGAACAGCAGGTCGGCGTAGGTGTTGGACACTTTCCGGCCGTGCTTGGGGTCGATCAGCCCGGCCAGCGGTGACGTCGAGGCCGTCCCCGACTTGGGGGCGTTGGTGATGTAGGAGTACGTCGACATCAACCCGAACGTGCGCAGCGCCATGTGCGGGGTCTGGATGGTGGCGCGGACGGTGGGGCGGCGGTCTCCGACGTACTCACCGGACCGCCAAATCTTCTCCATCGCCGGCAGGTTCCTCACGCCGGCACCTCGTCCGGGACCGTGGGCGGGCCGACGGACACGACGAGGGCGGTGATCTCGTATGTGTGCCGCCAGTACTTCCCGACGGCCCGTTTCGGGGTCGGCTTGAACTCGGTGAGGACACACGCGATGGCCCGGCCGAAATGGTCGGAGACCACGACGCGGCGCCCGATCCGGTCGTACACCCAGTGCCGCAGCGCCTCGTACTGGGCCTTGTCCAGGATGTCCCCGGAGAACGTCCACTCGGCGGCGTTCTTCCCGCCTTCGAAGAACAACACTTGCCCGTCAACGGCCGTTGTGGGCTTCGACGTGATGTTCCGCTTCCCGAACGGCGACGTCATCGCGTTCGGGTTCGGCCAGAACGTGTACGTGCTCGATGCGTCGGCGATCGTCCACCGCTTGTACGTCGGCATCAACCCACCGTCCTCACGCCGCCGCGGGTGCGGCCCACGTTCTTCCCGAACACCGTGTTCAGGTAGTCCACGACGCGGGCGAAGTCGGCGCCGTTGATCGTGGTGTTGTTCGTGGTGTTGCTGACTGCACCGGTGATGTCGGACCGGTCGGTGCCCAAAGAGCGGCGGATCTCGTACACGGTGGGCAGCTTGATGTCGCGCAGGTTGAACTGCCCGGAGTACTGCTCCGACGCCGACTTGATCTCCTTAGCGAGGTCGGTGGAGCGGTCCTTCAGGGCGCGGTAGCCGGTGGTCGTGGTGGTCATGCCGGCCAGCTCCGCGTCGATGCGGTTCTTCTCCGCGATCCGGGCCTGCTGCGCGGCCTGCTTGGAGATCTTCCCCAGCGCTTCGAGGTCGTCGATGTCCTTGATCCGCTGGTTGGAGTCGGCGAGGTCCCGGTCGATGCTGGCGTCTTCGATCTGGTTCTCCAGGACCCGCCGCGCCTTCGGGTCGCGGGTGACCTTCAGCGTGGCGCGAAGCTTGTCGATCTCGGCCTGGGCCTGCTGGACCGGGTCGGTGCGGTCGTAGTCGTCGCGCATCTGCGCGGTCAGGTCGACCTCCGCCAACGCCATGTCCTGCTTCGCCTTGCGCAGCGCGAGGCGGGCAGCCTTCTCGTCGCCGATCCCCTTCAACGCCAACGCCATGTTCCGCTGCGCCGCGTCGAGTGCGGTCTTGGCCGACGCCAGCGGGTCGTCGACGTTCAGGGACAGCTCGTACTCCTGGCCGGCGGCGGCGGCCTGGTCCTGGGCGAGCTTCTCCCGGCGGGTCCGCAGGTCCAGGCGGCGCTTGCGGACGAGGGCTTCGTCGGACTCCTGGATGAGGGGGTCGACGCCGGCGGCGATGTTCTCCCGCTGCCGCTTCAGGGCGTCGTCGAGGAGGTCCTGGGCTTCTTCGACGTCGACGCGGTCGATCCCGATGATGTTGCTGGTGGCGACCTCCAGGAGCTTGCGGTTCTTCTCCGACTCGCGGCGGAACTGCTCGATCCGCAGCTTGTTCTCGTTGACCTCCGCCTGCCGCTGCAGGTAGTCGGGGCTGTTGGGGTCGATCCCCTGCCCGAGCTGTCCTTCCAGCGTTGCGGCAACGGGCGTTGACGGGACGCCGGCGAGGTCTGGGCGCGGCGCCAGGGCCGGGGTGGTGGAGTACCCGGTGTCGGGGTAGGTGTCCGACTCCGGTGTGGTGGTGAGGCCGGCTGCCTTGAGGACGAGGTCGGGGCGGGTGTTGGCAGCGGAGTAGGTGAAGCCGTAGAAGTTCCGGGGCTTGAACGCCTCCTCGACGGCCTTGTCGTAGGTGTTCTGCTGCGACCCGGACAGGTCGGGCCGGCCACCGTTGACGGTCGTGGAGTACGGCGTCGCAAGGTCGGGGCGGCCACCGTTGACGGCCGTGGAGTACGACTTCTGGTCGCCTGTGACGGCGTTGACGAGGTCGGTGCCGCCGGTGACGTGGTCCTGGAGTTTGCCGTAGACGGCGTCGTCGGCGGCCTTGACAGCGTCGAGGATGTCGCCGCGGCCGGCCTTGAGGATGTCGAGCTTCGCGACGGAGGTCAGGTACTCCTCTGCGGCGCGGCCGAATTCGTCGTCGAGGGCGTGCCCGGACTGCGCCAGTTTCGTGGCGGCGTCCATGTCGGCGAACCGGCCGTCGATGGCGGCCTTGGCGGCCTTGCGGATCTGCCCGTCGTACAGGGCTACCTGGTCGGCGATGAAGTTCGCCTTGAAGGTGCGTTCGGCCTCGGTGCCTTCGGGCAGGTTCGCCGCAGCAGCGAGGACGTTGTCTTTCTGCCGGCCCAGTTCTCGAATCGCGGCGTCGGCTTCGGCAGTGTTCTGCCCGGCCGTGAACAGGGCGGCGTTGCCGGCGTCGGTCGCGACCTGCGCGGCCGTCTTCTGCGCGTTCTGGGCGTAAGCGAGGATCCCTTCGGGGGTGGACAGGTCCTGGACGCTGCCGCCGAGGGAATCGATGATCTGACGGGAGACCCCGTTGATGAGCTGCCCCTGAAGGTGCCTGGGCAGGGCCTGGAACCCCGGGTCGTTCTTGACGTTCTCCCGGATCCCGGCCTTGATCCGTTCGACGTCGCCGGCCTTCAGGACGTAGGTGCCGGATCCGGTCACGGTGGCGCCGGCGGTGACCTGGCTGACGACACTGGCGGCGCCGGCGCGGAGCTTGTTCTCGTCAACCTTCCCCAGCGCTGTCAGGTCGGCGTTGACGTCGTCGACGACCTTGGCGTTGGTGGCGTTGGAGTTGGGGATGAGGGCGTCGGCGTAGCCGCCGAGGACGGGCACGAACTTGAGGAACCGCGCGAACTGGTCGATGCCGTTGGGCGCGAACTGCTCCTTCAGCTTGGTCAGCCGCGACTGTGCATCGGCCAGTGCCTTGCCGGGTGCGGCGGCGATGCTGTCGGAGAACTGCGGAAGGCCGCCGGAGGGGATGATCGCGGCGGAACCCTGGCCGTCGCGGGCCATGGCGATAGTGGCCTCGAACGCCTCGTTGAGGCCGTCGAGTTGCCGCTTGCCTGACAGGCCCCGGTCGGCGAGGGTGCGCAGCGACTCCGACACCGCGTCGACGGACGCGAAGCTGGCGAAGGCCAGTGCCGGGTTCGCTTGCGCGGCCAGCGCGGTGGCGTTCTCCAGCCGTTCGGCTTTCGCCTCCAGGTCCTTCTGCCGCTGCAGCCCGTTCGCCTCGTTGAGTTCGGCCGGGTCGTCGCCCCGCAGGCGCAGCATCCAGGGCGCTAGGCCCTGGCTGAGGAAGCTGTCCAGGGACAGTTCCTGCTCCTTCTGCGCCTGGCGGACAGCTTCGCCGAACGAGGCGGCGGCTTCACGCAACTCAGCTGGAGTTGCGGCGGCGGCGGCGGCGAGTTCGGCGGCCTGGTAGGAGTCGTTGGTGCGGTCCCGGGCCCGGTTGCCGCCGTAGATGCCCTGGACGGCCCCGTACGCCGCTGCGGCGACGGTGGTGGCGAGCACTGCGGGGGCGAACGCGGCGGCGCCGGCGCCAACCCCTCCGACCCCGAGCAGACCGGCCAGGCCGGTCCGGGTGGCTGTCTGCCCGAACAGTGCGCCGGCGCCGGGGGCGGCGACCCGCGTGGCGCCGGCGCCGGCGAGGCTGCCCAGTCCACCGGTGAGGAGGTTGGCGATGCCCTTCGGGGAGGACAGGGCGCGGCCGAGGGTGCCGGCGTTGCCGAGGAGGTTGGTCACGCCGCCGGCGATCTTGGAGCCGAGTTCGGCGCGGCCGGCCAGGGCGAGCAGCTTGAGGATGATGTAGAACTCGGTGCCCCACACGATGGCCTCGCGCAGCGGCTTGGGCAGCTCGCTGTACAGCTGCACAACGCGGTTCACGATCGTCGCCATCGTGTTCAGGACGTAGACGATGTGCCCGACGACCTCCAGCAGCCCGGACTGGGCGATCCCGACGCCGATCTCGGCGAGGGTGCCCTTCAGCTTCAGCAGCTGCCCGGACAGCGTCTCCATGGTCCGGTTGAACGCCTCTTCGCCGCTGCCCGGCTCGGCGTTGCGGGCCTTGTTCGCGATGTCCTGGATCTGGGACTGCTGCGACAGCAGCACGTCGAACGTCGAGCCCGACCGGGACCGGCCGACGGACTGCTCCACCCGCTTGAACGTGTCGGGGTCGATGGTGTCCCGCAGCGCCGCGAGCTGGGCGACCTGCTGCTTGTAGGTGGTGCCGGTGATGTCGACGCCGATGGAGGCGAACGCGGCCTTGGTGGCGGGGTCGCCGGCCTTGGACAGGCCCTGGGACAGCTGGCCGGCGACAGCGTTGGCGGTCTGCCCGGTCATACGCTGCGCCTGGGAGATCATCGCGAACGTGTCGGCCAGGTCGTAGCCGGCGGCGGTGGCGATCGGGCCGAGCTGGGTGGCGGCGTTGATCAGGTCGGCTGGCTGGGAGCCGGTCTGCCGCTGCACCACCGTGAGCATGTCTTCGATGCGGGTCTGGTCCAGCGCCGGCAGGTTGAACGACCGGACGAGGCCGGCGATGTTCTGCTGCACGGCGCCGATGTCCTGGCCGGAGACCCGGGCCAGACGCGCCGCAACGGCCGTTGACTGCCCGGCGATGGCGTTGCGCTGCTGTTCGGAGACGTCGTTGAGGCCGTACAGCCCGACCGCTTGGGCGGCGGCGGTGACCCCCTGATCGGGCAGGAACCCGTACGCCGACGCGATCTTCGACGTCGACGACGCCAGGGCCTCGTTTGCTTCGACGCTGCGCCCGGTGGCCACCGACAGCGCGATCAGGGCGTCTTCGTACTGCGACGCCGACGCCGCGGCGGCGGCGAACCCACCAGAAACCAGGGACTGCAGCCGGTACAGCCCGCCGTACAGCACGGAGAACTTCACGGCCTGCCCGAGCGCACCTTCCAGCGACCCTTCGCGGCCGAACAGGCCACGGAGGAAGTCCGCTCCGAAGGGCTGCTTCTGTGTGGTGCTGCCGGGGACCTCGTTGCGCAGGCCGGCTGCGAGCCGCTGTGTGAACGGGACGTTGGGGTCGCCGAAGTAGGCGTTCTGCGCGCGGGCGTGGGCGGCGCGCTGCCGCTGCAGTTCCTCCTGCTGCAGTTCGACCTGGGCCTGCCGCAGGAACTCCGGGCCGCGGCGCGCCTTCAGCTTGGCCAAGTCAGCCGGGGCGATCGAGCCGGGGAACTCGGCCTCCGCGCGA
>JACCDR011783664.1_pt1 | contig 25260 bp, 33 predicted proteins | sample 7446431 | NCBI WGS metagenome assembly JACCDR01 (sample SAMN15323443, study PRJNA562643) | freshwater metagenome | isolation source: river surface water | place: USA:Blue River Watershed | collected 2017-08-17 | reverse complement strand
GCCTCTTTCATCTCGACAGCACGTGCTGCATCCAAATCACCAGCAGCAAACGCCTCAAACTTACGAGCCATGTCGATGATGGCAGACGCAGCCTCATCATCATACTTAAACGCCTTACCACCGTGTGATGCAACATACAACTCACGAGCGTTGGTAACACAGTTCTGACGAATGATGGAACGTTGTCCGTCTAGCGGATGAATAGGGAAGCTGTTCCTAGGAGCAGCAGCAGGGCCAGCCAGCTTAGGAGCAGGAGCAGCAACACTACCTCCAACTTTACGCACGCTGTCAACAGCAATTTCTTTTCCATAAGAGGTTTCAGTGTATTCAAATTCAACTGTATCTCCTTCGTTAAACTTGGGCTTCTTGAAACCATGCTTGAACCACTCACCATCACACTTAACAGTGTAGGCGGGCTTGTCACCAAACTTGGTCTTGACCATCTTGCTGGTAATTGCATCAACGTTATAGCTCATTCTTTACTCTCCTGATAGGGTTTAACAATGTACGACTGCTTCTCCAAAACAACAGGTGCTCCCAACTCATAAAACACATGCTTAGTGGGGTCACTTCCTGTATCCTCTAACACCTTCACAACCTCATCCAGTGTTGCTCCATAACATGCCCAAGAGATTTCACCGTTCTTAAGAGCATACTCACTGTGGTCAAACGCAACAATCATACTAAAGTCCTTTCTACTTTAACCTCTTTCATGTCACCCCAATTGTCCCCAACTGAACATCCTACACTCAACTCAATAGGGATGTCAATAGAGAAATGACGACTAATTTCGCTGCTAGTGTTACTAAGAACATTGTAGCACACCTCCGTAAATTTGTCAAGGACATCTATGTGTACATCAAACAACAAACTGTCGTGTACAGTCATAATGGGTAATGCCTTATCTTTGATCTTGCTACGTGAAATAAGTTCCACAATGCGGCCAACCATGTGAGGAACAATGTCACCAGTAGCAAATCCCTGCACCATCCAATTTTTCAGTTCTGTAGGACTAAAGCTAGTGCCTCCTTTCCAATCGTTGTCATACTCTTTGAAGATGTACATGCGTCCAGTGTCCATCCTCTTCAGGAACATACCAACAGGGAGTTTCTTAGGTGTAACTTCTGTTGTCATTTTCCTCTTACTCTTAGCCTCATCCTGTATGTCTTGGTGGAACTTATAAACACCCGTATACCTGTTATAAAATGTTTCAATGAACTTGGCAGCATCCGCTACAGAACACCCTGCATTCTCTGCCAACGTCTTCTTACCTGCACCATACACCAAACCAAATGTCAACCTCTTGAAATTTTTCCGCTCATCTTTTGTAGGTAAGCGGCCGTACATACTCTTGAACAACTCACTGTGAGTGTCTACACCACCCTCAATGTCACTGAGAAGTTGTTTATCCTTAGCAACAATGGCAAGGGCCACCATCTCAAGTTGAGAGTAGTCAAACTCTACCAACTTGCCACTACTGCCCCATCTACTTACATAAGCGTTCTTAATACCACCTTCTGTTGTCTGGTTTTGGATGTTAGGCTTGTTACAACTCAACCTACCTGTCTTTGTTGCACAATGTACAAGTGAAGGATGAAGGTAGCTATCAGGGAACACCAACTTAGACATATTTTCATAATAGGTTTCTTTCTGCTTACTCCATTCACGAAGCTGTAAAATTTGTTCAGCAAGAGGGTTGATTAGTGTTTTTGCAATGTTCTTAAGAACCGTATCGTCCACAGTGTAGTAGCCAAGTTTGTTAGGTGTTGCACCGTAGTGTTCTGGCATCAGCCGCAACCCGTTATGGTGCACTGTATATTCAACATTCTTAAACTTATCCTTACCATTCTTGTACACACCAACCTTCTCTTTCCTAACCTCCTTAACATCCCCACCAAAGAACAACATAGACACTGCCTTAGGACTTGCCCATATGTAGTGGTCAGAAGGGACACACATAATAGCAGCAGCATAGTGTGCACGTTCTAGCTCAGACAACGACTCACCCAAATCCTTCTTCCTGCTGTTGATGTATTCCATATCTACAAACATGCCATTATATTCGATGATAGTAGTAGCTTTCAACGCATTCATCTGGCTCTCTACCAACGGCATCATACCATACTCCTTCACCTTTTGAAGTTGTTTGGTATAGACCAGGTAGGTGTTCTCCACATCCCCTTCAAGGTAGGGAATAATTTCTGACGGAGGGATGAGTTCTGTAGGGATACCCTTGTCCCAATAGTCCTTCATTGCACCAGACTTAACTGTACCACCATACTTAACAGCAAGGTCATCAAGAGAGGCATAGGTAGAGTGCTGACCAGACAACAAATACTCTGCAAGTTGAGTGTCCCATATCTTGACAGACGCAAGTTGTTCAACAGTAATTACACACTCCTTAAGTAGATAAAGGATATCAAACTTTATATTCTGTCCTATAAGAAGTAGTGGGCCATCTATTTTTAGAGACACTAGAGGAGATTCAAACTCTCCTTTAATATCTACAAATGGGCCAACAACATGTGTGTCACCGTCATCCAGTTTTGTCCCCATCCACACTGGGTGATTCTCCGGCCACATCGGGTGTGCTGGCATTGCTATCGGACTCTTCGTTGTTGTTTCCAAATCTATTGTCAGTGTATGCATGATTGTCTATGTACATCTCACAGTGAGTAATATCGGTGTAGGGGGAAGACACATACCATAGTTGACCAAAAGGTTCAGGTATAGCAGTGTGTCTGTAACACGTCATCTTGGACAAACATCGTCCACCTTCACACATTGTATGTAGTTTAGGCATCTTAATATACTCCTATGTATCGAGCCAACTCAGGGTTGATGTCAACTTCAAAATAACCATGTCGCATCTCCTCTCTTGTCAAAGGGCCACCACATAGCTTGTTCTTAGGAACATGGATGTAACGTCGATATTCATTCTCCTTGTCCCTACCAATGGTGATGATAGCATCAGCTTCACCAGCCTTATCTGTCTTACTACCACGCAGCATGTTCATAGTTATGTAGGTAGAATGATCTGCACTTTCACTAGCCTGAGATATGGCAATGGTGGGGCCATACTTCTTAGCCAACTCTCTAGCCCATTGATAGACATGACCTAGACGCAAATCCTCACGCTCACTCTTTGTAAATCCTGCAACCTTATCAAGTTGGTCAAACACAATGAGGCAAGGATTGACATCTTCAAACAATGCGTCCAACTTCCTAACACTGTTCATACCTGTGTCGTCATCCAAGATTTTCAACAGCAAGCCACCATCTTTCTGAAACATCTCTGCATACTTGGCAGGGTTACTCTCAAGGGTGGTTTGATTGACACCATGATAGGCTTGAATAACACGAGACATCACCTTGCTACTACGTTCCTCATTATTAACCCACACAATGGGACGGCCACTCTTGTTCTGACTACAGAAGTTAGCAACCTCACTAGCAACAAACGTAGTCTTACCTGTCTCAGGACGAGCAGACACAACAATAAAGTCCCCTTGACGTATGGGGCCGAGGGATATGTTGAGTTCGTTGAGACGCCAATGGAATCCCTCAGTAGCTTTGGTTGTAACAAGGTAGGAGAGGTCAGGTGCTACAAATAAATCATCATAGCTCACTGTACGTCCCAACTCCTTACCAAACATCTCATAGATGGCACGGATGTCATCCATGTCATTCCCCTCAGTACCAGAGACAATGGCAGCAGCCTTGTTCATAATTTGTGCTGCATAATCCTTGGTGATGTAGTTCCTAAGAACATCCTCAACAGCATCATCGTCTTCGTCAGGTAGGGTCTTCAACTTGTCAAGGAAGATGTCATACAACCCACTCTTCTCCATCTTCTTACCATGTACAGTGCGGAATAGGATGGTGAATTTACCCAAGTCAATGGAATCTTCAGCAGGGTAGTTGCGGTAGTAGGTACCAATGGATTGAATGAAGTCCCACGTCTCCTTGGCTACAGCATACTCCTTAATGTAAGGTGAAACCCTCTTGTATAACCCTTTGTCCATGAGTTTCTTAACCAAACGAACATCACTTGACATTAACAATCTCCTTCAATCTGGTTAGTGGAGTTTCTTTAGGTTGTTGCAACGACATCATTGTTGCTACAGTTGTGTATGCACTAAGTTGTCCTTGTAGTTTAGCAGCAGCACAAACACCGGCACTGTCGTTGTCCATCCATATTGTAACATGAGGACACCTTGCAAGAAACAACGTTTCTGTTTCATTTGCTTTAGTACCCATCAAACATACAACATCACCTCCTGCTTTATGTATTTTGTAAGCAGACAACAAGTCTTCCACTACAAACATATTGGTACACTCTTTATCAGTGTGTTTGTAACCAACGACAAATTCACCGTCCTTCAGCTTAAACGTTAAATACTTTGGTTCTGAGGATAGAAAATTTCTACTCTGCATAATACCAACTGTTGCATTGTGCACAACATGTCCAGACAAATATAGTCGCTCCAATGTTGAGTCACTGTATATACCATATTTTATAGTGTCATGTTCGTCAAGTTCATAACTGAGTAGCCACAGTTGGTGTGTTGTAGGAAACTCTTTCCAACCAGTACGAAATGCTACACTGGTAGGGACACCTAATAGACATGTCTCTGTAGCTTTATGTTCCAACTTTCTTTCTAGTAGTTCGCTTACTCGTTTTACGTCCGGTGTTCTTAGGAACCCCTTGCTTTGGCAATGATGGCAATAGAACAGTGTCCCTGTTGACACTTCCTTTACGTACAGTCGTTCCTTTACGTCCTCCCCTGCTGGACACTTTTCGTGGTTTAGCTTTCTTTGTTCCCCCACTTTTAGTGGGTTTGCCAGACTTGCTAACACCTCCTTCATTTCTGCTACTTTCATTCTTCTTCACCTTTGGATAGAGTTGTTTGACAGCAGGACAAGTGTGTTTGTTAATGGCTACGCTACAAGTGTAATAGATTTCAGCTAGTGGCCCCTGCTCCTTACGACGATGTACAAGGCACTCACATACTTCCAGAAACCTACGTTGATCCATAACAGAACAATAGTGGATAGGACGTTCAATCATTTTGGTTCACTCGCTATAACTACACGTTGCCAAGCAGGGAGGTGTACAACCTCTCCCCATGCATCAGTACAATAAGAGTACATACCATCTATGTGGTGTAACTTAACAACCTCACCAACAGATACAGCACGAGCACCGGGAGGTGCATCAACCTCTTCTAACGGCATAACCCAAGTGTTCCTAGGAACGTTGTACAGTTTCATTTCTGCCCCCTGATTGCATGAACGCAATCAACCCAAGTACCCATACGCTCACCACAAACCCCCACATCAATTTCTTTCTGCCGTTCTGCTATGAGGCGGGCGAAGGTGATGAAATCTTCGTCGTGCCATATCCCGTTGGAAGGTCGTGAAACCATCTCAATAATCTCGTCGTCGGTCATACTTCATTCTCCCCGCGCCAGTCAGTCGTACCATCGTCACGGTTAATCGCCTCATACCTGCGCATCTTCTTAACCACCTCACTCAACTGCCGGACGCGGTTTGCCAAGTCCTCCTTGAGTTTGGCGTTCTCGGCGCGGAGGGATTCGATTTCAAACGCCATATCTGATGCAGCCATTGCCGCTTTTGCGAGGCTCATTTCCATGCAGTCTTTTGTTCCTAGCGCCATCACTTCCCCTCCCGCTTGATCCGTTCGGCCATGCGGCGGAGTTGTCTTGCGGTTGTGTTCGCAGCCGAGTTTTCGTAGCCATCATCAAACCATTCAGCCGCATCCTCCAGCACCTTCGCCTTCGCTTCATTCAGTGCGCTGGTGTCGTTGGGGAGGGCGAGTGCTTGTGTTGCTTCTTCGACTATGAGGTTTTTGTCGAGATCGTTTGCTAAGCAGTCCAAGATGAAGTCCAACGCCTCCCGCAGCTTCTCGTTGGTGGCTTGGGCGGCGGCGAGTTCGTGCTTAGCTTTCACACCTATGTCGTATGCGTTCGACCATTCCCTTTGTTGGGCATTCTTATCCGCCGATAACTCATCAATTCGCCGTGCGTCACGAATGCTGCTTTCCTTCCACATATCCCGCTCCCGGCACACTCGCTCCATGTCGGCGTGTAGATATAACGCCTCAACAGACAGGCCCAACTTACCGGACGCGATTGCCTCGACAGCTTGCTTGTTGTGTCCGCAGTTGGATGGAATGCGCCCCATGCGGCTGTCATTAAACACAACACACCACGCCACCGGCTCCGGCATAGGCCCGCAAGCAACAGGAGCATCCTTCGGATCAGGTGAAGGTTGCGCTAGCTCCCGTGCTGCGGACTCCTCTGCTGCTTCGCATTTCGTGCAGTAGTACGGATTCGGCGGGTAGCAGCGATCAAAGCCATTATCAGCAAGACCACCACCACCGGGGCATACGTTGATGTCTTGGGCTGCTGGTTCTTTAATAAACACTTCATCACCAAACGGGAAATCTACGGCGGCGTTCAAGTCGTTTACTTCTTGCTGCGTTAGTTCGCCCTGTGCTGCGGGTTCAGTAACGATGTCGTAAGTCTGCTCAAACAACTCACGGCCAATCGGATATTCCTCACCTTGAACGCCACGCATAATCAGATCATCCGGGCGAACGGGGGTGATCCCTTCGCGGGTGCTGACATGCGTTTCGCCTTCGCGCTGCTTGCGTACATGCACGATCACAGGGCGCTTGCGGCAGGGTGTCCATTCATCATGTTTCGACATTTCCTTCTCCATAGCTTCTGCCCAGTCAAAGTCCGGGCTTACCGGCGTCGTTGCGTCGTGTTGTGTCATTTCGTCACCCCGCGCCATGGGAGGTTTTGGTGATACCCAACACAATCAGTCGATCTCCAACTAACACCGTCCCAATAAGCTTTGTACAATAGAAACTTGCCATTGAGCCTGCGCTGGTAGTAGCCATCACGAACCGGCTTAACGGTGCCGGGATACCACGGTGTCATTTTCATCATTCTTCTCCCATCAGTTTGCGGTAGGCGGTGAGTGCGTAGTGAGCTTTACCAGCCACAAGAGCAGGTGCAAACTTGTCTGTAAATTCCAAAGCCTCTCCCATCATCTTCATCGTAGCGATGAGTTCAAGGATCGCGGCGGGGTTGGCAGCGGCGATATACTTATAGGGTTCTGAGACAAATTCGTCATGCCCCGCGTCGTCCCAAAGAGGTATTGCAGCCTTCGCCAGTGCTTCAAGTTCTTTAATCATTTACGTTTCTCCGTAATGGTTGTTGCACACTTGAAGGTGCATGTCTTTCTACACTTCAATGTACATGCTAATGGAATACGTGTCAACCTACTCCAAACACTTCTTGATGCATTGTTCGTAGCGTTGTTCATTTGCCCGTCTCTCTTGTCTTGCCTTCTCCAGCCTACTCCACTTCTGTTCATCACTCTCTCTAGACAACACAGAGTAGGATGTAGAAGCGAGTAGACCAAGGAGAAAGTAAAAAGTTCTTAGGAACACAACTCCTCCGGTATTTCCACCTCGTCACCGAGTTTGGATGCAACGTAGCAGCGCATGGCGGCGACGAGTGGGGTGTTCCCTCTAGCTTTTGCTTTGGTGCCTGTTATTTCGGCAACCCACCAGCCGCATCCGGATTTAGGAGATTCATGGCAGTAGATGTCTATCTCTTCCCGCTCAATGATCGGGCCACCTTGTGACCAGTCGGTTGAGTATTTGCAAAGAGGTTGCCAATGGTATGGGCCGCACTGCCACCAGCCATCGAACTTTTTGTCTTCAGTGTACTGGTGGTTAAGCTCTACCCTAAACCCTTCACACTTCGCCACTGCCCAATCAAGGGCAGCGCCTTGCAGTTTGGATGTTTTCATCACAGTTTCTCCGTAAACACCTTGCCAAACAACTCAGCCACAGCCTTCTTGTCACTCTCACGCAACTTGTCAAAGAAGGAGACACGGAAGGCAAACGCTACACCGTTCCTCTCACACTTACGTCCCCAATTGATGAGGGTACGAGGGGACAGCGTAAGGTTCACTTGACACTGAGAGTAAGCAGTACGGATGAGAGAGGCCACCTTCACCATCTTGGTTGCCATCTCACGTGACACACCACTCTTCTTACACACTACACCAATCTCATGCCCCTTGTCAAGGTAGTCGAGTTTGATGGTGGTTTGGAAGCGGTCAAGGGTAGCACTATTCTGCACCATCGTACCACTGAAGTTACCCGTGTCATCACCTTGACCCACAGTGTTACCAGCACAGACAATGCGGAAGTTCTTGTGCGGAATGTAGGTCTTGTCTTCACTAGTGCCGGGTTTCTCCTTCAAGTAGAGGTATCCATCGTCCTCAAGGAGGTTCTGCAGACCCATACTAATTTCAGGAGGCATCAGTTCCCACTCGTCAATGAGGACAAGAGCACCATGCTTCACAGCCTCAGTGAGGGGGCCATCTTCCCATACAGTAGCACCATCACGGACAACAAGCTGACCAAACAAGGCAGACGATTCCATATCCCCGGACATGTTGATGCGGATGAAGGGCATGCCCATCTTGGCACAGACATACTTGACAAGGGAAGACTTACCACTACCAGTGGGGCCACTCATCAGCACCTTATCCCCGTCCATAATGCCAGCAACCAGACGTGCAGCCTCTTCCACTTGCAACACATACTCCTTGTCCTCCTTGGGTATGTGCCATTGGAAATCCTTGGGAACATCCGTCACCTTGGCAACACCGAAGTCAGCCATGTTCTTAGGAACACTCTTAAACATCTTGCTGAACAACACCTCCCCCTCTTTGAGGGCCACCTCCTTAACTGCATCAATCACTTCATCTTTGATGATAGTAGTAGATGTGGGCACATCCGCTACCTCAGTGGGGGCATCCATGTACTCAGCCATAGCCTTAGCAACGAAATCGTCCAGATCAATTTTAGTAGACATTCTCTATCTCCGATTAGCGAATAATGTTACGGTCAATGAGGGTAAACAGCGAGTTTTCGATGGAACGAACGTCATGAATAATATCCCACTTCTTATAGTAGGAGGACACTCCATCATACATAATACCTACACCAATAAGTTCTACAGGTGTGCGTTGAATGGCGTTGATAACATCTTTGGTATGGATACGAGTGCGACCCTTGCGATGACCACCACAAGGGCTACCATCTGACAAGACAATCATGAGTTTCCTCTTCTCTTTCCTGTTACGAATACGGTTAAAACCAAATGACAAGCTCTCACCATCCACATTGTCACACAAGTAGCCAGATGTACGAGAGAATCTGTCAGCCAATTCCTTGCCACCAACCTTGCTGTCGAAGTTCTTAAGAACAAAGATGGTGTGTTCCGGGCCAAGTTCAGTGAATGCCAAGATTTCTACAGGGATGTGTAAGGTACGAGCAAGGGATTCGTTGAGGAGGCAAGCAGCAGCAGCCGCATTCTCAAATTTCTCCCCACACATACTGCCACTAGCATCCACCAGCAGTTGGACACACACGTCCAAAGTTTGGTTCTCAATTTTCTTCTTGAACACCTTGTCATTACAGTCAGGAACACTGATGCGGTAAAGGGATGAGTTGTGCAATTTACCTTTCTTCTTACCAAACTCCCACCTATCCCTGCTATACACTTGCAACCGTGTCCTGATACGATTAGCAAAGCCTGTATTATTCAGGTGACGAGCAATGGCCTCAGTTGAGGTGTAACGTCCTGCACTTTTATCAAACCACGGTGTAGGTTTGGTGATGTTAGAGTCGTAGTCATGCACCCTTATCTGGTCAGGAGGCGTGGGAGTGTATGTTTTGTCACAACCACAATCATAGTTTTTGGCATTGATACCACTACCCCTCTTACCATGTTCAGGATAGGGATTCATCTTAGCACCAGAGAAATCCACCTCCTTCAACTCAGGTGTCACATCCTTCTCACCAGCTTTAGCATCACCGTCAGCAGGAGCACCACCCTCTTCACCTTCACCGGGTTTAGATTCAGCACTTGAACCACCACTCTTCTCCATGCTGTCGGCATCTTGCTCAAACACCTCTTTAATGATGCGCTTGGCTAACTCATATGTGGCTGCTGTACCTGTCTTCTTGTCCTCTATGTTCCGAATGTTCCTAAGAACGTCAGAATAATCCCCTTCCATCAACTTTACAAGGATTGATTTACCATCCTCGGAGCATGTTGAAAGATAGAAACCTTCGGCCTCCTCCATATCCCATTCGTCACGTCGGACATTAGCATCCCATGTGAATAGTGGGGACAACACACCTGCCACTTGTGGATTAATGGGACTCGTCACCTCCTTGATTGTAGATGCAATATGGTATCGCATAAACTGGTTTGTATTGAGCATGTCCCCTTCAAACTCAGTATCGTTGAGGTAGTCGATGCGATGGTCTTCCAACAAATTCCACACAGTTTGTAGAAACTTCTCAGGTTCTTTCTCTTTCAGCAAGTCAAAGTCACTGTACTTGATGTGACTAGTTTCATGCTTAACAAACTGCTTCAACTTAACAATGGCCTCATCACTCATGTAGTCATTGAGTAGTGGCAGGAACATTGTCTTACCATCAGTGCAAGGTACACTCCCTTCTTTATCCCATTTTACAGTGACACCTGCATTGTTAGCACAACCAGCAATGTACTTAACGATGTCATAACTGTCGAGCATGTCAGTCTCCAAAGAATGTTGAGAACAGTGTCTCCAATTGGATACGGGCCGCATCCTTGTCCATACCATCAGGAGCACTCTCATATGCCAATTTGCATGATGTTATGTTGCTGATTATGTTACCAAATACACTCACCTCTTTGTCAGGAGTGGCCGCTTTCTTACGTGCAGTTGTCTCCTTACTTACAGCCGTCTTACCCAAGGGTGTCCCGTTGTCTGACAAGAGAGGAACACCGTGTTCCAAAGCGTTCTTAAGAACACTCTTTGCTGACCGATAGGCAGCAGGGAGAGTCTGACCAGACCGCTCCTTGAATGCCTTCTCTGCCTCTGCCAAATCAGCGAGGATGTCAGCCCCAAGTATACCTTCTGCATGGGTAGCAAAGCGCACCAAATCAGCCCATGCATCGTTGGTTGCCTTCTCACCTACGCCATACTTTACAATCACATCGAGTGCGACACTCATCCCTGTATCCTCCGGTTAGGTTTGATGATAGTAGTAGTCGTCCTATCGGACTCCGGTACCACACTGGTGCATTGCCCCTCTTTAATGGACATGCCCACATCCATACCCACTACAAACAGGATAGATGCTACGCATATCATGATGACGACGTTATCCCTGCTCATTAGAACACCTCCTCTTTAGCAATAGCACGTTTAGATTCAATGATGCGATGCAGAAACCCAACAAACTTCTCTTGATCGAAACGTGGGTTGTCTTGCTTAAGGAAGACAGTGAGTGCATCAAGGAATTTACCAGTAACAACACCTTCCGCAATTGCATCACACAGGCCAATGTAATCCTTACGACTGAGCATGTTCATTCTCCCACTTGTTGAAAGAGATTCCACTGTTAGCAGCCATCCACGCTTCACGTCTAATCTTGCGGGCTGTACCACGAGGGGTTGTCATGTTCTTAGGAACACTCTTCTTGGCGCGAGCGATGTTCTTGTCCTTGTTCACCTGACAACGGTTGCCATTCTTGTATGCTTGCATACTAGCACTGCGCTTACTACGTCCAGCACATTTACATCCTGCCATTTTGCTGCTCCTTTGGTTGCGACATAGCCCCCATTATTACACAAGATGAGGGCCATGTCAAATTGAATGTATTTATCGCAAGATAAGTTTTACTTATCGCTAGCATGGGGCCATTAACTCAGTTTATAGCGTCCCTTGTTGGCATAGTAGAAGGCCACACATTTAGACACGAATGCTTCAGCAATGGGCTTGAGTGATGAGGTGTACACCTTACCCTTATGTTCCCATACAGTGCATGTATTCTCCACACTCTTGTCGTTCCTAAGAACATACCACTGCATACCCACATTACCAGCCTTTGTTGCGAATGTATTTTCAGGACGCATGATTAACCCTTTCGTTGTTGAAATGTGTCGAGTACCCATCCACTCTTGCTACATGTACGCAGCCATTCAATAGCAGCCACGTACTTAGCGTGTAGATGGTCAGGATAGACTTGCCTTACTTGCCATTGTTGTTTCATAGATGTGTGTCCACTTGTTTATACGTACTGGTTTACTTGCTCGCTTGTTCTTAAGAACATGTTCTGGTCGCTTGAAGGACGTGTAGTGAGCACGTGATTCGTCCCCTCGGCTGTACACAGATGAGATGAGTTTATGTGACATAACAACTCCTCGATTAGGGCAATGGTTGTGGATGGTTGCATGTAGTAGGTGTTACCTGCTATGTGTAGGCATATAGTACCAGCAGGTAGCACCTTGTCATGCACTATGCTAGATACCCACATTACGAATGTTCCTAGGAACGGACACTATCGTATATCCAAGCGCCTCTATACGACACAATGTATCGTGGCTGAGGGTTTTCGTACCAGCAATTTGGGCAAAGAGAGTGGCAGTAACACCCACAGGGTAGACCGTTGGCTTGCCATACACATCATGCACTTCCACTTGTACTTCCATGTCATTCTCCGCACAAGGGTTGAACGAGGTAGTTGTGTCCCACGTTGGGACTAGCACACCATGCAGGTAGGTTATACATAAATGTACCACCCATCACTGCACCATACACCACGAGGGCTGCATATAACGCTTTCATATCACGTTCCTAAGAACAGGCAACATTGCCTAACGAAGGGGCTGTTGCCAACCCCTTCGGGAGGTATGTTACTTAGCCTCAGCAGCAGCAGCGATAGCAGCAGCTTCAGCCTTGACCACGCTATCCACCAGCATTGCCAGCAGCGCCTTGCACTTACGCACATCCTCAAGGGTGTCTACATCAGCGAACACGGTGGTTGCAGTGTTGATGGCAATGGCGAACTTCTCAGCCGGAGTCTTACCCTCACCCTTCGCCTCTTTCGTCAGCTTCTCAAGGGCGCTCTTGCCCATCGGCTTGCCTGCCTCGTCCATCAGCGGAACGCCATGCTTGACCGCATTCACAACCACGCTCTTGGCGCTACGGTACGCAACAGGCATCTCCGTAACCTTGGGGTGTTCGGCACGATAGGTCTTTTCCTCGACATCAAGGGTGTTCTTAAGAACGACTTCGGCTTTGCCGACAACGCCTGACGTCATGAGTTCGTGGGCAAACGTCACAAGCAAGCCGAAGGCTGACGCACCCTTGTTCTGGGAGACAACGAAGGCATCAACAGACTTAGCGAATGTGGTGTTGGACATGTTACATACTCCTACAAGAAAGCAGCGAAGTTGCTGCGACGTTTCCAATTAAACCTGAATCCATCCGAAATGTCAAGAGAAATCTGTGCGTGATTTTCCTGTGTGAGTCGAAGACCACGCGCTAAACAGGCGTGAAGATTTAGCATGTGTGTATGCATGCCATGTGGTATGCGAAGACGTGGGAAAATATCCCACAAACAGGTGTTACCAGTAACCATCACCCTATTAGAATATGCTAATATGCTGATGTTCCTAGGAACGCACCAACTTGGTGCACAAGGTGTGTGTGCTATGCGGGTAGTGCGGGTAGGTTGTGCGGGTTATGCGCACATTATGCATGCGCTCTTGCACGGGCATGTACGCATCATGCGAGGGAATGTGCTGCTACATCAGGGGGAGTAAGGGGGGTTGGGGGGATGGTTCTTAGATGCATTCACCCCTTACAAGTCGCTAACAGTTTTTCTCTATTAACTCTTGTATGTTGTTGTTATATATACTCTCTAGGAAATTGAGTAGGAGGACAAAGTTATACTAAACCCTATAATAATAGGAGTATAACCATATCAACCTACCACAATAACTTAGAGATACACTCTCCGAGGTTGCTGTAGTCGTCTTAACACACTTTCTAACCCGTGTGTAGCAAACGTTCCTAGGAACAATTTGCAAGAGCAGGTAGTTGTCTAGAACCCTAGCCCGTTTTTAAGAGGCGTCCAAACTCGACAACTTCATTCCATCTGTGCGTTAGACAATAGTTTCTCTAAAAAGTTCAATTTATTTTACAATTTTTTTCACTTTGAACGTAGTGAAAATATTTTTTCATTTTAAGGGAACTTTTTTGTGTTTTTGTTGTCTAAGGCATGGTATGGGTAGATGACGCAAACTCCTTTTATCTCTACCCACTAGAAAGGAAGCTAACGTAATGGCTAAACTAACTCTCACCTCTATCTCTAGTAGGTATGCATCAGTACAGGCGTTAAATGCCAACTTTGATGCCATTGAAACCGCCCTAGAGAACACCCTCTCCCGTGACGGCACCACTCCCAACACCATGTCCACCAGCTTGGATATGAATGGGAACAGGTTGATAAATTTGTCAGCCCCTGTGGACAACAGTGATGCAGTTACAAAAGAATATGTTGATGACACCCTCCCCTCTCTGGTGGTAGATGCTTCTGGTTATGCTGATGCTGCCGCAGCTAGTGCTTCTGCTGCAGCCTCGTCTGCTACCACTGCCTCAGGCTATCTGACACAAGTTCAGAGTGATGCAGCAGGGGCTACAGCCAGTGCTGCGTTGGCTGAAGACTGGGCTAACAAGACCGGTGGTACAGTTGATGGTGTTGAATATAGCAGCAAATATTATAGCCAAGTGTCTGCCTCTGCTGCTTCAGATAGTCAAGGGTATGCCGCTACTGCAGCTACGTATGCTAACGTAGGACTTGCAGCTTCTTCAGCTTACGACTTCGGTAGTGTTACCGACTTGGTAGTTATTTTCCCCACTGACTTCGGGAGTGTTGTATAATGTCTACACAAATACAGTTTCGTCGCGGCTCCACTACAGACCACTCCACCTTCACTGGTGCAGTTGGTGAAATTACAGTAGATACAACCAAGAAGACGGTTGTTGTCCATGACGCCACCACTGCTGGTGGTTTCCCCCTTGCCCTAGAATCCTCAGTTTCTAACGCCGTCAACAAAGATGGTAGCGTGGTAATGACTGGCTCCTTGCAAATTGGTGCAGGGTTTGGGGTGGTGTTGGAAGGTACTACGGCAGATGCCTATGAAACTACTCTGGTAGCTGGTGATCCTACAGCAGACCGCACGGTGACGCTGCCAGATGCGTCTACCACTCTTGCCGGTCTTGGTGTTGCTCAAACCTTCTCTGTTGACCAAACCTTTGCTGGAGATGTTATTCTGTCCGGTGCAGGTAAGGGTGTGATTTTTGAAGGTACTACCGCTGATGCATTTGAAACCACCCTTGTTGCTGGTGAGCCTACTGCTGACCGTACGATCACACTCCCTGATGCCACGACGACGCTGGCTGGTTTGGGTGTTGCTGAGACATTCACTGCTCCCCAACGTGGCACCATCACCACCGACAACGACGGTAGTTTCGATCAGTCCGTTACCAACAACTTTAAATGCACCCCGACAGGTGCAGTAGCCCTCACCTTCACGAACCACACGGCAGGGCAAAGCGGTCTGGTGTTGGCGATAAATACCAGCAACTACGCATTTACTGCCGCTGCCACAACGTACATTGCTGCGGCTGACCTGACCAAGCTGAGTGCTACCGGCACTTACCTTATCGCCTATCTCGACGACGGTACGAATGCCTACTGCACCGTCACTGCTGCCCTTACTTCGGCGGGTGCCTAAATGAGCGTCCTGCCTGTAGGGTTTGGTGCAACTGCATCGGCTAGTGGCCCCACCATCCAGAACAGCTTGCGGCTTCGTGCGAGTGCGTCGGCTTATGGTAGCTGGACGCCTAGTTCTGCTGGTAATCGGCAGACATTCACTATTTCTGCGGTAATAAAGAGAGGCGCGTTAAGCACAACACAAAATCTTATTAGTGCCGCTGTTGGTGCATCAGAAGATAGATTCTTCTTTACTACAGGTGATGCTTTTACCGTAGGTTTTAATGGTGTTACAAACTACGTCACTACGAGTAATTTGTTTCGTGATCCAGCAGCGTTTGTTCATCTAGTTATCCGAGTTGACACTACTCAAGCTACAGCCGCGAATCGTATTCGCGTGTATGCGAATGGTGTTGAATGTTCTTATTCGGCGTCTAGCTATATGGCGCAAAACTATAACTGCGGGATAAATAACTCAGTTGCCCATAATTTTTGCCGTCATGTTACAGCCGCCAACGAATATGTTGATGGTGTGATTGGTCACTTTATACTTGTTTCTGGACAAAGTTTAGCCCCCTCGGTGTTTGGGGTGAGTAATTCTAATGGCGAATGGAAGCCATACAACAAAGCCACCATCATCAGCAACGTGGGTTCCTTCGGCACGAATGGTCGGTTCTACGACTTCGCTGATACCACGAACACAACCACGCTTGGTTACGACGTTTCTGGTCTAGCGAACCACATGACGCTTACCAATGTGAGCCTGACCTCCGGTGTCACCTATGACGCCTTCATCGACTCGCCGACGAATGCCACAGCGAGCGATACGAGGCCGGTGGGGAACTACTGCACGTTGAATCCTCTGGACAAACATTCAGACGGGGCGTTGTCGGAAGGGAATCTTACATGGACTTGGCAGACAGCTTCACCTCGTGGAGTTAGAGGAACGACCGCTATACCAACTTCCGGAAAATACTACTGGGAAGCTACAGTCGGGCAAACAACTACTGCGTCTAAAGATACGGGTTTTGGTTTTGCAAAGTATACGCAAGGGTTAGCAAATAATGACACCGGGGTATCTGGTGGGTACATTGCCTATGCCGTTAACACTTCACGCATTATCACCCTCGGTAGTTCCTCTGGTTCTGGCGCGGCATTTTCGGCAGGTGATGTTCTTCAAATAGCTATTGATGCAACTAATGGGAATGCGTGGTTCGGGAAAAATAATACTTGGTATAACAGCACGCTAACGGCAAACGGTGACCCCGCTGGCGGAACCAATACTACATGGTCTGGTTTATCGACAAATCTTGCAGCGGGTATGGCCCCATTTGTTGAAGTTTATGACAACAACATAACTTTCAACTTCGGCCAGCGCCCCTTCGCCTACACCCCGCCGACCGGATACAAGGCCCTCTGCACCACGAACATGACTCAGAGTGCGGTAGCGAAGCCATATGAGCATTTCACAGCTACCACCCGATCAGGCAACTCCACTTCAGGAACAGTAGTTACCAATTCAAACATTCTTGAGGTGGGGTTTGTCTGGATCAAGTGCAGAAATGCTGCGGACGATCACCGGCTGGCAAACATTATTACCGGCGGAAACAAGCATCTAAAGGTAAATACCACAGAGATTGAGCAGACAGGCACAACCGTTATCCAGGCGATATCAGGAAAAACTTATACGCTAGGCTCTGATCATTCGGTCAATTTTACAGGCAGAACATACATTGACTGGGTGTGGAAAGCGAATGGTGCCGGTGTTGCCAACACGGCGGGATCGATCGCCAGCACGGTCAGTGCAAACACGACGGCGGGGTTCTCGATTGTTACCTATACGGGTACAGGAGTGAATGCCACGGTGGGGCATGGGTTGGGTGTTGCGCCGTCGATGATTATTATCAAGAACAGGGTTGGTGATGGGTACGATTTCGTCGTGTATCACAAGTCTTTAGGAGCAAACCATCGCATCTTTCTTAACCTGACACAACCAGCATGGACGCCGGCTGGTTGGAATAACACATCACCAACAAATTCAGTATTCAGTCTCGGTGCCGGATATAACGAAACAAACGCCAATGGCGCTTCAATGATTGCCTACTGCTTCGCCGAAATCGACGGGTTCTCCAAGTTTGGAAGTTATACGGGGAATGGCTCTGCTGATGGCCCGTTTGTGTGGTGTGGATTTAGGCCGAGGTGGGTGCTGTTCAAGTGTTCCAGTGCAGGTGAAAGCTGGATTCTTGTTGATGCGGCGAGAAACACCTACAACATTGTTTCCGAATACCTAGTTCCTAACCTAGCCAATGCAGCAGGAACTACAGACTATTTGGACTTCACTGCTAACGGATTCAAGATTAGGCACAGTGGTGGCAATGGGATGAACGTCAATGCTGCGACATACATCTTCGCCGCCTTCGCCGAATACCCGTTTGCAGCAAACGCCAACGCCCGCTGATTTAGGAGAAACACATGTACATCAAAGACGGAAAACGCTTCAACATCAACCGCGACCTCTCCGGTACGGGCATCGACAAGAACAACCTCGCTGCGTCTGGCATCACGGAGATTCCTGATCCTGAGCGCAAGGATGACCGCTTCTACTACGTCACCGAACAGGACACGGAGCCGTATGTCGTCAACACCCGCAAGCCGAAGGAACAAATTGTATCCATGTTGTGGGAGCAAGTGAAGTCACTACGCGACTTCAAGAGCGAACAAGGTTGTAAGGTGGGTGACAAGTGGTATCACAACGACGTTAAGAGTCGGACACAGTGGGAGCGTATGGCTAACAAGAGTGATGGCCTACAACCTACTGACATCTACACTGTTGGTGGTCAACAAGTGGTGTGGAAGACTATGGATGGAACTTTCCAACCCCTCACTGCTGGCACCATTGCTTCTGTTGTAGCTGCGTTTGAGTTGCAAGAGGCGTTGATGTTCACTCATGCAGAATCTCTTAAGGTGGCATTGAACGCTAGTGACACTCCTGAAGAGGTGGACATTCAGAGTGGTTGGCCTGAAACCTATCCTCCTGTTGTTGTTGAAACTCCGTGAAGATAGCGTTCTTCTTTAACAAGTGGCCGTCCAGTGCATTGACAAAGTTCTGGACTGGTAGCACATGTTACCACGTAGCTATAGTGGATGAAGAGTTGGACAAGATGTATGACATGAACCTCATCATGCGTCGTCGTAAGTGGTCAGAGTATGCTAAGAGTCACGAGTGGAAGTTGGTAGATACACCTGTTGCCATTAGCAGGGTTTATTTGGAAAACTTGCTAGACACAGACAACAACAGCTATGGATGGAAAGACTATTTGTTGTTTGCTCTGCGGCCCATCTACCACTTGTTCGGTAAGAGTACACGTAATGCTGATGGAATCATTTGTTCAGAATTGGTTGCCAACATCCTTACAGACAATGGGTGGACTACCTACTTCACAGAAGTACCGTCCCCTGCAGATTTAGAAAGAGTGTTAAATGTCCAACAATAATAATCTAGCAACTCAAATTGAAGACCTCATTCTTTCTGCTGACGATCCTAGGGATAAGGCACTACTCCTCATCCTAAACAAAATTGCTACAAACCTAGATGAGAATACACAACTTACACGTGCACTCTCTGCTGAGTTGAAGACGCACAGGGACGAGTTTCAGGCACACGAAAAGACAGAAATGATTTTGATAAATCAAGGAAGAGGGTGGTATAAAGCATCCCTGTTTTTTCTTGGAATACTTCAGGCACTTGCTTTTTGGATGGGCACTGCGTTTCTTGAAGATCATGCAGCCTTGGAAAAGAAAGTAGAAAGCATTAGTCAATATATTGAAGTGCACAAAGAGCATCATCGACAAGAGGAAGCTAACAAGAAATGAAACACTTTGACTACGAAACTATTCGGGAGAAGGTGGTAGACAGCTACGGTAGACGGGTTGTCCTCTCTATCTTCAAGGAGTTTACTCGTACAGACTTCACTCCCATATGGTCGTTACACAAAGATTGGCGTCCAATTTACCTAGAAGTGGCAGACCCTACAGAGTATGAAACTGCTATGTGTCTCATTGGCGATTGGGAGCACTACCAACTCATTCGTAACCATCCCAAGATTAAACCCTACATGGATAAGTGGGCCAAAGAGGTGGAAGTGAAGCTGCGTAGTGAGAGTATACGGAAGATGATTAGACATTCTGGAGCACCTAATGGTGCCAGTGCAGCCAAGTGGCTTGCTGAAGGTAGTTTTATGGGTAGAGTTATGTCTAAGAAGGCGGACAAGCAGGAAGAAGAGGAAATTAGAACAGAGTTGGCAGACAAGGTGGCTGCTGACATGGAACGTCTAGGACTCACTCTTGTGGCAGGTGGAAAATGAACTATTGCGTACCCTGTGCAAAGAAGCACAATTTGAAACTAGACATCAGTACATTTCATGCTGGTATTTGTAGCCATTGCCTTGCTGTTCGTGTTGTAGGTAAGGAGGTGAAGCATGCCGTCAAGTAAGGGCTTCCACTCCATAAGTAAGCACTGTATTATTTGTGGTGATAAGCTGACACTTAACAATACACGAGACATTGAACGAAAACAATACTGCTCAGAATCTTGTAAGGGGTTAGGAATTAGACGTAATACAGAATTTGCAACAGATGTTCCGTGTAAACAATGTGGTAAACTGTTTGACGCAGTAGGGACTACTCAAGTATTTTGTTCTAGTAAATGCACCAGAAAATTTCATACTAAATCTACGCAGTACCAGTATGATCGTATATCAGGTAATTGGTCAAAATACTTCTCAAGATTAGTCGCACAAAAAGGTCGAGAGTCTTTGACTAAAGAAATGATGGTGGAGTTACTGGTTAAACAAGAATACAAATGTGCCCTTTCTGGAATTGAACTAACGTGTAATTTAGAGCATGGTATAGTGTGTCTTACCAATGCTTCGATAGACCGAATAGAAGCAGGTGGCCCATACATTCTAGAAAATATTCAATTAGTGTGTAGGCAAGTAAACACAATGAAGTGGACACTATCCGAAGAAGAGTTACTTTGGTGGTGTAAGAAAATTACTGACTCTAAAGGGGGATTATAAAATTCCTAGTTCAAAAAATTACAAACGTAATTACAAAGAAGAGTACCGACGGTACCAAGGTGACGAAGAACAAAAGAAACGTCGTGCTCTTAGGAACGCTGCTCGTAGGAAGTTGGAAGACGAGGGCAGAGTTAAGAAGGGCGACGGCAAGGACGTTGACCACAAGAAAGCCCTAAGTAAGGGTGGTGGTAATGGTAAAAGCAATTTGAGGGTTGTTAGCAAAAGTAGCAACCGTAGTTATAAACGAACTTCTTCAGGAGCAATCAAATGACAGACACTATTAACAGCTATGCTAACATCACTACAGCAACCACCACCGTAATTAAACGTGAAAGTGGTTTTCTTGATCGCATCATCATCAACAAACCTCTGGCTAGTGCTGTCATCACTATTTATGACAACACCGCTGGTTCTGGAACTAAAATTGGAACCATCACTTATGGTGCAGCCCTTTTGACAGACCCTTGCCATGACAATCATTACAATTTGGGTTTTAATACTGGTCTTACTATTGTTACTTCCCACGCTGTAGACCTTACTGTAGTCTATCGTTAATATGTCCATTAAGAAGTCTGACAAAGACCTCATCAGAGATGCAGCAGAGAGGGACTTGCTGACCTTCATCAGGTTGGTAGCTCCTCATCGTGTTCTTGGTGCTGTGCATGAAGAGTTGTGTAACTGGTGGCAACGTAGTGATGCTAAAGACAACCAACTGACACTTCTTCCTCGTGACCATCAGAAGAGTGCAATGATTGCGTATAGGGTTGCACACCACATTACCAAGAACCCTGACGCAACAGTGTTGTATGTTAGTGCTACAGCAGACCTTGCTGAGAAACAACTTAAGTTTGTTAAAGATATTTTGACTTCTGACATCTATCGTTTCTATTGGCCTGAGATGGTGAATGAAAATGAGAATAGGCGGGAACGTTGGAGTGTTGATGAAATTGCTGTAGACCACCCTAAAAGAAAGAAAGAGGGTGTTCGTGATGCTACAGTGAAGGCGTGTGGATTGACAGCTAACATGACTGGTCTGCATTGTCAAGTGGCTGTTATGGACGACGTAGTTGTTCCGGGTAATGCGTATACAGAAACAGGTAGGGAACAGGTTAGGGCCACCTACTCACAACTCTCCTCAATTCAAACTACAGGGGCTAAGGAGTGGGTTGTAGGTACTCGTTATCATCCTAATGATTTGTACAAGAGTTTGATGGAGATGACTGAAACCTACTACAATAGTGAGACAGATGAAGACGAGGAACACTATGTGTACGAAGTATACGAGAAGGTCGTGGAAACGAATGGAGAATTTCTCTGGCCGAAGCAACGCAGGGCTGATGGTAAAACTTTTGGATTTGATGAAAAAGAGTTGGCTCGTAAAAAAGCTAAATATTTGGACATAACTCAGTTTTATGCCCAATATTATAACAATCCTAACGCTGTTGAAACATCATACCTAGACAAGAGTAGGTTCCAATATTATGACCGAAGCAACATCTCAAATGTCAGTGGTGAATGGTATATTGGAGAGTCATCTATTAACGTGTATGCTGCCATTGACTTTGCTTTTACCATATCAAATAGTGCTGACTACACAGCAATTGTTATTGTTGGAGTTGATGAAAACAATTACCTCTACGTACTCGACATTGACCGATTCAAAACAAATAAAATTAGTGTCATGTACGACAGGGTTGCTGCCTTATACAAGAAGTGGAAGTTCAAAAAGATTAGGGCCGAAGTTGTTGCTGCTCAAAGGATGATTGTTACAGAGTTTAAGGAGTATATGCGTCGTCAGAACATCTTCTTCTCCATTGAGGAGTATAACCCTCCAAGGAATATGAAGAAGGAGGAACGCATTGCTGCCATCCTTGAACCCCGTTACAGTAACATGAACATCTGGCATTACAAAGGTGGCAATTGTCAAACGTTGGAAGAAGAGTTGATAATGAGTCAACCAGAACATGATGACTTGAAAGATTGTTTGGCTGCTGTAGTAGAAATTGCTAAACCCCCTGTTAATAGCAATAGAAACTGGGGTAAACGAGACAAGAATGTAATTTACTCTTCCCGCTTCGGCGGTGTGGCTGCTTGATAAGGAACTACCATGCAAAATAACATTGAAGCCTGTGCGTACAAACCTGATGCTCTTGCAGCTACCATTACCGACTTGTGGGTTAAGTGGGATGCTGCACGTATTCCTTGGAAGGATGAGAAGAAGGAGTTGCGTGAGTATTTGTTTGCTACAGACACTCGTAAGACGAACAACAGTGCTTTGCCGTGGAAGAACAACACTGTTACTCCCAAACTCACCCAAATTAGGGACAACCTGCATGCCAACTACATGGCTGCTCTGTTCCCGTCTGAAGACTGGTTCACTTGGGAAAGTAATGAGAAAACTCCCGACCTTAGCACCAAGCGCACTGCCATTGTCAACTACATGAAGAATAAGTTGAAGGCTAGCAAGTTTGATTTGGTTGTTAGCCAACTCATCTACGACTACATTGATTACGGCAACGTCATTGCTGGTCACTCCTTTGTCCGTGAGACTAAGAAGGATGAGGTTACTGGTGATGTCATCAATCTGTACACTGGCCCCAAGGCTATGCGTACTAATCCTCTGGATGTGGTGTTTAATCCTCTGGCTGAGAGTTTTGATAAGAGTCCGTTCATTCGGCGCATTGTCAAAAGTGTTGGTGATTTGTTGAATGATGTGGAAACCAATCCCACCCTTGAGTATGACAAGAGTGTGGTCGAGAAAGCTATGACCATGCGTAGCGACTACAGGGAAAACCCTGAGATGATGAAGAATGACGGTCTCATCGTCGATGGTTTTGGTAGTTTGGACGAATACATTAACAGCGACATGGTCGAACTCATCGAGTTTTGGGGAGACATCTACGACACCGACTCCAAGAAGTATAAGAGGGATTGTGTTGTTACCATCCTTGACCGTAAATTTGTTCTTAGGAACGTTCCTAACCGCAGTTGGTTGGGTAAGAAGCCCTTCTTCCATTGTGGATGGCGTCTTCGTACTGACAACCTGTGGGCGCAAGGGCCGTTGGATCAGTTGATGGGTATGCAATACCGCATTGACCACCTTGAAAACCTTAAGGCTGACGTGTTTGACCAAATTGCCTACCCGGTTATGAAGGTTAAGGGCAATACGGTTGAAGAGTTTGAGTTTGAACCGGGTGCTGTTGTGTTCTGTGGAGATGAGGGGGATGTTGACTTCCTTCGTCCTGACGCTACAGCCCTTCAAGCTGACATGCAGATTCATGAACTGATGAACCGTATGGAAGAGTTGGCAGGTGCTCCTAAAGAGGCTATGGGTATTCGTAGTCCGGGTGAAAAGACTAAGTATGAGGTTCAGCGTCTTGAGAATGCTGCTGGTCGTATTTTCCAGAGTAAGGTTAGTTGGTTTGAACGTAACATTCTTGAACCCTTGCTGAACTCGATGCTTGAAGCAGCTCGTCGTAATTTTGGTAGTGTTGAGCAAATTAAGACCATTGATCCGAAGTATGGAGCAGAAGTGTACGTACAAGTTACCAAGGATGACTTGGTAGGTAGTGGCACTCTGTATCCAGTTGGAGCACGTCATTTTGCTGAACAAGCTAAGTTTGTTCAAGAATTGCAACAAACCATTCAAACTGTACAAGCCTTCCCTGAAGTTAAGGTACATTTGTCTGCTAAGAATGTTGCTCGTGCTCTTGAAGATAACCTTGGTTGGCAGAAGTATAACATGGTTAAGGATAATGTTGGTGTGTTTGAACAAGCTGAAACTCAACGTCTGATTGATCAGATTCAAGAGGATATGCAGGTTGAACAACAAGTACCAATTGAAGGTGCCCCTGTACCTGAAGAAGGAATGATGTAATGAAGATGTCATTGTTGAAAAATCGTCCTAAAGATAGTACACCTGAAGAATTTACTAAGAGTTGGGAGAACATTGGTTACACTCTTTCAGCCTTGTATAGGACACTCAATGATATGAAAAGTTCCATGGAAAAAGTAAAAGATGATGATTTTTCCATTCCCAACCATTATGCTCTACTAGCGTTTCAGGCAGGAAAGAAACAGATGCTAGAAGAAATAATGGGATTTTTACCAGAAAGTGCCAAAGATTAAAAATATTTTCAGATTTAGGGAACTTTTTCTTGAAAATATTGTCTAAGGCACATACACTTGACAAAAGTAAAGGAGTTGTACAATGTCTGACCAGACAATTTTTAATGCTGACCAAGCTGCTGCACCCGAACAACCTACTCAACAACAAGTAGATAGTTTGGTAGTTGCCCTCGTAGGAGAGGGTAAGAAGTACAAGACTGTTGATGATCTGGCTAAAGCCTACATTTCTGCTGATGACTTCATTGAGAAGCTGAAAGCTGAAAACCACGAACTTCGTGAGAAGGCCACTGCCACTAAAACCATTGATGATGTCTTGGAACGGTTGCAACAACAACAGACTACACAGCAGGACGACAGCCGTGCTGAACAACCTAGTGG